>JAEEGF011574771.1_pt1 | contig 18480 bp, 19 predicted proteins | sample 9134171 | NCBI WGS metagenome assembly JAEEGF01 (sample SAMN16246542, study PRJNA631951) | gut metagenome | biome: gut microbiome; feature: rumen; material: AP-attached | host: Bos | place: Iran: Karaj | collected 2018-10
ATCAGAGCGGAAAGCCCCATCAGCTTCTCTGTGCGGTTTCGCGCTTTCAGAAGGATTACACATCCGCTTATCATGGCGAAAAGCAGATACAGAATGTCAAACGATGATTCTCCGTATTTCATATAATAACCTCCAAATCATGCTATACTGTTATTTCCGGATGAACCGCTGATCGTCTCCAATGTCCTCACTTGTAAATTTCTCCACGGTCATATGCAGATCGTATTTTTCCCGGAGTGCGGCAAGCTGTGCCATCATCGGACTGGCATGATGGGCGTCAACTGCAGCCTGGTCCCGCCAGCTGTCAATCAGCAGAATGGTTTCCGGGTCGGCCAGAGGCTGAAAATACTGATAACGGAGATTGCCTTCCTCTGCACGGATGGCATCAGCAATCCCGGAAGATTCCATCTCTTCAGCAAATGCTCTGGCAGAGCCATTGGCTCCTTTGTAATAAAGATTTACAGTGATCATTTCAAGATATCTCCTTATATATAATTACTGTTTCATCAGTTGTCTCTTACAGGTTACTGAGCTATATTTTATATATTTTATTCTACCATTTTACTGTCCTGATGTAAATACATGAGCTGAAGCTTCATAACTTTTATGTACAGTTAAAGTTCAAAACCACGGAAAAACCTAAAATAAAACATCCTTCATCAGACGATGAGGGATGTTTCTTTGTGTCTGTGTAAATCTGTCAGTTTTCTTTTCCACCCAGATTGGAGAACCAGTTCTTCAGTTCTTCTCTTTTCCTGGCAACCGTTTCCCTGAAAGACTCCGAGCGCTCTTCGCGCATTTTTTCCCTGGCTTCTTTAGCCATCTGTTTTTCAACCTCGCGCGCATGCTCTACTTCTGCTGCAACTTCCGCTGCGTCAAATCTGGTGATCGCTACATCAAAGTGATTGAGCTTTGCAGTAAGCGCTGTTTCGTACTCCTCCTGGGCAAGCAGAATGATTGCCGTCTCTCCGTCGAGAATACTGTCACCTGTCTTTTCCAGCAAAGAAGTGCTTTCTGCCATGTCACCTGCATCAACTGCGCTGCCTATCAGCATTCCCATGCTGCCGCCCAGAAGAATTCCAAGCGGGCCGCCCAGAATTCCGATCAGACTTCCGATCAGGCTGCCTGTCAGGGAATCGTCGCCGGCTGCGGATCCGTTGACAAAACCGTCCATCGTATTGAGTTTACCGTTTTCCTTTTTAACGATCACAGCCTGAGAAATCGTATAATTTGCATTCGTTGTCTCACGTTTCAGTTCAGAGAGTGCCTGATATGCTTCACTTTCCACTTTATAATTAGCCAGAATCAAATTCTCTTTCATTTTAAACAACTCCTTTTCTATAACAGAAAGCGCCCTGTTATCAGCAGGGCGCTGTGTTGCATTTTTATCCTTCGATCTGAATTGTCTTGCTCTCCGGAAGAGCTGCAGGTTTCTCCTTCGGGAAATCCAGCGTCAGAACCCCGTCTTCAAACTTTGCCTTGACATCTTCTTCCGTGATATTTTCACCGATGTAAAAGCTTCTGGTCATGGAGCCGGTATAGCGTTCCTGATGAACGATTTTACCTTTCTTATCCTTACCTTCTTCTTCAAGGCCCTTGGCGGCAGTGATCGTCAGATAACCATGCTGAAGCTGCAGGCTGATCTGATCTTTCTTGAAACCAGGCAGATCCATCTTCAGCTCATAGCCGTCATCATGTTCCTTGAGATCTGTTTTCATCACATGGGCTGCGTGCTTGCCATACAGCTTGTGATCCACATCAGATTCAAAGCTTCTGAACGGGAAACCCATCCAGTCATCAAATAAACTCTCTCCAAAAATACTCGGTAACATAAGTCATGCCTCCTTTTATAATTGCTTTGTTTGTTACCTGAGCAAGGGGATGGAGGTCATCCATTCGATCTCTGTTCCTTTGTTCGATTATCATTATATCACTGTTTTTAGCACTGTCAAGCCGAGAGTGCTAAAAGTATGTGAACAATCATTGCATATTTTGTTAACTTGTTCTTTTCTGCTCCTGAATGTGCCGTCGATGACAGTGTTTTCTGTTATTTGGCTTGTCATTCAGCTTTTATTTGCTGTTATTATCATAGCTCCAGCGTGCAATTTCAGCAATCAATTCCCGGGGAAGATCTTTATTGTTGGGCAGCTGGATTGCGCCTTTACTGGTTTTGTAATCTTTCAGCCGGTTCGCAAAGGCTTCTACTGCCTCCGGCCCCGGATACAGGCCTATATGCCTTTTTGCTGTAGCAAAGTGAATGATGTTCCGGCCTTTCCAAAAGGTCGGCATACCCCACGAAAGGCGTTCTTCGGCATCAGGGATGGCCTTGCGAATGGTGTCGTATATTGCAATCAACCGCGGCTGAACAGCTTCATCCTGTTCGAGAATGTATTCCGGAATAGTCATGACTGCACCTCACTTTCTGTCTGCAAAATCATATGCCTGCCGCACCCACGAAAGCAGTTCTTCGTCCAGCTCTTCTTCTCTGCTGACTACAAAATGATGTGTCCATCTGCCGGGATAAGGCTCTGTCTTAACGGCAACACGAGGCGAATCAAGCGGTTCCGGCAGCCCCAGTGTTAAGACGATATATCCTTCCGGTAAGTCTGCTTTCCGTTTCACTCTGGCGAAGGACACGCAGGCAAATACATGCCGGTTGAAAAAAGTAATCTGTGTTTTCTGAACGTGTTTGTTTACGTTTGAAAAGGTATCATAGAGAAGGTATTCAAAGGCCTCGTATAAGCCCAGAGCCTCCTGATGTCCGTCAAAAAACATCAGAGTATCCAGATCATATTCCTGCATTTTAGCCCTCCCTTATTCTTCTCAGGTTCATAGGAACTGAAGCATGAGATTTCGCCGATACAAAAGCCTTCTCCGGCAGTTAGCGTTTTTTGTAAAGTACAAGTTCCGGATTTGCTCCTTCTGCTTCGTAAGTACATACCAGGATAAACTCCATATTGGCCAGGACTCCGAAACAGCGATCTCCGCCCAGCTCAGATTCCAGCTGGTTGCCAAGGTAGGTTGTCTGATCATCCAGAAACTGTACGGTTGCCCCGTTCGGAAGCCTGTACGCAAGATTAACGTAGCTCCCGACTAAAGCATTCAGCGTTTTCACTTCGGGCAAACCTTCAATATGAAGATCATTGATTTCCTTGATCAGCTGTTTCTTGAATTCCTCAAATTGCCCGTTGTCACTGAGTTCTTCGTAACGCTTCCAGTAATCCAGCTGGGGCAGGGTCTGCTTCAGATAAGTGCGCGCCTGATCTTCTGAAAAGCCTTCCTTTACCATTTGAGGCACACAGATTTCAATCAGATTATCCATATTGCTGTATGTGTATGTGCCGTCAGCATAACACCACTGACAATAGTCCTCATTGAGCGAGCCGTCCCGGTTCTTCCCGAGAATTGCGTCTTCGAGCGGCATTCCGCAGCACTGGCAGACGAGCTGATGTGGCGAGCCGAGCAAAGTGTTGATTGATACATTGTATAATTTTGACAACAGTTTTAATGTTTCAGTGTTCGGTACTGTCTCACCGTTTTCCCAGCGTGAAACCGCCTGCCGTGTTACAAAAACCTTTTCAGCCAGCTCATCCTGTGACAATCCGTTTTTAGTTCTGAGAGTATACAATACTTCTTTTGTGTTCATACCAACACCTCCTTATATGCGATTATACTGTGAGGAGATTCCAAAAGCAAGCAACTCTCTGTTGCTTATTTTTTAAAGGCAGCTTTTCTGACCGTGAAAAAAGCTGCTGTTTGTAAATGATAGGTGTTGACTGGATGGTCAACATTTGTTATTATATAAATATATAGATTGACTGACGAGTCAACCATGCGGAATATACAGAGGTAAAATCATGTCACTTGAAACTTTTGAAAGGCTGCCGGCAGACAGAAAAGAACTGATCATATCTACGGGGATTGAAGAGTTTTCCCGGAAAGCATACAAAGATTCCAGTACAGACGAGATTACCAGAAAATGCGGAATTTCCAAGGGTATACTTTTCCACTACTTCGGATCCAAAAGGGAGTATTACCTGTATTGCCTTGCCCGCGCACTGGAATGCCTGACTGCAAATACGGAAAAGACGGACGAAGACCGGAAAGATGATTTCTACGGAATCCTGTTCGGGACCATGACCAGGAAGCTTTCTGTTTGCCGGCAGCATATGGAAGAGATGCGCATGGTCAATATGGCATCACGCGACCCTTCTGCGGAGATCGCTGACCAGAAAGCGGAACTGATGCGTCAGTATATGGTCAGCGTCCATGCAGAGTCATCGCAGACGCTGAAAAGGGCTCTGACAAGCCTGAAACTCACAGACGCAGGAATGGAAAAGCTGACAGCCGACGGGCTGCAGCTTTATATCAACGCTGTCCTGCATAAATATCTGCTCGAATACCAGCAGACACCGGAGCTGTTCTTCGAAAACAGTGAAAAAATACGGGAAGAAATGAAAAAATATCTGGATCTGATGCTGTATGGCATATGTCAAAAGGAGCAAAAGTGAAAAAGATCGGGCTTTTGAAAGCCATGTGGCTCTGCGGAAAATATGAGAAGATGAACACGGAGGAAAGGGAGGTACTCCGCATACAGCGGCTGAAAGAGTTGGTCAGGTATGCAGAAAAAAACAGCCCTTTTTATCATCAGCTTTATTGTAATGTTCCGAGGGACTTCAAACTGACAGATCTGCCGCCGACAGATAAAAAGACTCTGATGGCAGAGTGGAATAACTGGGTCTGTGACCGGAACCTGACGCTGGAGCAGGTTAACCGGTTCATGGAAGACAAGCACAATATTGGTGCCAGGCTAAACGGGAAATATCTTATTTTCACCACTTCCGGTTCCACAGGAGTACCGCTTGCAGCAGCCTGTGACAGGACGACAAACAATATCATGGGAGGTATCAGCGCGCGCCGTAGTTTTGCCAGGCGGGAGGATCTGGCTGCATTCATTAGAAGGGGAGGAAAAAGTATCGGCGTCTTTGCAGACGACGGCTTCTATCTCGGCAATACCAGTATCCGCTCCAGGCTCAGGAGTATGCCGTGGAAAAGGAGACAGCTGGCAGTATCCAGCGCCCTGTACTCTGTACCTGAGATTGTCAGGCAGCTCAATGAGTTTCAGCCTGCCATGCTGGGAGGCTATCCTTCAAATCTGGAGCTTCTGGTCGACGAAGCTGATGCCGGGCGGCTGGAAATCTCGCCGGTGCTCATTATGACCGGTGGAGAATACCTGTCCGACACACTCCGGGAGAAGCTGGCGGATACCTTCCGCTGCTATGTACAGACTTCATATTCCTGTACGGAGGGTGGAACGGTAGCCTGCGAATGCCGATGCCGGCATTTTCATATCAATGATGACTGGCTGATCGTAGAGCCTGTTGACTCCGAGGGAAAACCTGTGCCGGACGGCGTTCTGTCCGACAGGATTTATCTCACCAACCTATATAATTATACCCAGCCGTTCATCCGTTACGAGGTGACCGACCGGGTCATTATGCATCATGAGCCCTGCCCTTGCGGCAATCCATCTCCCTGGCTGGAACTGGAAGGACGGACCGACGATGTTACGACATTTACGGAAGACGGAAAAAAGATACGGATTGCACCTCTTTCTGTCTATGCTGTCCTGAAGGAAGTGCACGAACTCCGCCGCTTTCAGGTACTGGTATATACAGGGAACAGAGTGGAAATGCGTCTGGAGGAAAAAGAAGGAACAGACCGAACAGCGGCATTTGTAAGTGCAAAGATGAGCCTTGAAAACTATCTGTCGTCGCAGGGAATAGAACACGTAATGATCACCCTGTCGGAGATTCTGCCGAGACAGGATCCGAACAGCGGCAAATTCAAGCATATCATCAACATGCAAAGTGCGGAATCGACAGATTAGAGCAATGTATATATCGTAATACCGGAATATTCAAAGAGCAGCAGAGTACCGTCTCTGCTGCTCTTTCAGAATACTGAAACGGAAATGCTTCTATCCGTGCAAAGCTTCCGCTATAGCACAAAGGTCAAAGCCATCCAGATCCGAAGCTGTAACGCTGACAGAATATGAGGTTTCAGATTCTGTGTCATACCAGCTGCAGAGATCCGCATATCCTTCTTCGCCGATCCAGCGATAAGTCCGGCACGTTATATCTGCCCAGTTTCTCAGAGTTACATCCATCTGGTGTGTCCAGTCATAATACATGCCGGAGATATCGGCATCCGGGTCACCTGTAATCTGTTCCCTTGCTGTAAAGCTGTTGCCGTCCAGATCGAAAGAGAGCTGGACCAGTGCGCCGGGAATGCCGGAAGGATCTGCTGCGGAATCCAGAACGCGCCACTGAACATTCTGGGCATTTTCAGGGGCAATGAAAGATTTGGGGCAGAGTTCTTTTGCCTCTGCTTCCGTGATATCATGCCAGGGATTGGCCATATCCACACTTTCATCCGGACCAGCGGTAATCTCAGGCTCGGCGGGTGCCTCCGCTTTCTTACCGCACGCACATAATGCCATCATCAGGATAATAACCAGTATTAAACACAGCTTTCTTTTCATAGTTTTTCCTCCATTGAGCAAAAATACAAATTTAATGAATGATTATGATAAAAAGAAGTTCAGCAGTCTTTCCCGGTAATCCGGCGCCGTATCAAAGGCAGCGTGCCCGTAGCCAATGTACATATACAGCCTGAAATCTGTCCGGCAATCCAGTTTTTCCGCAATCTCCATCGTCGCGTCTGAATCAAGGACGCTGTCCTCATAAACACCGACTGCCAGAACCGGGCAGTGTATTTTGTCCAGTTCATTTACCACATTGAATTCTTTTGTGCCTTCCACGAGAATGATGAAGCGTTCCAGGTCCTCATCCGTCACGGTCTGAGCAGCAGAAATCAGAGACTCACGGTATTGTTCATAAACTTTCGGCGGGTAGATCTCTTTCCCAAATTCCAGATACAGGCCGACTTTATCCTTGCTTCTCGCCAGCTGTGCCCATTTTTCAAGCACACAGTACTGAGCCTCCTGAACGTGGGCGGACGTGGAGCCCAGTACCATTTTACGGATCAGTTCCGGATGTTCGATGGCTAATACCAGACCGATCATTCCACCCTGAGAGGCTCCGAAAAGGCATACGTTTTTCAGCCCGAGAATCTGAAATGCTTCTGCCGTGTCCTGTGCCATATCCCGTACGGAATAAACAGGAGGGATATTGCTGCGCCGGTCAAACACATAAATGGTGAACCGGTCTTCCAGTGACTGATAGGCGGCTGCTATGGCATCTGCAGCTCCCATCACGCTCTGAATGCTCAGGCCGGGAAGAATAACCAGTGCCTGTTTTCCTTTCCCAAAGCAGAAATATTCCATGGAAAACCTGTCTGTTTTAACCGTCTCTATATGAATGCTCATATACACCTCTCTGTATCTGTGCTTCCAGTCGTTATTTTATCATTTTTCAATTGCGCTGTAAATACAGGCTGTCTTTCTAAACTGTTAACTTTTTATGCCGTATATTTAAATATTGAAGAGTTAAGACATGTTTGCTCATCATGAATGGTTATGCTATAATTCAAACGCAATCTGCAATACATTTTCAGTAGCAGCACAGTATCAGAATCTTATAAAAAAGTTGAAGAAGGCAATTCAGGATGGACACTTTTTGCACGAGTGAACGCACTGCATGGCGGAAGTATCTGACAGATCATTTTGAAACAGCGTCGGAGATCTGGTTCATCTTTCCAGACAAGAAATCCGGGGAGGAGAGCCTTTCCTATAATGACGCTGTTGAGGAGGCTCTTTGTTTCGGCTGGATCGACAGTACAAACCGACGCCTGGATGAGCTGCATTGTATCAGGCGCTTCAGCCCCAGAAAAAAAGGAAGCACTTATTCCCGGCCGAATATCGAGAGACTGATCTGGCTGGACGCCCACGGGCTGATCCATCCGAAGATCCGGGAAAGCGTCCTTTCCGTCATTGAGAAACCGTTTGTGTTTCCGGAGGATATCCTGAACGTTCTCCGGCAGGACGATATCGTGTGGGAGAACTACAAACACTTTTCGGAACCCTATAAACGTATTCGTGTCGCTTATATCGAGGCAGCGCGAAAACGCCCGGACGAGTTTCAAAAGAGGCTGAACAGTTTTATCGAAAAAACACGCCGGAACAAACGTATCATGGGTTACGGTGGTATTGAGAAATATTATCACGAAGAAAAACGGCGCTGATAATATTAAATATTTAATTAAGAATGCGTTTTCGGTATCCCTTCTGTGATTTCACACTCTTTAGGTGCATTACATAAAAATCCCTCTTTTGACCACAAAGGCAAAAGAGGGATTCTCATCGATAAGATACGATGAAAAACTCTGCAATTGTTGGAAGTAGGGAGGGCTTATCGGAGTGTTTTATACCAGAAGCTGAAACTGCTCTCCGTAAAGAATCCGGCAGCATTATAGAAATCCTTTCTCCTTCCAAAACTATTCACATAACACTTTTCAATACCAAGTATTTTACACCGCAGTATCGCTGTGTGCATTAAAGCTGTGCCAAGGCCTTTGTGCCTGAATTTCTCTCTGGTGCTGACAGGCTCTATCAGTGCTGTTTTTGTGTGTTGATCGACATAAACAAAACAGTACGCACAGACATTGTTTTTCTCTCCGGTCTGCTCATCCACCACAATACATTCAAAACTATCCGGATACATCGACGATTTTTTCCTTCCGAAATAAGGGCTCATGCTTGCTGCATAGTCAGATCCTTCAAAGTCGGGGTGAAAACCAAGCCGCAGCGCACTCCATTTGTTTTCCGCATCTGGGTACTCTTCCCCGAAAAGCACTCGAAACCCTTCAGGAATTATTGGCGCAAGGTCTGTTTTTGACGGGTAGTTACAATTTGCATATTCCTTTTCTTCGTATTCCTTATAGCTTGACGCAGCAAGATTTTCCTTCATGTACTCCAGAGTGTCACTAATTGCAACCCAGAATTTAACGGAACCGTCATCTGCTTTGGCAAATAAAGGAAGGCAGTTTTTCTCACTGAAATCAACCATGGAAGGGAAGAGCTGTTCAAAACCATTTCTTATACTCACATATATATTTTCGCCGTCCGGAAGGATGCATGCCGTTATTTCCCCGTTTTCTTCCCAAAGAAAAATGTAATCAATGGATTTTTCCTTGCCTTCATCCGTCTCCTGTGCACTTACTCTGTAAATCAGGTCATGGAGCCTTTCCGGCAGCCATGAGACGGTATTATGGGTTTCAAGATATTGGGCTCTTAAGTAATCTTCAAGGCGATTAAGATCTCTTGCAGGTTGAAAATGTGTAATCTGCATATTGTTTCCTCACATCCCGGATTATGAAACTGATCTTATTATATGCTCTGTTGGTATAGCATCAGTCCGGCTTTTTAGCAGCGATGAAGTACCGGTGGATCGTGCCGGCGATTTTGCCGTCACGTTCTATGATTTCCTGGAGTGATAAAAGGCGCTCAAAGCAGCTTTCAACGGAAAACCCCGGAAATTCCCACTCGATGATGCGGGCAAACCACACGAAGGCTCCGACATCATAAAAGATAATCGGGCGGAAAGCCTCGTCTGACTTTAAGATTTCAAAGCCGGCTTCAGTAAATGCTTTTTCCTGTTCTGTCAGGTTTGCATGCGGAAACGGCCGTTCAATGCCGGGCAGAACAGCCTCTACAAGCTCTCTGTCGTTATCGCTGCCTACCTGCTGGGTAATGAATAATCCGCCGGGGCGAAGCAGGCGCCGGATCTCAACCGGGCAAAAGTCGCCGTGGCGGTTAATAATGAGATCAAAAGAGGCATCTGCAAAAGGGAGGCGGGATGCATCGCTGCATTCACGCAAATCGATCCCGAGAGGCAGGAGCTTTTCTTTACATAACTGAACATTAGGCGGATAGCCTTCCGTTGCGGAGGTATTCTCATAGGGATGCTGCAGTGACAGCAAAAATTCACCGCCGCCAGTGTCGATATCAAGCAGCCGCATTTCCTTCCGGAGAACTGCGCGTATCTCGCCTGCATAATCCCAGGGCAGGCTTTCTTCCTCTTCATAACGGCCGATGATATGGGAAAAATCCCATCCCTTGATTCTGGCGCAGTTTTCTTCGGTTTTCCACTCTGCTTTCAGCTCTTCAGGTGTCATCCGTGATCTCCTCCGGTTGTGATTTATCAGAGAACAATTCTTACAGTTCTGCTGCAGACTCTGCGAGTGCCAGGGCAATATCAAAATGCCCGGGATCATGCTGGGTATGCCTGATCTGATTCTTTCGCTTTCTTTCAGTCCATTCAGGCGCGTCTAAAAGATCTCCGCTGGTGAAGAACATGTATACCTGCAGCCCTCTGAAGTCACAAACCGCCTGAACTGCTGATGCCTCCATCTCCACGGATATGCAGCCGTCCGCCTTCCGCTTCTCAAAATTGTTCAGGGTTTCCCGGTAGAAGGCATCTGTGGTCCAGGTTTTTCCCAAAACATAGGGAATCCTGTTCTTCTCCATGCAAGCCGCCACAGTTTGTGCATTTTTGATCCTGATATAATCGGAAGCCGGAGCATAGTGGTAGGAAGTTCCTTCATCTCTGTAGGCTTCTGTCGGGATCATGACCTTTCCTCTGGTGATCTCCTTGTTCAGGCAACCGGCGCCTCCGAAATAGATAATTTTATCCGTATTGATAACAGTGCAAAGTTCTTCAACTGTGGCTGCGCAGGCAGGGGCCCCGACCCAGGTCCTGAAAAAGCCGAATTTCTTCCCGTGGTATTCAAAACAGCTAACAGCTGTCGAGCCATGAGCCATCCACAATTCTCCAACTTTCTCACAGTTATAATTCTCAGCAACATATTTCTCAATCTCATGTGAGAAAGTGAAGATTACAGCAGCCGCTTTCTGTGCCTTCTCATTTACCGGCGGACTGATTTTTGCCGGTGACTGATTATCAAATGAATCTGTTATCATAGTTTTATCCTTCTTCAAATATCAGTTTTATTGTATCATATTTCATGGTGCCATACAATGAGAAACCTCTTCTGCCTTTGGAAGACAGAAGAGGTCATTTTGCAACAACGGTAAGCCTTCTGCCTGCTGTGGGTTCAAACCCTGCTTTTTCAGCTCAGTTGGCTTTAAAATTATAGATGGGTTTCAGGACTTCAATAATGTCGACGGTGTCTCTGATCACGCCGATAATGTCGGACAGGGATTTGTATGCCATGGGAGCTTCATCCAGCGTAGCCTCATTTACAGAAGTGGTATAGATTCCTGCCATCTCGCGGCGGTACTCTTCCAGGTCGAGCTGCTCTTTCGCAGCGCTGCGCGACATGATGCGGCCGGCACCATGAGGTGCTGAATAGTTCCACTCAGGGTTGCCTTTGCCGATGGCAAGAACGCTGCCGTCACGCATGTTGATCGGGATCAGTACCCTCTCACCTTCATGGGCGGCAATTGCACCTTTGCGAAGGATCATCTCACTTGTGTCAATGTAGTTGTGAATCGTATGAAAGGCGTTAGCCGCTTCCAGCCCGATTCGTTGTAAAATTATATCTGCCATCACTTCACGGTTCCTGCGGGCAAAACGCTGGCAGATTTCAACGTCATACAGGTAGTCTTCCAGATAATTCCCATACACAAAGCAAAGGTCTTCGGGGATCGCAGCTTCCTTTTCCTCCCAGCGCAGAGTCTGGAGCGCAGCCTGAATCTCACTGCGGCGACCGGCAGCTTTGTACTCTGCGATCAGAGCATCGCGCCTGGCAAAATACTCCTCCTTACCCTTACTCAGATCAATAGCCAGATGCTGGTAGAACTGAGCCACCTGTTTACCAAGGTTGCGGGATCCGGAGTGGATGACCAGGTATTTCGTTCCGTCAGCGGCTTGGTCAATCTCAATAAAGTGATTCCCACCGCCCAGGGTTCCTAAACTGCGTTCGAGGCGTCTGGAGTCGTTTAAACCCCGGTAACAGCGCAGGTCAGTCAGATCGAAACGCTCCTTTCTGCCATCCCAGACATTCATGCCGGAGGGGATAAAGTGTGCGGCAGCGTCCATCTGCTCCATGTCGATTTTAACCTTGCCAAGGCTGACTGTATACATACCACACCCTATGTCAACACCGACAATATTGGGTACGGCCTTGTCCTTTACGGTCATAGTTGTTCCGATTGTGCAGCCCATGCCGGCATGAACGTCGGGCATAATTCTGATCCTGCTTCCTGCAGTAAACTCATAATCACACATCCTGCGGATCTGCTCGACAGCTTCATCTTCTATGATCTTGGCAAAGCAGACCGCGGTATTCATTTTTCCCTTGATTTCCATCATAGCTGTGCTCCTGAATGATAATATGAAAAAACCGCCTGCCTTATACAAGGCAAGCGGATAGAACCAATCTGATAGTCCCCGGGCGGGTTAAGAAATCACATTGCGGTTCTTCTCTGCCTGATATAAGCGCACAAAAGACAGCCCAGATAATAAAAGCCGGGTGTAGGTTCCATGTGCTTTTTCTTTGACAAAGAGAACAGAACTGCGGACATACCTTTTCCTTTCCCAGGTTTTGCCCTGTTTTTCTGAAGTAAATATAGCACGGCAATTCTTTTTTGTAAAGATACCTGCGGTATAACAGCAGAAGATGCTTTCAGGCGGGAGACAGGTAAATTTCGTCTCTTTGCAGGGTTTGTGATTTGTCCCAGACAGTGGTCCGGCGATGCTATATACGGCGATAAAGCTCCTTTGGGCTGATCCCGTTTTTCTTTGCTGTTAAATTCCAGTTGGTATTGGCAATGAAGATATAGAGAGAACGCGGGAAGTGATATGGTTCTGTATAGAGATCTCCGGCTGAGTCTTCTTTGTCAATTGCTTCTGCCAGAGCATCCATGCCCCTTGCAATCATTTTTGTAGGGCCAGCCGCAAAAGGAATATGCTGCATCAGAACGCCGACCAACTCGCCCGCACTCACACCAAGACCGCCGCAGTATGAAAAATGCATTTTGCTGCACCATTGCCTGACTGCGTCAAACAGATTCACCAGCTGCCTGCTCTCGTAAAGACCCATGTTGGCGAGAACATAGATCCGTTTGGATTTTCCCCGATATTCACGTTCCGCTGCTTCCATAAAGCGGATCAGCAGAGACGGCAGACCATCCACATATAAAGGCATACACAAAACGACTGCTGAAGCCTCTTCCAAACGGCAGAGCAATTCAGACGGCTTCTTTAAATACTGCTTCATCGCTATGATCTCTGAGTCTCCCGCAAGACAGGCGCGGAGCTTTCGCGCAAGCTTCGCGGAATTGCCGTTTTCAGAGCGCATACTGGCATTGAGAAGAAGGATTTTACCGGAACTCATAGGTTGTGAACGTGGGATGGAAACAGGGGTTCTGCTGCTTTCCCGAAAATGAACAGCCTTCACGTATCCTCTGATATTGGCGCATACGGCCTTCACATACCGGCGTGCACTCGATTTTTCTTCTTCGCTCAAATTCTGTCCGTAAAAAACGAACGTAAAAGGTTTATCCTCCTCATAGCGTTTTTTGTGATGCGTCTCACCCTTGATGATCTCAAATTGCGGGAGAACATAGCTGAGGCTGCGGTCAAAGACATTTTTGACAAATCCGGAAAACCCGCCATAGGTATACTGGCTGATCACATGCACTTCTTCCGCTTCATGAAGGAGAGCGCCCATATGTTCGTAACCGTCTTTTATTACACACTGTCCGGGTGTTTTGTTCCAGCAGGAAAAGCAGCCGACGCATGGCTGAATCGTTTCCTGATCGGAAATAACATTCCAGCCTTCATAATCCCGATGAATTTTTTCCCACTCTTCCGCTTTCAAATCGTGAATGACAAGATTCATAGCATCCCTCCTCCCATATTGCTTCTGATGAAAAACAGAATAAGAAAAATGACTTTACAATGGATTATTTACCATATATACTGTAAATAGTTCTCATAAATCTGTCAAGTACGTTTTTTTCCAGGAGTAAGATGGGAAAAGATTACAGTGTGCATGAACGTTTCCCAGACCCACAACAACTCCGGCCTGTTTTGGCTGAGCTGCCTTATGGGCACTGGCAGGCGGGGAAGCAGATTAACTCATTTCTATACTGGACGTGATTTGAATGAAACAATTCGGCAGATGGCCGGCTTTTCTTTTATGCTTCGGTATGATATTTGCTGCTGCCTGCGGTGCTGAGAAAAAGCCTGTACCGGAGCGGTCAGATAAGGAGTATATTTTCGTCCACGGCCTCTCAGGCTGGGGAAGTTATGACAAGACCTATAAAAGGATGCCATACTGGGGAATGTTCACCGGGGATCTGATGAAATATCTGCGCAGTCAGGGCTTTTCCTGTTACGCTGCTTCCGTCTCGCCTGAAGGCAGCGCCTGGGATCGGGCCTGTGAACTCTACGCGCAGCTGACCGGAACTGTGACGGACTACGGGAAAGCTCACAGTGAGCAGTACGGTCATGAACGTTTCGGCCCGGATTTCACAGGGATACCCCTGATCCCTGACTGGGACAACGGAAAGAAGCTGGTGCTCCTTGGGCATTCTTTTGGAGGGGCCACCATCCGTCTGTTTTCCGAGATCCTTGCCGACGGAGACCAGGCGGAGCGGGAAGTTACTGCACCGGGTGATCTTTCACCCTTTTTCCTTGGAGGACAGGAGGGGCGTCTGCACGCGCTGGTTACCCTGGCAGCGCCAACCAACGGCACCACTGCTTATGATCTTTATCGGGATGAGAGCTTTGATGCAAGTACAGTCAAGGTTTCCCGCTGGGATAATCTCTGGGGCAATTTCTTCAGCAATCGCAAACAAGCAGAGCGTGACGGCAGATCGGAAGACGACTATGCTGCCTTTGACATGCATATTGACAACGCTCTGGCCATGAATGCGCGGATCTCGACCTTGCCTGGAGCCTATTATTTTACCGTTCCCTGCAGTGCAACTGAGGCCGTGGATGGCGTCCAGCGTCCGGTCCGCTCCAGAATGGAGGCATTATTCCGACGTAGTTCGGCACAGATGGGTGCGTACACCGGCGTAACGGAAGGCGGCTTTGTAATCGACGAGAGCTGGCAGGAAAACGACGGCCTTGTTAACACAGTTTCGGCAATGGCGCCGCTTGGGTCTCCAAGCACGACTTTTGACCCTGATGTGATCAAGGCGGGAATATGGCAAATTATGCCGGTTTATTATGGTGACCACATGTCCCTTCAGGGCGGACTGACGAAGCGGAACGATATCCGTCCGTTTTACCTGGAATTGCTGGAGCTGATCGATGCACTGCCAAAAGCCGAATGAGGCAGAGCAACAATATTGAAAGCAGCGGCACAGAGTTACAGTTCTGACACAGCTGAAAAACAAGGAGGAATTCTCATGCAGTACAGAAAAGACCGAAACGGAAACGACCTGAGCATTTTAGGCTATGGCTGTATGCGCTTTACCAGAAAAGGCGGCAGCATCGATATTGAAAAGGCTGAAAAAGAGTTGCTGGCCGCATTTCATGCAGGTGTCAATTATTATGACACGGCTTATATCTACCCGGGCAGCGAGGCGGCTGTGGGTGAGATTTTTGACCGAAACCACATCCGGGAACAGATCAACATTGCGACGAAACTGCCGCAGTATCTGATCGGGAACCGTCCCGCGCTGGATCGATACTTCAATGAGGAACTGAGCCGCCTGCGTACAGACTATGTGGATTACTATCTGATGCATCATCTGACCGATGTTGCCATGTGGGAAAAACTCAAAAAAGTCGGCATTCTGGACTGGATCAGGGAAAAAAAGCAATCCGGTGCGGTCAGGAACATCGGTTTTTCGTATCATGGAAATACTGAGAATTTCCTGAAGATCCTGAATGACTACGACTGGGATTTCTGCCAGATCCAGTATAATTATCTTGATGAGGTTGCCCAGGCGGGCAAGGCTGGGCTGCAGGCAGCTGCGGCAAAGGGGATTCCTGTCGTGATTATGGAACCGCTGCGGGGCGGCAAGCTGGTCAATATGCTGCCGGAAGCAGCAAAAAAAGCCATGGCCGAGAGCGGCCACAGCTGGAGCCCGGCGGAGTGGGGTCTTCGCTGGCTGTATAACCAGCCGGAGGTTACGGTGGTTCTGTCCGGTATGAACTCACTGGAGATGGTGGAAGCCAACTGCCGTACCGCCTCTGAGGCACAGGCAGGCTCCCTGACAGAGGCAGACTTTGAAACACTTGAGAAAGTCAAGCGCACTATCCTGGAAAAAGAAAAAGTGGGCTGTACAGGCTGTCGCTATTGTATGCCATGTCCCAAAGGTGTGGATATCCCCGGAATCTTCCGCTGCTGGAATACCATGTATACGGAATCCAAGAGCGAGGGACGCACGCAGTTTATCCAGACTGTCGGGCTGACGAGAGAACCGGCCTTTGCTTCTCAATGCATTCGCTGCGGCAAATGCGAGCAGCACTGTCCGCAGTCAATTCCCATCCGGGATAAGATTCAGGAAGCGGACCGGGATTTACGGCCGCTGCCCTATAAAATTGCAATTTCTGTTGCGCGCAGTTTTATGTTCCGCAAACCAGCAAAATGAACTGCAATGAGGATCGGATAAAACAGACAAAAATCTCTTTGAACCGCCTCGGATTGTACTGTGTGTTCAATCCGAGGCGGTTCCTTTGCAATTCAGAGAATGACAGCATCCGCATCTGCCCGGGGAGCAGTACGCAGATAGCCAATGTCGGGATATCCGAGAAGCATACAGCTCAGAATTTCTTTATCCTCTATACCAAGCCAGTTCTTTATTTCCGGACTGCTGTTGAAGAGCCCCCTGAGATACCCGTTGTACAGAGTGCCCATTCCCATGGAAACGGCTATGTTCTCTATATTCTGTGCCGCCATTCCTGCATCAAATTCGCGCCTGCCGGCTATAACGAGCAGGAGCGGTGCATTCTGAAACAGATAATCATCCCGGGGATTGGCTTTATAACGCATGTTGAATTTAGCGTAGGCTTTCAGCTGCGGCTCCATGGTGCTGATGTCCTCAGGCGTAAAGGCATCGATGACCCTGTGTGTGAGCGTCTTGAGTTCTTCCAGCCTGTCTGCCACGAAAATAAAGCTGTTATCCTGCTGATTTTTTGCCGTTGCTGTATACCGGCCAGCCTGGATCAACTGCTCTATTACTTCTCTGGAAACCGGCTTCTGCTTATATTTTCTGATACTCCTTCGTGATTTGATTAACCTGAGCATAACCTCCGGAGCTATGCCGCTGCAAGCTACCGGTTCCACATCCGCCATATCGTACTCAGGGATACTCACCGCGCCCTGAGGGCATATGGCTACACAGTGGCCGCACCGTATACAGGACGGCCGCTTCAGTATTGCTTTACCGTCGTTGATCACAATATTGGCCATGCAACAGTCAGATACACAAAGGCCGCAGCCTATGCATTTTTCACGGTCTATGACAATCATCTCTCAGCCTTTTGCCGTCTTCGGCTGAGTCAGGAGGCTTACGACTATGAAAACTACCAGAGCCGGAAGCAGCGGAGTGACAGAAGGATACGGGATGTTGATAACCTTGAGGGTGTTTCCGAGCAGACACAGCGTTACACCTACGACAAAGCTTGATATTGCACCGGCAGTCGTAGCCTTCTTCCAGAAGATACCGCCGACAACCATGATCAGGGCTCCGCAGTTAAGCAGCGCATATGCTGCGGAGAGCAGAGGCACCAGACTTGTGAACTTAAGAGAAATGAGCAGTCCGAAGACACCGGTCAGAAGTGTTGACCACATGGTGATACGGGCCAGCTTCTTCTCATCTTTCTCCCCGGGGTTGATCAGCTTGAGATAAATGTCGTTGACAATGTTTGCAGAGCTTGCAATCAGGCTGCCGTCACAGGTTGACATTACCGCTGCACAGATGGATGCCACCATCAATCCCGCAAGTACCGGCGGGAATGCCTCAAGCAGCACCTTGAAGAGGATTGTTCCATTCTCGGCATCCGGCCAGAGTGCTTTGCCGTACATACCCATAATGGTGGGCAGAACCGCAAAAACGATGATGATAACTGCCGCTATGATAGGAGCCGAAATAACTGTCTTCTCCTTCTTGCATGCCGCAGTGCGCTGGTAGCCCGGTGCTGATATCAGCCCGTACAGCATCGTGGGGCCAAACATCATAATAAAGGTCTCTGTATCAAAGGGGATGACTTCCCAACTGGAAGCGGGGAGATTGCTGGCCATGAGCGAAAAGCCGCCGCTTGCCGCAATGAAGATGATTCCGGCAATAACCGATACGAAAATGACAGCAGACTGGATCGCATCCGTGACCATAACGCCCCACATGCCGGACAAGGTGCTGTAGATGATGACAATCATCGTGGTGATGACCGCCCCCCAGACGCCGGACAGTCCCAGATACTCAAAAAGCAGCTTGCCGGCGGTAATCTGCCCTGCCATGATGGCTGTAATAGCTGCAATGTGCAGTACCGCAGTCAGCAAAGGCGTTACCTTGTCGCCGTATACGTCATTAAC
>JAEEGF012351509.1_pt1 | contig 18476 bp, 18 predicted proteins | sample 9134171 | NCBI WGS metagenome assembly JAEEGF01 (sample SAMN16246542, study PRJNA631951) | gut metagenome | biome: gut microbiome; feature: rumen; material: AP-attached | host: Bos | place: Iran: Karaj | collected 2018-10
CGGATGAGGACACAATGCTGAGAGTTTGCCAAAAGACGACAGATTTTTTTCTGACTGAATGTATAGCAGGATCGTAATATAAGAAATCAGCCGGAGTACCAACACGAAGGCATAAGGACCGTTCCGTAGCAGAGATTGCTCAGAAGATTAATGAGGTGACAAAGAATGTATTTTTCAAAACACAACAAAAATATCAAGTACATAAACCATTACAGCGGTCTTCTTGAAGTGGAGGGCGAGGGCACGCTCTGCCTTGAGGACACCGAGCTTTTGTATGAACAGGACAAAAACTGGGAAAAAGAATATGACACGCTCAGCGTGACAGAAGGAATAACCGGACTTGGCGAGGGTTATCTCGAATTTTTCTCGCATATAGACTGCCTTATCCTCAGCCGGACTGTAGGAGCCGTTGCTGCATCGCCTGAACTTCTGAAACTCTGGCGTAAAAGGAAAGTTCTGATCTGCGGCGAATACGACACCTTTGCGGAAAGATTCGCGTGCGAGAACAACCTTAAATTTCTGCACAGCGACATTCATCTGGCTGATGATGACATAGAGGCCGCTCATGAACACGATATCATAACTCTGCGTTTCTTTGAAGACGGCTCAAGTGATATCCATTACAACTGTTTCACCCCGGGAAGTTCAGCAGGCAGTTACGGCGGAGGTGAATACGCCAACCCTTTGCCGCGGGACTTTTATGTCGGCTGCACCGTTGAAGATTTCGCAAAGTATTTTAATGAGAGAGTACGCGGGCAGATCCTGTCAAACGAAACACTGAAGCGGTTTCTTGAGATTTCGAATAAAAGGCACAGTGATAATAGCAAGAAAAAGAAATGATTGATGTAAATTCCTGTTTATAGGGAAGGAAAGATCAGCGTTTGAATATACATATAGCGGAGGCAGGCTATGAAGGTCCATGAACTGCATTATTCAAACACAAATACGTATCTGATCGAGGGAGAGAAAGGGAAACTCCTTTTTGACACCGGCTGGGCCGGATCGTTCCCGGCTTTTTGTAGGGCGCTTGGCGAAATAAAGGTTGCGGTACAGGATATAGACTATATCCTTATTTCCCATTATCATCCCGATCACATGGGGATAGTACAGGAGATAGCGGATCTTGGTGCCGTTCTGCTGGTGCCGGACATACAGGAGAGCTTTCTTCATGCTGCTGACAGCGTGTTCGCAAAGGAGAAAAACAGCGCATTTATCCCTGTCAGGGACGATCGCGTTAAAAAGCTCTCTCTTGAAGAAGCCGGTGATTTATTGCGCAGGATCGGAATAAACGGCACGATCGTTAATACTCCCGGTCACAGCGCTGACAGTATTTCGCTGTATCTGGACAGCGGGGATCTGTTTGTCGGGGATCTGAACCCCCTGTATGAACTTGAAATGCATAAGGGAACACAGATCGAAGAAAGCTGGAAGAAACTGCTTGCATTAAAGCCCCGGAGGGTTTATTACGGGCATGCCAAGACAGCAACGATCGGACAGGCGAAAAGCATCAGGGTTGCAGCAGCCGTGATCTGCGATTCGTTTGAACGAAAAAGCAGGATCTTTGCGACGGCGCGCGGATACGGAGATTTCAAAGGCGGCTGGGAATTCCCGGGAGGCAAGATAGAAGCCGGCGAAACGCCTGAGGACGCGCTGAAAAGAGAGATCCGCGAAGAACTGGAAACAACAGTCCGTGTCGGGGAAAAGATAGATACGATAGAGTACGATTATCCGGCCTTCCATCTTTCGATGGACTGTTTCTGGTGTGAGATCGTACAGGGAGATCTGAAGCTTTTGGAGGCCGAAGCCGCCCGCTGGCTTACAAAGGATGAACTTGATTCGGTGAACTGGCTGCCCGCCGATATAACACTGATAGAGAAGATCAGAGAAGAAATGGGATCCAACTCAGGACGATAAGGACAAAAAGCAAAAGGCTTGGAAAACTTCCCAAGCCTTTTTTATGTCTGTCACCGTATCATTTTTTTACGTTAAATGCCTTCATTCCGGGATATACTGCGGCATCGCCGAGTTCTTCCTCTATTCTGAGAAGCTGATTGTACTTCGCGACTCTTTCTGATCTGGAGGGCGCGCCGGTCTTGATCTGGCGGGTGTTCAGAGCCACCGCAAGATCTGCGATCGTGGTATCTGCAGTTTCACCCGAACGGTGTGATGATATTGCGGTATAGCCGTTCTTGTTTGCGAGTTTGATCGCATTAAGTGTCTCCGAAACCGAACCTATCTGATTGAGCTTGATAAGTATCGAATTGGCTGCACCGCATTCGATGCCTTTGGAAAGACGTGTGGTATTGGTGACAAAGAGATCGTCGCCAACCAGCTGGACCTTGCCGCCGATCTTTTCGGTCATCTTTTTCCAGCCTTCCCAGTCTTCTTCATCAAGTCCGTCCTCGATGGAAATGATGGGATACTTGTTGACCAGAGCCTCCCAGTGCGCGATCAGTTCGTCTGTGGTGAAATCGCGTCCCGACTTGGGCTGATGATAGAAGCCTTTGCCTTTGTCGGATTTCCACTCGGAAGCGGCAGCGTCCATGGCGATCATAAAGTCCTTGCCGGGCTCGAAGCCTGCGGCCCTGATAGCTTCAAGGATCTTTTCGATAGCTTCTTCGTCGCTCTTAAGACTGTTGGGAGCAAAACCGCCTTCATCGCCGACAGCTGTAACGTCATTCATCTTCTTGATAAGCACCTTGAGATTATGGAATACCTCGGCACACCATCTGAGCGCCTCCTTGAAAGAGGGAGCGCCAACCGGCATGATCATGAATTCCTGTGTGTCAACCGCACTGTCGGCATGCGCTCCGCCGTTCAGTATGTTCATCATGGGAACGGGAAGATCCGTTGCCTGTGCACCGCCGAGGAATCTGTAGAGCGGAATGCCCAAAGAGATGGAGGCTGCGCGCGCGGTCGCGATTGAAACCGCGAGTATCGCATTTGCCCCGAGATTGGACTTGTCCGGAGTTCCGTCGGCTTTGATCATGGCAGCATCAACCGCATAAATGTCGGATGCGGATAATCCTGTCACAGCCTTGGACAGAACAGTGTTAATGTTGTTTACCGCTTTGGTAACGCCTTTTCCGAGGTATCGGCCCTTATCACCGTCTCTGAGTTCGAGTGCCTCAAACTCACCGGTGGATGCACCTGAAGGGGCGGTGCCTCTTCCTACCGTGCCGTCAGCTAATGTTACTTCTGCTTCTACCGTAGGATTTCCTCTTGAATCGAGGATCTCTCTGCCGATAACTTTGATTATAGTCATATCAGCCATAATAATGCTCCTTTCGCTTCGTTAAACATACCGATTCCTCTCATTGTAACCGCAAAGCAGTCCTGAATGAGAGGAATCTGATATGATCTACTCAACGCAGTTAGTATATACTAACCTAATTAAATAGTCAACACCGCAAAAATAAAAAAAGAAAAATTATTGGTTTCGATATCTTTTCGGGATCCGCTCATTATGGCGGAAATTATTATTGTTGACAAAACTAATAAGCATTAGTATAATAGCTAATAAACATAAGTCTATTATGGCTTGCAATTATCATATACACGGAGGAAATGCAGAATATGACAAGGACAGAGGAGATTATCCGGGCGACGCTGGAACTTGCTGCAGAGAACGGGATCAAGGGTGTATCCATGTCACAGATTGCCGATAAAGTCGGCATCAAGGCGCCGTCTCTCTATAATCATTTCAGATCGAAAGATGATATTATCAAGGAAATGTACAGATCCTTAAGAGAACGGGCCGTGGCAGAAAGTAACGCAGGCACGCCCGACTATTCAAAGCTGACGGATAAAAGCACAGAGGAAATCCTGCTGGGGTCCGTGGCAGCATACCTGGGGATCGTTCAAAAACATGACATGCTTTTGTTCTTTAAGGTTCTTTATTCAGAAAGATCCGCAAATCCTGTGGCGGCATCGATCATTGTAGAAGAGACGGAGCGTATGATCCGGGCTGCAAAGAATATGTTTTATGCGCTTGCGGTTCACGGAAAGATAAAGAATGAAAATGTGGATATGGCTGCAATGACGTTTTCGCTGACCATTCACTCTCTTATAGATTACAGGATGGATATGCTGACAGCGGGAACGGTGGACGGTTTCGAAGAAGACGGCGATCCCGTTCCAAAGAATATTCGTGATTTTGTGAGATGGTTTGGCCATCAGTTCGGAGGTGAACAATGAAACGAAAACTTATTAACTGGACAGGTCTTTTGGGGATAGGCGCGCTTATATCTTATGTGATCGCGGCATATTTTTGCCGGGCCGCGTTCCCCGGGTATAACTGGATGGAACAGGCTGTCAGCGACCTTTCGGCTGAGTCCGCGCCTTCAAGGCAATTATGGGATAAGCTGTCAGCGGTATATTCGGCAGGGACTGTAGTGTGCACCACATGTGTTGCCATATTCGTATCGGAGAACAAGATCTCTTCGAAGCTTTTCCGCACGGGAATATATCTGCTCGTGATAATGAGCTGGATATCAAAGCTCGGATATCAGATGTTCGCGCTTGATGATGCAGGCAAAGCTATCGGGGGAGTTAACGAAACAATGCATATGATTGTCACAGCCTTTGTTGTTGCCCTTTCCATAGCATCTTTTGTTATCCTTATAATTGCAGGGATAAAGAGAAAAGATGTCAGGGGGATAGGAATCTGGGCAGCAATATTCTTCGCCATGATGTTAATGGGACCGATAGGAATGGCTGTATTTCCGCCCGAATTTTTCGGAATAGGTGAAAGATGCAGTATCTATGCAGCCATAGGCTTTGAAGCGGTGCTGGGAGTGTATCTTTTCAACGGATTTAAGTAAACCATGACTGCAGACACGGCGGATGCCGCCGTTGATTTCCGGGTTTAACCGGGGGGATTCCTGAATATATAGTTTTTTAGCTATGGATTTTTTGTTATGAAAAATGTTGACATATCAACAAGTTAGTGTTACTATCCGAGAAGTTGATATGTCAACATCTTTTTATTTCAGAGAGGAAACCCCAATGAGTGACAGTAAGAAAACCCGGATAATCATCGATTCGACAACAGATATGGCGGCAAGCTTTATGGACAAGGTCATGGTCGTACCGCTTATGATCTCTTTTGGAGAAAAAGAGTATGCTGACGGGATAGAGCTTTCCCGTGATGAATTTTACAGGAAACTTGAAAGCGGGAAGACGCTTCCCAAAACAAGTCAGGCTTCGCCGGCCGCTTTCGAAAGCGTGTATCGGGAGGTGAGAGAGAATGGGATGAACGGAGTCGTGATAACGGTGTCTTCCGATCTTTCCGGGACATACCAGAGCGCATGCATCGCGGCCGCAGACTACCCCGGGATATATGTGGTGGACTCAAAAAATGCAACTATTGGTGCAGGGATACTTGCGGAATATGCGATAATCTGCGCCGAAAACGGAATGCCTGCGGACAGGATAGCGGAAGAGCTCGAGAACAAAAAGAATGATATATGCCTTGTTGCGATGCTCGATACCTTAGAGTATCTGTGGAAGGGCGGAAGGCTGTCCGGAGCAGCAGCAATAGCCGGAGGACTCTTGAACATAAAGCCGGTCATCACAATAAAAGACGGTGCGGTCGTTGTACTCGGGAAAGCGCGCGGCGCAAAAAAAGCAAATAATTTGCTTGTTGAACAGATCACGCTGCATGGTGTACAATATAATAAACCGGTTTTGCTCGGATACTCCGGAACAACGGATACGCTCCTGCAAAATTATATATCGGACAGCAGGATGCTTTGGGAAGGACATCTCGATAAGCTGGAAAAAGCCCAGGTATGCAGCGTTATAGGAACGCACGCGGGTCCGGGGGCTGTCGCGGTAGCTTTTTTCAAAGAACGGTAAGGCTGAAATTGGGAGGAGTAAGGTATGTCACGTTTTGAGCGATTTTCGGTATCGATTTTCGGAATAGCGCATTACTGGAACAGGATAGCCACCGAAGAAATGCGCGAACACGGCCTTAAAGGGACTTATGCGTTATATCTGCTCACCCTGTTTTCGGCGGGAGAGGACATCACAGCCGCCAGACTGTGCGAGCTGACGCAGCGCGACAAGGCCGATGTTTCAAGAGCTGTATCGCTTTTTCAGGAAAAGGGCTTTGTCGAAGCCTACGGCGAGAACCGTTACCGCGCGCCCATAAAGCTTACCGCAAAGGGCAAGCGGATAGCCCTCAAGGTCAGGCAGAAAGCAGACAGTGCGCTGAAGACTGCGGGGGAAGGCCTGTCCGAGGAGATGCGCCTGAACATGTACAAGTCCCTTGAGATAATCTCAAAGAATCTCAGGGAAATGTGTGATGAACGGGAATCCCCGGACGGGGAACCAAAGCAGAAAAAACGGTTTTAGGAGTGAGACAGGGTAAAATTACACGGGTGAGGGGATGAAACATTAATGACCTATTCGAAGAGATGTATGAGGACAAACAAAGACTCAAATCGGCGTGATCTCAGAAATCATGGTTTTTTGACTGCGTCCTGTAGGTGCGCGGAGAAACCCCGTATTTCTTTTTGAAACAGTCCTTGAAATAATTACCGGAGTTAAAGCCGCACTTTAAAGCGATCTCGGTAACGGAATCATCTGTCGTCAGGAGCATCTGCGTAGCCTGGCGGAGCCGTATGAAATTAACGTATTCACTGAAGGTCTTTCCGGTCACCTGTTTAAACTTCTTTGAAAGATAGGTCGGACTTAAGCTAACTCTGTCCGCGGTCTCTTCAAGCGTTATCAGGCTGTCGTAGTTTTCCGCGACAAAACGCATTGTGGCTTCTATATCTTCGTCAACGCCGGCGCTCGTATCTACCTGTTCGTAGATAAAGATGCCGTAGCGCTGCACCCAAAGAAGTATCTGCTTAAAAAGAAGGACCATATTCTCGGACGAATAATCATCGGGGATATTGTTTTCGGTCATCATGGCCTGTATCAGAGAATCTATCTGGTCCAGGCCTTTTTTTACGATAAGTATCTTTCCCGATACCGAAAATTTTTTGATGAGCTCGCTGTGCGATGCCAGATACTCCTCGCCGAGTACGGGAAGATCGAAATAAACGACTGTTCTTTCGCAGAGCACAGTCCCTTCATAACGCGTGCAATGGCTTTCCCCGGGAGCTGCGATAAAGATGTCGCCGGGAGAAAGGTGATATTCCTTGCCGTTTACATAATAGGTGCAGTACCCGGTCTTTAACCAGAAAAACTCCACGTAGGAATGGAGATGCTCGTAATTCATCCTGAAAGTTGGAGTGCGGACAGCATGCTCCACAAAGATACCTTCGTTGTTTTTTTCAGAGTACATTTTATTTACACTTTCCTTTCGTGACGGGTCTGTACAGCGGCAGTTTCCCGAATACCGCATAAACAGATGATATCACACCTAATCGATTTTGTCAAAATAATATGTATAACGGACATAAACTACATATATATTGTCTTTTTACGGGATTTAGAGCAAAGCAGAAGACAAAATATCAGTAATATGACCGAAAAACCACATATATATTTGGTAGAATTTTTCCGGCTCCGGTAATAGAATAAAACCAGCAGGAAAAGTAATATCTAACGGCCGGTGATCTTACTCTTACCTGATGTTCTATCAAACAAACCAAAGGAGACGGGAAACTTATGAAAAAAAGACTTGTAGCTTTTTTACTTGCCGCAGTAATGATATTATCATGCGCAGCATGCGGTAATAAGGGGAAAACAGAAGAAGTAACACTGAGGATGGCATGGTGGGGATCACAGACCAGACACGACAGAACGGTCCAGGTCATCGAGATGTATGAAAAGGCTCATCCCAATGTAAAGATCGAATATGAATTTTTCTCTTTTGACGACTATTTTACAAAACTCAAGACCCTTGTGGCATCTGACAATGTATGGGATGTCTTCCAGCTCGGCGGTAACTTCCCCGACTACATGGAAAAGATATATTTCCTGAATGATTTCATTAAGGACGGCACCATAGACACAAAGAAGATCTCGGATGCATATCTTAAGATCACACAGGATACCGCAGGAAACCAGATCGGTCTTTCAAACGGTCTTAACACATACGGTATCGCTTATGATGTTGACATGTTCAAAGCTGCAGGTGTAGCGCTTCCCACAGATACATGGACATGGGACGATTACGCAGATGCTGCAAGAAAGATCAAGGCAGCAACAGGCCATTACGGTACTTCGAGCTTCACAAGCTCCGAATTCAACGCAGGCTGCTCAACCTACATCGGACAACAGGGAAGCCTCGGACAGTACGGTTTCTTTAACCTTGAACTCACCGGAATGGGCTTTACCGATCCCAACATGCTCGTACCTTACATCAAGATGAGAGCAAATCTCATCAAAGAAGGCGCATCGCCCGATGCAGCTGCTGAGCTTGAGATCACAAACATCGAGAACGACTTCCTTGTAACAGGTGAAGCAGGTATGACATGGGTTGCCGTAAACCAGTTCCCGACCATCTATGATGTATGTGAAAAGAAGGGCAGAAAGCTTGCTCTTGCAACTCTTCCGAGGGTCACAAAGAACGGTAATGCAGGTTCCAACATCCAATCCTCCCAGATGCTCTGTGTATCAAAGGATTCCAAGCACAAAAAGGAAGCAGCTGAATTCATCAGCTGGTTCCAGAACAGCACAGAATGCAACAATGTCCTTCAGGGCGAGCGCGGTATCCCGATCAATGAAGATGTCCGCAATGCCCTCATCGCAAATGCGACTGCAGGACAGAAGATCATGTATGATTATGTAACACTCGTCGGAACCTTCCCTACACCAGCAAAGGTTAATGTTTTAAGCCCTGCAGGCCAGGATCAGGTAGTAGACCTCTACAGGACCTACATCCAGCAGGTTGTGACCGGCGAGATCACCGCAGAACAGGCTGCAAAGCTCACCTACGAGGCTGCAGAGAAGCTCTTTAAGAAATAATCATGTATTAAAAAGTCGGAGCACGTCCCGGAATACGTGGGCGTGCTCCACATAAGTATTGGGGTATGGCATGACAGATCAAAGAAAAAACGGTAACCGCATAAGAAAGATAATCAATAACGACAACACGGTGGGCTATGTTTTCGCAATGCCTTTTATCCTGGGATTCCTCGGGTTCTCCCTTATTCCCATGATAACGTCTTTTGTCTATTCTTTTACGGATATGACCTTTGGCGCCAAAGAGATCAATTTCATCGGTCTTGAGAATTTTAAGGAGCTTCTTCATGACAGCATCTTTCTGAAATCCTTAAGGGTCACGTTCAAATACGTGATCATCTCTGTACCGTTAAAGCTCAGCTTCGCGCTCCTTGTGGCATTTTTGCTCACAAGGAAGAGCAAGATGGTGACGCTGTACCGCTCGCTCTATTACATTCCGTCGCTCGTAGGCGGAAGCGTTGCGGTGGCTCTTGTATGGAAGCAGATCTTTGCGAGGAAAGGTCTTTTTAATGTTGTCTGGAAGCAGATATTCGGGGCAGAAGCCGCTGTAAACTGGTTCGGGGACGAGAGGCTCGCAATGTACCCTCTGATACTCATGAGCGTATGGCAATTCGGCTCCTCGATGATCATATTTGCAGCCGGATTAAAAGAGATACCCGAAAGCTATTACGAAGCGGCGATGATCGACGGCGCCAACGGTTTCCAGAGGTTTTTACGGATCACGCTTCCCTGCCTTTCACCCATTATTCTCTATAATCTCATCATGCAGACGATCTCTGCGTTCATGGTCTTTACCCAGGCTCAGATAATCACCGAAGGAAAGCCCAACAACGCTACCATGATGTATGCCCTTTATGTCTACAACAACGCCATCAAATACTCCAAGATGGGTTATGCCTGTGCGATGAGCTGGGTAATGCTTGTTATAATGAGCATCGTTACCTTCTTCATCTTCAAGTCGTCCCGGAAATGGGTATTCTCTGAAGCGGATTCATAAGGGGGAAGAAATGAAGACAAAAAAGATCATATTAAAGATTTTTTATCATGCATTCGTCCTTGCATTCGGTTTCTGTATGATATATCCTGTTCTTTGGATGATAAGCGGAGCGTTCAAGGACAATCAGCAGATACTTAACGGAGGTCTGAAACTTATTCCGAAGACCGTTGTAACGACCAATTTCGCTACCGGCTGGAAGGGCTTTGGCGGTATCACCTTTACAACCTTCTTTAAGAACTCGATAATCCTTACAACGCTTGCGACTGCGGGAACTCTCATAAGTTCGGCATTTGTATCCTATGCTCTTTCAAGGATACGCTTCAAGGGAAGAGGCTTCTGGTTTTCATGCATGCTCATGACCATGATGCTTCCCGGACAGATCATAATGATCCCTTCATTCCTCATTTGGCACAAGCTTAAGCTTGTCGGGACATTTGTTCCGCTGGTGCTTCCGTATTTCTTCGGTCAGGCTTTCTTTATCTACCAGATGATGCAGTTTATGAAGGGGATACCGAAAGAACTCGACGAGGCCGCAAAGATCGACGGCTGCAGCAAATACGGCCTGTTTTTCAAGATAATACTGCCGCTGTTAAAGCCATCGATAATCACAACGATCATCATCCAGTTTTACTGGAAATGGGATGATTATATGGGACCGCTCCTTTATATCCATTCGCCGCGGTTGATGCCCGTATCGCTTGCGATAAAGCAGTTTGCGGACCCTTCATCCATAACCGACTATGGCTCGATGTTTGCCATGTCGTCACTTTCACTTATTCCCGTATTCCTGATATTCCTGTTCTTTAACAGATATCTGGTTCAGGGAATAGGAACGAGCGGATTAAAAGGATGAACAAGACTGTTTTTAAAACCGAAGATGCTTTTTTGCAAAAGCTGTATGACGAAGCAGAAAAGCGGATCTGTGGGAATCTTCGCGATTTCGGAGGGCGTAAAGTCCTTGTTGAAGGCGCGGGTTATGAAAAGATATGGCTTGAAACGCAGCCGATGGGCGGTGAGATGTTCTTCAAGCGGGACAATAGCGGTGCAGCGCTCAACAACATCCTGCTGTTCATGGAAATGCAGCGTGATGACGGAAGGCTTCCGGGAAGCATCACCCTGAAGGACGGAATGATTTCGCCGGAGTTCAACAAGATGCAGGGGTTCTTTTTTGCGGAGCCTGCGTTAAACATGTATTATCTGATCCGGGAAGACAGGGAATATCTTAATTTCCTCGGAGCCGTTCTTGAAAGGTTCGACAGGTGGCTGTGGAGCGAGCGTGACAGCGACGGGGACGGATGCCTTGAGAGCTTTTGCGTATATGATACGGGAGAAGACTGTGCTGTAAGATACAAGGATGCACCGAATTACTGGACAGTGTGCGAGGCGCCGACGGATTATTATGCCGTTCCGATGGCTTCTTCGGATGTTATGAGCTGGAGTTACTCTGCAAGAAATGTTATTTCAAAGATATATAAGATACAGGGAAGAGAAGAAAAGTACGAAGAGTGGCAAACAAAAGCCAAAGAGGTAAGGCTTAAGACAGAAGGCTATCTCTGGGATAATGAAAGAGGGGCTTTTTTCGACAGATACAAGGACCATAAGATGCAGAGCACGCTTACTCATGCAACACTTAAAGCCATGTACTGGGGAAATATCTCAAAAGAAAAAGCGGATGTCTTTGTAAACAGGCACCTTTTGAACGAAAAGGAGTTTTGGACTCATATGCCCCTGCCCGCTGTTTCCGTAAGCGATCCGGATTTCAGGAACATAAAGGAAAACAACTGGAGCGGCCAATGCGAGTCCCTGATCTATCAAAGAGCTTTAAGAGCCTTTGAAAACTATTCTTTAGAGCATCTGATCCCCTATATCGGCAAAAAGCTTTTCGCCGCGGTGGGACAAGACATGGCGTTTGTCCAGCAGTTCGATCCGTTTACCGGCAAGCCTTCCGTTAATGCTTCGAGTGGCGGACAGCCGACGTATGGTCCCGCAATTCTATCGGTGCTCGAATATATCGAAAGGATGTACGGGATCCACCGTGAAGGAGACAGGCTTTACTTTGGTCTTGCAAAAGGGCCGGATTATGAATATATACAGGTACTGAACGATACAGAATACAGTATCTGCCGCAGAGGAAATGTTTTTACGGGGTTTGTAGACCAAAAGACCGTGTTTGAAACAGAAAAGAGCGGGAGGATCACAACGGATCTGTACGGACACGATCCCGAAAGATCAAGCTTGAATGAGTTATGAAAAACTGATCAAGGAGCATAAACAGATGAAACAGGTAGACGCAAAAAATCTGACCATAGCATATATCGGAGGGGGGTCAAGAGGCTGGGCATGGACATTCATGACCGACCTTGCAAAAGAAAAAGAGATCTCCGGCACCGTAAGACTGTACGATATCGACATACCCGCCGCCAAAAGGAATGAGACCATAGGCAATCATTTAAGCTCGCGTGCGGACGTATCGGGGAAATGGAAATACGAAGTAAAGGAGCGGATAGAAGATGCCCTTAAAGATGCGGATTTTGTGATAATCTCTATCCTGCCCAAGACCTTCGACGAAATGGAAGTAGATGTACACATGCCCGAGCGCCTTGGAGTTTACCAATCCGTGGGAGATACAGCAGGCCCCGGCGGCATGATGCGGGCACTGCGTACACTTCCGATATTCCTGGATTTTGCAAAGGCGATCAGGGATAATTGTCCGGATGCATGGGTGGTGAACTACACAAATCCGATGTCTCTCTGCGTAAAAGCGCTTTATACGGGCTTCCCCGGAATAAAAGCTTTCGGCTGCTGCCACGAGGTGTTCGGTACGCAGAAAGTGCTTGCGGAGATCGTAATGCGGACACTTGGCGAAAAGAATGTCACGAAGGATGACATCAACATAAATGTCCTCGGTATAAACCATTTTACCTGGTTTGACTATGCGACATACAAGAACCTCGATCTTTTCCCGATTTACAGGAAATATGTCGATGAACACTTTGAGGAAGGAATTGAATTCGGGGATGACAACTGGATGAACTCCACCTTTGCCTGCGCTCACAGGGTCAAATTCGACCTTTTCAGACGTTTTGGCTGGATCGCGGCAGCGGGAGACAGACATCTTGCGGAATTTATGCCGGGTGACGATTATCTTAAGGATCCAAAGACGGTACAAAGCTGGAAATTCGGCCTTACTTCCGTTGCATGGCGCAAAGAGGACTTAAAGCACAGGCTTGAAAGGTCCGAAAGGCTCGCGAACGGCCTTGAAGAGATCAACATAAACGAGGAGACCGGTGAAGAAGGAGTCGGAATGATCAAGGCTCTCTGCGGGCTCACAAGAAAGATCACAAATGTGAACATCCCGAATTTCGGGCATCAGATAGAAAACCTTCCCGAAGGAGCCGTAGTCGAGACAAACGCGCTCTTTGAAAGGGATGCGGTCCGTCCGGTATTTGCGGGAGCTATCAAGCCCGGCATAAAAGAGCTTATCATGCCGCATGTCATGAACCACGAAAGGATCATGAAGGCCGTACTTGGCGGGAATAAGGATATTGAGCTGATCGCGGAGGCATTTGAGACCGATCCGCTTATGAAGGGAAAGGGCACAAAAGACGAGATACGCAGACTTGTGACAGATATGATGAGGGCTACACTCTAGATGAAGAATGACGAGATGATCTTAAGAGACCCGTTTGTGCTTGTTGAGAACGGAAAATATTATCTTTACGGGACCAGAAGCCTCACCTGCTGGGGTGAGGCAGACGGTTTTGACGCTTACGTGGGCACCGACCTTGAGAACTGGGAGGGGCCTTACGAAGTGTTCCGCAAGACCGCAGGGTTCCCTTATGACAAGAATTACTGGGCACCGGAGGTACATAAGTACAACGGCGCCTTTTATATGTTTGCAACCTTTAACACTGTAAAAGAGGACATGAAGGGCACGCTTATACTAAAAGCCGACAATCCGCTCGGCCCCTTTGTGCCGCACAGCGAGGGAAAGATCACGCCCGAAGGCTGGAACTGCCTTGACGGGACATTCTATCTTAGCCCGGACGGAATTCCCTACATGATCTTCAGTCATGAGTGGGTAGATATCTTTGACGGTGAGATATGCGCGGTAAAGCTGTCTGTGAATCTTAAACGCGCAGAAGGCGAGCCTTTTACCCTGTTTAAGGCTTCATCTGCAAAGCCCTGGGTAAAGTCTATAACCCACAGGAGATATCCCGGTAAAGAAATATTTGTGACTGACGGTCCTTTTGCCTACAGAGACAAAGACGGAAAGCTGTTCATTCTCTGGTCGAGCTTTGGAGAAAAGGGATATGTCGAGGCACTTGCCTTCTCGGATAACGGCGATGTCACCGGCAACTGGAAACATTGTGAAGAGCCGCTGTTTGCAGAAAACGGCGGGCACGGCATGCTGTTTAAGACTTTGAACGGTGAGCTGATGCTGACTCTCCACCATCCAAACGAAAATTATCATGAACATCCGGTATTTATGGAAGTAGGGGAGAGGATGAGAGAAGTGAATAAAGCTCTATAGTTCATTAAATCAGGTTTTTGCATTGTTGACCATGGCCGGCTGGATGCTGTATAATTATCTGTCGGTTTGATGAAGTAAAAATTTAAGGAGAATCAATATGCCTCATGTAGAGATCAAGTGTTATCCGGGCAGAACGGAAGAACAGAAGACAGAATGCGCAAAAGCAGTCACAAAGGCTGTTGCCGAGACACTGGGATGTAATACGACAAGTGTGTCGGTTGCGATCAAGGAAGTGGAGCCGGACGATTGGAAGGAGCAGGTCTGGAATGCTCAGATAATGAAGGACGAACAGCAGCTATACAAGAAACCGGAATACACATGCGACTGATAGAAAAAAATTCTTAAAAAAAATAAAAAAACATCTTGACTCTAACATTATGTAAGGGTTTATCGTTTTAGTGAGCTCAAAAACATCCATGGAGGAAAATACAAATGCTTAAGATTGGTGATTTTTCAAAACTATCCAGAGTAAGCATCAGAATGTTACGCCACTACGACGATATCGGACTTCTGAAACCCGCAGAGATCGATGACTTTACGGGATATCGCTATTATCGTGAGGAACAGCTTTTTACCGTCGCAAGGATCACTTCGCTTAAAGATATGGGTTTTTCGCTTGCGGATATGATCAAGATCCTTGACAGTTATGATGATAAAGAAAAGATGGATGCCTTTTTGTCCGAGAGACAGAAAGAGCTGTTGAAGCTTTCCAAGGAAACGGCGTATAAACTGATGCTTCTGGAAACGGCCCGAAAGAGGCTGAGGAAGGAGCAGAATATGAGTTTTGATGTAACAGTGAAGACAATTCCCGAGAGATATGCTGCCACAGTGCGGATGGTGGTTCCTCACTACGAGGATGAAGGCCTGTTGTGGAGCACAATGATGGGAGAGTGCAATAATCTTGTGCCGTCGGATCCATGCCTTGCAGCTGCGGAGTTTCTTGATGATGAGTACAAGGAAAGCGATGTTGAGATAGTCGCATGGATGACCGTAAATGGTTCTTACAGCGATACGGAACATGTGAAGTTCAAAACACTTCCCGCGGTAAAGGTTGCAAGCTGCATCATTAAAGGTACTTACGATCAGATGGGTGATGCATATGCAACAGTGGTATCATGGATCAAGGCAAACGGCTATAAGATGAATGGTCATATGTTCAATATCTATCATGTAAGTCCGGCGCAGACCAAGAATCCGGATGAATACGTGACGGAAGCCTGCTTCCCGGTAGGATGAATATTGAAAGTGTAAATGAGGCACCGGGGTCGGTTCCCGGTGACTCATTTTATTAGTCAGTGAGAACTGCCCCCGGTGACTCACTTTAATGAGGCAGCGGGAAACACCCCCGGTGACTCATTTTTTTATTGCCTCGACAAGCTGCGGTATGGTCGCTTCAAAGTTCACACCGTACCAGGGATCCTTCGGGTCTTTTAGTGTTTCGGCAATGGTATTGGCGGTATAATCCGCTGCGAGCTTTAGTGCGCTTGTTCTGTCTTTGCCAAGGACGAAAGCACCGGCAAGCACACTTGAAAAGATATCGCCCGTGCCGTGATAAGATTTCGGGATCCTGTCATTCTGATATATGAAAAACTCGTTCTTTCCGGCATCATAGCCCATTGCGCCGGTTTTTCCTTCGGCGAGGGAGACGCCTGTAAGGATCGGGGTCTTTGTTCCGATGTCCGCAAGGGCAAAAAGCAGCTCCTTCACATAGTCTTCGGTATATTCTTCTTTGTAAGGAAGACCCGTCAGGTATGCGGCTTCGGTTATGTTGGGATCGGCAATGTCGGCAATTGCGCAAAGGTCGGCATTTTTCTTTGCATAATGCTCGTTAAAGGCAGCATACAGCTTCCCGTTGTCTCCCATGGCAGGATCCACAAACACAAGTGTGTCTTTATCCCTGAACATATCAATTATATTTATGACCGTATCAATTTCTTCTTCGGTACCGAGATACCCTGTATAGATCGCGTCGAAAGTGATGCCTTCGTTCTTCCAGTGATCCGTGATGGGTTTAAGCTGATCCGACAGGTCCTTGCAGGTGAAGTCCTTGAAAAGGGTATGTGTGCTTAAGACTGCAGTGGGAAGGATCGCTGTTTCGATTCCCATTGACGACAGAATGGGAAGAGCCACTGTAAGAGAGCATTTGCCAAAGCAGGAGATGTCCTGTATCGTCAGTATTCTTTTCATGTTTTGTTTCCTCCGTTTAGATAATCTCTTTTTCCGAAAATGGCCGTTCCGATACGGACCATTGTTGCACCTTCTTCGATCGCAACTTCATAATCGCCTGTCATTCCCATGGAAAGGACAGGACTCTGGCCGTCCGCTATTGCAAGCAGTTTTTCTGCAGCAAGCTCCTTTGCAAGCGTGTTGAGCTTACGAAAGTATACCCTGTTTGTTTCGGCATTTTCGGTAACGGGCGCAGAGGTCATAAGACCAAGGACTTTGACATGCGGAAGAGCGGATATTTCCTTCGCAGCGTGCAGCAGGCTGTCTGTATCGAACCCGAATTTGCTTGCTTCACGCGCAACATTGACTTCGAGAAGGATACGGACCGAAAGGTCTTTTTTTGCAGCCTCTTTCTCGATCTGTTCCGCAAGGGATACGGAATCTACCGAGTGGATAAGCGCTGTACGGCCGACAAGGTATTTTACCTTGTTTTTCTGAAGGTGCCCGATCATATGCCACTCTATCGGTTTCGGGGTAGCAAGACTTTCATTTTGCCCGATCTTGTTCGTCAGTTCCTGGACATAATTTTCGCCAAAGGCTGTCGCGCCCGCTGCAAATGCTTCAAGGATATCAGTAAAAGGCTTTGTTTTGCTTACAGCGATAAGTGTTATTTCCCCGGGATCGCGCCCGCATCTTTCGCATGCGCTTTTGATTATGTTCCGGACATTACTTATATTTTCCGCAATGTTGGTCTTTGTTATCTCTTCGCTGCTCATGGAAGGCCTCTGTCTATTAATTGTTTCAAGGCGTTTTGTTTCAGACATCGCCTTGACTTGATAATGACGATAGTATATATTATGATTGGTTTTATGAAAAGAGCCAGAATGTGAGATTTTTATAATACCAGATGAAAAGAGAAAAGCCAAATTATATCAGTTTATATGAGACGCTGCGGGATGAGATAATACAGGGAATCTGGCCGTACGGGAGCCGTATGCCGTCACGCAGGATGCTTGCGGAAGAGCGGGGGCTAAGCGCCGTAACCGTAGAGCACAGCTATGACATTTTGAGTCAGGAGGGCTATATCGAAGCCAGGGCACGCAGCGGTTTTTATGTTATATTCCGCAGGGATGACGGATTTGCGCATTCGCCTGCTTATGCGGAGGCTCCGGCAAAGAGCGTTCCCCTGCACCTTCCCGAGACATCCTTCCCTTTTCCGACACTGGCAAGAGCCGTGCGCCGCGTTCTCAGTGAAGAGGGCGAGACACTTCTTTTGCGCTCACCTTCCCGGGGCGTGGACCGGCTGCGGGAGGCGCTTGCAGGCTATCTTGCGCGTAACCGCGGCATGATGGTGACTCCCGAACAGATCGTCATCGGTTCCGGCGCCGAGTATCTGTACGGCCTTGTGGTCGAGCTGCTCGGGCGTGAGCGTGTTTATGCCATTGAAGCGCCGTCTTATGAAAAGATAGAGCAGGTATACCGCTCGCGCAGCGTCAAGGTGGAAATGCTGCCACTCGGGAACAAAGGCATCCGCTCCGATGCGCTTGCCGGTGCAGCTGCTTCAGTGCTGCACATTACTCCGTACCGCAGCTTTCCGAGCGGTGTCACGGCGGATGCTTCAAAACGCAATGAGTACATCAGATGGGGGCAGGAGCCCGGGCGCTATATTGTTGAGGATGATTTCGAGTCCGAATTTTCTTTTTTGCGAAAGCATGAAGAAACCGTATTTTCAAATTCCGGCAGCCAAAATGTGATATATCTGAATACCTTCACGCGCACGGTTTCGCCGGCCTTGCGCGCGGGCTATATGGTGCTCCCCAAACCGCTTGTTCCCGTGTTTTCAGAAAAGCTCGGATT
>JAEEGF010708896.1_pt1 | contig 18473 bp, 12 predicted proteins | sample 9134171 | NCBI WGS metagenome assembly JAEEGF01 (sample SAMN16246542, study PRJNA631951) | gut metagenome | biome: gut microbiome; feature: rumen; material: AP-attached | host: Bos | place: Iran: Karaj | collected 2018-10
GGCTCACGGCCGTATAGCAGTTCCATCCGCCCGAACTCTGCCGACGCAGGTCGTTGTACTTGCCGATAGGAGATGAACTGAGTTTCACCCATGGCTTCACACCCTTCACCTTATCGTGGACAGCGCGGACGATGCGGTCGATGTTCTCGCGTTTCCATTCGCTGAACGATAGTCCGTTGCCACTCTTGTAGAATTCCTTGTCACTGAATTTATACAGACTTTCTGGATAACGGATATAGTCGAGGCTGATGCCGTCGATGTCGTAGTTTTGCGCGATTTCCTGGCAGATGCTGGCGATAAAATCGGCTGTTTCGGGATGACCGGGTATCATGAACCATTCTCCACCCACCTGCTTGCACAATTTGGGATGCTGGCGCGTCACCGAACGACTGCCGAAATGCTTCTGCTTATCGAGTTTTCCAAGGGGTATACTCACCACCCAGGTGTGCAGTTCCATGCCGCGCTTGTGGCATTCCTCCACAGCGAATGCTAGCGGGTCGTAGGCAGGTGCCATGCCCGGCTCACCAGTGATGCACTCGTCCCATGGCTCGTACTTCGACGGGTAGATGACGCTGCCTCGGATGCGGGTCTGCATCAGTACAGTGTTGATGTGGGCTTTCTGGAGTTTGTCGAGGATGTCAGTCAGTTCACGCTTCTGCACCTCTACCTGTGCTGAGGTCCTTGCTTTATGTCGTGGCCAGTCCAGGCCGTTCAGGGTGGTGAGCCACACAGCCCTCACTTCGTGTTTTGGGCTGGCGACACCATCGTAAAGATTCGTCTGTGCTTTACTGTCTGTGGGAGATAATATGTATGCGCATACGAGTAAAAACAGTATGCAGAAGTGTTTAATTGTCATTAAAAAGAACGTTTATGTATGGATTTGTTTGCAAAGGTAGTGAATTATTAGTAATTTTGCCAACTGAAATAGCACAAATACAAAATTATATGGTCATAGACCATTTTTGAACAAATCAGTTTTATAAGATGTTATCATTTTCTTTGGCCTTTATCTTTCTGATATTGGGATTCGTTTTCTACAGCAAGTATGTAGAGAAAGTGGTCGGCGCCAATGCTGACAATAAGACTCCTGCATATACGCAGAACGATGGTGTCGATTTCATGCCCATGCCGACATGGAAAGTGTTTCTCATCCAGTTCCTCAACATTGCGGGAACTGGACCTATCTTTGGTGCCATACTCGGTGTGCTTTACGGCCCTGCGTCCTATCTCTGGATTGTCTTAGGATGCGTTTTCGGTGGTGCTGTTCACGACTATATGTCCGGCATGATGTCGGTGAGGAAGAATGGACAGGGCATTGCTGAGATTGTCGGCGACCAACTTGGAAAAGTGGCCCGCCAGTTCATGCGTGTCTTCACCTTGGTTCTGATGGTTTTTGTGGGTGCCGTCTTCGTGACTTCTCCCGCTGGACTGCTTGCTGACCTTGTCGGTTCGACTGATGGCTCTTTCTTTGGAACCCAGACATTCTGGTCGATTGTTATTTTTGTGTATTACATCATGGCCACGTTGTTGCCTATTGACAAACTGATTGGAAAAATCTATCCGCTTTTCGGTGCGGCACTGTTGATTATGGCTGCCGGACTGCCTTTCGGCATTTTCACACAGGCAGGCAGCATCCCCGAGATTACTTCCGCATTCCAGAACCATAATCCCAACCCGAAGGCGATGAGTCTTTTCCCTGGGTTGTTCATCACCATCGCCTGTGGTGCTGTGAGTGGTTTCCATGCTACACAGAGCCCCATGATGGCGCGTTGCATAGAGAACGAGAAATATGGTCGTTCTGTTTTCTATGGCGCGATGATTGCGGAAGGACTGGTGGCACTGATATGGGCGGCTGCTACTATCAAGTTCGCAGACTCGCTCACAGTGGAAGGTGCCAATCCATGCGAGAAATTGATGAATGTTCTGACAGACAATGGTGCGCACAGCGCCAATCCGGCTATCTTGGTCAACATGATTTGTCAGACATGGCTGGGCAAGGTCGGAGCGCTACTCGCCGTTCTGGGTGTGGTTGCCGCACCTATCACTTCGGGTGACACCGCTTTCAGAAGCGGTCGACTCATTGCCGCTGATTTCATGCATTTCAAGCAGAACAAAATCTATAAGCGACTGATTCTCGCACTGCCTCTCTTTGTGGTGGCTCTCATCCTCATGCAAGTGGATTTCTCTGTGCTCTGGCAGTATTTTGGATGGACCAACCAGACTTTGTCTGTATTCACATTCTGGGGTGCAACCATCTGGTTGGCACGCAATCACAAGAACTATTATATCACCCTTGTGCCGGCTTTGTGGATGACCGCTGTCTGCACTACTTATATCATGCTGGCACCCATTGGCTTCAACCTCGACTATACACTCAGTTGGATATGCGGATGCGGTGTGGCACTCAGTTTGCTTGTCATCTTCAGATATTGGAGACGAAATAAATAACACCATTCCGCTCTCTTATGAGAATCAAGAAATATATCCTCATCCCTTTGGTGCTTTTCATCTATGTCACGTGCATGGTGCTGTACTTTATCCCCAAGAGCACGGATTCTGACGTGATGAAAATCGTAGAGGTCGTGGTGTCATACGTCCTCGTCGTAGTACTTTTCTTCGTGTTGCGTTATCGTGAGCGTTTGCGTCAGGAAAGACTCGATGACTTGAAAAAAGCAGAGGAGGAGAGAAGGAAAAAACAACAGAACAATCCATAAAAACTACAGATAATGAAAAAATTAATTCTTACATTGGTAATCACCGCTGTGTCGGTGCTCACTGCGTCTGCGCAGTTTGAGAAGGGAAAGTTTTACTTGAACGGTTCGTTACCCAATTTCGGCATTTCTTATTCCGATACTAAAGACTTGGGAATAGGACTTGAACTCAATGCAGGTTACTTCTTTGCAGATAACTTGTTGCTTGTCGGTTCAACAGGTTTTGAATACAATGATTCCAAATGGAAAGAACTTTACGCCGGAATCAAGGGACGCTACTACATTCTTCAGAACGGACTCTTCCTCGGGGCTGGAGCGCGCTACCTGCATGAGTACAAGAACTTCAACGACTTGCAGGTGACACCCGAAATCGGCTATTGCTTCTTCCTTGGACGCAATGTGGCAGTGGAGCCCAGTGTCTATTACAATATGTCTATCTCCGATTTCGCTCACAAGAGCGAGGTGGGTCTCAAGGTCGGCATCAGCATCTTCCTCGACACCAAGCGCAACATTACAGTCTTGCCGAATTAGTAAAGCCTTTTTATTTGGATAAAGAGGAGCGGCGATAGGTTTACATGAAATCTATCGCCGCTTTGTTCTTGTAACAAGGAAATAGGATTATCAGTTTAGTTCGTCCTTCTATAATGAGTAACGTTATCTCTTGATTAACAACTTGCTGACTTTTCCATCCTCTTTGCGGATGACGATGCCATTGTCGGGCATCACTGTCAGTGGCATACCCGAAAGCGAGTAATAGGTTGTTGTTGACGAGGAGGTGGTGGGCATAGTTTCAACGCGTGTTATATCCTCATTGACAACTTGAAACAATCTTATGTTGTCAACCTGAAAACCTCCAAGACCGTTGCCCTCTCCTTTCGGACAATCAAAACCAATGGTTACAGGACCATCTTCCTTTAGCGAAAACTCCAAACTCAATGTACGCCAGTTATTGAAGTTCTCGTTGTCGCTGTTGTTAATATTCACCGTTCCGTCGGTATTGTAAGGTTCAGAAAAGATTGTACCTTCATTGATGATGTCGCTACCAATGGTGGCGAAAAGACGTTGTTTGCCTGTGATAGCCGCATTATCGACACAGCGAAGGTCTCCTGTCAGGCGGTAGTCACCTGCCATTAAGTCAGATATGGTCTGAGAGAGACGAACTGAAATGTAGTTGTTATTATACCAGATATGCCAGTCATAGATGCCCTCAGTAGGTCGTACATTGCGTTGGTCGCTAGTGCTCAGACTGCCGTATTCACCATTGGTGTCAGGAAAATCCAGTTTCCAATTTGTGGGAGCCCAAGGCACTACATTGGTGTCGCGACTTTCAAAACCGTGGTTCAGAATGTACTTGTCGGTTACCTCATCGCTGTCATTGGGATTATCGTCGTCATCCTCGTGCTCATCATCACCCTCAACCAGAGTGCTTCCATCCATTGTGAATTCATAAACACCGCTGCCTAAAACGAAACTGACCAGCGTGTCGTTGTACTCCACATTGCTGATGTAGTTGGAGTTTTCGATGGATTTACCGCCTTCCATGAGTTGCTTACTTTTCACGATGGGTAAAGTCACCTCAGCAGTCGTGCCTGCGGGAATCTCTATACTGTAGGAGGTGTTGTGCGCTGTCCTGTTCCACGCCATACGAACGTTTCCTCGAGGTGAACGAACGGTGATGTCGGCTTCGGCCATATCGACTGGTATCCATGGGTGGATTTGCACTTTATCGTATGCCTCTCCAATATTTGAAATACCACCTAACTGAGCGAAGAACCATTCCTCAATGTGGTCCATCATGCAATGATTCTGGCTGAGTGACATGTCCCAATACTCCAAAGAGGTGGTGGCACCCTGTTTCACCCAGTAACCATAGCTGGGATATGTTGTTTTCTTTGCCATCTTATAGACAATGTCATTGTATCCATTGGCTGCCAGGGACATAAGTGTGGGGCGCAAGCCAATCTCTCCTGTCTTGATACTGTAGTCGTTGGCTTTGACCGATTCTGCCAGTTTTTTCGCCACAAGGGCGATGTGTTCTTCCTCCACTAACCCGTAGTATAGAGCCATGCCGTAATTGGCCTGGTTACCGTGTTCATAGACACCTTCTTTGAAGAATCGGTTGTTGAAAGCGGTTTTCACCTCTGTTGCCTGCTGAGCCCAATTTGCAGCGTCGTCAGTATGGCCAAGAGCGGTGGCCATTTCTGACATAGCGCCAAGCAAGTAGTAGTAAGTGCAGGTAAGCGTGAAAGAACTGCTCGTCTGATGGGTCAATCCACTGGTTTCCTGACCCCAGTCAGAAAGCACGCTGTAATCGTTTCGGATGATGCCTCCGTTGGCGAGGGTGCCATAATATTGAATAAGCCTTTTCATCTGAGGATAGTATGCTGTCATGAGCCGAGTGTCGCCATATTGTTTGAAGTTCCGCCAAGGGATGGTGATAGCGGCTCCACCCCAGTTGAGGTCATCGTCGTATGCCATCATGAAGTGTGGCACGGTACTTGGCACATAGCCAGATGCGCCTTGGGAGTCGAAAGCATCCATCGTCACCTTGGAGAGTAGTGATTTGACATCGAAATTGTAGGATAAAGACTGGTACATCATGTTAGGTACGTCTAGCCATCCCAACTTCTCTCGGTGAGGACAGTCGGTTACCGTATTGTAGAGTTGGCTTTGAATGCCGTTGTAGCAGATACGGTGGATGTCGTTGAGCAGAGAGTTGCTGGTCTCGAAATGACCTGCCACCTCCATGTTGCAACGGATGCGCTTGGCTGTGAAGTCAGAAGGAGATGGTTCCTCGGTCAAACCACTAATCTCAAGGTAACGAAATCCGTGGTACATGAACTCTGGTCCCCAAGTCTCGCCTTCTGCATCTCCCCTGAACGTATACGTGTCAAGTGTTTTGTTGGTTGCGCCGTTTGGTTCATACATATATTCGAACTGACATGCATTGTTTGACTGTAGTTCTGAATCGTAGAGTGTGATGGTGGTACCAGCAGGTGCTTTCAGATGGAAAGAATAAGTTCCAGCGAAGTTCTGACCGAAATCCACAAGATAATTACCTGAAGAATTCTTTGTCACGGAGATGGCTGGCCATGTCTCCACCACTCGAAGCGGTTCGTATTCCTTGGCGTGCATCTCTCCAATGGGATAGGTTGTCGTCGATACACTGGGAGCGCTGAATGTAGGCGACACAACCTCGCATTTTTCCCATCCGCTGACATCGAAGTCGGAAGAATAAATGCCATTGAGTTGTAGTCGGGCGTCGTATGACTCGCCGCCATACCAGTTGCTACCTGTTGTGGGCGATTGGTGGGTGCCCCAGTTTTTGTCGGTTTTCACGATTTCAGAAGTGCCGTCCGTGTAGGTAATATAGAGCATGGCCCTGAGGGCTGTCGTAGCAGTATTGCCAGCCAGTTCGGGCTTCACGAATCTGTCACTCATGGTACTCATGTTAGCTATACCACCAGCGACTTGGGCTATCAGTGTATTGCTGCCTGATGTTATCAGTGGTGTCACGTCGTACGTGTTGTAAAGCACATGTTTGTTGTAGGCGCTTTCCCCAGGCTCCAACACGTTGTCTGTAACCAGTTGCCCATTCAGGCGTGTAGTGAATACACCGAGGGCGGAAGCATACAGTCGCGCATAAGCCACAGTCTTTTCTTCAGGCACATTGAAATTGCAGCCAAAATAGGGAACGTTGGTGTCGTCCTTGTAACTGGGTGCATCCGCTTTTTCCACCTGATACATAATGGCGTAGTCAGCCGATGTCAAGCCTGTTTCTATGCTGTAGCTTGAGGGGAAGTTGGCGGCTTTTTTATCATCGTTCATTGCTGGGGCGTCTTGACGAGGATAAAGCACAAGACGTGCGATTTCCTCAGCTTGCCCCAAATCTGCCACGATGTCGGTGGAAGTGACGTTTTGTGTGGTGGTGAAACCATTCGTGCTGCCACCTGTTATCACTCCGTCGTTGATATATCTGATGCTCCAGCCATAGTTCGTGAGTTCCCAAGCGTTTGAGGCTGTGAACTTGGCGTCGCGCGCTACGTTCTTCCCCTCATTGTTGTAGATTTCCATTTCTGCTATTTGCACAAATCCGTAGTTGGGGTCACTTGCAGCATGAGGACCCGAAGCCGTGACTCTCAGTCTCACGTAGCGGGCATTTACGGAACCGTCTGTGGGCGTTATCTCCACAATCGCCTTGTATGGTTGACGCTTTGCTGCTATCCAGTCAGCGTTGGCCCATTCTTCTTGCGTAAGTATTCCAGTTTCGAAAAAGCTCTTGCCTTCTCCAAGCGAATTGCCATTCTGGTCTGTTACAGAAACCGTCCAATTGTATTTGTGACGGCTTTCAAGCGATAGTCCCTCGTATGGCACATCGGTTTGCCGATTGCTTTCCCTTTTCCCGCTGTTCCATACGGTGTTGCCGTTGTTGTCTGTGACGGAAATCTCGTATGTACCTTGATTTATACCTCGTTGATTGGAGTTGATTTTCCAACTGAATGTAGGTGTACTTTCGATGCCTATCGGTTCCCTAAGTCCTAAGGTACGAAGTTCGGTTAGTGTATCCTGTCCCATTATTGGAATTGTTGATACAAATGCCATGATGAAAGTGTTGAATGTTTTACTCATATTGTCTGAAGAGTTTGTGATGATAATTCTTGTTGATGAGATGTTTTGCAAAATCTTGAGTGCAAAAGTAATGTGGTGCCTGCTTGAGTATGGTTATGAATCAGTTCAAAATGGTTCAAAATAAGTTCATGCCCTCATTTTGAGCCGATTTTATGCTAAAAACGAACCCATTTTCAACTTTTTTCTTTATTTTTGCGATATGAACAAACTGCGATTTCACATTCTGTCTCTTTTCCTTTTATGGATTGTCCATGATCAAGTTTTTGCTCAAAGCCAATGGCGACACATTGACGGACTTCCATGCGAGGAAACGACAACTGTTGTTCAGGATTCCGATGGCTACATCTGGATAGGCAGTCGTTTGGGATTATTTCGATACGATGGTTACCAAATCAAACTATATCGTAATGATATGTCCCATCCTCATGCTTTCAGTTCATGTGACATCAAGGCTATATCTTGTGATAATGACGGGCACATATATGCTGGTTCTTTTTTCGGCCTCAATATATTATCTAAGCGTACCAATCGAATTGATGCACTACATTTTACACCAAGCGATTATATCAACTCCGTGTTCTACTGCGCTGATGGTAAACTATGGGTCGGTACAGGAAATGGACTATATGTTGTGGATAGAAATCATCAAATCATGCTGGTGGAATCAGTTCCTTATGATAACGTGCTGTCTATTTGCGACTTTGCTGATAGCGGAGTTGTGGTGGTTACTGGTCACTATGGCGTTTTTCACATCAATAGGAACGGAAAGTGTACTGTGATAGAAGGGACAGAATCGCTGAAACCTCGTTGTGTCTATACTGATAGGGAATCTACACTCTGGATAGGGACGGATAGAAATGGATTATATCAGTATACTGCATCGAGACAACTCGTCAAACGTGCCGACTTCCCGAATTCAGTCATCAATGACATTATTATGAACCCTTCAAGACAAGGGCTCCTTCTTGCTACAGACAGAGGTATCGTTTCTTATAGTGAGGGTACTACCCAAATTGCCTTGATGGATAAAAACATCCTGAGTCTATATAAGGATAGGGACGATAACGTATGGGCTGCCACCGAAGGGCAAGGCGTGTTTTTTATGCCGAATCAAGGTTACCCTTTTTCCGTGGAAGAGCGGCTATTCACTCATCAGACGATGCCCATTTTATCACAGTTCCATGTAGGTCAACTAGCTGATACTGTGCTCTGGAAAAACATATCCAGCATCAACGCCGTTTTTCAGGATGAGCTAGATGCAACCTATATTGGAACATGGAATGATGGACTTTACGTCATCGAGAATGGGCGAGAGAACCGTCATATCACTACGGAGAACTCCACTTGGCTCAAAGACAACTCCATCTATTCGATTTCAGATATTGGTGAGGGCGATGTGCTGATTTCGACTTGGAATGGCATCTACATTTTGTCAAAACATGGTGAGGGTACGTTTGTAGGCCGACTTGGGAATACTGATATCAGTTCCATACATGCCCTTACAGTGTTCGCCAAATCACCCGATGATTTCTGGTTGGGACTGGTGGGTGGCATCATCCATATAAAAGGTAATCTTCATCACCCAGAGACTGCTTCCATCAAACTGTATACTCATGTCAATCAATCTGCAGTGGATAATCCACCAAACGTGGCAGAACTGGCTGACCGCCATGACGAAACTGGAGATTATCAGTTGGGCGGTATCTTCAGAATCGTGGAAGATAAAAATGGGAGAATATGGGCATGCACCAGTGAACCAGGACTGCTCCTTTTCGAAGCTGAACACGACCTTTTCACGAGTGTCAGCCAACAAATGGGTATTCTTGGTGACAATGTGCATAGTCTGGACATTGACAACTTCGGCAATTTCTGGATGACCACCAACTATGGAATACTACAGATGAAACTCGATGATAATTGCCAGCCTGTCGGGTACAAACTATATACAATGGTTGACGGATTGCCTACCAATTATTTCGGCAGCACAATGAGTACCGTTCTTGAAGACGGAACCTTGTGTTTTGTCAATCACGACCATATGATCACCACCACTCCGAAGGATTTGTTAGAACACCACTACAGGCAGAAGGTGTTTGTGTCAGATATTCAAGTCAATGGATTGTCTTTATCCAGCAATACCACAGACTCACTATCCTTGCTGCCATATACGGACCACATTGTTCTTGCACACAACCAAAACAACATCACTCTGCGATTGTCAACTCTTTCTTACGGTCAGGAATCTTCCATCCGCTATGCGTATTGTTTGCATGGTTTTGATAACGACTACCGTCAGACTGACATGGGAGTCAATAGTATCAGTTACAACCAGTTGCCACCAGGTACTTATAGATTGTCTTATAGAGTGCAGATGAATGGTGTGATTCAGGAAGAAAACGAACAATACATGGTCATCGAGATTCTACAACCTCTTTGGTGGAGGTGGTGGGCAAGAGTCATTTATGTGCTGATACTTGTTGGGATTGCTTACATCGTTTTTCATAACATACGCGATAGGAGAAGTAAAAAACGTCAGTTGAAACTCTTGGAAATGGAGAAAATGAAGCAGCAGGAAGTATATCAAAAGAAAATGCAACTCTATTCAAAGATGCTCCATGAGTTTCTGACCCCACTCAAGTTGATGAACGAAATGCTTCACGACCTTCACAAAAAGGTTCGTCCTTCCTTGCAAGCCACTCTTTTTATGTTGACCAACCAAGCCGACCGACTTGAGGAGGCCATGACCACTATCGTGGATGTGAAAGAAGATACTTTAGCACAAGAGACCATGCAGAAGGCGGAAAATCTTTCCTTAGTGGACAGAGATTTCTTGAGACGTTGTACAGAGTCTGTCAACAAACATCTTTCCGATGCAGAATACTCACATATTGTCATGATGGAGGAAGTGGGCGCTTCGCATGCCACCCTTTATCGCAAACTGAAGGCACTTACTGGTATGGATGCCACTTCTTTTATACGAACTGTTCGCATGAGGACTGCTTGTCAGATTCTGGAGAACGAACGCGACATCCGCATTAACGAACTGGCGGAACGGGTAGGTTATAGCAATCCCAAATATTTTTCCGTTTGCTTCAAGAAAGAGTTTGGAGTCTCTCCAAAGGACTATGTTGCCGAAGGGTAGATAAATAATTATAGGTATGCTGGCTCAGGCAACTTCATTAGTGAGATGCGACTGGAGAAAGATGATTACAGACTTATCAAAAAGAGACTTATTTCTCTTTCTTTTTCTTACGCTCCTTGAGTTCATGACGCAAGGAGAAAATGGCAATAACCACACCGAGTACACCGACCATCAAACAGATGAGGTCGAAGTTCTCTTTTGCAAAAGTAGAAATACTGTCCATATTGACTGTTTGGCATAAAAAAGGCAGGGCTGAATCAAAGCCCTGCCTCTATTGTTTTTTTAGAACTTGTATCTCACACCGGCGCACAGGATACCTTTTTCTCCAACACCCAACTCGCAGAATCCGCGGAAAGCGCTACCGAATTCCACGCCGAGAGCTGTGGCTTGCCACATGAAGTCGGTGGCACTGTCCTCCTCGAGATCCTGAGGTTTCTCGCCATTGATCTTTGTCTGCATGATGATGACACCTGCTGCCAGTTCGGAATACAAACCGAAATGGTTGCGACGCAGCCAATTGAATTTCACAGCCGGCATCACTGTGTAGTAGTTGGCTTTGACATCTGTTCCAGTGTGTCTGGAATACTCGTACTTACAACCTGCAATAGAGGCGACTGCACCTATGCCAATCACAGGATTCACATGGTAGAAATACTCTATACCCACTGGACCCCAGAAGCCTGTCTGGTCATCACTGCTAAAGGTCAGGGCGGATGCATAGGTCGAAATAATGTCGGATGCAGAAGCTACACCATAGTAAAGACCAATCTCGTTCTTTGGCTCATCACTCTGAGCCTTCACTGTCAATGTAGCCAGCATGGCTACAGCAATCATCGCAAAATACTTTTTCATTTTATGATTATTAAAAATGTAACTTTTTTCACCTGTTTACGTTCAGATGCTTTGTTTGTTGCTGCAAAATTAGTCCTTTTTCCCTAAATGACAATGCGTTCCATTGAAAAAACATCTTTTTGAATCTTAAGTCGGGCCTTTTTATTTCATTCAGAGAGATAAAAGATTTGAGTACTGAGATAAAAAAACTGCTTGATTGTTGAATAGTTGCTATTAAAAGTTTATCTTTGCAAAAGATTATTCACAAGAAAAAGAATTACAATATGTCCATTACAACAATCGTGATTATTGCGGCCGTCGTACTTATCCTCCTTTTCATCTATGGTGTCTCACAGCAGCGAACACTTGTCAAATACGACGAGATGGTCAACAACAGCATGAGCAATATCAGTGTGCAACTCAAAAGCCGTTGGGACGCTGTGCTTGCGCTGGTGAAGATGACCAAGGGATACAGCGACTATGAGCATCAGGCTATGATGGATATCATCAGCCAAAGACGTATTGCCATAGTGAAAAGCCCAGAGCAAGTAGCTGACCAAGAAGCCGCTATAGGCCAGGTGCTCACACGTTTTTTTGCCGTCAGCGAGCGCTATCCTGAATTGAAGGCAGCAAGCATCTATTCCGAAACCATGAAGCAGATGGTGGCGTTCGAGGAGAAAGTGCGCATCAGCCGTATGGTCTATAATGACACCGTCACCAAACTCAACAACGTGGTACGTCAGTTCCCCTCCAATTTGGTGGCAACCCTGTTGGGATATGGAGTACGCAGCTACATCGAGCACGACCCAGTGCAGATTAATTACCCTGACATAGGGAGTGTGCTCAACAAGTAATCGATATCTCCCCCCCCCTCAGCCTATGCTTGTATTGGGTATTTCCCTGCTGCCTGTTTTAGTCCTGTTGTTCTATGTTTACAGGAAAGACAGCGTGAGTCCTGAGCCTCCGCTTCAACTCGTCAAAGCTTTTTTCTTTGGCGTGGTGTCAATCTTTGTGAGCCTGTGGATTTTTACACCCATTTTCTCTTTGCTTGGACTCGAATTCAGAAACTCACAACATTTGCTTGGTCAGGTTGCCGAGGCTCTGTTCGGGGCAGCATTGCCTGAAGAGTCAGCCAAATTGCTGATGCTCTGGCTGCTGCTCAGAAAGAACAAGTACTACGACGAGTATTTTGACGGTATAGTATATGCCTCCTTTGTCGGGTTGGGATTCGCTGCGTTTGAGAATGTGATGTATGTTAGCGAGGCGGCCGAAAACTGGTTGACCGTCGGTACCTCAAGAGCGCTCTTCTCTATTCCAGGGCATTTCTCCTTTGCTGTGGCTATGGGATATTTCTATTCAATGGTTCATTTCGGGCAGAAAAAAGACACCTTGTCAAAGATTTGTGTACTTCTCGTTCCTGTCATTGCCCATTGGATTTACGATGGCTTGCTTTTCGCTCAGGGAACGGTGGCAGAGGTCATAGGCATGGTCTTTATCTTTTGTTTCCTTGTCTTTGTTGTCCTCATGTACAGGCGCACCATCAAATTGGTGGCTAAACTCAAGGATTACGACACCCCTCCTCCATTTCCACCCTATCCACAGACACCACCGCCTCCACCACCAATGGGGTGAGCTCAGACGATTCAGACCTGTCAGATGATTCCGTTAGTCTGAGTCATTCTGTGTAATACTCAATCATCTTGATGAGTGCGCGTGTGCAGACGGGGCAGAACTCCTCTACCTCGTTGATTTTCATGCGGCATTCCATAGCAGGCCGGTATACACCCTTCGACTGATAACCGCCACCCTCGTAAGCACCGACAGTGTTGACGAGGGTGCGTTGTTTTTTCTCGTCTAATTGAAGGAAAGAAAGTGTGTTGCGGGCGTCATAGTCCCCGTAGGCGATGGGAGGGGTCGGAACGGCTGTTTTCTTACCCACCATATCCGCCCATTTGGATTTGAAATCCACCAGCGTGGTCAGGTTGGGCTCCCAAGGCTCTGTGTCGGAAGGATACATCGAGGAGTACTGGTCGTCATAGAAATACTCATCGCCCAGTCCACCGAAAGAGTGGCCGAACTCATGCACCAGCACTTGGCGCGCTGTGGGATGGTCGCTCGTTGTCACATTGATGGAGTTGTAGATACCTCCACCACCATAGAGCCAGGTGTTGGCAAGGACGATGATATGCTCAAAGGGCACGCCTGCCAGTTGGTCGTAGATGTCCTGCATGTTGGTGGTCATCAGGTAGCGGTCACTGTAGAAAGTGTCGTAGTGGGCCGATGCTGCAGTTTTTTTCCAATTGTCTTTTCGAGGAACACTTACACCGCTCTCGGCGCTCTCCGCGGCTACAGCGATGATGTTGAACTTGTCGGCCATGCTCTTGAAGGGTTCGTGCCCCAACAGGAAACCGCATGCACGCTGGGCGTCGTCGTGGAATTTCTGCTGGTCGGCGGCTGAATAGCCCTCGGCAAGTATGGCGATGTCGATGCAGCTTTGGAGGTCTCCTCCCTTATGCAGATATTCCCATTTCACGGAAGAACTTTTCTCGCGGATAAGTATGTCAGAGGGAGAGATGGTGTGGGTCAGGGTCGAGGATACTTTACCATGGATGTCGAAAAGGCTTACGGTCACCTCCACGGTCTGCTTGGGATAGGGCACTTGGAAGCAGTTCTCGAAGGCTTTCTTCACCTTTGTCGCCTCCTCGGTTGATTGCCACTCCTGGAAAAGGGAAGAAAAAGAATTGGAGTAAATCACCTGGCCGCTCTGTGGGTCGCGAACCGAAATCTGGCCGTTGCCTTTGAGCAGAGGCTGGCTGAGGTGATGTCGACGACCTGCCCACAAAGGTGTGGATGAGGCCTCCTGGAAGAAAATCTCTTGTTTGGCGCTGTCGCCAGCGAAGATATAGTCGAGCCGGAGGGTCTTGTCCTCGAAATAGTCGTCGAATTGTTGTGCAAAGATGCTGACTGCCCCTAAAAACAGGGCAGTCAGTAACAATGTGGTCTTTTTCATCGTGTGTAGTTCGTTATCGTCTTTTTATTTGATGATTTTCTTGCCGTTGCGAATAAAGATGCCTTTGGTGGGGTGTTGCACCCTGCGGCCTTGGAGGTCATAAACAGGAGCATTGTCGTCATCTACTGACACGCCTTGAATGGCATCCACCGTCTCGTCTTTCAAGATGCGAATCTTGCCATCGGTCAGCAATGTGGAGATGTCCCATTTCTGTGTGGGCGACGGGCGCTCGGGCTCTATGGTAGTGAATCCGCTGCCAGCGGTTGAACCGATATTGGAGAACAACTTCAACTCGGTGCCATCGGGTATCTCCTGAGCCTGGTCGATGTTGAGGCGTAAGGTGGCGCTGTTGAGTGTCATCTTGCCACTGACGCTGATGCGGTTGCTGCGGGTGGTAGTGCCATTGCTATAGAGTGGGAACTCCACAGCGCCGTTGCTGACGGTGAGGTTGTTTGTCAATTTAAGGGTATTGGTGGACAAGATAGTGGAGTCTCCAGCGAGGATGGTGCCGCCGTTCTGGATAGTGACCGCTGAGTTGATGGTGCCTGTTCCCGACAAGGTGGCTCCGTCTTTCACAAAGTAGTTACCGCCGCCGGTATGTGAGCCATTGACAATCAATTTGCCGCCTTCCACGGTTGTTGTGCCTTTGTAGATGTTCGCACCTGTCAGACGCCAGTAGCCACTGCCTTCCTTCACAATAGTAACGGTACCTGTGTGCCCCGTGTTGCTGGCGCAGTTGTCAATCACGCCCTTGAAAGTCTCGTTGGTGTTGGCACCACCCACGCGCCAGGTCATCTTGAAACCGTCTGTGCTCTTGCTCGAACCGCTGAGGTAGGTGCCTGCATCACCGCGTATACCACCGATATGGAGGTCGCCGTTGGTGTTCCAGTAAATCATGTGCAGGTCTTTGCCTTTCAGGCAGACCACGCCATTGGGAATACCGTCGTTCTGCAGCACCAACTGGTTGCTTGAACCCACACCATTGGCAATCAGCGTTCCATAGAACTCGCTCATGTCGTTCTGCCAGTACTCGCGAACCCAACTGATACGGAAGTCGATGGTGCCTGAACCTGTCAGTTTGCTCTTGATGTAGCAGTTGCGGTAAGGCTGGAAGATGGATGTGGTTCCCTCACGGGCTTCAATCGGCATATAATAGGTGCAGTAGTTGTCGTTGGCGTCCTTGGTGCTGAATGTGCCGCCGGCGAGCACCAGCTTGGAAGAATTGCTCTCGCTTGTGCCGAGATACACTTTCTTGTCTTCCAGCGAACCGAGGTAACCTAGATGCAAGGTGCCCCCTTCGACAACAGTCTCGCCAGAGTATTTGAAGAATGAAGGTGAGGAAGGGCTGACTGTGCCTTTGCCGCCAAAGGTGACGTTGCCTTCGCCGATGATGCTGCCGTTCATGGTGACTGTGGCGTTGCTGGTAGCCACGTCGAACTCGGTGTCGCTGTAAAGGTTGGCGTCGCGGTTGGTGGAGGTGCAGCCTCCAGTGTAGTTCCATCGGCCACCGTCCCAAATCCAGTTCTGGCCGAACTCAGCAGAAGCACCTATGCTGCTCGCCGCATCACCGTTGCGGAGTGAAGAGAAACTGATGGTGCCCTCATGAAGGACGGTTGCGCCTGTATAGTTGTTGTCGGATGAAAGGACGAGGGTTCCTTCACCTGTCTTGTTCACGGAGGTAGTACCGGAGATTTTGCCTTTGCCCGAGATGGTCACCGTCGATGCGGTATTCACGACTACGGCAGATGGTTTCACGTCGCTTGGTACATCCACTTTGCAGTCATCTGAGGGAGAGAACAATACTTTTCCCCCATCCGTGTAAAGGCCATTGTTCCAGTTCTGGTCGGTGGTGTTCCAACTACCGTCCTGGGCGGCCCATGTATAGTCGGCGGCGTAATTGTCGCAATCCACCATTTCTACGTGAGCGGGTTGGGTCTTACAAGTCACTAGGTCGGAATAATCTGAACTGCTGTTGCCTTTCACTGCCTTGATGCGGAAAGTGTACGACACGCCTGGTTCAAGGCCTGACAACGTCACTTCCTCAGTGTTGGCTTCCGTGGTGGCTACAGCGGTGTAGGGTCCGTTTTTCTGCATCTCAATCACAAAACCATCCTCTTCGTCAGTAAAGTCGTACCAACAGAGTGTGACGGAATTGTCGGTGGTTGATTTCTTGTCTGCAAGAATCGGGCGGCGGAGGAAGAGTGTCCTGTTTTCTTTGGTCAAGCTGTTGATATAGTTCTCAATATTGGCATAGCCGTTGGCGGCGATAGTCATGGCGTCGTTGGCCTTGGGGTTGGTGCCGTTGGCATTCTCCCAATCATCGGGCATGCCGTCACCGTCGCTGTCTTTGGCTTTGGCCCACGATTTCACTCCCCATGAGGTAGGTGCGCCAATCGGCAGTTGGTATTCCGAAGAGATGATGGCACCCTCCTTGCCGAACGACTTCACCTGATGCACCATCAAATGGTCGGCCAGGTCACGGTAGGGGAGGTTGGCACCCACTTCGGGAAGCAGGGAGTCAATCAGGGCTTTTGCGTTCCATGCGGGCAGTTCGGGATAAGGGTAGGGCTTGCTTTCGAATGTCGGGCCACCGCTGTATTCATTATGGGGTATCTCGTATGGATTGAACTTGCCGTCGGCGTTCCGGTCCTGCCAGTTGTCGGAGGCATAGATGTGGAAGTCGCTGTTGCCGCTCGTGATGGCATTGCCACCACCTGCGGGTCCGTTGATGAACAGGTTGTTGGTGGTGTTCACGTAGGAACTGCCTTGTGAGTCGCCGCCCATCAGGTAGCAACCGCTTTTCCAGTTATATACAAGGCAGTTGACGTATTGGTTGCGCCCCTTGATCTTATTGTTGCGGGTGTCGTTGTCGCAGTAGAAATTACGGTAGAGGGTGATGTTGTCGGCCTGTATCAAACCACCTGCCGAGTGAGAGAGCAATCCTTGGCCGACAAGACAGTATTGCAAGGTGATGTCGCTTGGAGCGGTGCGTTTGTTGTCCCAGTTGATGGAGAAAGTCTCGTCCAGACCCCATGCGATGGAGCAGTGGTCGAATATCATGTTGGTGCCGTTGGCGATGCCGGCGGCGTCCTTGCCGGAGCTGCCGTTCTTGCCCATGCGGAACTTCATGTAGCGCACGATGATGTTGTCGGCACTGGAGAAGGTCACGCCGTCGCCATAGACGATGACGCCCTCGCCTGGGGCTGTCTGCCCTGCCACATAGAGGTTGGCGGCGAAACTCATGCGCGACTTGATATTGATGACACCGCTAACGTCGAACACCACGATGCGGTTGGGTTGGCTCACGGCATCGCGGAGAGAACCACTGCCTGAGTCGTTGAGGTTGGTCACGTGATAGACTGTGCCATAGCGTCCGCCTGTGGCGTAGCGTCCGAATCCTTCGGCGCCTGGGAAGGCAAGTTGCTTCTGCCCGAAAAGGTGCACTGGAGGCAGCAAAGCCAACAGCAGGAGGGTGATAATGTTTTTCATATGACGTTATGTTTTAATTTTGACTTCAGGAATTGTCCCGTATGGCTTTGCTCGCATTTGGCCACTTCCTCGGGTGTGCCCTCGGCCACGATATAACCGCCTTCCTTGCCGCCTTCAGGGCCAAGGTCGATGATGTGGTCGGCGCATTTGATGATGTCCATGTTGTGCTCAATGATGATGATGGAGTGCCCGCGGGTGATGAGCGACTGGAAGGCTGACAGCAGTTTGTTGATGTCGTGGAAATGAAGGCCTGTGGTGGGCTCGTCGAAGATGAAGAGCGTTGGGACATGCTTCTCTTGGCTGAGGTAGTAGGCCAGTTTCACGCGTTGGTTCTCGCCCCCTGAAAGGGTGGAGGAAGTCTGACCCAGCTTGATGTAGCCCAAGCCTACGTCTTGAAGCGGACGAAGCTTGTCGCAAATCTTTTTCTCCTTGTGCAGTGTGAAAAACTCCACGGCTTGGTTCACGGTCATGTTGAGGATGTCGTAGATGTTCTGGCCATGGTATTTCACGTCGAGAATCACGTCCTTGAAACGCTTGCCATGGCAGGCCTCGCATTCCAGCACCAAGTCGGCCATGAACTGCATCTCCACTGTGACAGTACCCTCGCCTTTGCATTCCTCGCAACGACCGCCTTCCGTGTTGAAAGAGAAGTAAGCGGCCG
>JAEEGF012494630.1_pt1 | contig 18473 bp, 17 predicted proteins | sample 9134171 | NCBI WGS metagenome assembly JAEEGF01 (sample SAMN16246542, study PRJNA631951) | gut metagenome | biome: gut microbiome; feature: rumen; material: AP-attached | host: Bos | place: Iran: Karaj | collected 2018-10
TGAACTACGCGTGCTGCCACGACAATTACACCTTGTACGACCAGCTCGTTCAGACGATGAACGAAGAGCGTCTGCCGGCTGCGTACCTGCAGGCGGAAGCCATCGTCTTCCTTTCCGAAGGCGTGCCCTTCATCCAGGAAGGCGAGGAGTTCATGCGGAGCAAACTGGATCCGGAAACCGGAAAGTACTCCGGAAACTCCTACAACGTCGGCGACTTCATCAACGTAATGGATTACTCGCTGAAGGTCAAAAACCTTGAGATCTGCGAGAAGATCCGTGAGCTGATCGCTCTGCGCGCCAGCCTGGAGGCCTTCCGTCTGTCCAGCCGCGAGGAAATCAACGCCCGCCTTTCCAACGTGACCTTCGACAAGGGCAACATCGTTTACGTCGTTGACGACTATATGGTGATCCACTCCCTGACCGGCACGACCGTGAATCTGGAAAACTGGGAGCTCATCTGGTCCAACGAACGCGGCGAAGAGGAATATCAGGCGGTCAACGGCGACTTCAGTGTGCACACCAACGAATCGGTCGTCCTGAGAAAGGCGAAGGCGAACTGAGATGTTCCGGCACGGGGAGTTCAGTACAGAGTGCGACAGGAAGCCGTTCTTCTTTACGCTGGCAGCTCTTGCGGGCTCTTTAACGGCGGCGGTCCTCCTGTTCGTGCTCGGCGGCGGCGAGGGTCTGGCCATCTTCGCGGGCGTTCTGTGCGCCATCGTGGGGGCGGCGGCGGCTCTGGTCATGACCGCCATGGTGACGGACCGGGCGTACGTCGAAAACGGCGTGCTGCACATGAGCTATCTGTTCAAGCGTTCGCAGATCCCGCTGAACGAGATCGGAAAGGTCTCGCTGAAGGACGACGTCTATACGGTCTTTGACCGGAGCGGAAGAACGGCGGGGACCATGAACGCACAGCTGACGGGCATCGGGGTGATCCTGCATGCCCTGGATCAGAACAAGGTACCTTTTGTCTGAAGGCTCCGGCAGGCGGTGCTGCCCGGCTGAAAGACAATACAAATAAAGTATATTCTAACTGAAGAATAAAGGGAGGAGAATATGGCAAATCTAAAGCTTTCCCACATCTACAAGGTCTACGATAACGGCCACAAAGCTGTCAATGATTTCTCCATTGACATTGCGGACCGGGAATTTATCGTTTTCGTCGGACCTTCGGGCTGCGGGAAATCCACCACACTCCGCATGGTTGCCGGTCTGGAAACGATCACGGCGGGCGACCTGTTCATCGGCGATACGCTGGTGAACGACATGGAGCCGAAAGACCGCGACATTGCCATGGTATTCCAGAGCTATGCCCTGTATCCGCACATGACCGTGTATGAGAACATGGCATTCGGCTTAAGGAACCGGAAGATGCCGGAGGCCGAGATCAAGGAGCGCGTTGTAAAGGCAGCCAAGATGCTGGACATCGAAGACTACCTGGAGCGGAAACCGAAGGAGATGAGCGGCGGCCAGCGGCAGCGTGTCGCGCTGGGCCGTGCTCTGGTACGTGACCCGAAGGTCTTCCTGCTGGACGAGCCGCTGTCGAATCTGGACGCCAAGCTGCGCGCCACCATGCGGACGGAGATCACCGCGCTGCACAAGAGCCTGAATACGACGTTCATCTACGTAACGCACGATCAGGTGGAAGCCATGACCATGGGCACCCGGATCGTGGTCATGAAGCTCGGCTACGTTCAGCAGATCGATACACCGATGAATCTGTACAACGAGCCGTACAACAAATTTGTGGCGGGCTTCATCGGCACGCCGCAGATGAATTTCTTCGACGTGAAGCTGAAGAGAGAAGGCGAGAACGTGTCCGTTATCTTTACGAACGGCGACAAGGTCACGATCCCTTACGAGAAGGTCTCGAAGATCCACAGCCGTTACCTGCAGGGCGACACGAACGTCATCTTCGGCATCCGTCCGGAACACGTTTCCTTAAGCAAGGAAGGCCCCGGCCTGAAGTTCATCGTGACCAACGTGGAGCGTCTCGGCAACGAGACCAACGTCCACGGCAAGCTGGGCGATCATCTGGGCGAATTCACCATGAAGGATGAAGGCAACGGCATCATCGTCAAGGTCATCGACCGGGACGACATCAACGTCGGCGACGTCGTCTATGCCAGCCCGAATCCGGCGAAGGTCCACTTCTTCGACGCCGAGACCGAGATCACGCTGATGAACAAGATCCCGCCGTTCAATACGGTGTCCGCCAGAAAAGCGGGCGGCGGCATGGAACTCTTCGGCACGAAGGCCGCTCTGCCGCAGGTCTATGCGGACGCGCTGGGAGGGGCCGATGCCTTCGAACTCAGCATTCCGCCGTTCGCGATCGTACCGGGCAATGATTACTGCCTGAAGGTCGCGAGGATCGAAAAGGCGGACGACAAGCGTCTGGCATACCTGGCCTACGGCGACAGCTACATCTTTGCGCTGGTGGACGAGAACGTGAAGGAAGGCGACGACTACAACTTCTCGCTGCTGCATGAAAAGATCAACGTCTCCGCGAACGGCGAGGAGATCCTGAAGACCATTCCGGACGAGATCGAGCTGACGGGCCGCTTCTCCAAGACCGAGGTCAAGGAAAACGGCGACCGGGTGCTGCATTTCTTCTACAATATCGGCGATTACTCGTTGGAGGCGGATCCGCAGCACGGCTACAAGATCAACCAGATCGACGGCGATCTCTGCTACAAGAATACGTACAAGTATGCCGTGAACCGCGACGAACTGCGCCTGGTGCAGGATTCCGAGCCCGGCCTGAAGGCAAAGGTCAGGGAACTGCTGGATTACGGCAACGTACGCTTTGCGAAGGCCGAATCCGACGGTCAGGAATACCTGATCAAGGTGGACCCGGACTTCAAGGCAGACCAGGTCAAAGTCGCTTTCGACAGCCAGGCGGTTTCGGTCTATTCCACCCGGATCGACATGAAGCTCTGCTGATATGGAAGCTTTCGTCGGAGAAAAACAGATCGGGCTGGAACCGAATTCCCGGCCGTTTCTGCTGAAAAGGCTCATAGCGGACGGCTTTGATATCGGACTGATATTCCTGCTGTACCTGCTGCTGACCGCGCTGATCCTCGGCACGCCGCTGGCGGAGACCTACCGCCGGCACGTCGAAAGAGCGGAAGAGATGGTAAAGGAAGCCGCCGTTCAGTATCAGAACGACGCACAGGCCGTAAGCGACGCCCTGAACGGCAGTGAAGAGTACCGGAACGAAAGCCTGGCCGCGAATCTGCACGGCTACCTGCTAAAGGGGTTGGCCGTCCTGATCGCGGAAGCGCTTACGCTGCTGATCGTGCCGCTGGCAAACCGGAAGCGGGCGACCCTCGGGAAGCTGCTGACGGGGCTCATGCCCTTCAGCGAAAAACGACAGGCCCGGGCCAGATGGTACCAGATCCTGTACCGCTTCCTGTTCGTCTTTCTGCTGGACAGCCTGCTGCTGTACCTTTTGACGGGAACGCTGACCTTCCTGCTGGTGGCGGTCATCCGCCTGACGGAGATGCTGCTGAACAGGAAAAACAAGACCCTCTGCGATTTTCTGACGGGAATCATGATCATAGAAACGATGTCATACGACGGAATCAATTAGTTCAGGAGGATAAAAACGATGAAGAAATTCATGACTTTATTACTGGCCATCGTCATGGTGCTCGGCCTGCTGGCCGGCTGCGGCGGCGGAAATGAAACGCAGCCGAACAACAATAATAATCCGGCTACCAATCCGGCCCCCGGTACGAACGACAACGGCATCATCCGTGTCTGGGTCGGCGAGGAATCCGCCGAGTTCTATCAGAAGATCTGCGATCAGTATATCAAGGATCACCCGGATTTCGGCTATAAGATCGAAGTCAAGGGCATGGATACCGGTTCCGTAGCCGGCACCATCACCAACGACCCGACCGCTGCGGCCGATATCTACACCGTTGCGCACGACAACATCGGCAAGCTGGCCGCGACCCAGTGCGCGAAGCCCATCACGGAGCAGTCCCTGATCGACCAGGTGCTGGCCGACAACCCCGCTTCGTTCCAGGGCGTCATCTACTCGACGCTCAACAACCAGAAGTATCTGTACGGCGTGCCTTACATTTCCCAGGCTCTGTTCCTGTACTACAACAAGGCGCTCGTAACGGAAGAGCAGGCCAAGAGCTTTGAAGGCCTGCAGGAAGCAGCCAAGGCGGCCGGCACCAAGGCCATCACGGTCACCGGCGACGACGGCTTCAACATGTCCTTCGCGCTGCTGGCCCGCAAGGTCAGCGACAAGTCCACGACCGTCAAGATCTACGAAGGCGCGGAATCCGTAGCGGGCGGCTCCAAGGGCAGCAGCAACTGCCAGGGCGACGACACCGTTGCCATCTACCGCTGGCTGCAGGCTTTTGCGGCGGATCCCAACGGCTTCAAGTGGGCTTCCCCGGACGGCTGGGACGCCGACCTGGATAAGGACAACAAGGGCGTGCTGGCCGTGATCGGCGGCGCCTGGCACTACAACACCGCGAAGGCGGCCCTGGGCGAGACCAATCTCGGCATCACCATGATCCCGACCTTCAAGCTGACGGCGGCGTCCGTTGAGGGTCTGGCCGGCGTCAAGGCGGGCGACGAATACCGCGGCGGCACCTTCGCAGACTGCAAGTGCTTCATGATCAACGCGAACTCCGAACCCAGCAAGTACGCGAAGGAGCAGGAGCTCATCAAGTATCTGTCCAGCAAGGAAGTGCAGAACCAGTCCTATCTGGAAGTCCTGAACGTCCCGGCCTACGTCGGCGCGGCGGATTACATCAAGAAGTGCTTCGAGGAAGGCAAGGTCACGGAGAGCCAGTACAACCTGGCCGCGATGCAGGTCAGCATGGCGGAATGGGGCATCCCGCAGCCGTTCGTCACCGGTACGCTGAACACCTATTACTACTCCAAGAATGCGCCGGCCGTGCTGCGTGCGGTCATTGACAAGACGGCGTATCCGACCACGGGCGACAAGGTCCTGGATGAGACCGAGTCCCTGGCCGGCATCCGGAAAGCCCTGTATCTGGTAGAATATCTGTGGATGCACGGCGTTACCCCGAAGGAATTTCCGGCTACCTTCCCGAATCCGGCATAAGAAAAGGACCCGTTTGATTTCGGAACGTTTATTGGAGGGATATTATGAGTCCACAAAATAAAGCCCCGAAAAAGAATAAGATCAGTCTCTTTGAGCGGATCGGAAAAGCTTTTTCCAACTTCGGAAAGCGCTTTGCGGACGGCTCTCTGGGAACCAAGCTTTCGCATTTCATTTTCGGCGCAGGCAATTTTTATCACAAGCAGTATATCAAGGGGCTGCTGTTCCTGATCCTCCAGGTCGGGATCCTCGCCTTCATGATATTCTGCCCGACCATCAACGGGACCCCGTACGGCTGGAAGGCGCTGCGGAACCTGTCCTTAAAGAACGTGAGCGAGGGCGGCGTCTTTGATCCCGCCACCGGTTCGTTCAGCGTCGGTTCCGACTGCAAGCTGATGGTCCTGTTCGGCTTCGTTACGATCGCGGTGATCGTCATCTACTTCCTGGTCTGGAACATGAACATCGCCTCCTCGTACAAGGCCGACATGGACAAAAAGATCGGCAAGAAGCCCACGACGTTCGGCGAGGACTTAAAGGAACTGCTGGACAGCAAGTTCCACGTGCTGATGCTGACGCCCACCTGCATTGCGGCGGCCATCTTCACGATCCTGCCGACCATCTTCATGATCGCGCTGGCCTTCACGACCTACAACTCGCAGGATATGAACGACCTCGGCACGAACCTGTTCCACTGGAACGGCCTGCAGAACTTCGCGGCGGTGTTTACCGGCGAAGGCTCGCTGGGCGTGGAGATCAAGAACCGCTTCCTGCCGGTCCTGGGCTGGACCTTCATCTGGGCTATCTTCGCCACCTTTACCTGCTACTTCGGCGGCATCATCCTGGCGCTGCTGATCAACAAGAAGGGCTTAAAGGGCAAGAAGTTCTTCCGGACGATCTTCATCCTGACCATCGCCATCCCGCAGTTCATCTCCCTGCTGGCCGTCCGCAACCTGCTGGGCGAATACGGCCCCGTCAACTCGCTGCTGCAGAACATCGGCGCGACCACGCAGCCGATCGGCTTCCTGGGCTTAAAGACGGGAGACAGCGAATCGCTGGCGAAGTTCATGGTCATCCTGATCAACATGTGGGTCGGTATTCCGTACACGATGCTGATGACCTCCGGCATCCTGATGAACATCCCCGCGGATCTGTACGAGGCGGGCCGCGTCGACGGCGCCTCCACCACGAAGATGTTCTTCAAGATCACGCTGCCGTACGTCATCTTCATCACGACGCCGTACCTGATCTCCAGCTTTATCGGAAATATCAACTCGTTCAACACCATCTTCCTGCTGACAGGCGGCGGCCCGACCTACACGGGCTATCAGGCCGGCGGTACGGACCTCTTGGTCACGTGGCTGTATAAGGTGACCATCGACCAGGGCTCTTATAACACGGGCGCGGTCATCGGTATCTTCACCTTCCTGATCACGGCGACCATCACCCTGATCACCTACCGCCGCAGCAAGGCTTACAATGAGGAGGATACTTTCCAATGAGTATGAACGGACAAAAGAAATTCAAAAGCCAGTCGAGGAGCCGCAAGGTAAGCCTGGGCGTGACCTATACGATACTGGTCATCATGGGGATCATCTGGCTCATTCCGCTGCTCTGGATCGTGCTTTCCGCCTTCCGCTGCCAGTATCAGCCTGACGGGACCTTCATCGGCCGCGTTACCAGCAACTTCTTCCCGAAGGCCTTCGGCCTGAAGAACTTCAAGGATCTGTTCTCCGCCACGTACTACGGCGTGCCGAAAGCCTTCGGCAAGTGGATCCTGAATACGCTGCTGATCGCCGTCATCGACTGCATCATCTCGACCTTCCTGGTCATGTCGGTCGCGTACTGCATGTCCAAGCTGAAATTCAAGCTGCGCAAGGCCTTCATGAACATCACCATGGTCATCGGCCTGTTCCCCGGTTTCATGAGCATGATCGCGATCTACTTCCTCTTAAAGTCCATCGGCCTGTCCGGCAACCCGACCCATCCGGAATACTCCGTCATCGGTCTGATCCTGGCTTACAGCGCCGGCGCCGGCCTGGGCTTCCAGATCGCCAAGGGCTTCTTCGACGTTATCCCGAACGCCCTGGTCGAATCCGCGAAGCTGGACGGCTGCACGAGCTTTAAGATCTTCCGGCAGATCATCCTGCCTTTGTCGAAGCCGATCATCATCTATCAGGCGCTGATGAGCTTCACCGGCCCGTGGATGGACTTCATCTTCGCGAAGGTCATCATCGGCGCGGACAACGCCCGCTACTGGACGGTGTCGGTCGGCCTGTACTCGATGCTTTTCGGTACCCACCCGGATACGAACCTGTTCACCCAGTTCGCCGCAGGCTGCGTGATCGTTGCGATCCCGATCGTGACGCTGTTCATGTTCCTGCAGAAGTACTACGTGGAAGGCGTGACCGCCGGTGCCGTCAAGGGTTAAGCGCGGGAAGTTCTGCAACGAAAGAAGGGCCTCTGCTTCGGCAGAGGTCCTTTTATCGTACGGCCCGTATTGCGTCAGGCCAGCGTTCCCATGGGATCCCAGGGATTTAAGTGCTTCGGCTCCTTGGCAAGGGCCGCCAGCTGTTTTTTGCTTAAGTATTTCTTCTTGACGACCGCCTGATAGACGAAGTAGTCGAACCACAGGTCGGTGGCGGTGTAGTAGCCCTTGTAAGCCTTTTCGTCGCCCCAGGAGTTCTCGATTTTCCACTTCGTCGGCTTGCCGTCTGCGAGGTTGACGCCGGTGATGACCATGGCGTGGTTCATGGCGCTCTGCGCGAAGTCCAGCATGTCAGCCTTGTCCATCTTCAGGTCGAAGCCGAAAGCGGGCGCGTAGTCGTATTGCTCGGGCGCCCAGACGCCGGCGGCGCGGTCGCCGAACTTGCCGCAGTCGGAACCGAACCAGACCGGCTCGCCGTCCTTAAGGGAGGCGATGACCGCGGCCTTGAGTTCCTTCATGGGCAGGTTCAGGTAGTGGATCGGATCGCCGCCGACCACGTTCCCGACGTAATCCACGGTAAAGGTCTCGTAGTAGGGCTTGTCGGCCGTGGGAGAGTTGATCAGGGAGACGTATTCGTCGATGTCCTCGCCCACGTATTTCTCGTAGAACGCCAGCGGGGTCAGGCCGGGATCGCAGTGATAGTTTTTATCCTTGTCCTTGTACTCGAAATCAAAGCGCTCGGCCGGCAGACCGAAGGCGATCCCCAGGACCCGGTAGAGCTGTGCCAGGATCTCTTCCTTCCGCGCCTTCAGCTTTTTCAGTTTTCCGGCGGCTTTGAGACGGGAAGCTTCCGCCGCAAAGCGCCGCAGAGCAGTGTTGATAACGTAATTGGAGTCCATGGTATGGGAGCTGGCCCAGGTCTCCGGCATCACGTTTTTCGGCACGATGCCGTACTTTTTTACCAGGGAGCGGAACATATCCCACTGGCCGCCGTCCTGTACGGGCGGACGGAGGACCGTCTGCAGCGTGCGGTCGTCCGCCGGGCGGTCGGCGAGCTCCGTGATGGCTTCCAGCGTGAAATTGACCTTCTCCAGCTTGTCGTAGAAGGCCACGAAATTCTGGGACAGCTCGAAATCCTCGCTGCCGATCTTTTTCGCGATGATCTCCCGCAGGATATTGCAGCCGGCGAAGATCCAGCAGCGGCCGCTGGACATCTGGTTGGTCACCTTCATAGTATTCAGCTCAAGAGAGAAGAGATGGTCGTTGCCGATGCGGCTGTCGCCGTGATAGACCAGATCGCCGATCGCGGTCTTGGAAGCGGCGTTCTGCATGGCCCGTGCCGCGGTATCCTGCTCAAAGGCAAGGCGCAGGGCCGCCAGCTCGTTCTGACTGATTGTTTTTGCGTTTTCCAGCATGTTTGATTCCTCCTGTTATGATTATGGCAGCGGTTCGGGATCTTCAAAAAGCAGAGCGGTCTCTTCCGGATCCAGGCGCCGGTACTGTCCCGGCGCGGGGCCGGCCGTAAGATCCAGCCGGCCGACGGCTTCCCGGTGAAGGCGCAGCACGGTCTTTCCGCGGGCCGCGAACATCCGCTTGACCTGGTGGTACTTTCCCTCGCAGATGCGGACGAGGGCTTCGCTTTCCGCGCCGGCGCTCAGGATCGCGAGTCCGGCCGGGCGGCAGATCTCTCCGCCGTCGATGGCAAGGCCGGCGGCGAAAGCCGCGGCGTCCTCCTCCGTCAGCCGGCCGGATACGGCGGCCCGGTAGGTCTTCCACACTTTGCGGGAAGGGGAGATGACGCGGTGGCAGAGCGCGCCGTCGCTGGTCAGGATCAGAAGCCCCGTCGTGTCCTTGTCCAGGCGGCCGGCAGGAAAGAGGGCGGGAAAGCGGTCTTCCTCACGGATCAGCTCCAGCACGGTCCTTTCCCGCGGATCTTCGGTCGCGCTGACAAAGCCGGCCGGCTTGTTCAGCAGAAAGGTATTGCTTTCGTGCAGGATCCGTTCGCTCCCGTCGACGGCAAGGTACAGTCCCTCCGGATCGAACTTGGCGGAAGGATCGCGGCAGACCGCGCCGTCCGCACAGACCCGTCCCTTCCGGATCAGCTCGGCGCCGTCCCGGCGGGAATAGGAGGTGTATTCGGAAAGGATCCTGTCCAGACGAAGCGGCGGCATGGGGCTGACTCCTTGTTTTTTTTCACGGAAACCATTATAATACAAAGCGGTGAGTTTTTCACCGATTTTTTAAAAGAAGTGCGGGAGAGGGACATATGGGCAAGATTCTTCTGACCGGCGGCTGCGGCTTCATCGGATCGCATACGGCGGTGGAACTGATAAACGAGGGCTATGAGATCGTCATCGCGGATGATCTGTCCAACAGCAGCCGGGACACGGTCGACAAGATCGAAACCATCACGGGGAAACGGCCGCTGTTTTACGAGATCGACGTCGCCGACGCGGCGGCGCTGACGGCGCTTTTCGCCGAGCAGCCGATCGACGCGGTGATACACTTCGCCGGCTTCAAGGCAGTGGGAGAGTCGGTGGAAAAGCCGCTGGCCTATTACCGCAACAATCTGGACAGCACGCTGACGCTGCTGGAGACCATGTCGCGCTACGGCACGAAATGCTTCGTATTCAGCTCCTCGGCCACGGTCTACGGCGACGCGGAGCCGCCTTTCTCCGAAGAGTTGAAGACCGGCGGCTGCACCAATCCCTACGGCTGGACGAAATACATGATCGAGCAGATCCTGAAGGATGCGGCGCACGCGGATCCCTCGCTTTCCGTCGTGCTGCTCCGCTACTTCAATCCGGTCGGCGCGCACGAGAGCGGGCTGATCGGGGAAAAACCGAGCGGGATCCCGAACAATCTGATGCCCTATATCTCGCAGGTGGCGGCGGGGATCCGCGACCATCTGAACGTTTTCGGCAACGATTATCCGACGCCGGACGGGACCTGCATCCGCGACTACATCCACGTCGTGGATCTGGCAAAAGGACACGTGGCGGCCCTCGGCTACGGCCTGGCGCATACGGGAGCGGAGATCTTCAACCTGGGAACGGGCAGGGGCAGCAGCGTCCTGGAGATGATCCGCGCCTTTGAAACGGCCAACCATCTGACGATCCCGTTCGAGATCGCGCCGCGCCGCGCGGGCGACCTTCCCTTCAGCTTCGCGAAGACGGAGAAGGCGGAAAAGCTGCTGGGCTGGAAAGCTCAGAAGAGCCTGACAGATATGTGCCGAGACGCCTGGACCTTTGAAAAAAGCTGTCATTAAGAGGCGGAACAGATGCACAGAAACGAAAGGATGCGGGCTTTCCGCATCCTTTCAGCTTTATTATTCATAAAATCTATATAATTCACATAATTTTCACTTGTATTTACCCCGCTTTTGTTGTATAAAGTAGCTTGTGTATCTATGCATAGATATGCCTTTTTGTAGTACAGAAGAGGGAAACGATGGTTTTTTGGACCGGAAGACAGGAACAGTACAGAACGACGCCGCTGCAGCTTATGTGGGGGCTGATGTATCCGTGGCTGATCTATGAAGGGGCCAGTATCCTCGTCACGGCGGCCTATATGGTCTTCCGCATGATGATGGATCCGTCCCTGCTGGCCAGCATGAAGGATACGGATCAGTATATCAGGACGATGAACAGCCTCATCAACGAAAACTACGTCCTGATCGCTTTCTTCACCTGTCTGATCGCGATCCCGCTGATGCTGCTTTTTATGCATCTGGACCGGAAGAAGGAAGAGCGGATGCACATGACGAGGGAATGCTGGGAGCTGCCCGGCGTGCCGGCCTTTGCGCTCTGTCTGGTCTGCGGAGCGGCCGTCTGCGTCGTGTTCAACCATCTGCTGATGTACAGCGGCCTCTACGATCTTTTGAGCAGCAGCTTTGAACCGGTGGCGGATCTTCTGTACAGCGGCAGCCTTCTTATGGAGATCATCGCCGTGGGGATCCTGACGCCGGTCGTGGAAGAGCTGATCTTCCGGGGCCTGATCTACCGGCGGCTGCGCTGGGCGCTGGAGGCAAAATGGGCGGCCGTGGTCTCCGCGCTGATCTTTGCCGTCTTCCACGGCAATCTGCTGCAGGGCATCTACGCCTTTGCCATCGGACTGCTGCTGGCCTTCGTCTGCGAACGGTATCACCATATAATGGCTCCGATCTGCATCCACGTCGGCGCCAACGTGATCTCGGTGCTGCTGTCCGAGAACACCGCCCTGCAGAAGATCTACGAGTCGAATACGGCCTTCCTGGTCTCGACACTGGTCATGATGGCGGTCTTTGTCGCCAGCTTTTATCTGATCCTGACAAAAATAATGCCGGCTCGGCTGGAGCCGCCGGCTTCCCAGAACGAATAAGGAACCCTGAAGGAGGATACGAAATGGAACGTGAACAATTCAGTCAGTATATGGAGCGCCTGGTGGAACTGGCCCGCTCCAAAAACAATATCCTGGACGTTAACGACATTTCCGACGTTTTTGCGGACGCCTATCTTTCCCCTTCCGAGCTGGACGAGATCTACAACCAGCTGGAACGCAAGAAGATCGACGTGCTGCGTATCATGACGGATGATATCAATCCGCTGGACTCCATCAGTCTGGACGACGACGATTTCGTCCCGGACGACGATGATGCCGAACCGGTGGAGAATATTGATCTGGAACTGGAGACGGCCGATCTGCTGAACGGCATCGGTACCGAGGACCCGGTCCGGATGTATTTAAAGGAGATCGGCGCGGTCCCGCTGCTGACGCCGGAGGAGGAGCTGGATCTGGCCGTCCGGAAATCGCAGGGCGACGAAAAGGCCAAAAACCGCCTGATCGAAGCGAACCTGCGCCTGGTCGTCAGCATCGCCAAGCGCTACACCGGCCGGGGCATGAGCTTCCTGGATCTGGTGCAGGAAGGCAATCTCGGGCTGATCAAGGGCGTCGAGAAGTTCGATTATACGAAGGGCTACAAGCTTTCCACCTATGCGACCTGGTGGATCCGCCAGTCCGTCACGCGCGCGCTGGCCGATCAGGCCCGGACCATCCGCGTCCCGGTCCACATGGTGGAGACCATCAACAAAATGTCCAAGATGCAGCGCAAGCTGACGCTGGAGCTGGGTTACGAACCGTCCATCTCAGAGTTGGCGGACGCGCTGGAGATGAGCCAGGAGCGCGTGATGGAGATCATGCAGATCGCGCGAGAGCCGGCCAGCCTGGAGACGCCCATCGGCGAAGAGGATGACTCCAACCTGGGAGACTTCGTGGCGGACTACAAGGGCGTCACGCCCGAGGAGAACATCGACGCCGTGATGCTGCGCGAGCAGATCGACGAGCTCCTGAACGATCTGAAGGACCGGGAGAAGCAGGTGATCATCCGCCGCTTCGGTCTGGAGGACGGACATCCCCGCACGCTGGAAGAGGTGGGCCGCGAATTCGACGTGACCCGTGAACGGATCCGCCAGATCGAATCCAAGGCGATCCGCAAGCTGCGCAATCCGATCCGCAGCCGCAAGATCAAGGAATTCCTAGAGTGATGATGCATATGAAGAAAAGACTTTTTGCAATCATACTGACGCTCTGCCTGCTGGCGGGGCTGGCCGGCTGCTCGAACGGAAAGAACGACCCGACGGCCGGAACGGCCGGGACGACGGTAGCGCCCTACGAGACTGCCGCGGTCCTGTTCCCGCAGACCGGGAATCTGGAAGAAGTCGCCGTTTCCACGGAGCATTTCAGCCTGAACAAGGGTGAGATGGTCTACCTGTATGCGATCTCGGTCAGCAACTTCCTGAACGACTATTACAACTACCTTTCCTATCTCGGGTTGGATCCGAGCGTTTCCTTCAAAAACCAGACCTCGCTGTACGGCGACGAGACCTGGTTCGATTACTTCCTGACGGACGCCGAGCTGTACGCCCAGGATTATCTGATCTTCTGTGAAGCCGCCCTGGCCAACGGCATGGAGCTGGATCAGGCGGATGAGGAATACATCGCCAGGCAGAAGCAGGTCCTGGAGGAGGAAGCCTCTTCCTACGGCTGGACGCTCGGAATGTATCTGGAGCAGGTCTATTCCACCAATCTGGAATGGAAGTATATCGAATCCTGCCTGCGGATCACCCGTCTGGCGCAGAAAGCCTACCTGAAGCTGGTGGGAGACGTCACGTTCAGCGACGAAGAGGTCGAAGCCGAATATCAGCGGAATCCGAAGGCCTACAGTCTGGTGGATCTCTACGCGATCGGGTTCGGCGACGGGGAGAATATCCCGGAGGAGCTTCTGACCGGGATCCGGAAAGAGCTGTCTGAAGTCAAGGATCTTGACAGCTTCCGCGAAGTCGTAAAGCATTTCCTGAGGGAGACCCGGACGACCAAGACGATCGAAGACGCCGGCGGCCTCGATAAATACACGGACAAGTATATGTCGGAGAACCTGAAGCGCGGTCAGACTTACAACGAAAACGTCAGCGTCCTGAAATGGGCCTTTGCGGAGGATACCGCCGAAGGCAGCGTGATGGTGGAGGAAAACGACAAGACGAAAGCCCCGGACGCGTACTTCCTTCTGAAGAAGCCGTATCGGGACGAGAGCGTCACGATCGACGTCCGCCATATCCTCTTTATGATCAAGGGGGCGAGCGGCGGCACGTATGAAACGGCGGAGCTGGCGCGTTCCGCGGCGGAAAAGGTGTATCAGGAATGGATCGCGGGCGGAAAGACGAGAGAGATGTTTGTTTCGCTTTGCTCGCAGTATTCGGCGGACGGCAACGCCAGCAGCGGCGGCCTGTACACCGACGTACCGGCCGGCAAGATGGTGCCGCCGTTCAACGACTGGTGCTTTGATGCGAACCGCCGGACCGGAGACCACGGCATCGTGGATACCGAGTTCGGCTCGCACATCATGTACTTCGAAGGCCGGCACATTGCCTGGAAGTACAAAGTGGAGACCGCGCTGTCCGACGCCCTCTACGAAGAAGTCTATGAAAAACAGATGAAGGCCACGCCCGTCGATTTCCGGGACGAGGTGCTGAAAAGCATCAACTGGTAGAGGAGAACACGGTGAATAAAACGGTGATCGGCATGACCGGCGGCGTGGGCTCCGGCAAAAGCCTGGTTCTGTCCCTGCTGAAGGAGAAATACGGCGCCTGCATTCTGGAGGCGGACCGGATCTCAAAACGCCTGATCGAAAAGGACGGCAGCGCCTACGATGAGATCGTGGCGCTTCTGGGCCGGGACATCCTGGATGAGGAAGGCAATATCCGGAAAGCCGTCATGGCGGATCGGATCTTCCGGGATCCGGAAAAGCGGAAAGCCGTCAATGCCATCCTGCACCCTGCAACCTTCCGCGAGGTGCTCCGCCTGACCGAAGAAGCGCCGGAGGCGCTGGTCGTTTACGAATCGGCGATCCCGGTGGAAGCGCGCTTTCCCGAGCTCTGCGACAAGATCCTCTACGTGTATGCCCCCCGCCGGGACCGGACGGAGCGTCTGATCCGGACCCGTTCCTATTCGCCCGAACGCTGCCGGAATATTATGCGTTCTCAGCCGACGGAGAAGGAATACCGGGCCATGGCGGACGCCGTGCTGGACAATTCCGGCACGCCTGAGGAAACGGCGCGCAGGCTGAAGCAGCTGCTGAAGAAATGGGGGCTGGCCGAACGATCATGAACTTCCGTCTCTGCTCTCTGGCCAGCGGCAGCGAGGGCAACGTCAGTTTCGCCGAATACGGCGATACCAGGATCCTGATCGACGCGGGCCTGTCCTACCGGGCGATCTGCCGCGGCCTGGAGGAACTGGGAGCGGAAGCGGATAGCATCGATGCCCTGCTCCTGACACATGAACACCGGGATCACATCCAGGGGCTTCCCCTGCTGATCAAAAGACTGGGACTGCCGGTCTATACCACCGCCGGGACCTTTGAAGGCCTGTCGGAACAGAAACTGTTCGAACGGATCCCCAAGGCGGGATTCCACCTGATCCGGCGCGGAGAAAGCTTTCCGGTCAGGGATCTGACGGTTACGGCGCTTGCGGTCACGCATGACGCGAAGGAACCGGCAGCCTTCCGCCTGGACGGGGAGGACGCGCATCTTGCCGTCGTCACGGATCTGGGCTGCGTAAGCGGGGATCTGATCGAAGGATTGCAGGGCCTGGACGCCCTCATTCTGGAAGCCAATCACAACCGCCGGATGCTGGAAACGGGGCCCTACCCCTATCCGCTGAAGCTGAGGATCGACGGAGACGCCGGACATTTATCCAATGAAGCCGCAGCCGGCCTGCTGCAGCAGATCTGCCATCCCGGGCTGAAAGCTGTTCTTCTGGGACACTTGAGCCGCACAAACAATTACCCCCTTCTGGCACTGGAAACGGTCCGCGGGATCATGAGCCGGACAGCCGGCGCGGAAAACCTGAAGCTGTATGCCGCTCCGCCAAAGGGCCTTTCGGAAATACTGACCCCATAAACTGATTCGGAGGGAATCATGAGTCCAAGTATCAACACGAAAAAACGGCGGGAGATCATAAGGGATCTCATCCTGAAGGAAAAGATCGGTACGCAGGAAGATCTGGCGGCCCGCCTTCGCGAACTGGGCCTGAAAGCGACCCAGTCTACGGTCTCCCGGGATATTCAGGCACTCCGCCTGATCAAACAGGGGGCGGCAGGCGCCAAATACTACGCGCTGCCGGCGATCAAGACCAAACTGAAACCCTCGGATCCGCTGGTAACGATGTACCGGCAGATCGTCGTGGGGATGGATCAGGCGACGAATATGATCGTGATCCATACGGAACCCGGCATGGCGCAGGCATTCTGCGCGACGATGGACAAGCTGAACTGGGAGGAAATCGTGGGAACGCTGGCCGGTGAGGACACGGTCCTGCTGATCACCAAAAACGAGGAGACGGCAAGAGAAATCTATCAGACGTTCCACGATCTGTGATCGGGAAAGGGAGGCGGAAATGGCAAACATTCTGGAACTGGAACACATCTCCAAATCGTTTGACGGCGAGTTGGTCCTGGATGATCTGAATCTGGAGATCAAGGAGAACACCTTCATGACGCTCCTTGGTCCCTCCGGCTGCGGAAAAACGACGACGCTGCGCATCATCGGCGGGTTTACGACCCCCGATACCGGCAGGGTCCTGTTCGAGGGGCGTGACATCACGAACCTTCCGCCGAATAAAAGACATCTGAACACCGTGTTCCAGAAGTATGCCCTCTTTCCCCATATGAACGTGGGCGAGAATATCGCCTACGGCTTAAAGATCGGCGGCAAGTCCCAGAGCTACATCGACAGCAAGATCGACTATGCTCTGAAGCTGGTCAACATGGATGGGTTCAAAAAGCGCGACGTAACGCAGCTTTCCGGCGGCCAGCAGCAGCGGATCGCCATCGCGCGGGCCATCGTCAACGAGCCGAAAGTCCTGCTCCTTGACGAACCGCTCGGCGCCCTGGACTTAAAGCTCCGCCAGGACATGCAGTACGAGCTGATCCGATTAAAGAACGAGCTGGGCATCACCTTCATCTACGTCACGCACGACCAGGAAGAGGCCCTGACCATGTCGGACACCATCGTGGTCATGAACCAGGGCTACATTCAGCAGATGGGCAGCCCCGAGAACATTTACAACGAGCCGGAGAACGCCTTCGTGGCGACCTTCATCGGCGACAGCAATATCATCGACAGCGTCATGGTCCGGGACGAGCTGGTCCGGATCTGCGGCGTCAACTTCCCCTGCGTGGACACCGGCTTCGGCGTGAACAAGCCCGTGGACGTGGTGATCCGCCCCGAGGACGTGGTGCTGGACGAAGCGGGAAAAGGACAGCTGGACGGCGTGGTGACGCACCTGATCTTCAAAGGCGTGCACTACGAGATGGAAGTCATGGCCGGCGGCTTCGAATGGCTGGTGCAGAGCACCGTCATGCAGCCGGTGGGCAAGGAAGTCAGCCTTCGGGTGGATCCGTTCAACATTCAGATCATGAACAAGCCCGAATCCGAGGATGAGGAGGCCGTTGTCGTCGATGTCTAAAAAGAACAAATGGCTGTCGGCGCCGTATCTGGGCTTTATCCTCTGCGGTACGGTGATCCCGCTCCTGGCGATCCTGTACTTCGCGCTGGTGGATAAGAACGGCAGCTTCACCCTTTCGAATCTGGCTTCGGTCGCCGAACCGGTGCACTTAAAAGCGCTGGGCCTGTCCCTGCTCCTGGCTTTTGCGACCACGGTGATCTGCCTGCTGCTGGCTTTTCCGCTGGGCCTGCTGCTCCGCAAGAGCGGCGGGAAAAAGGGCTTCGTGATCTTCCTGCTGATCCTGCCCATGTGGATGAACTTCCTCTTAAGGACCATCGCCTGGAAAATCCTGCTGCAGAAGACCGGCGTCATCAACACGATCCTCGGCGCGCTGGGCTTAAAGACGCTCGATATCATCAACACGCCGACCGCGGTCGTGCTGGGCATGGTCTATGACTTCCTGCCCTTTATGATCCTGCCGATCTACAATGTAATGATCAAGATCGACAACAGCCTGATCGAGGCGGCTTACGATCTGGGCGCTTCGCAGGCCCGGGTCATCAAGGACGTCCTGCTGCCCTTAAGCATGCCGGGCATCATCAGCGGCATCACGATGACTTTCGTGCCGTCCATGACGACCTTCGCGATCTCGGAGATCCTCGGCGGCGGCAACATCTCGCTGATCGGCAACATCATCGAAGGCGAGTTCCTGCGCGGCGGCAGCCGCAACGTCGGCTCGGGCCTCTCCATGGTCATGATGGTCTTCATCCTGATCAGCATGGCCCTGCTCAACAAATTCGATAAGAACGGGGAGGGAACGGTCGTATGAAGAAATTCGGCAAAGCCCTGTACATCGGCCTGATCTTCCTGTTCCTGTACCTGCCGATCTTCACGCTCATCGTGATGTCCTTCAACAACAATGAACGTACGAGCGGCATCTGGTACGGCTTCACGCTCCGCTGGTTCGGCGAGATCTTCGAG
>JAEEGF012411622.1_pt1 | contig 18469 bp, 17 predicted proteins | sample 9134171 | NCBI WGS metagenome assembly JAEEGF01 (sample SAMN16246542, study PRJNA631951) | gut metagenome | biome: gut microbiome; feature: rumen; material: AP-attached | host: Bos | place: Iran: Karaj | collected 2018-10
TGGTGGATGATATACATGTAGAGTGGGCTCGTGGTATGATGATTTTGAGGATAAAATGTATATGTATTATGGGGGTAAAAATAATCTTTATAAATTATGACTATGAGAATATATTAAATATATTTGAGATAGCTGTTATAGTTTAGAAGATTCTCTTTATGAAAGATCAGGGGAAATAATAAAAGAGAAGTTATTATCTGATTCAGAAAAAGAAATTAAATCAGAATTTGATAGATTAAAAAAAGATTGAGAAAAATTTGGGGAAAAACTTGAAAGTATAGAAGAAAGAAAACATGCGGTTGAAAAGTATGGACTTCCTGAAAAAGAAGCCGTTTCATTATATCAATGGAGTGAAGATTTATATGAAGTACAAGATGAATTTTATGATAAGGAAAGTCATACGTTAGTTGTTTTGCATGAATATTCAGATTATAATGGAAGTGGGGGAAGTGAATATTGAACTGTGATTAATATTAAGAGAGGTAAAAATACGACTAAGCAAAGTTTTAAGTATAGGGATCGTTACGATTATAGAAATGATAATCCAAGTTGTGAATATAAAAAGATTAAAAGTGTTATAGTGGATTGAAATAAAGTAGAAGTAACAGTGTCGAATGGTAAATCAACTGATACTTATACTTTTCACATTGCTTATAAAGAAGATAAAAAGTCTCTGAGTTCTATTGAAAAAGAAGAATTTGAAGAATATGTTAAAGTGGTAGAGGAAAAGCTAATTATTGAAAATACAAAAGATCAAAAATATAAAGCAATTTGTAATTTTGCTATGAGGAAAATTCCTTGAGCATTTGATTGAATGGGTTATGATGCTGAACTTTATTATGATAAAGCAAAGGTTATTTATGAAAATATTATTCCTGAAAAATGAGAGGCTCATTTTACAATTTTAATGCAAAAGGATGCTTCGTCACTATCGTGAAGACAATTTTGATTAATTAAATATATTTTAAATTCAGAATGAGTAAAAAGAATTGATGAATATTTTTATTATGAGTGAGATCAGATGGAATGAAATGTAGATAAGGAAAAGATGGAAGAGTTTACTAATCGGTAACAGTGATATATAATAAAGTCACCTTTAATGGTGGCTTTTTTGAAATTGATTATAGTATAAATCCGTATTTCTTAATCAGTTTTTTCATTTCTTCTGATAGTGTTGGATAGGTGAGTTTAGTGAGAGAATACAATCTATTTAATGAAGTATTGTGTTTTCAAAGCTTAATAATAGCTTCGATGGTGGAAAGATTTAGTGTCTTTCCATTTTTCTTTATAGCTTTTTTGATACATTCCTCTATGTATCATTTATTTGTAGTGTCGAAGTTGTATAGGCATTCAAGGATTGCTAATTCTTGGTTTGCAATTGGTAGGTTTTTACAGTTTGGCATATTTACTTCACTGGTCTGCTTCATGAGAGGCATGACTAGATTTTTTCATTTTGTTCCATACTTTTTGAAAGATATTGATTTTTCAAAAATGAGCGTTTCGATGGCTTGTTTATCCTTGTTTATTACTGTTATAGTTTCTGGTATGGTTACTCAGTTTCAGTGTAGATGAATTTCTAGAGCAGTAAGTCATCAAATGTATCGTTTTTTGCTGGTTTCATTACAATGATCTTTGAGAAGTTTCCAATATCGTTGTTCTTCGATTTCTTCTGGTTTTATAGGTTTTTCTGGGTTTGTAATATAAAATAATTCTTTCCTTAATGATGTTAAAAATCAACGATTTTTGAGTTGAAAAGTGATTTTATATATCTTGCTGATTGGGGTAGTTTCTCAGAATGTTCAATAAATTAGATTTTTGAGGTCATTTAATTGTATAATTTTCTTTTTTTGCTTCTGTAAATTTTGGATTAATTCATCTATTGGTTTTGACATAATCAGCTTAAATAAGTTAAATTTAAAACAATTTTTTATATTAATTCTTCCCCAAAAATCAAGTAGAATTTTCCTAATTTTTTTGATAGACTTTTCCATTGAAAAAAGATGTAATAATCATAAAAGCATGGTAGTTGAATTTTTGGATTTTATTTGTTATGCCATTACGTTGATGATAGTTCAGTGAGCATTGATTGATGCAGCGACGTGCGCGAGAAAGAATGTGGTATGGAACTCAGTTAAGGCGACTTTCACGGAAATTCAACAAAGTAATTATGAGGTATTATTAGAAGTTAGTTCAAATAAGTTTTTGCTTAATATGGTTACAGATGCTGCATGAGCTATTCAGTGATTTGAAATCATAGCTGTAAAATGATTTATGGAATTGTCTAGAAAAGTTATTGATGTACTAAAAATATTGGTTGCTCATTTGTGGAATATGAGTGATTAATTATTATGGAAGATATTGATAAATTATTGAATTTTGATTCTTAAATGGATCATTTTTTATTGACTTTTTTGTTAAAATAGTTACCATCTGGTTGTTTATTTTTTGATGAGAGAATGATGGAAAAAATTGATGGATATAAAGAGATTACTAGTGAAAATAGTAGTCGTATATTAGATGATATTACTTGGAATTTGAATGGGAGTTTGTGGACATGAGATGAAGAAATTAGATGTTTCTTTAATAAATTTTCGGACTTGTATTATATTTCTTGTGATAGAAAAGATATAGATCAATGGAGGAGTTATAATGAAATTTATGAAATTTTGAAACGTTTTGCTGATAAGGCAGATAATCATCCTTTGGAAGTTTTGATATGAAAATATAGCGAAGAGAGTATGAAAAATATGGTAGGAAAGAATGGAAGATCTACAAAACCCTTTCAATATCTTGTATGATTTTCTGGATGAACGATGGGTAGGGCTAGTAAAGATATAATTAATAAAATTAGAGAAATAATTCCCGATAAGATTACTGAATTGAGGTGTAAGTAAATTATTTTATTTTACCAAAATATATCACTGTACATTATTGAATCTGATTTGACCTGAGGATATGTTTTTGTCTCAATAAAATCACGTAATTATTAGTTTATAATTTTCTCAATCTATAATTAGTGCAGGTTGATTTAATTGTAGTTCTTCTTCGCTAGTTAAATCAGATTTTCTATATAAATCAGCTTTTTCTAATAATTGTTGTGTATATTCAGTTAGATTTATAGTATACTCTTGATTGTCTAGATTGATTTTTCGAGTATTATCTCAAGATTTGTCGTAATCTAATTCGACCTTGTATAATTTTGAATATCATCCAATATCAATTCATATATTGTTATCATATTGTCGGTAACTGAATGATTTAGTTTCATCATAATAGTATCAGTCGATAGATGTGTTTACTCATAAATAATTTCTAATTTCGGATCGAGCAGCATATGGACGTGTGCTATCATAGTCATATGATATGATTTTGTTGTATACTTTGTCTTTGTTATATTTTTCGGCTAACTCTCTTACTATAGAGAATATTGTAGTTTGTGATTCTTGGTCTAATTCTTTTAGTGATCATTCTGAAAGAGGTAGGGCAATATTTTCTTTAGAAAGAATGTTTTCTAGCTTGTTTACTTGTGATTTATATGAAATATTTTTTCAACTTACTGGTCAATATAGTGCTAATAATGCTAATATGAATAATAATGAGATAAACGATATGAGTCTTTTTTTAGGGAAAATTAAAGATAATACTGAATGTAAAATAATGAATACAATTACAAAACAAATAAATCGTCTATTGATAGTTATTCAATATTGATTTATTCTTTGAGTAATTGCTCATATCATCATGAACGTAATTAAGATGAAACTAACATACAGTATTTTGTATATCGTTTCATGGATTTTCATTTTATCTGGATATATTAGGTATGCACTTAATATTCATAACGAGAAATATCATATTCATAACCATACAATGATTCAATTTGGCCGTACTCAAGTAATAAGGATTTTTATTCAGTATGCTCAGAATATTACTAGATAAATAAGAGCTAAAGGTAGGAATATGAATGATCAGAATATTCTTCTAATGCGAGAAGGCTGGATTGTAAATTCAGATTTTTTATCATTAATTTTTTCAACAAGTGTAAGATAATAATTAAATACGAAAGATCAGGCTAGTAATATCTCAGATAAAATTCAAATATATGCATACCAATCATTATCAATATCGATATCAAATAGGGCTTCAATTGATCAGAATGCTCAAGCGATTCATCATCGAACCACACTTCAAGCAATTCCTCAAAAGATTATAGATACGATTAAACTATTCCAAGAGAACCAGATTTTAGGTTCTTCTTTCTGATGTAATAAAGCAAGAAGTAAAGGAATTGATAAAGCAGCGATAATTAGAATTCAGAAATATAGTAGAGATTCAGAATATGTTGCATCAAATACATTATCGATTCTTGTAAGGATGAAATAGTATATTCATCATAGGATGAGTGCAGAAATTTGCATTATTCGATTTATTGTGTTTTTATTTTTCAGATTGCTATGAACTTTAATGATAGGTCATAAGCAACTCAATAGAAATGTGAAAGCTAGAGCTACTAGAATTCTAAAACTAAAGTGATCACTAAAAGCTCATTCAATATTTCATATCCATATTACTGATATGGCGAGAAGTAATACGTGTGAAATTGGAAATGTTTTGATAGCATTATTCCAATTTCAGAATAACTTTTTTAGTTTCATTTTTATATTAAAGAATTAATAAAGGTATTTTTCTTAATACTTATATTATTTAAATTTTCAATATTTAAAATTTTTTGATAAGTGAAAAGGGGAGTACATTGAGTTTCCGTGTTCGGATTTCTCAATGACTTCCCCCATAAAATGGACATCTATAGCCTAGTGATCTGACCTTTTTGAGGCCGCTTTCTACACGGAAAGCTTATAAGCCAATAAGGCTTTTTTTAGTCTCTAGTCAATATCGCTTCTTGACGTACCTCAATCCTCCACGCTATTAGTGCCCGTATATATTCTTGTTCTGTAAATTCAGAGCAAAGTGTTTTATTTTTAAGAAAATGAAATTTAAAATCAAGAGATTTTTGGATTTTTATTCTATAAGTGTTTTATTTGGTGTAAACTATTGGGAAACGCAGATGTCTATGAATATTGACTGGAAATTTGGCAAAGTCACTGTGCAGTAACCTTATTTCTCGCTAAAGCCTTCCTAGTGAGAAAAACGTGAAATTGACGCTCCAATTTCATTTGGGAGTCTTTTTTCTTTTAATTTATTTTTTTGCAGTTTGTCTTGAATATTTCTATGGTAATTATATGTGCCTATATAAAATTTAATATATTAAAAATCTTTGATAATAATAACTCGTAAAATATTTGACTTTATCAGTAATTTATATATAATATATTGTGTTATTTACATATTAATTTAAAAAAATATGGCACTAGAGGACGGAAATACTATTATAATAGTGTCTGGTAGTAATGTAGCTCCAGAGCATTCAGTAGTATTAAGAAAAGAAGATTTGGCTAAAGCATTAAATGAGAAAGAAAATCTATGAGAGGGGAGTTGAAAAACTAATAGTGAACATGCAAATAATGAGTTTTCTATTATTAGTGAGATGGGATCACAGACGATGGATTATCAAGGACGTAGAATTAGAGTAAGCGAAATTAAAGACGATCTGGACGGTGAATATCCGACATCAAACTGTGATTCTTTATTGCCATGGTTACTTGAAAGGACAATCAAGAAATTAAATCCATGAATTACAGATGAAGATGCAAAGGCTGCAGCAGAAATAAGATGTAAAGAAATTGCTAAAATAAAGGAAAAACACAAAAAATATAGTAGATGTGTACCCTATATAGAGAGAATATCACGTATCCGTATAGAGAAAACATCAGGTATCCCTGATAAAGTTGTAGTACGTGATAAATCTAAGAAATGAAAAAAACAATCAGACTAATATCAAAGAATTACTAGGTCATAAGCACATTACAACGACATAAACATACTTCTCAGCAACTAATAATGATCTTAAGAGAACTCAAAGATTACTACAATCCGTGAGGGGAGTGGAGGAAAAACAATTAACTCCTATGCCAGAAAATGTTATTGTTAATAATAATTTATTTACACAATATCAGAGACAATTGATGCCTAATTTTCGGATGGGATATGCAAGGGGAGTTTTCACTCAAAATTTACAGTGATGGAATTTTTCAAATTGATAGACTCCCCCGTTTTGAGTCAGAAAAATTTTAATATGTAAAGATATGTATAAAAATAAAAAATATTTATGTTTGTATAAATCATATAGAAGTAAAAAAAAGAAAAAAATCTGATCAAAAAAAATTGATAATTAAAAATCATGAGAGTATAAAATTTAATGAAAAATGGCGTAAAATATGAAAATAGAGAAAATTTTAAGCGATGTTTTTTATGCTGAGTGGTATATAGTGCCACTTTGAATAAAAACGTGTCTTATTTTTACGCGATAAGATATACCAGGTAAGACATAGTGAAAGGTAATTTTTTGACAAAAAGTGTATAAATTCAGATTCGGATAAGGGGAGTTTGGAACTCGAAAATATTAAGACTGCCCTAATAAGGATGTAAAAAATTATTTTATATTGAAAAAGTTATTTTATTTTTTATAATACAATTACTTATGAGGTAAAAAAAGTTCTTTAAGAGTACATAAAGTGAAGTAGCCAGATCGGCTACTAAAAAGTAACAAAATATACTTTGCACAATGTACCTTGTGCAAAGTAAATGGTATTTTGAAATAAGTGGTATACTGTGCAAAAAAATTAAATAAATTAAAACTAAAAAATTTATAAAGAGCGTAGAAAATCGTATAATTTTGTATCTTGGCTTTATTACACCACCCTCTTTCTAGAGATATCCCAGTTTCCAAGCCGCATTTTCTTGTATTCATTATAATTTATCCATCAATAATTTGCAGATTTGAGTAGCTTCTGTTCTAAGTTCATTGTAATCAGTTTGTTTAAATCTCATTGAATCATTTCCTCTATATTTAACACTAATATCTTCCATCATGTCTATATAGTGTATATTTTTATAATTTATTGTAATTTCAATTAGATCAGCGATTCTTACACGATACGTGGTTCTATCGCATAATTCACTTACATAGATATCATTCATCATGCAAATTGATCTTATTTTACTAACTAAAGTGACTGCCCTAACATATTTATCTCTGATATTTTCTCTATAAATGAATCGATCTAATTTGTTTATTGATGAATTAATTCCATCTAAAGCGTCGTAAGCTTTGAATACTCATTCTATTTTGGCTTTTACAGATGGCTGTAAGTCTTTTATGGCATCTGCAACATCTGTAGGCATTTCATAATTGTTTTTTTCTGAATCAATGGCCATATTTTATAATATTATTTATAAAAATTATTTATGTTGATATATCTATTTGTTAAATTAATAATTATGAATGTCTATATAGTACATCAAAAATGAGTAAACATTTTTATAATAAGAAGCACTACCCTATTTTTGGAGATATACTAGTTTATAAGCTGTATTTCTTATATTATTTATAATTCATTCATCAATAATTTGCAGATTTGTGCGGCTTCTTTTCTAAGTTCACTGCTATTAGTTCTTTCAGATCTTCTTGTGTTATGTCCATTATATTCAACTGTGAAACTTTGTTGACATCTGAGATTTTCATCTTCTATGTATTGCTCCCTTCCATACCGTGAAAAAACTATTGTAATTCTAATTAGATCATTGAGTAATATTGAATCCTTGTTTCAATAATGACTTTTATGCTCTATGCCGATATTATTCTCTTTTCAGATTGATCTTATTTTACAAATTAAATCATATAATTTATAATATTTGCCATTTTCGCCACTGATTTTTTTATCACGAAGGAAACATTCTAATTTATATATTGATGAATCAAGATCTTCAAAGGCATCGTAAGCTTTGAATACTTCTTCTATTTTGGCTCTTACAGATGGCTGTAAGTCTTTTATGGCATCTGCAACATCTGTAGGCATTTCATAATTGTTTTTTTCTGGATCAATGGCCATATTTTATAATATTTTTTATAAAAATTATTTTGATGTATTTATACAATATATTATAAATGTCAATACAACACATCAAAAATGTGTAAATATTTTTTTACATTAGGAAGAGAATCTTGTTTAGAATTGGGAACTTCCATTAAGATTGTTAATATAAAGTAATTCTTAATTAAGAATATGCTCTTGTATGTAAGCAACACTGATATATCAAAAGAATCCCCCCACCCATGATGGGCTAGGGGGGGATGAGTACGCCCTTCGGAAGCGATGCGTGAGTAATTTGGGGCATCCAAAGTTAAACTCGCACCGTTTTCCGGTGTCCGTGTCATGATATTCACCGGGGACGGTGAATCACGGACAATTACGGGATACTGCCACGGACGCAAGGCATTCTCCCGAGACCACGCCAGGTAAGGCTTAATTGGGCCGCATAGCCGAATCGGCGGCTATCCTAACATGGCTTCTTTTGGGGATTGACTCCCCGACTGGAGGTTTGGGGATTCGTAGTTGTAATTTTTGTAAGTAGCGAACCCACTTGGCCGAATCTACTGTCGGCAATTCTCCAGCCATACAAAAAAGGAAAAAAAGAATTTTTGGGCATAGCACATAGGCGTCCTCATTGGAGCCACGAGCCAGCCCACCATTGGAGAGGTATTCTCCCGGTCCCACGCTAGTGTTTACGCCGTAGCTGTTTCTACCTAGCATGGCTTTTGGGAGATTTCTCCCCCGACTGGAACTGGTGTTGGGATTTCGTATGCGGCGATTATTTCGCAAGTAACGGACCCACTTGGCCGAATCTACTGTCGGCATTCCAAATTCTCAGCCGAAAAAAAGGAATTTTTGAGCATAGCACGTAGGCATCCAAACCGGAGCTACGAACCAACCCACCAAAGGACAGGAACCAGCTGCGCATACCACGGTGATTTTACGCTCCTGCCAATTGGATTTAAACTTGACCATGGACCGTGGTTTTTCACATGCTTGAATGTATAATACATATTTTTTGTTGAAAGTCAATACTTTTTTGTGTTTTTGAAAATGTTAATTATGATATTTTTTGATTTAATGAGAATATATTATTATTAAACCTTGATTTTTTTATTAGACTTAATACATCATTAGTGTGTATTTTTATCTTTTTAATATAACAAGCATGAAAAAACTCATCGCAGAATGTTTATGAACTATGGTTCTAGTCATTTTTTGATGTGGAGTTGCAGTTTGGACTAATGTAGATCCAGTTGCTACTGCCCTAGCCTTCTGATTGGTAATTGTAGCATTGGCTTATGTTATTGGTCCAGTTTCTGGTTGTCATGTTAATCCAGCTGTTAGTTTATGAGTATGGTTAACATGAAAGATGAAAGCTAAAGAATTTGGACTTTATGTTCTTGCTCAGTTCATATGAGGAATTCTTTGAGCATTAGTTCTTTGAGTTTTATTGTGATCTTTCGATGCTTTGGGAGCTAATGGATTAGATTGAGTTAACGGAAATGTTTGGATCGGATTGTTAGCTGAGGTGATTCTGACTTTTGTATTTGTATTTGCTGTACTTTGAGCTACTAATAAATCTGAAAATGCTTCTGTTGCTTGATTAGTTATTTGATTGTCATTAACATTAGTTCACTTATTATGATTAGGATTAACATGAACTTCAGTAAATCCTGCTAGAAGTTTTGGACCAGCTTTATTCCAATCTTGAGCATTTAGTTCAGTTTGGGTATTTATTGTGGCTCCATTAGTTTGAGCTGCTTTAGCTGCATTATTGTTTAATTATTTCTTTAAAAAAGCAAAATAATCCTGATTTTAAATGAATTAAAGAATAGTTGCGTGAGTAACTATTCTTTTTTTATGTAAAAAAGGAGCTTCACTATGTGAAACTCCCCTACTTTCTTTTTTTATTTTAATCTGCATTACTCGTTAGTTTTTTTTATTCTTCATCGATGTTTTCTTCGTTAACATACTCTTGAAGTGCGTTGTTGTAATATTCTTGGTCTTCGTAATAATGGTCTCATTTGGCACATTTTCACGTAGCAAAGTCGTTTATAAAGCAGAAAGATTCATCAGGGAAATAACATATATCAGATTCATCTCCTGATTCGAATCGATTTTCTGGGTTTCATCAATTATTGATGCAACGTTGTTCTGCAGATACTTTGTTTTTGCTGTATCCAAATAATATTAACGAAATACCGCATAGCAACACTACTATCAATAATTTTTTCATAACGAAAAATTAAACGATATAAAATATATTGATAGATATATAATAAATTTTTTTTTGATTGCAATAGATAATTTAATATTTTTTGGCTTATTTATAATATTTTTTATTTATTTTTGTTGTCTATATCTGATAGAAAAATTTTGCTCTATTTTGAATTTTTACAGGCCCGAATTAGGAAAATCTCATTACGGTAGCCTGAGTTTATAATCTCAATATTTCAAAATCTCTTTTTTATATCTGGGAAAATCTTATTCCGTTCAGATTTCATACTTTCGTTTAATAAATGGATTTCTGCTATCAAATTGTTTATTTTTCATCGTTCAAATTCTCATCGAGAATTTAAAACTTCAAATTCCATTCATTCTATATCCATCTTTAAAATATCAATTTTTTCAATATTTCTTTGTTCTAAATAGTCTTTTAATGAAATGAAGTTGACACCAATTTCACTTCATTTTGGATTTAGAAAAGATGAATATTTGCTAGATTGCATAGTCTTTTCTTGATTTAATAGTATTGTTCAATTTTCAGTTTTTGAGCTTATTCAATAGTTATTGAAAATTATATTTTTATCATTTCAAAGATTAATTTTTGCTTGGTTGTATAATTCTCCTACTGGTTCGAAATAATGAATTTTTGCATTTGAATTAAGAGATCTACATCGCTGTGAAAAATATCATATATGTCATCAGATATCGAAAATACATTCAGTATTTTTAATTTTATCTTTAGCAAAACCGTATTCTTCTTTTGTAAAAATCTCATATTCTAGAGCTTTTATATATTTTCATTGTTTATTATTCTTGTCCATAGTTTTTCAATAAAGAGTTGTAAATCAAATTATGATTTTTATTATGTATTAGTATTTATTTGGTAATTTCAACTGAATGGCAGAAAATTATAAACTTTGTCCTAAATGTAATAATCCACTTGATTTAAAAGAAACGGCTTGTCCATACTGTTGAGAATCTTTATCAGTTTTTTGATGAAATCAAATAAAACAAAATAAACCAACAGTAGAAACTAAAGGTTGTTCTTGAATTGCTAAGATATTGTTTATTATATTTTTTGTTATTCCGCTTATAACTTCTGCTATTTCGTTTATTGCTTGATTAATCTCATGAACATTTGAATAGTGTTACTTATTACGTGAATATAAAAAAGTAGCCTTGTGGCTACTTTTTTTATGGTATTGCTGTTTATAATTCCATTCTCATTGCATATCATTTATTTTCTCATATTGAGTATCTTTCTACTGTTTCAAATCACATTCTTTCACATCGATTTTTTAGTTCTTCTGTTTCCATTCCCTCTTCTGGATCAAATGACATTGCAGGTAACTGGATTACGTTTACTTCTTCTTCTCTAGCCTTTTCTAATAGCATATTCATTAATTGAGTAGCGGTTCATTGTCTTCTTTCTTCTACAAAAATAGATAATACGAATAATGTGTCTCATTCTACGACATATTCCAAAGATCAATCTTTGTAAGTTAATTTCATGATATTTTGTTAATGAAATAAAAATATTAACAGAAATATATACTGATTAATAATATATTTAAATTAGATTTCAATATATTTTTATATATAAATTTCGCTTTAAATAATTATTGAATTAAATATAATCAGTCATTGATAACAAAAATGTAAGTGATATGGAAAATAAAAAGAAAATAGTCTACATTGATATGGATAGAGTCCTTGTAGATTTTGATTCAGGGGTTCAAAAGACTGAGCCTGAAATTCTATCTTTATATGATGAAGAACAGTATGACAATATACCTCATGTTTTTTCTAGGATGGATCCAATTTCTGGAGCCATTGAAGCGTTTAAAGCTTTACAAGAAAAATATGAAGTGTTTGTATTAACTACTGCTCCTTGGCGTAACAATACAGCCCTTCAGGATAAAAAAGATTGGCTCGAAAAGTATCTAGGAGACTTGGTTAGAAAGAGGGTCATATTCTCTCATCATAAGGATCTCCTTTTGGGAGACTATCTGATTGATGATAAAGAGGTCCCTGGCTTTCAAGGTAGGCAGTTCCTATTTGGGAGCGATCAATATCCTGATTGGGATTCTATTTTGAAGGAATTACTCTAGTTTGATATGTGCGCGGTTATATTTTAATCGCGCATTATTTAAAAATTCAAATTAAAAAAAAGAGTAGAAGTGAATCTACTCTCCTCCAGATGGAGAAGTAAATTATGTAAGGTGCCTTGTTCATGAAGCAACACTAGCTATTAACTAGTGAAGTATCTCATGCTTTAGGCTAACCTAAAGTAGAAGATTCCATGAGATAGCAAACTCAAATATATTTTATCTGCTAAAGAAATAAATCTCTAGAGAGCGGGATATATCCTCATTAAAGACCTTCTCTCAAATGATTGTTTAGAAATGTATCCAGCAACATATGAATCTAAATGCCTTATCACTGTTTTCTAATCATTGCCCTAACGAGACTTAAATATTTCATAATAGGCTGATAAGGTGACAATAGTAGGTAATTCTATCATGCTTATCACTATTTTAGAGCGGAATAGATAAGTATAAGAAACTCGAAAGAGATAACTAGAATCGATTTTCAGTTGAACTAATAATTGTTTGAACTATTAGCTAGAGAACCTTAATCTTTGGAAGGTATTCTCAATGAAAATCTCAACCTTAATAATCGCTCCACTAAGATACCGAAGTAAGATAGGAAATTAGTTAGTTATGTGGATTCATAAATAACAGTATAGAATGATTTGCACATTCAGCGAAGATTATTAAAGCAAATGAAGTACATTTACCAGTTACATAATTTGTGAAAGATCTCATCTGTATCAGCATGAACTTCTTAAGTCACTCATTCATGATGACGTATATATTATAATCGAAAATGTTTTATTTGTCAAATTTTTTGGGACTTTTTTTATAAAAAGTTTTACCAGGTATAAAGCTGTAAATCTTTAGCTGATTTTAAAAAAGTGTAACTTTTTTTTCAAAAAAATAAAAAAATCTGAAATTTTTTATCAAATTTTTTAACAAATTAATCCAACATTTTTATTACATCTGAAATTTGGTCATCTGTATTGGTTTTTTGTTGAGATTTTGTAGCAGTATCGACACTTCTCATCATCATTAGCATAACATATCCCCTCACCTCTTTATCCATTGGAGATGAAATATTATTCATAATTCATTCAGATTTTAAGGCTTTTAGATGGTTTTGGTAATATGTAGCTCATCATTCGTTTTGGCTTCACCATAGGGCTCTAGAAAGGACTGTTCAGAATTCTGCTCTAGTAACGTTATCTTTTGGTCTAAATGATGTTACTCACTGCCCCATCAATCACAACTGACAGCTTTTGGTAACGTATTGTACTAAATCTGGATTTATGTTGGAGTCTAGAAAATAACAAGATTTTGTAGTATCAGGTGTTTTTCATAATATATTTATAGCATAGTTGCTAATCATTTTAGCCATTTCTTCTCTAGTTATTTTTCATTCTAAATTTGCTTCTCTGACGGATTCTTGTGTAGTTATTGAGTTGTTAAGTGATCGAACGTATGCTTTTATTTGTTCTAATCAGAATTTTTCGACTTCTCGTTTAGTTGCATTGATTGCTCATACGCTTAATAATATTTCGATATCTTGATCAGAAGGTACTTCTCGAGATTCAACTGTATCTTTACATACTCAAGTTCATTCTGAACAGACTGCAAATGTATAGGTCTGAAAAATTATTCATAAAAATGCAGAAATAATTAATAATCTTTTCATTATTTATGAAAATAAATAAAATCTGATTCTAATATATTATTTATATATCTATTTTCAAATTATTTACAAAAAAAATTAATGTAAAAAATGGAGCGCCACGATGGACTGTGACGCTCCTTAGAAGACCCCGGCGATACCCTATACGAAGAGCTTATTGAACGGTGGTTGAGTCCGCCGGGGGTGGTAGCGTAATGCACATGCCTAAGCAATGGGAGGGCCAACTCTCCCGAACCGATTTACCGCTTTGGCGAGGTGGCGGATTTTTTGGGTTCAGCTTTAAGGCAATAGGATACTTTTCCTGTGCACATAGCTACATTGAGAAAGAAACACGAGTACGTGGAATATTGATTTAGCAGCTTGTGGCTTTACTTATCATGAATTCGTAGTCTCTTCCTCTTTTATTTAAATTTTTTCTTTTTCTTCTAAGTGAAGTGTTTATAATATACATATTTGATATTTAATGTCAAGAAATTCTTCAGATATTAATAAATATATTTGTGAATTATTAGCTTTTTTGGTAACTATTATCCTATCGTATTTTTGTATCAGAAATTTTAAATGTGTTTTTGTGTTGATTTTTTTTGTGTTATTAATACCTTTATTCTTTAGTTGATATCTTAGTGTTTTTATAATCGTGTTGTCTATTTTGAAATGGTTAAAAAAAGTTTGATTGTTTCAATGGTATGAATAGTGCTGTTTTGATGTGTATTTTCGCAGAGTTTAGATGGTTTTGATGAGAATTATGTTCCATGAGAAGTGGTCGTGAAATATAAATATACAAGAAACTCTGGCTTACGTAAGGATTCATTATCCGTTGGTTCATTGAGTTTAGAGTCAGATTTTGATAATTTAGAGATAAAAGAACAATTAGATAATTCTGAAAATATCGTTCTGATGGAAATTACTGATGATCAGTCGGTTGAGGATGTTATTGAATCTTTACAATGAAATTGAAATATTGAATATGCTGAGCCGAATTATATTCGTTATCTTTTTTATATGGAAGATTTTTCTTCTTCAGATCCGGGAAAATTGCATCAGTGGTGACTAGATTCAATTTCTTGGGCTGATGGATATAATTCTTATTCTTGAAGATTGCAGTCAAGTTTGGTTAAAGTATGAGTTATTGATAATGGTGTAAATTATAATCATTCAGATTTGAAGGATTCTATGTGGAGTGGAGACTGTATGTTAAATGGTGAAGTGATAGCATGTCAGCATTGATATGACTTTTTTCATGATACCCCTACCCCACTTCCAAATGAAGATACGCACTGAACTCATGTGGCTTGAATTATTGCGGCATGAGTTAATAACTGAAAATGAATTATTTGAGTTAATCCGCATGCGAAAATTGTAGCTTTAAAAGTCTGAAGAGCCAGACAGTTTACTACAGCTGATGAAGTGAAGGCTATTAATTTTGCGATAGATAATTGAATTAAAATAATCAATGCTAGTTATTGATCTAAGGCTTCATCTGATATTGAGAAAGATGCGATTAGAAGGTTCTGAGAAGTGTGATGATTATTTGTTACTGCTGCTGGAAATGATCGTTTGAAAGATTTGGATAATTGATTTTCCTTATATCCATGTAAATATGACTTAGATAATATATTGTGTGTAGCAGCAATTGATGATAATTGATGATTAGCTAGTTATTCTAATTATTGAGTAAAGAGTGTGGATGTCGCAGCTCCTTGATCTAATATATATAGTACAATAGTTAAATGAAATGTGATGAAAAATATATTTTCATGAAAATTCGAATGATGTACTTCTGGTTGAAAAATTCAATGATGGAATAGTTGATTATGTTTTAAATGGAAATCTGATTATTGATGGTGATATCAATTTATATGAGAAATAGCATCTCCTTCTATGAATTTATCTGGTAGAAATGATGTTTATATTTCACTTTCTTTGGCGTGTGATAGTAAGATATGAGTAGATGTAGATATTGAATATTCAACTGGAGATTGAAATTATGTGAGTAATGAACTCTTTTGATTAGTTGGTCAAAGGTGAGCTAAATATACGTTTAATGTTTGATTAAATTATTATGTTGATAATTTTTCATTCAAATTAAAAGCTTTTGATGGCACTGAATTATTTGATGATATTTGCGTTATTGACGATGTAGAGGTGTATGAAGATCCTTATGTAGTGAATGATAATGATAGATATTGAGAAGTATCTTGAACATCTATGGCAACTCCACATGTGGCATGATTGGCATCTTTGGTGCGAGCAATTAATCCTAAGTTATCTTATCAGCAAGTTAAAGAATATATAATGAATTATTGAGATGATAATACGTACTGTGCTTGAAAAACTGTGAGCTGAAAAACTATTAATGTTAGAAAAACTTTGGATGCGGTGGTAGAGAATATTGTCTCGAAGCCAGAATCTTTGATGTCTAGTCGAACATGATTTATAAAATGGGATCCATCTGTGGATGCTGTAAACTATTATTATGAAGTTTTAAGTGGAGAAAATATAGTGCAATCTTGATTCACGGAGTTTATGTGAGTCGAAACTAATTTGTCAGGTAGTTATAAATGGAAAGTGCAAGCAATAGATGAATTTTGAAATAAATCAAAGTTTGTAGAGTCATTTATTTGCGAAAAACCTGAATTAACTGATGTGGTTTTATCATGATTTGAGTGCTCTAAATTGGAATTGAATCTATGAATTGATGATAATTGTGTTGATATGTATAATTTTGTTTGGGATAATTCAGAAGTTTGACTTGAATTTATGTCAAATACTGTTAGTTCATTATCTAGTAATTTATATATAGAGAATTGATTCTGAGAGAAAACTGATGAAATTTTGGTTAGTTATTCTTTGGAAAATAGTTTACCAACCATGGATGTGGCTACATATAATTATCCAACAACAATTACTTCGGCCTGAGAATTTATAATATGAAATGTTATTTCTTTGTTTTGAGTAAAAGATTGAGCTTGTGGAACCGGAAGTATTACGGTAAATTCTGTTTCATGTAATGATGGTAATGCAAGTTTAAGTTGAAATGTTTTAAAAATAAATGTACCATCATCTAAACAATGATCTATTAAATGTATGTTAGAATTCCAGGATGATGAGTGATTTAGTACAACGTGAGTATTTAACTATTCATTTAATACGGTATCAAAACCTACATGATGAGGTTGAGGTGGATGAGGTGGTTGATGATGAGGTTGATGATGAGGTTCAAATAATGATAAACCAAAACAAACTGTTAATGGGGAAATACAGCATGGATCTGCTACTAATACAGGTACTGAAGATTCAAAAGAATCAGAATTACAAAAGCCAGATATGATAGAATTATTTGAAGATGAAAATAAAAAATCAGATTTTGATTTTTCTTGGTATAATAACTCAAATCCAAATTCTGTTTTGTCGAATTGATATTCAGTAGAGTTTAATAACGCTTATACGTTTGCTCGTAAAGCGTGAATTACGACGACGAATTCTATTCAAGATGCTAATATGTGAGGTAAACTTACTAGAATTGCTATGGCTAAAATGTTGTCTAATTATGCTATAAATATTTTGGGTAAAAAACCAGCCAATAAGGTTGTTCCTAGATTTCCAGATGTATCTCTTCAATTGAATGAAGATTATGGATGAGCTGTTGATTTGGCATATCAGTTGTGAATTATGTGAGTTTGAATTGATAGCTTTAGACCTAATGATGTGGTGACTAGATGAGAGTTTGCAACTGCTCTATCTAGAATGTTATATTGAACTTCTGATTGAACTCCTTATTATTCTACTCATATTTCAAAACTATTAAAAGAATGAATTATTACTAATTCTGATCCTAAAATTAATGAATTGAGATGATATGTAATGATTATGCTTATGAGAAGTGCAAAGAATTGATAAATGAAATTATGAATTTTTAGGTAGAAAATTTGCATTTTGCATAAAAAGGGATATACTTAACTCATAAATAAAATTTTAATTAAAATTTGGGTAAATGAAGATAAGGGAGGTTAAAATTTCAAATCTTATGAGTTTTCCTTATGTAGAGGATCTCAGCGTAGTTGACTGAATGGATTTTGAAAAACAGGAAAATACGTTGGATATGAATATATTAATATGAGCAAATGGTGCAGGAAAGAGTAATTTTATAGAAATTATAAATCAGTTTTGTAGAAATCTGATTTTTGATTATACTTTTGACCCCACAATTATTGAAGAAAAAAGAGAATCTGAATATAAAAAAGCGATTCAACTTATTCCGAAGACGGCTTATAGATTGAGTAAACATATGAAATATCAAGATAAACCATCAAAAATTGAAATTTTGGTTGAGTTATTCGATAATGATTATGATAATATTGGTTTTGTATGTAAGAATACACAAAAGATAAATTCTATTATGGAAAAATATAGTGAATTGACATATAGATTTCCTCACTTTAGCTTGAATCATATAAAAAATGAAATTAAGGAAATCC
>JAEEGF012092828.1_pt1 | contig 18467 bp, 12 predicted proteins | sample 9134171 | NCBI WGS metagenome assembly JAEEGF01 (sample SAMN16246542, study PRJNA631951) | gut metagenome | biome: gut microbiome; feature: rumen; material: AP-attached | host: Bos | place: Iran: Karaj | collected 2018-10
GTAACCCTGTTCGCGCAGGGCCTTGCAAGCCTGGGTGCCGGAATAGTCGAATTCGCAAGCCTGACCGATCACGATCGGGCCAGAACCGATGATAAGGACTTTGTCGATGCCTTCAATCTTCATTTTTTATCTCCGTTGATACTAATTATTAAACTCTTGTGTTAAACAGCCCTGGACCCTATCGCTACGCTCCAGGGTGACATAGGGGGTGTGCGTCGCTTTGACGCTGGGTAAAAAAAATGCCGAACCAAATGGTTCAGCAAAACTAAAATCAGAAAACGGAAAAACTTTAACTGCATCGGAACCGTCCGTTCCGCAAGGTGCCTTTGCCTTATTCATCATGTGCAAAATCATCTTTGACCAGCTAAAGTTCTGTCGTTTTAAACTTGCGCAAATATAGAATAAAGAACCCCGTCTTGCAACGGGGAAAAACAAAAAAATGTAAAAGGGTAAAAACGATTACGTACCGGAGTCTACTTCCGGGGTATCGACATCGATGCCGTCATCCGTCGTCTGGCAAGAGGCCGCATTGTCATCACAATCGTCGTCCGTATTGGTTCCGCTTCCACTGCAGGCGATTAACCCCATGACAGACAACAAGATAGCAAGTCCGAACAGTTTTTTCATACATTCACCTTCTAGTTATGATTTATACTACAAATATAGTGAAATTTTTTCAAATAGAAAAAAAAGGGCGCCGGTGAGGGCGTCCTTTTGAACCTTGATCCGGCCAGAATTACTTCTTGGCGGGAGCGGCTGCGGGTTTTGCGGCAGCGGGCTTTGCAGCCGGCTGCGCGGCAGCCTTCGGCGCTTCGGCAGGCTTTGCAGCAGGGGCCGGAGCGGCCGCTTCTGCCTTCTTTGCCTCAGCCTGAGCCTTAGCTGCTTCAGCTTCGGCCTTCTTAGCCTCAGCCTCTGCCTTCTTGGCTTCGGCTTCTGCCTTCTTTGCTTCCGCTTCAGCCTTCTTAGCCTCTGCTTCTGCCTTCTTGGCAGCAGCTTCGTCAGCCTTCTTCTTGGCCTCTTCTGCCTTCTTTGCTTCAGCAGCAGCCTTCTTGGCGGCGGCGACGCTGTCGGCCTTTGCCTTCTTCACAGCGGCAATGCTGTCGGCCTTGGCCTTCTTCACTGCGGCGATGCTATCCTGCTGAGCTTTCTTCGCGGCAGCGGCAGCCTTCTTTTCTTCGGCAGCTTTCTTCTTGGCTTCAGCGGCTTCTGCCTTCTTCTTGGCCTCTTCTGCCTTCTTTGCTTCAGCAGCAGCCTTCTTGGCGGCGGCAATGCTGTCGGCCTTTGCCTTCTTCACAGCGGCAATGCTGTCGGCCTTGGCCTTCTTCACTGCGGCGATGCTATCCTGCTGAGCCTTCTTTGCGGCAGCCGCGGCTTTCTTTTCTTCAGCAGCCTTCTTCTTGGCTTCAGCGGCTTCTGCCTTCTTCTTGGCGGCTTCAGCCTTCTTCTTAGCTTCCTCAGCCTTCTTAGCTTCGGCAGCAGCCTTCTTGGCGGCGGCAACGCTGTCAGCCTTGGCCTTCTTCACTGCGGCAATGCTGTCGGCCTTGGCCTTCTTCACGGCAGCGATGCTATCCTGCTGAGCCTTCTTTGCGGCAGCCGCGGCTTTCTTTTCTTCAGCAGCCTTCTTCTTGGCTTCAACGGCTTCCGCCTTCTTCTTAGCTTCCTCAGCCTTCTTGGCTTCGGCAGCAGCCTTCTTGGCGGCGGCAACGCTGTCGGCCTTGGCCTTCTTCACGGCGGCGATGCTATCCTGCTGGGCTTTCTTTGCAGCAGCTGCGGCTTTCTTTTCTTCTTCAGCTTTCTTCTTGGCTTCAGCGGCTTCAGCCTTCTTCTTTTCTGCTTCAGCCTTCTTTGCTTCGGCAGCAGCCTTCTTGGCGGCGGCAACGCTGTCGGCCTTGGCCTTCTTCACTGCGGCGATGCTATCCTGCTGAGCCTTCTTCGCGGCTGCGGCAGCCTTCTTTTCTTCGGCAGCCTTCTTCTTGGCTTCAGCGGCTTCTGCCTTCTTCTTAGCCTCTTCTGCTTTCTTGGCTTCGGCAGCGGCCTTCTTGGCAGCGGCAACGCTGTCGGCCTTGGCCTTCTTGGCAGCGGCAACGCTGTCGGCCTTTGCCTTCTTCACAGCGGCGATGCTATCCTGCTGGGCTTTCTTCGCAGCAGCGGCAGCCTTCTTTTCTTCAGCAGCTTTCTTCTTAGCTTCTGCGGCTTCGGCCTTCTTCTTTTCTGCTTCTGCCTTCTTGGCTTCGGCAGCAGCCTTCTTGGCGGCGGCGACGCTATCGGCCTTGGCCTTCTTCACAGCGGCAATGCTATCCTGCTGAGCCTTCTTTGCGGCAGCGGCGGCCTTCTTCTCTTCTTCGGCTTTCTTCTTGGCTTCAGCGGCTTCTGCCTTCTTCTTTTCTGCTTCTGCCTTCTTGGCTTCGGCAGCGGCAACGAGAGCAGCGGCTTCAGCAGCCTTTACCTGTTCAATGGAATCAGCAGCAGCCTTTGCAGCAGCAATACTATCGGCGGTAGCCTGGGCGGCAGCGGCACTATCAGCAGCGGCCTTCGCAGCAGCACTATCTGCAGCAGCCTGAGCGGCAGCGGCGCTATCCACGACAGCAGCGTTGCTATCAACAACTGCAGAATCGGCAACAGCGGCAGAATCGACAGCCGCGCTATCAACAGCAGTAGTATCAACAACAGAAGAATCTGCGACTACGGCAGCAGGTGCTTCCGGAGCAGGCTGTTCCACAACCTTGGTCACTGCGGCAGGCTCTGCGACCTTATCAGCAGCCTTCGGCGCCGGCGTACCAAAGAAGTTCACATGGGCGAGGAAAATCATCATTCCCCAAGAGAGAACCAGACCGACCAGTCCCATGACAACACCCGTAATCGCCATACCGCGCGTATCCGTATAGCCCGTCGCATGCGCAAGGGCGTTAGGCGGAGTCGAAATCGGGAGGCTCATGCCGAGAGAGCTAGCAAACGCAACGGAAACGAGGAGAGCGGTCACGCCACCGAGGCCAACGAGGTTGTCCTGGCAAGCGATGCCCACAGCACAAAGAATCGGGACCAAAAGCGTAGCCGTAGAGGTATGGCTCATGAAGTTCGCCATGAACAAGCAAATGATACCGCAGCCGACCATGAGAGCAAGCGGAGACCAGCTTGCAAACGGGATCGTCTTGATAAGGTGAGCGGCAAGGCCAGTCGCATTGAGGCCAACACCCAAGGCAAAACCACCAGCCACGAGCCAGAGCACGTCCCAGCTCATCGCATTCAAATCCTTCTTGGTAATCACGCCGGTAAGGGCAAACACGGCCATCGGGATCATTGCAATCGCGTTATCGTTAATACCGTGAACGTTCTTGCCCGTCACCCACAAAAGCACACACACGACAAAGGTAATGTAAACAATGATAGCCTTGGGGCTCGTATCGAACTTGCCGGCACCTTCAATATTCAGGACCATCTGCTTCATCTTGATCGGGTAAATCTTCACGAGCAGGAGCCAAGCAACCACCATCAAAATAATCACGTACGGAATACCGAAGGCCATCCACTGGCCGAAGGTCACCGGGTTCGCGACAAGGTCACCACGGGCAACGGCATCGTTCAGGGCACCAAGGGCGATGGCGTTAGGAGGCGTGCCGATCGGGGTACCCATACCACCGATGTTGGCACCGAGCGGAATGGCAAGAGCAAAGGCAGCCTTACCACGGTCATCTTCGTCAAAGAGCTTGAGCACCGGGGCGAGGATGGCAAGCATCATGGCTGCGGTAGCGGTATTGCTCATGAACATGGAGAACACGGCGGTAATGAGCATGAGGCCCAAGAGCACGAACTTCGGGTTCTTGCCGAAGGGCTTCAGGAGCACGCGGGCCAGGTTCAAGTCCATCTTGTACTTGGTGGCGGCGGCAGCAAGGAAGAACCCACCCAAGAAGAGCATGATAATCGGGTTTGCAAACGTTGCCATAATGGACTTATGGCTGATCATGGTCACGCCGTCCACGCGGAAAGGCGTCAGGGACGAATCGGACATCGTCACGATCATGAGCACGATGACAAGCATCGAGGTGGACCAGATCGGGAACGGTTGCAGGATCCAGAAGAGGGCCGCCATGACGAAAACGCCGATGACGCGGATTTCGAGCGGGTTCAGGATTCCCATGGGACTTGCGGCATCGAATCCTAGGGATTCGTAGGGCAAGAAGAGAGCGGCGATGGCGAGCACCGACGCAATAATGAATTTGATGAATTTAGCCTTTGTCATAGTGCGCCCAAATCTAGAAAAAGGCCGTAGGCATGGCAACGAAAAAGTCCGTTACAAGAAGGCCCGCCAGGGGTGGCGGGTCTCAGGTAATTTCGCTCATTTTAGGCGATTTTAGCCATTTTGGGGTTATTTTACAAGAATACGACCGGCCTTCATCTGGCTACCCGCACGCACGCGGAGCATGTAGATGCCCGGTTTCGGTGCATCGAGGGTCACGCGGTTCACGCCGGCAAGGGCACTCGAAGCCACACTCCGGACAACATTCCCCTTCAGGTCGAGCACGTCCACGCGCACTGCACTGCCCGCAAGGCCCGCACCCGCATCGAAGTCCACCTGGAGGGTTGCGCCCGCCTGCACCGCCTTGAGGCCGGCAAGCGTCTTGACCAGCGCGACCTTCGGGGCAGAACCCACGAACACGGTCGCGACCTTCGCTTCGGAAGAAAGCGCGACCTTCAGCGGTTCGCCTTCCCGCACGCGCGTCGTATTCCCGTCCACGGTCACGTACACGGAAAGCCCGCGGGATTCCAAGCCGTCAATACCCGCAAACGACAGGTAACCCGTGCGCGGGCTCGTCGCCGTGAGGTCGATGTTCCATTCATACGAAGCGCCCTCGCCCGCCGCCTTCACGCTCTTCATGAGCCTCTTGCCACCATCAAGTATCGAGAGGTTCACGTGGTCGCCCATACCGGCAGGCGGTTCCTCGGACTGCCTTGCAAAATCACCTACGCCGAGCACATTCCAGCTGTCCTTCTTGCCGCGACCGTCACTCAGCATAGCCTGCAACGCCCAACCTGCAGCGTCACCAATCTTTGCAAACCTGCGGTTGAGCGTCCTGTCCATTTCCGCATTCGCGTCGACATTCGCGTCTTTACCGAACCACGGTCTCGCAGCAATTTCAATCGTCGTGCTCATGGAGCGGTTCAGTTGCGCCCACACCGCCTGGTAGGGACCGAGCTTGCTTACAGGCACGTACTGTCCCTCTTCCGGATTCCAGCGGCTGTACTCCACGAGTGGAACCCTCTTCTTGCGATTGTCCTCGGACTCTTCCTCGGGTTCATCCAGGTCGTACTCGTCCACGCCCAGGTCTATTTGCCAGCCGTAGGGGTTCGCGACAAGGTTCCAGCCACCGTTCTCGTTCGTGAGGTTCCACGTAATGTCATCAGCGAACGCAGAGTCCTTAAGCACGAGCGGGCGCCCCTCGATAGAACTGTACCAGTAGCCGCGTTCCTTTTCGGGCGTCTGCGACTTGACCAATTCCTGATACTGCCAGTACTTGCCATAGTTCCTGTCCTCTGCCCACCAGTAGAACGTCTCGTCGCCGTCCCACGACAACTTGTCCATGTCCACATTGGCAAGCGAAATCATCTGCCAGGATTTTTCACCGGCAATCGCGATTTCGGCAACGACCTCGAAATCCTGTTCACGCAAGAGAGAGTCGTGGCCATCGCGCACCACGCTGGCGGTAAACAGGTAGAATCCGGCAGCAAGCGGGAAACGTTCCCATTCCAAGTCACAGGCATCCGTGGTACACCTGTACTCATTGCCGTCAAGTTCCTTCCCGTCATCGTTTTCAAGCGAAATGCGGATTGAAGCCTCGCCATCCTTCACGAAGCCTTCCTTGTGGAACGTGAAGCGGACTGCATTGCCCGACTGATAGAACTTGGCACCGTCCGTCACGACAGGTTCTGCGCTTTCGATAAAGTAGGCGCGGATTTCGGCACCATCAACAAGGCCCTCGAGCCATTCGCCGTTTTCAAACGGGATGGTGTCGCCGTCCTGGATAAGCAGAATCTTTTCGAGCACAAAGCCATCATCCGGGATGGCGCGCACCCTGAAACCGCCCGTGTATTGTTCAGGAGGCAGGATAATGCTTCCGTCGGTACCGAACCTGTGCACGCGCGGTTCACCCTCGCCTTCAAGCAGCTCTATGCGCCCGTTCTCGGCAACTGCCTTGACACGCGCATAGCGGGCGCTTTCCACGCACTGCTCAGCATCGCCCCACACGGCATACAGTTTCTGGGTATCCTGAAGTTTTTCATACAGCTCGCCGCCATAGGTCATGACACGGTAATCGTATTTTTCCGCATCCTTCTCGGCAGACCAACCGAGCACGCACGAATTCGCCGTGTATATCCATGCAGGCAAATTCACCTGGTCATCGTTATTCAAGACCTTCAGGGAATCGCCCTGGACAAAATCCAGATCGTAGAACACGTCTTCCTGTTTCGTGTTCAGGTCAAACGCCACAGAGATGAACTTCGAGAACTCGACAAGAAGTTCCGGCGAGCGGGAGCCGCTATAAAATTCAATCACGCCATCGCCATCTTGCATGGCGACATCGATTGTATCGGCTTCGCCCGAAGGTGCGTCCGCGTTTTCCATAATGCCATGGACCAATTTCACGTGCGAAAGCGCATAGCCCGGCTCGGGTTCGGCACCCACGTGGAACCGGAAGAACGTCCACGCTCCAGGAATCGCCATCGTGGAATCTTCAAAATCGTGCCTGAACGTCAAAGTGTCCACCGGGTTCACAAGTTTCTGCCAGAGGTAGACCTTGCCCCCCTCTGAGCCGACATCGCCTTGGTAGTGCAGCAAAATCTGCGAATTCTCTATATTGTCGCAGCCCCCCATTTCATAGGTTTCCTTACCGGGCTGACCATCCGCTTCTGTTACAAGAGAATTATTCCAGGCTCCGTACAAACTAAACACATTGTCTACGGGTTCAACCGCATTGAGCACGTTCGCATCCAGTTCTCTCGCAAGGAAATCCTGCTTATCGGGACTGACGCTCCAGCCACCAAAACACCTCGTTGTGTCTGTCGTATACAGCGTCGGCAACTTGGCCGTCATGTCGTTATCCCTTGAATAGATTGCGAGCGTATCCGTATAGCCGGCCACAAACACGTCCATATCAGCGGCATTCACATCGAACGAGATTGCATAAGGAATCGCCTCGAGTTCGGGAATCGCGTGCAGGAGGTAGTAGTAATGGAAATCATTGGTCAACATATCACCCATTCCCACAATAGCGGCAATAACGCTATCCATATCGACAACGCCGTCGGCATCGAATTCCGCACTCCACTTCAAGAACGACCCGTTCTCCATGTTGTCCATAAAGGCGGCCTTGATTGACGACGGTTCCGCGAAATAGTTTTTCGTTGTTTCAAAAGTAACCGCCTTGGAGCATTCTTCCGATGCCAGACCTTCTTCGTAGCACTCCTCTATGTTTCGGGAGCCTGTCATGTGCGCCCAGAAATCTGCCTTCCATTTTTTCAGGATAAATCCCGCATCGGCGGCAATGCTGTACTTGGAAGCCATCGGGACAGACGGATTGTTAAAATACCCCGCACTTGCCGTATCAAATTGTGCCAACAGGCCATCCTTGTAACCATACGCAGTATACATGATTGCATGGTTACCGCTCACGCCGAGAGCCATGGTCGGAGTCTCGGAAATTCCCCCAATCGGGGCATAAATCAGGTGAATGGTATCGCTGTACTCCGGACCGTAACGGCCAGCAATATCTTCCATTATCCGTGCAAAGGTCTTGGTCTCACCAAGTTCGCCATCAAACTTATCAACCTCACAGTTCCCGCCTTCCCTACAATTTATGTAGTAACTATTTATGCCGTACTCAACTTTTGTACCGCCATTCATCACGAACACGGGAGGGATAACGGCATGTTCGTTATAACGGCGTACCTTCGTCACCTTCGGCCAGAGATACACCGGGTACGGCAAGGTTTCGTCCAGGTTTCCATACGATGCCGCAGGTTGATCCACAGCAACTACCGCCGTCTCGTAGACGACCACGAAACTGCTGTTTTCTTCCGTTTGGTAAAGCACGTCTTGCCACATCGGGTAAGTTTCAAGGTCTATTTCATAGGATTCCTCGAACACGCCAAAATCAACGCTCAGCGCCCGGATGCGCTTTACAAAATCAGGACTTACGCGGCGGTCCTTTTCCGTATAGGTAACGAGGCTATATGTATTACCATTATTAGACGTTACAGAATCAAGAATACCTTCCAGGGATTCCTTGTCCGCATCGGTAAACTTGGAGTAGAGTTCAGTTACATCAAGTTCCACCTTGTATGCAGTGCGGTTATCAGCATCCGAACAGATGGTCAGCAAAGAATCTGCATCGTTTTCCCATGCCGTTTTACCGGAATCGGGATAAAATTGCAAAGACGCTTCATTCATGGTATAGGCAAACAGACGCGACTTCATCGTAGATAGTTCAAGGACTCCATTATACCAACTTTCATCACGAGTCAAGATTTTTCCATCTCCCGAATAATTCAGCACACCATCCGCGTCCAGTTTCGTCTGGCCGTCGGGTATCGCATTGCGGTAGTTGTATTTTATAGCGAGGCCGTAACCATTATAGTTTGCAGCACCTTCTCGCCAACCGGCAAAGGATTCCCCGCCCAGCACAAGAGCCCCCAGGGCGTCCTTCACTCCCACGTCTTTTGTTCCAATATGGTAATTCAAATGTACATTCAAATCATCGGGAGTGTTTGATTCCAACTTTCCGATAACATAGCCAACGTTCGAGTTGTTCGCCATAATATCGCCCTTCAAAATATTACTAGTCACTTCGGATCGATACACAAGGGCATAGCCGGCTATACCACCAACATTAGCAATGGTGGCAGAATTCGCATTAATCACGATATCACCATTTACCCTATCCTTCAAGATGCTAAAACGACCTTTGGCGGCATACAAATAGCCAACAACGTAACCCGCATCAATTTCCTCCATACTTTCGGCAGTACTTTCAATCAAATTTTTTCCTTCAGGAGATTGAATCAATGTACGACTAGAAAAAACGCCTCCTTGGGGTGCAGAATTACCCGAAGTCACATCGACTCGTCCAAACAGGCCTCCCATATAGGCGTTTTGCGAGGTTGCTACTTTCGAGGACAAGGTAAGCGTATCGTCATTCGCATGCAGCGAAATTCCATGATATTTTTCCTGTTCATCTACAGTTTCATATCCCCAAGCAACAAGCCCTCCCATGTACACGTTAGACGCCGACGCATTCTTGCTATCAAGATTCGCAACCAGTTTGCTATTCTCAATCGTAACATTTGCAACAGCGAGTCCATCTACAGTACCAACATAACCACCTATCGACTGGGCACTCTTTGAATCAACGCTTATCCCCACATTGCCCTGAACACCAGTAACATACGCTTCATGTACAGAACGTATAATTCCATATCCACCCCCAAGATGTATCGACCCCTGTGGCTGGTCAAGTTCTACATCAAGTTTAACCGAACGCAGCGTGTTAAGAGAATCTCGGATTGGCATGGTCGCCCTGGAAACGTAACCAACAATACCCCCCGCTGCAACACTGGTCGTCCCCTTAAAATCCAAGTCAACAACATTTTCATAGAATTTCAGACCATATCCCCAATCATTACTACCCACATTTTCCACTTCCACCTTGGCAATGAGACCGCCTACCGAATTTTCATTATCCTCGCTACGAGAGTCAACAACCTTTACACCTACCGTGTCGTCCTGGATCAGCACGCTACCGTCCTTAGCACTAAGCATACCGATTAAGCCCCCCGCACTAAAGGCATTTTCATCATAGGGGTAAGCATTAACGTTTACCGAAGAATTCAACAAACTAAAAACAGACGTTTCATCAGAATCCCCCAAATATGTAGCACGTCCAAATACGCCACCCACAGTCTGTCCACGCAACTCGGCATTCACGGAAACATTACGAACTACATTTGCAGAATTGGTATAATACCGAGCCACAAGGCCGGCAGCCACACCGTTTGCGCTCACACGGGAATTGTTCACGGACACGTTCGACAAGCTTATTCCCGTCGCCGTATCCGCGAGCACCGCCGCACGGGCTTCGGTACCGGTCGCCTTTACGTAGGCGCTATCGAAATGAATGTCATTGAACCGAGCATTTTGAACGTCTACAATTACTTCGTTAGGAGTTCCGAAACTTTGAACACCCTTGAAAAAAGACTTATCCCCCTGCCCGATATCGCAATAGCCCTTGATTGTCTTGCCATTGCCATTTATCTCCGTAACATAGTTCGTAAGAACGTCTACAGGAATAAGCACCGGGTCAAAAGCGCTCACGCATACCGTATCACCGTTAGAGACTTCGAAACCGCCCAAGTCAAGGTCGGTTTCAAAACGGAGCTCAAATCCATAGCACAAGCCGTCCCCACTGCAAATTTGCATTGCTTCTTGAATTTCGTTATTGAGTTTTTCGCGGAAACCACCTGTTCCGCTCCAAACGGAAAACAAGTCACCCACACGAAAGCCTTTTTCAATAGCCTCGTCTTGGTTGCCAAACTGGCTTATATAGCAAACCTTCGTAAATGTTTGAATGATTTCATCCGGGTAAGAAGGCTCCGGATACTCGTCATTACACTTGATTCCGGTCCATTTTTCTGCGGCAGACGCCCCAGAAACAAAGCCCAAAACAATAAGGGCTGCCAACAAGAAACATTTCGAGTTCAACTTCATAGATGCCTCGCTTTTTTCTAACAAGATAAATAAAAAAAAGACAGCTCGGTAAAAATTCTTTTGCCGTTGTGCCCGAATTCACATTCAAAGCCTCCAATAAAGTGTTAAAGCGCACATTTTGCCCCGACAACCAGGCAAGGACGTCCCGTTTTTCTAAATTTTCGGCGGTTTTGAACCCTTTTCCAAGGAGTCAGGATGTTCAAGAAAATTCTTCTCGCGCTCGCAGTGCTCGCCTGTGCAAGTTTTGCCACATGGGACTACTATCCCATCCCGCAAAACAAGAACGGAGGCGCAGAAGCGGGCCTCTACTACGACAAGGACCACCGCTGGTCGCAGGCCGGCCTCAAGATGGGCGCCCGCCTTACGATGATCAAGAGCCTCGAAATCGCCTTTACCGGCTGGGGCTACCAGTTCTGGAACGAGGAAGACTGCTCGGGCTGCGTGAACGGCGGCGACGGGCTTCGCGACCTCACCATCGGCGGGCGTTTCGAAATCGCCCCGATGATTACCGCCTTCCTCGACTTCAACCTCCCCGTAGGTGACGACGAGTACGACGGCGCGGGCACGAACCCGCCCTCCAGCGGAGAATTCTCCATCTACGCGGGTGCGCAGTTCTCGGCCCCGACCAAGATGGACGGGCTCCTGTTCGGCACGGAAGCGGGCTTCCTCTGGGGCTTCGAGCACGACAACCACGAGCGCGGGCTCGACATCCATGTGGGCGCCGAAGTGGGTTACACCATCCCGAAAGTCGGCCTTACTCCCTATATCGGCATGCTCCTCAAGTTCCGCCTCAGCGAGAGCGTATGGTACGATGGCAACGATACCGAACACGGCTATGCCGACCGCAGGTCCCGCCAGTACAACCTCTGGATGGGCATCGCCTACGACATCACGCCGATGATTACCGTGAAGGGACAGTTTATCTTCCGCAACGAGAAGTACAAGGGCGTTTGGACTGACGGGAACCCGCACCACCTCGGTGGCGACGCCAACGGGCTCTACATGGCGGCAGTCTTCAATTTCTAGCCTTTTCGCACAATTTAATAGCGAACTACGAATTATTTAGAAAGTATTAGGACGACGCGGGCAAAATCCGCGTCGTTTTTATTTTTGGGATAAATCACATTTTTCGGAACCTGCACACTTTTTTATGGCAAAAGTGCGTTTTTTATATTATATTTTCAAAAAACCACAAACAAAAGGATTCAATATGCTCAAGAAAATCATTTTGGCAGCGGTTGTCGCAGCGACGGCTTCCTTTGCTCAGATCAACGTCGGTGTCCGCGCAGGCGTCGACATGAACACCTTCTGGGGTGACGACACCGAAGACGCCTCTAGTGGTATCGGTTTCCAGGCCGGTGTCGGCATGAAGATGTCCCTCCCCCTCCTGCCGATCACCGTGGCACCGGAAGTCGTGATCGACATGCGTAACTTTGACCTGAACAAGAACACCGTCCTCACCGAATGGGCCTTGGACATCCCGGTGCTCGTCCGTTTCTCCCTGCTCCCGATTCTCTACCTCGAAGCCGGTCCGGAATTTGCGTTCAACCTGAGCGTTTCTGCTGAAGATGACGACGGCGACGAAATCAAGTTCGACGATGACTTCTTCAACACCTTCGAATTCGACCTGGTGTTCGGTGTCGGTACCGGCATCGTCCCGCTGGTCGACATCGACTTCCGCGTGGTTCTCGGCATGACCAACTTCCTTGCCGACCCGGAGATTGGCGATCCGCTCGATGTTTCGAACATGCAGTTCGTTCTCGGCGCAACCTACTGGTTCTAACCGAAACTGCTAGCACATAGCATTTAAAAGACGTGCAGCGATGCACGTCTCTTTTATTTGCTCATTGTCACCCTCGCGCAGGCCAATGCTGTCATCCTGGAGCCCTGTCAAGGGCGATAGGATCCATTACAATTTAAAGAACAAGTCCTCCCACTCGGGATTTATCGACTGTATCAGGTCAATCTTCTTTTCTCGGAGTAAATTCTTCATTGACTTTTCACGTTCTATAGCATGCCGCATATCCGTATGCTCCTCAAAATATCCCAATTTGTCTACTCCATATTTTTTTGTAAAACCATCAAAGGCTTTTTCTTTATGTTGCATTACTCGATTTTTCAAATCGCTTGTAACACCAACATATAAGGTCCCATTTTTCTTATTAAATAGAATATACGTATATCCTTTCTTCTGCATAAGCGGGAAAGTACAAAAAGAGCCATTGAAAAACAATGGCTTTAAATGGCTTGGATTCTATCGGCCCCGAAGGGGCCTCCAGAATGACATGCTGGTTGGGTGACACTTCCTACTTCTATCTCACGTCATACACCGGGACCGGCAAACTCTCACCGGCCTTCATCGCGGCGTCAAGCTTCTTGGACTTTTCGGGGTCAAGCCACCAGTAGACGGGAATGGCGTCTTCGCGGTTGAAATGGTCCAGCACCTTCTCGGGAGTGCCGTAACGGTTCCAGTAGAGGATGCGGTGGTGGTCGCACTGCCACATGAGCACGTACGGCACGATTTCTGCGAGGCGGTTATCGAGCGCCTTCAGGATTTCGTTCCGCTTGGCCAAATCAAATTCCGTCTTCTGCAAGTTGATTAAGCTATCGACCACCTTGTCTTGCACGCCAGCAAGGTTGTTCGTGCCCTTCTGGAGAGCGGTCGCAGAATGCCAGCTCGCTTCCGGGTCGCGGAGGCGGCCAGCGCCCCAGTTCACCCAGTAAAGGTCAAAGTCGGCATCGTCGAGGCGCTTGCGGAGCGTACTCTGGCTCATCTGCTCGATGGTCGCCACCACGCCCACCTTCTTCAGGTCTTCCTGGAACAACGTGAGGTGGCGCAGGTCTTCCTGGCTCGTGATGAAGTTAATCGCAAACGGCTTGCCATCCTTCTCGAGCACCCCCTGGCCGTTCACCTTGTAGCCCGCCTCAGCAAAGAGCGCGCGGGCGCTGTCCGGGTTGAACGTGTAGAGCGGCGCCGTCGGGTTCTTGTTGCCTTCCCACAGGTCGGGGTAGTAGCTGTTCAGCAAGAAGTACTGGCCGAACATGTACTTCTCGTTCATCGCCTCGCGGTTCAGGAGCATCGAAAGAGCGCGGCGCACGCGAACGTCCTGGAACTGCGGCTTGCGCAGGTTGATGGCCATGCCCTGGAACCCGATGGGTTCCTTGTTAAAGATACGCTGCTTCACGGCCCAGCCCTTCTTCACCGCATCGAAGTCCGTCTGCTTCATCCAGATGCTGCTGGTATAAATTGCGTAAGCGTTGAAGTCCTGCTTCTTGAAGGCTTCCAGCGCCTTCGTCTGGTCGTTCATGAAGCGGTAGCGGATTTTCTGGAAGTTGTACTTGCCGCGGTTCCAGTTCTTGTGGAAACCCCACCAGTCGGCCCGGCGTTCCAGTTCCACATAGCGGTCTTCGCGGAAGGTCTTGATCTTGTACGGGCCCGAGACGACCGGGAACTCGTAGCGGATCTGGTTGAAGTCCTTCCCTGCCCAGGCGTGCTTCGGGAACGCGAGCATGCCCGCGGCTTCCCAGAAGTTACCCCAGTGCGATTCCTTCGCGGTCATCTTCACCGTGAGGCTGTCGACCACCTCCGGGCGGTCGAAACGGCTAAGCCCGACCTTGAAAATCGGCGTGAGGTTCTTCTCGTCCATGATGACGTCATAGTAATACTGCACGTCCTCGGCGGTGACGGGCTTGCCGTCGCTCCACCGGGCCCGCGCATCAACGTGGAAAGTGAACGTCTTGCCGTCTTCACTGACACTCCAGCTGTCGGCGAGAATGCCCACTTCGCGGTCCTCGGTGGAGTGCAGACTCACGAGCGGTTCGAACATCATGCCCATGAGCTCGGCGGAGAAGCTGTTGTAGTCTTCCCACATGTTGAACGACTTCGGCATCGCGGAGCCCCAGAGGGTAATCGTTCCGCAGGGGCGGGCGTCCTTCGAGGCCACCGGGTCGAACTCGCCCGTTGCGGTGGAATCGACCGGCAATTCCGGGCAGTTCAACTCGGCGTTCTTGCCCGCAGGCTTCGCGCCCGCAGAGCCCTGCTCGTTGCAGGCGGTAAGGAATAAAGTCAATGCCGCAGTCAAAGACACGGCGCAAATGCGAACAATAGAATACTTCTTCATGCTACGAAAGATAGATAAAACTAGCATTGTCTTCCCGGGCTTGTCCCGGGAACGCCGATTCCATTACGAGCAGACTCAATTATCTTCTTTGTAACGCCAATAGATTCCGACAGGTCATTCCATTCAGCATTCATCGACGCAATAAGATGAGCCTTCCATGTACGTGGGTAACGTTTTAGTTGCTTTTCCCTTTTGATGGCTTCATCAACATTATGAAACAGTTCATAATAAACAAGTTTTGTGATGTTGTATTTGTCTGTAAATCCCTTGTTTAAATGGACTTTATGTTCTACGATTCTACGGACAAGATCATTTGTAACTCCCGTATAAAAGACGGAATTATCACTTGTAGTTAGAAGGTAGACATAGTAGTTATGAAACCGCATACGACGAATATACACAAAACGGCTTTAAAAAACAAATGCCTAACGCAGGCATAGAAACGACGACCCCGGCACTGGGGCCGGGGTGACATTGACGGCTTTGCGCAGGCATAGAAACGATGACCCCGGCACTGGGGCCGGGGTGACATTCTGGATAATCTACGGTCTAAAGTACCTCTTGGGCTTGACCGGTTTCTCGCCGGAGGGCTGCGGGGCGTTCTTCTCGCGCTCCGCCTCCTCGGCCTTGAGCATTTCGAGCGTCGTGCGGGCCGCTTCCTGTTCGGCCTTCTTCTTGTTCGGGCCCGTCCCGCGGCCGTAGACCTTGCCGTTCACATGGACCTCGGCGGTGAACACCTTCTCGTGTTCCGGCCCCGACTCGTCCACAATCTTGTATTCCGGCGCCACGTGAATAGAGCTCCCCTGGGTGTATTCCAGCAGGGCGCTCTTGTAGTTCACAAAGTCCTCGGCGCTCATGATTTCTGCCACCCGCGGGAAATGGAACCGGTTGAGAATCGCCCGGACCTCGTCGAGCCCGCCATCCAGGTAAACCGCCCCGAGAACCGCCTCGTAGGCGTCGGCCAGGATGCTTTCCTTGCCCCGACCGCCCATCTTGGCCTCGGACTTGCCTATCTTGACATACTCGCCCAAATCCCATTCCTTTGAGGATTGCGCGCAGGCGTGCCCCGAGACGATGGCGCTCTTCCGCTTTGAGAGTTCGCCCTCTGGGTCGTTCGGGAAGGCCTTGTACAGGTACTCCGTGGTGAGCATGTTCAGCACGGAATCGCCCAAAAACTCGAGCCGCTCGTTGTTGCTCGTGTACGAGATGTCCTTCCCCATCAGGTAGGACCGGTGGACCAGGGCGTGAGCCAGCAGTTCCGGTTCGCGGAACCGGTACCCGAGCTTCGCCTCAAGCCCGTCACCGGACTTCTGGCGAAACCAGAGTTTTAAGACTTTATGCAAAAGGGTTTGATTTTCCATAGGCGGTAAAGAAAAAGGGCAACCCGTCCGGGGTCACCCTATTTAGTCCTGTTTTCGAAGAACCCGGCTAATTAAGCCTTCTTGGCTTCGATGAAGGCGACCACGTCAGCAACCTTCTGGAACTTTTCGGCGTCAGAATCGAGGATTTCGACTTCGAATTCGTCTTCGATAGCCATCACGAGTTCGACGCGATCGAGAGAGTCAGCACCGAGATCGTTGCCGAATTCGGATTCGGGCTTCACGTCTTCGGCCTTAACGCCCAGCTTGTCAACGATAACAGCGGTGACCTTCTTGAAAATTTCTTCGTTCATTGTAATCTCCATTTGGATTGATTGTTTGACTTAAAATTTAGTAAAAAACGCCTAGGCGTTCAACCCCCCGTCAACCCCCAGAATCTGGCCTGTGATGTAGCAGGCATCGTCGGAGGCCAAAAAAGCGACCGCATTGGCCACATCTTCGGGCTTTCCGATACGTCCGAGGGGGATCTGGGCTGCATATTTTTCCTTGGTGGCATCGTCCATGGCGGCAGTCATGTCCGTCCCGATAAAGCCGGGGGCGATGGCGTTCACCGTAATGCCGCGGGAGGCAAATTCCCTGGAATTCGAGCGGGTCATACCGATAATGCCCGCCTTGGCGGCGGCGTAGTTCGCCTGGCCGGCCTGGCCGCGCAGGGCGTTGATGCTCGAAATATTGATGATTCGGCCGGTGCGCTTGCCCATCATGGTGCGGGCGACCGCGCGGGTGCAAAGGAACACGGAACGCAGGTTCGTGGCAATCACGGCGTCAAATTCCTCGTCCTTCATGCGCATCAGGAGGCCGTCACGGGTAATACCGGCGTTGTTCACCAGGATATCGACCGTACCCATGTCGGCAATAATCTGCTTGAACACGTTCTGCACCGTTTCGGAGTCGGCCACGTTGCATGCGTAGCTCTTGACCTGCACCCCAAGTTCGGCGGAAAGTTTGGCCGCCAGGTCTTCCTTGACCGAGGTGGAGAGGATGGCGACGTCGGCACCTTCACTGGCGAGCTTGGTGGCGATAGCGAGACCGATACCGCGGGAAGCGCCAGTCACGATGGCTTTTTTACCTGTAAGTTTACCCATAATAGTCCCTAGTCATTAGTTGTTAGTTATTAGTTTCATGTTTGGCGGCACAGCCGCGATTATAAAAGGCTAATGACCATTGACCAATGACCAATAGCCATTAATTTATCCCTTAAGAGCCTCAAACGCCTCGATGGTTTCGACCGGAGTGACCTTCACGTCGCGGCTAATCTTGCGCATGAGGCCCATGAGCACCTTGCCGGAACCCACTTCAACGCCCTGGGTAACCCCGAGGGAGATGGCCTTGTTCATGCAATCGTTCCAGCGGACCGGAGACACCAGTTGGCGCACCAGGAGGTCGGCAATTTCGGAACCCTTCGTGACCGGTTCGGCAATCACGTTGGCAATGACCGGCTTTTCGACATCGTTGAACTTGGTCTTTGCAATCGCTTCGGCAAGGCCAGCCTGTGCGAACTGCATGAGCGGGCTGTGGAAGGCGCCAGACACGGCGAGCGGAATGGCCTTGATGCCTGCAGCAGCGCAGTTTTCGACGAGCTTGTTCACGCCGGCGACCGCACCGGACACCACAATCTGGCCCGGGCAGTTGATGTTTGCCGGAACCACGACACCTTCGGCCTTCACGGCTTCGCAAAGTTCAAGAATCTTGGCTTCGTCCTGGCCCATGATGGCAGCCATGGCGCCCGGGTTCTTGGAACCGGCGCTAGCCATGAGTTCACCGCGGGTACGCACCAGGCGGAGGCCGTCTTCAAAACTGAAACCGCCGGCAGCATAGATGGCGGAATATTCACCGAGGGAATGCCCTGCCACGTAGTCGAACGCGAAACCTTCGGACTTAAGGAGTTCCATCACCATGGCAGACACGGTAAACAAAGCCGGCTGGGTGTTGTCGGTGCTCTTCAAAACATCTTCCGGACCTTCAGCCATGAGCTTGGAAAGCGAGAAGCCGAGGATTTCGTCGGCCTGCATCATGAGTTTCTTGGCCGGTTCGAACGTGGAAGCGAGGGTCTGGCCCATGCCCACGTACTGGGCGCCCTGACCCGGGAAAAGCAAAATCGTCTTAGACATTATATACATACCTCTGCGGTTAGCCCGCAATTTTTGTTCCCCCCAAATTTAAAAAAGAACGGGGGGATTTCTAGAGCCGCCGGGCAAAAACCGTGCAATC
>JAEEGF011125854.1_pt1 | contig 18461 bp, 21 predicted proteins | sample 9134171 | NCBI WGS metagenome assembly JAEEGF01 (sample SAMN16246542, study PRJNA631951) | gut metagenome | biome: gut microbiome; feature: rumen; material: AP-attached | host: Bos | place: Iran: Karaj | collected 2018-10
TCGGAATTGAAGCAAAGGTTGATGCTGCAGGTAGCAGTGAAACACCTGCTGAAGCACCGGTATCTGAAGAGCCAATAAAAGCTCAGACAACAGCTGCAACTACCGAAATATCAGCAACAACTCCGTCTACGGAAAAAGTAAATACTGTTAATTCCGGTGCAACAGCGCAAAAAGTTACCGCGACATCGGCCGTATCAAATAATACTCAAGAAAATAAAGTTCAAACAAATCCTCAGGTTCCTGAAGGAAATGGTAGTAAAAATAATAACGTTGCAAGAACTCAAAATTCAGCAACAGAAACAATAGCAAAGAAAAAAGAAACAAAATCAAATTCGCAAAGTACGGAAGTTGACGAAACAAGCGCAAGCGAAGAACCAAATGCTCGCGAAGCATACGATGTTAAAAAAGAATTTAGTATAGCAGGTGCGGCAAGTGCAACCGCAACAACAATAAAAGCTTCAGCAGATGTTTTGAGTTCGCGTGATTCCGCACATGAAAAAGAAGCTTCCTTCAATGGCAAATTAACAGCTATTAGAAAAGTAGAAAATTCAATTGAAAAAAACAAAAATCTTGCGGAAGCAATTACAAGACAGCAGGAACAAAAAGCCGCACAAACAAAAGCTCAGATAGAAAATGAAAATACCCAGATTCAAAAAGCTGCAGCAGATGGAGATGTTGAAACGTTTGAACAGGGTCAGGTAAATGTTCAGAATCTCGCAGGTGCAATGCAGAGTGCTGCGGGTTCACAAATTGACAATTTCAAATCAAATATATCATCGATGAACGATGCAATAGAAAATATCCAAAACGACAGAGCAACATTAAAAAGTGAAATAACAGATTTTAATAAAAAAATTGATGAACAGCTGGATGTTTCCCAAAAGACATTAGTTGTCGGTGCCGGTACTTTTGGTGTTGGTTTTGCAAGAGGATTTGCCGGCGCACTTATGTTTATGACCGGTACAAGTCTTTTGGCTTCTGCGGGACCTAATGTAGCACAGCAAGTTTTGGCAGTTGCGATGATGGTTCAGGGCAGAATTATGGTTACACAGGGTAATATTGAAGAAAAAACGGGCTTGCTCGCTGCTGCAACTGGTGCGGGCGGACTGGCTGTTCATGCTGGTGTAAAAAGTGACAGAATTGATCTTGATTCAAACGAAAAAACAGGAAATTCATTCTTAACTATAACAAGAAATGGCTTGAAACGACGTACGGCAGAAGCTCAAGAATTAGATAAATCAAGAGTTGCATCAATTGAAGAAGTTAACTTAATTGCAGCATCCGCAACAGCAAATGCTAACAGTGTTGACAGAACAGATACAGATGATAAAGCCGAGAAAAAACTTGCAAGATTTAATAAAGAAACAGAAATCGAATCTCGTAAGAAGAGAAAAAGAGTTATTGCGGTTTCTGCTTCAACAAGAGGGTAAAACAAAAGAGCGGCCGGTGAATTCACCGACCGCTCTTTTTAGTTAATCTATTTTGATTTTTTAGTTTTACCTGTAGTTTGTTTAACCGGTTTTTTTACGGCCTTTTTTGTAGTTTTGGTTGTCGTTTTTGGATAGTAATCTCTTACGATACCTTTGAATGCGTCTTCATATATTGCTTTAATGTCTGACATCAAAGGATAAGCCGGGTTTGCACCTGTACATTGATCATCAAAAGCGAGTTCAACCATTTCGTCAAGATTTTTGTAGAAATCTTTTTCTGTTATACCAAAATCCTTAATAGAGTTTGGAAGGTTAATTGCTTTCATCAGCTTATCAACCGCCTTAATTAACATTTCAACTTTTTCATCATCATCTTTTCCTGCAATACCTAATTCGTCAGCAATCTGAGCGTATTTTGTTTTTGCATTAGGATATTTATATTGAGGGAAAGTTGCCTGTTTTTTAGGGCAGTCAACGGCATTGTATTTAATTACCTGTCTGATTAACAGAGCATTTGCAACACCGTGCGGAATATGGAATTTTGCACCGAGCTTGTGTGCCATAGAGTGACATAATCCCAAGAAAGAGTTTGCAAAGGCCATGCCGGCGATTGTTGCGGCATAATGCATTTTTTCTCTTGCTATTGGGTTATTTGAGCCCTCTTTATATGCTTTTTCCAAATATTTAAATACAAGTTTTGCGGCTTCAAGCGCATTTGAATTGGTGAAGTTTGTTGCCATGCAGGAGACATATGCCTCAATAGAGTGAACTAAAGTATCAATACCTGAAGCTGCGGTCAGACCTTTTGGCATTCCGTCAACAAAATTCGGGTCAATGATTGCTATATTTGGTGTCAGGGCATAGTCTGCAATAGCATATTTTATGTCAGTTTCATCATCCGTAATGATAGAAAACGGTGTAACTTCAGAACCGGTACCTGATGTTGTCGGGATAGCAACCATAATTGCTTTTTTGCCCAAATCAGGAATACGGCAGATTCTCTTTCTGATATCCATAAACCTCATTGAAATATCGCTGAAATTTGTGTCCGGTTGTTCATACATCAGCCACATAATTTTTGCGGCATCCATAGGTGAACCGCCGCCAAGCGCAATGATTACATCCGGCTCGTACGGTCTTATGATGTCCAGTGCCTGATTTACTGTTGACAGGGTCGGATCAGGTTTAACATCAAAGAAGATTTGATAGTCTATATCAAGTTCCTCCAGAATGTTGGTTATACTGTATACAGCTCCTGAATTAAAGAGGAATCTGTCTGTTACGATAAATGCACGTTTCTTGCCTTGTAATTCGCGAAGAGCCAAGTCCGTAGCACCTCTTTTGAAGTATATTTTTTGCGGAACTTTAAACCACAACATGTTTTCTCTCCTTTCAGCAACTGTTTTATAGTTCAATAAGTTTTCCACACCGATATTGCCGGATACGGAATTTTTACCCCAAGAGCCGCAGCCAAGTGACATTGACGGTTCCAGTTTAAAATTGTATAAATCGCCGATTGCACCCTGTGAAGAAGGACAATTAATCATGACTCGGCATGCCGGCATCAGTTCTGCAAATTCATCAATTCTTTCGGTTGTTCTTGCATCTGTGTGTAAAGAAGCCGTATGTCCTGCTCCGCCTTTTGAAATCAGCTCATAAGCCATTTCTGCAGCTTGTTTGTAGTCTTTTGCCTTGTACATTGTCAAAATCGGTGACAATTTTTCTCTTGAGAAGGGGTCTTCCCAGTCAACTTTAGGTCTTTCAACCAACAAAATCTTGTATGTTTCGGGGATTTTAAATCCGGAAAGCTCTGCAATTTTGTATGCCGGCTGGCCAACAATGGCAGGATGTGCCGAACCTCTTTTTGGGTCGATTACCGGCAAATCAGCCATTTTCTTTTGCTCGGCTTTACTTACGATGTATGCACCTCTGTATTCAAATTCTTTTTTAACTTCTTCATAAACGTCCTCAACAACGATAACGGATTGTTCAGATGCACAAATCATACCGTTATCAAAGGTTTTAGACATCAATATTGAAGATACCGCTGTCTGAATATCAGCAGTTTCATCTATAACAGCAGCAGTATTTCCAGGTCCTACACCAAGTGCAGGGTTTCCGGATGAATATGCAGCCGTAACCATTCCCGGGCCGCCGGTTGCAAGTATGCATGCAATATCCTTGTGCTGCATCAATTGTCCTGAAAGTTCAACTGACGGAACGTCAATCCAGCCGATGATATCTTCCGGGGCACCGGCTTTTATTGCAGCTTCAAGTACTATTTTTGCGGCCTCAATGGTTGATTTTGTAGCTCTAGGATGCGGTGAAAAGATAATACCGTTCCTTGTTTTTAACGAAATTAAAGATTTAAAAATAGCCGTTGATGTCGGGTTTGTTGTAGGAACAATTCCTGCAATAATCCCTAAAGGTTCAGCAACAATCTTTGTTCCGTTTGTTTTATCTTCGCTTATAATTCCGCATGTTTTTGCATCTTTATGCTTGTTATATATGTATTCCGAAGCATAATGGTTTTTTATTATCTTGTCTTCAACAACACCCATGCCTGTTTCTTCAACCGCCATTTTTGCAAGCGGAATACGGGCTTTGTCAGCGGCTGTTGCGGCAGCTTTGAAGATTTTATCAACCTGTTCCTGCGTATAAGAAGAGTATATTTTCTGTGCTTTTTTCACTCTTCCAATAAGTAATTCCAGCTGTTCAGCGTTGTTGACAAGAGTTGATCTGTTTAAAGACTTTTCCAGTTTTTCAACATTCTTTTTATTTTTTGCTTTCATTTTTATCTCCCTTGTATCAATAATAACGTCTAAAATAAAATTTGTAAATCTATTTGTGATTTTTTGCACAATTTTATTTTAAAACATGTTACACATAAAAGCAAGTGTAATTAATACAATCTTTATATATTATTAATGGAAGATATTTTGGCAGAAATTTTGGTAACGGGCATGCAAAATTTGTAAATAATCTTCATATATAACAATAATCGGAGGAATTATATATAAAAAGTATTCCCCAACCGGATAATTAATTCACAAGAGTGAAAAGGGCTCTCTGCAGCCAATAAGTGCACTTTATACACTTTATGCCAAAAATACCATATCCACTGAATATACGACCTCTTAATAAAAGTTCATAATAGGGGTTGACAAAAAAAATTATATGAATTATAGTAATATGTGTTAGATGAAGTGTTAATTTAACACTTAATAACAAAGGAGGTAACTCATGTTAGCGATAAATCCTATAAAATTATATAAATTTAATAAGAAATACATATCATTTGGTGAAAACCAAAACCAAAATAGAGTACAAAATAACAAAGTAGGCCTTATGTCTTTAGATAAGAACCAGAACACAAGAATCAACTTTGAAAAAGACATGTATGAGGCTCAAAAGGCTGATATGGTTCAAACAAACCCTGTCAAAGCTTTGAAGTACAATTTTGTTAAGGCTTATAATACATTATGCACCCCGAAAAGACAAACAGAAAAAACTGAATCAACATATATTCACTTACCCTATATGGCATAGTGATCAGTTAAAGACTTAACTCTTTTCATTTACCCTTTAAAACCACGCAGTTACCCCAATTGCATGGTTTTTTATTTTATAAACGGCTTCTTATCAGGAGTCGCTTTTTTATTATATTGTCCGATTGGCTAATTTGCACAGAATATTTAATTTATAGAATAAATGTGTGTATATAATGCTTGGTACAATTATTTTTATATTGCTGACGGCGGCTGTATGCTTTTGCTGTCATAGTCATATATTAAAAAAGAATGTGCATATCCTGAAAGAACAGTTATCGGCGCAGGAAGCTTTTTTAGCAACAATAGTTCACGATTTGAAGACGCCAACTAATTCACAATTAGCCATTATTAAGCTAATGAAGGGCGGAACCTTTGGCGGTTTAAATACTGAACAAAAAGAGGTTCTTGATCTGATGTCCGGCTCGTGCCGGTATATGTCAAATCTGATTGAGATAATTTTAAAATCCTATTCAGATTTCGGGAAAATAATTCTGGACAGAACAAAGTTTAATGTTGTTGAACTGGTTAATGAGTTGTGTGAAGAAACAAAAGGTTTGCGCCGGGAAAAGAATCAGGTTATAAATTTGCAAAAAATATCGGAGGACTGTTCCATTTATGCGGATAAATTGCAGATAAAAAGGGTAATATTGAATTTGTTATCAAATGCTGTAGCGTATGGTTATTGCAATACTGTGATAAATATTAATATAAAAGTTTCAAAAAACAGCTTTGAATTCTATATTGAAAATGTAAGCAAACAAATCCCGCAGGAAGAATTATGCAAAATTTTTGACAAGTATTACAAAACAAAAGATTCCTATTTTAACAATTCGGAGAGAGGTTTGGGGCTTTATCTTGTCAAACAGATAATAGAAAAGCATAAAGGCAGAGTTTATGCAAAAAGCAGCGCAGGTGGTATATGCACCTTTGGTTTTGTAATACCAAATTACTTACCGGCAAAAAATGAAAAAAGCCGACCTCTTTTAAAGAAATCGGCTTTTTAAATTTGTTTATCGGTTTTATACAATACCTTGTGCGCGCATAGATTTTGCAAGTTTTCTAAAAGCTGCAATGTTTGCGCCGGCAACGTAATTGCCAGGGCAGCCGTAGTGGTCTGAAGCGTCTTTACATGCCTTGAAGATGTTTACCATAATTTGTTCAAGTTTGGCTTCAACTTCTTCAAAGGTATAATAAAATCTCATACTGTTTTGTGACATTTCAATAGCGGAGGTTGCAACACCACCGGCATTAGCTGCTTTTGCAGGTCCTACAAGAACACCCTTTTCGAGCAAATAATCCGTTGCTTCCTGTGTGCATGGCATATTAGCACCTTCCGCAACCGCGAGAACTCCGTTTTCAACCAGTTTTTTAGCTGAGTTAAGGGTTAATTCATTTTGAGTTGCGCAGGGAAGAGCGATGTCTGTTTTAATTGTCCATACGGGTGAATCTTCGCCTGTTGCTTCCATATATTTAGCATTCGGATGTTTTTCAAGATATTCTTTGATTCTTCCGCGTTTTACCTCTTTAATTTCTTTTACAAGGTCAAGATCCATGCCGTTTTCATCATAAATGCAGCCGTTTGAATCGCTCATTGCAACAACTTTTGCACCCATAGCAGTTGCTTTTTCGCAGGCATAGATTGCAACATTTCCTGAGCCCGATATTGTTACGGTCTTGCCCTTAAGGGTTTGGTTGTGTGCAGCAAGCATTTCTCTTGTAAAGAATAAAAGACCGTAACCGGTTGCTTCTGTTCTTGCTAAAGAACCGCCGTAGTATGTGGCTTTGCCGGTGAGAACTCCGCCTTCGTATGCGTTTCGGATTCTTTTGTATTGGCCAAAAAGATATCCGATTTCTCTTGCTCCGACTCCGATATCGCCTGCCGGAACGTCAACATCCTGTCCTATGTGGCGATATAGTTCTGTCATAAAGCTTTGACAAAATCTCATAATTTCGTTATCGGATTTGCCTTTCGGATCAAAATCCGAGCCGCCTTTGGCACCGCCTATGGGCAAACCTGTCAGAGCGTTTTTGAAGATTTGTTCAAAACCCAAAAACTTCATAATACTCTGGTTTACGCTCGGGTGAAATCTAAGACCTCCTTTATATGGCCCGATTAGCGAGCTGAACTGTACTCTGTATCCGCGATTTACAATAACTTCGCCTTTGTCGTTTGTCCATGGAACTCTGAATAATATTATTCTTTCCGGTTCAACCATTCTTTCAAGGAGGGCTATACTTTCATATTCTTCCTGATGATTTGCCACAACAGGTTCAACTGTTGTTAAAACTTCTTTTACGGCCTGCAAAAACTCCGGCTCATTTATATTTTTCTTCTTAGTATCCTCTAAAACTTTCTCTAAATAGCTATTCATATAATTTATCCTCAGTTAAAAATTTCACTTTTTTATAATACTACACGAGATTAAAATGGGCTATTAATATAATATAAAGATTTACATAATGCTTTTGACAAGTTCAATAGCTCTGTTTGCCATAAGTTCCCCTTTGAGTTTTTTGTTTTTTCTTTCTTTTTTAGGCAATTCAACGGGCGGAACAATACCCCAATTTGAATTTATGGGTTGGAAATCTTTATGTTCAGGGTTTGTAATATAGTGTGTTAAAGCTCCGAGCATTGTTTCCGGAGGTAATTCCAACAGCGGTTCATTGTTTAATAATTTTGCCATATTTATTCCGGCTAAAAGTCCGGAAGCAATAGATTCTGTGTAACCTTCAGTTCCCGTAATTTGACCGGCAAAGAATAAATCTTCACGGGTGCGTGTTTGCAGGGTTGGGTTTAAAAGATTTGGAGAATTTATGAAGGTATTTCTGTGCATAACGCCATACCTTACTATATTGCAATTCTCAAGTCCCGGAATTGATTGCAAAAGCTCTTTTTGCGCACCCCATTTGAGATTGGTTTGGAAACCTACGAGATTATAAAGAGTTTTTGCACTGTCGTCTTGTCTTAACTGTACAACCGCATAATTCTTTTCACCCGTTCTTTTGTCAATAAGTCCAACGGGCTTCATGGGGCCAAATCTCAGTGTGTCAACTCCGCGGGCTGCCAAAACCTCTATCGGAAGGCAGCTTTCAAAAAATTTTGCACCTTTTTCAAAATCATGACGTTCAATTTTTGGAGCGTTTATTAATATATTATAGAAAATTTCATATTGCTCTTTATTCATCGGACAATTAATGTATGAAGCCTCACCCTTGTCATAGCGGCTTGCCCAGAAGGCCGAGTCAAAGTTTATACTTTCTTTTTCTACAATTGGTGCTATTGCATCAAAGAAGTGCAGATATTCACTTTTTGTGAATTCTTTTATAGAGGATGCAAATTTATCACTTGTTAATGGTCCTGAAGCTATTATTGTCGGGGTATCCGGAATTTGTGTTACTTCCTCTCTTATTATATTAACATTGGGGTTTTGTTCAATTTTTTCGGTTACGGTTTTTGAAAAGCCGACTCTGTCTATTGCCAAAGCCCCTCCTGCAGGGACTTGATATTTTTTTGCAATTTCAATAAGTTCCCCGCCGAGTATTTCCATTTCGTGTTTCAAAAGGCCGCTTGCGTTGGTGATGTCATATGATCCCAAACTGTTTGAACAGACAAATTCTGCACAATCTTGTGTTGTATGTGCGCCTGTTTGAACTTGAGGTCGCATCTCGTAAAGATTTACTTTTAGTCCTCGTTTTGCAAGCTGGAGAGCGGCTTCTGAGCCGGCAAGACCTGCACCGATTACATTAACTTCCTTCATATTTGTATGGTAATCAAGATATATTCTTGTGTCAAACTACCAAAGTTGCCATAAATTCATGTTCCTTTTATAATTTAACTATGGAAAAGGTTATGTCGGATATTAAATTTGGAACAGACGGCTGGCGTGCTGTTGTCGGAAAAGATTTTAACAAAGAAAATGTTGAAATTGTTTCCCGGGCAATCGGAAAATACGTTTTTGACAATTATGGTATTTATAAAACAATAATTGTCGGGTATGATCCCCGCAATATGGCAAAAGAATTTTCAACCTTGTGTGCCAATACTCTTGTGGATATGGGCTTTAAAGTTTTGTATAGCGACAAAGTTTTGCCGACACCAGTTCTTGCTTATAACGCAAAACGACTTGATGCGTGTGCTGTTATGTTTACGGCATCACATAATCCGCCGGAATATCTGGGTATAAAGTTTATTCCTGATTATGCTGGACCGGCGACTTCGGAAATTACCGATGAAATAATTTCAAATTTGGGCTGCGAATATACAAAAGCAGTTGAAGGAAAATTTGTTGTAACCGATTTTTCGCAAAGTTATTTTAATCGTATTGAAGAAATAATTGATTTTGAAAAGATAAAAGAGGGTGCAAATAAATTTCATATACTTTTTGACGGTTTGTATTCAGCTAGTATAGGTTATTTTGATAAATTGTTATCCCGTAACGGTATTGAATATGATGCAATTCATATGTATCACGATGCAAATTTCGGGGGCGGAATGCCTGAGCCAAAACCTCAATATATGGGGGAAGCTATTGAATATGTCAAATCGCACAAAGGTTATGTTGCGTTTGCAAATGACGGTGATGCAGACAGGTTCGGTGTGATTGATGAAAACGGGGATTATGTTACTCCAAATGAAATTCTGGCAATACTTTTAATGCATCTTAAGCAAAACAAAAGTTATGACGGTTGTTTTGTCAAAACAGTTGCTGGAAGCTTGATGCTGAATATTGCTGCAGAAAAACTCGGGGTTGGAGTTGTTGAAACTCCGGTCGGATTTAAGCACGTAGGTGAAGCAATGCGACAGTTCAATCCGATTATTGCAGGTGAAGAATCGGGTGGTTTAAGTATAAAAGGTCATATCCCGGAAAAGGATGGTATTTTGGCAAATCTGTTGATTTTGGAAGCGATGTCATATTTCGGCAAAACCCTTGTTCAAATGAGAAATGAGCTCAAAGATTTTGTCGGCTGTGAGTTTATTAATACGAGAATTGACAAAAAACTTGAAAATTTTGATGACGTAAAATCAACAACTGAATATTTTTCATCACTTGATGAAATTGCAGGCATGAAAATTTCTAACAAAGATTATAAAGACGGTGTAAAATTATATCTCGAGGACGGAAAAACCTGGATTTTAGTGCGTCCGTCAGGAACAGAACCTTTGCTGAGAATTTATATAGAAACAGACACAAAAGACAAACTGGAAAATTTAAAAAATAATATTGCCTGAAATTTCTTAATAAAAAGTTACAATCATGCAAATTCGCCGTTGACAGCGAATTTTGTTTGTCATACGATTGTTATGCTCAAGTATATTGTCCGAAGTATGTAAAATAGCAATTTGAGCGATATTGCAAAGGTTTTCGGAACTTTTGCAAGAAGTAGTACAGTAAAAAAAGAAAAAGGAAAGCAAATGGCAACTAGCACAAAGAAAAACAGAATCAGAGTTTGTTTGAAGGCATACGATTACAAACTGATTGATGTATCTGCTGAAAAGATTGTTGAAACAGCAAAAAGAACAGACGCTAAGGTAGCCGGACCTATTCCTTTACCTACAAAAAGACGTATATATTGCGTTTTGCGTTCACCCCACGTAGATAAAAAATCTCGTGAACATTTCGAAATGAGAACTCACAAACGTATTATTGATATATACGAACCGACTCAAGCCACTATGGAAGAGTTGCGTAGATTAGATTTACCGGCAGGCGTAGATATTGAAGCAAGATAGTTGCAACAAACTGGCCGGATGAAAATTGAATAAGCATTATGCATATAATGTGAACTACGGCACCCGAGGCGGTGTAAAAAAACCTCAAAAGGTAAAGTGATAGTAGCGCTCACAAGCGAAAGGATGCAATTCTGAAACGGGGCAGTGTTCTGCACCAAGTAGGATGAGCACAGAAAGGTAAAAATTATGACACTAGGTGTAATAGGTAAAAAAGTCGGAATGACTCAAATTTTTGATGAGCATGGTTTGGCTGTTCCTGTAACTGTTATCAAAGTAGACGAAACAGTTGTAACTCAGGTTAAAACAGTTGAAACTGACGGATATAACGCTATCCAAGTTGGTACGATTGCAGCAAAAGAAAAACACTTGACAAAAGCTCAAATCGGCCACTTCAAGAAAAACAGCTTGTCAAATTACAGACATCTTCAGGAATTCAGAGTAGACAACCCGCAAGACTACAAAGTTGGTGATAAGGTTGAACTTTCTGTATTAGATAATGTAGAAAAAGTAGATGTCACAGGAAAATCAATAGGTAAAGGATTCCAGGGTACAGTAAAAAGATGGAACTTCGGAAGAGGACCTATGGCTCACGGTTCAAAGAACCACAGAGAACCGGGTTCAATCGGTGCAGGTACAACTCCTTCACGTGTTATCAAAGGTAAAAGAATGGCAGGTAACATGGGTAATGAAAGAGTTACCATTACTAAATTAAAATTAGTTAAAGTTGATGCTAACAACGGTTTGGTATTGGTAAAAGGTTCAGTACCAGGATGCGAAGGCAGATTGGTAACAATCGTACCGACAAGAACCAAATGGAATTAGCGAATTAAAAAACAATTTACAAAACAACCCGCTTCTGCCATATAAAACCCGAAAGGGAAAGGGGTAGACGGTAAGCAAAAGGAAACAGAAAAATGGCAAAAGAATTATTAAATACAAACGGAGAAAAATTAGGCGATATTACACTCGATAAAAAAGTGTTTGGTGTAGAACCTAATATTCACGTAATGCATTTGGCATTAAGAAGACAATTGAACAACGCTCGTCAGGGTTCAGCTTGCACAAAAACAAGAGCTGAAGTTGCAGGCGGCGGAAGAAAACCATGGAAACAAAAAGGTACAGGTCGTGCAAGAGCAGGATCTTTACGTTCACCATTGTTTGCAGGCGGCGGCGTAATCTTTGGGCCAAAACCAAGAAGTTTCGCCTTCAACATGCCTCAAAAAGCAAGACAATTGGCTTTGAGATCGGCTTTATCAGCAAGAGCTTCTCAGCTGGTTTTAGTTAAAGATTTCTCAACAATCGCAGAACCAAAAACAAAATTAATGGTTTCAGCTCTGAAATCTTTGAATGTTAGCGGAAAAGTTTTGATTATTGCTGATATTAAAGCAGAAGAAAACAAAAATCTTGCACTTTCTGCAAGAAATATTCCGAGTGTAAAACTCTTATTACCGACAAACTTGAACGTAAAAGATTTGTTGGAAGCAGATTATGTTGTTATGACAGAAGCTGCGGTTAAAGAAATAACTGAAAGACTTTCATAGTATTTTCAAAATCAGATAAAGGAAAATAAAAATGAGTAACACAGAAAAACTATACGATGTAATTAAAAAAACATTGATTACAGAAAAATCAGTAGCAGCAACCGAAGGTGCTCAGTATACTTTCGAAGTAAGAAAAGATGCTAACAAAATCGAGATTGCTAAAGCTGTTGAGTTAGCTTTTCCTGGAAGAAAAGTTAAAAAAGTAAGAACTGTTTATATGCCGTCTCACGAAAAAAGACTGGGATATAAATTCGGAAGAACAGACAGTTCTAAAAAAGCCATCGTAACAATCGAAGGCGATCCGATAGAATTTGTCGGAGTTTAGTAAAAGTACAAAAGCCAAGTAGTAGGAGAAAATAAAATGGCTATTAGAAAAATTAATCCGACGTCTCCGGGACAAAGAGGCATGACAAAGAGTGATTATCAAGAAATCACTACTTCAACTCCTGAAAAATCACTGTTAACAAAACTGAAAAAGACAGCAGGAAGAAACAATACCGGTAGAATTACCTGTCGTCACAAGGGTGGCGGTGTAAAAAAAGCATACCGTGTAATTGATTTTAAAAGAGATAAATTCGGCGTACCTGCAACAGTAAAAACTATTGAGTACGACCCGAACAGAAATGTAAGAATTTCTTTATGTTTCTATGCAGACGGTGAAAAAAGATATATCTTAACACCGGAAGGATTGAACGTAGGGGATGTAATCGTTTCAGGACCTGAAGCTCCTGTACAGACAGGTAACGCAATTCCTTTGGAATTGATTCCTTTGGGTTCTATCGTTCATAACATTGAAATGACACCGGGCAGAGGCGGCGTATTGGTCAGATCTGCAGGTAACTCAGCTCAGGTTATGGCTAAAGAAGGAAACTATGTAACAGTTAAACTTCCGTCAGGCGAAATGAGAATGATAAGAAAAGAATGCCTTGCAACAATCGGTGCTTTGGGCAATTCCGAATTTAAAAACTTATCAATCGGTAAAGCCGGAAGAAAACGTTATATGGGTGTAAGACCAACAGTTCGTGGTGTAACAATGAACCCATGCGATCACCCACACGGTGGTGGTGAAGGTAAAACAGGTCCCGGCGGACACCCGAAAACACCTTGGGGTAAACCGGCTCTTGGTTATAAGACACGTAAGAAAAACAAAGCTTCTGATAAGTTAATCGTTAGAAGAAGAACAAAATAAAACTTAAAAACAAAAGGAGAAATAGATGGCACGTTCATTAAAAAAAGGTGCATACGTAGAAGAAGCTCTACAAAAGAAAATTGATAAGATGAATGCAAACTCTGAGAAAAAAGTTATCAAAACTTGGTCTAGAGCATCAATGATTGTACCTGATATGTTAAACCATACAATCGCTGTTCATAACGGAAAAACTCACGTTCCCGTATATATAACAGAACAAATGGTAGGACATAAGTTAGGTGAATTTGCACCAACAAGATTATTCAAAGGTCATGCAGGTGCAGACAAAGCAAAAAGAGGCTAATTTAAGCCGAAAGTGAATTTAATACTTTAATTAAAAGGACTAAAAAAATGGAAGCAAAAGCAAAACAAACAGACATAAAAATGACAGCAAGAAAACTTCGCAGAGTAATCAACGAAGTCAGAGGAAAAGCTGTTATAGAAGCTCAGGATATGTTACGTTTTATGCCTTATTTTGCGGCAAGAGTGGTTGAAAAGAACCTGAAAGCTGCAGTTGCGAACGCTCGTGAACAATTTGGCGTAGCTCCGGAATCATTAAAGATTTCTCAAATCTTTGCTGATGAAAGTACTACATACAAACGTGCAAGAACAAGAGCTCAAGGTCGTATGTACTCAAGACTTAAACGTACATCGCACCTTACATTAGTAGTTAGTGATACAACAAAATAGGAAAGTAATAAAATGGGACAAAAAACACATCCAACCGGATTTAGAGTAGGAATTATTCAACCTTGGGTAAGTACATGGTACGCTAAGGTTAAAGACTACGCAGCATTTGTAGCAGAAGATGCTAAAATCAGAAAATTCGTTAAGAAAAAGCTGTATGCAGCAGGTGTTTCTAGAATTTTGATAGCAAGAAAAGCACAAAATACAACAATCACCGTTGTAACAGCAAAACCGGGTATCGTTGTTGGCAGAGGCGGTCAAGGTATTGACGAGCTTCGTCAGGACGTAACAAAATATATTGGCAAACCGGTAATTATTAATGTAGTAGAAGTTGCAAGAATTGATGCAGATGCTCAGTTAGTTGCAGAATCTATTGCACAGCAGCTTGAAAAACGTATCGCGTTCAGACGTGCTATGAAACAAGCTATGCAAAGAACCATGAGATCAGGCGTTCAGGGTATCAAAGTTATGGTATCAGGACGTTTGGGCGGAGCTGAAATCGCTCGTTCAGAATGGGCTAAAGAAGGAAGAATTCCTCTTCAGACCTTGAGAGCTGATGTTGATTACGGTTTCACCGAAGCTGATACAATCATGGGTAAAATTGGTGTTAAGGTTTGGATTTTCAAAGGCAACTTGATGCCAGGCGAAATTGCAGATCAAAACATTAAACTTAAAAGCAGTAAAGACAATGCGGAAAAAGGTGCAAGACGTCCGAGAAAATCAAGAGCGGCATCTTCACAGGAAGCATAGTCTAAAGTAAAAGGCAAAAGGTATAAATAATAGGAGCAAAATATAATGTTACAGCCTAAGAAAACAAAATACCGCAAAATGATGAAAGGCAGAATGAAAGGTACTGAAACAAGAGGTACAAAACTTGAATTCGGTCAATACGCTCTGCAAGCTGTAGAGCCGGGCTGGATAACCAGCCGTCAAATCGAGGCTGCACGTCGTGCAATGACTCGTGAAATCAAACGTGGCGGTAACGTTTGGATAAAAATATTCCCGGATAAACCGATTACTGCAAAACCGGCAGAAACCCGTATGGGATCAGGTAAAGGTAACGTTGAATACTGGGTAGCGGTTGTAAAACCGAACAGAATATTGTTTGAACTTGATTACTTTGAAAGAGGAGTTGCTGTTCATGCTTTGGAATTGGCAGCACAAAAATTACCTATCAAAGTTAAGATAGTTGAACAACCAAGAGAACAAGCATAGCAACCCGCCTTAACGAGAAGATTTCTTGGTCGGCATAGGGCGAGTCAATATAAAGGAAAAGTAAAATGAAATTAAGTGAAATGCGTGAAAAAACAGCAGATGAGTTACAAAATGCAATTGTTGAATGGAAGAAACAATTACTTGAATCAAGATTGAAACTTTCAACAAACAAATTGGAAGATACATCAAGTATTTCTAAAACAAAAAGACTCATCGCTCAAGCAAAAACAATAATTAAAGAGAAAGGTAAAGAAAATGCCTAAGAAAGAAAAACAAGGAATAGTAGTTAGTAACAAAATGGACAAAACAGTAGTCGTAAAAGTTGCAGACTACGAACCACACCCAAAGTATAAAAAGATTATGGAATCTAACAAGCACTACAAAGCTCACGATGCAGAAAATGCATGCGGCATTGGTGACACTGTGAGAATTGTAGAAGCTAGACCAATATCTAAAGATAAACGTTGGGCAGTGGCTGAAATCGTTGAAAAAGCAAGATAGTATATCTTGTACTGAGCACGGCTCAGAGTTAAAAAGCAACATTACCAAAGAGTAATGAGAGGCAAAGTATTTGAGGGTAACCCTCAAAAGAAAAACAAAAGGAAAGAAAAATGATACAACAAGAAACTAGATTAGAAGTAGCAGATAACACAGGTGCAAAACAATTGTTATGTATTCGTGTTATGGGCAGCTCAAACAAGAAATTTGCAGCTGTAGGTGATGAAATAGTTGCTTCCGTAAAAGATGCAACTCCGAATATGGCTGTAAAAAAAGGTGAAGTTGTTCGTGCAGTTGTAGTAAGAACAAAAGCTGATATCAAACGTAATGACGGATCAGTCATCAGATTTGATGAAAACGCTGCTGTAATTATCAACAAAGACGGCAACCCGAGAGGTACTCGTGTTTTCGGACCTGTAGCTCGTGAATTGCGTGACAAAGGTTATATGAAAATAGTTTCTCTCGCACCGGAGGTTATCTAATAAATATAACATGTAATAGACCAATCATGGTCAGTCCATGAAGATAAAACCAGGAGAAAAAAATGACTAACAAAAATAAGAAAAGCCTGCATGTAAAAACCAGCGACAGAGTCGTTGTAATTGCAGGAAAAGACAAAGGAAAAATCGGTAACGTAAAAAAAGTTGACCTTGAAAAAGGCAGAGTTTATGTTGAAGGTGCCAATATGGTTACCAAAGCACAAAAACCTCAGCCGGCAGCAGGCATTCAGGGCGGACTTATCAAACTTGAAGCATCAATTGATTCTTCAAATGTTATGGTTGTTTGTCCGGCTTGTGAAAAATCAACAAAAGTAGGAACAAAAGTTATCGATGGTAAAAAAGTTCGTGTTTGTAAAAAATGCGGTGAACAGCTAGATGCTTAATGTGTAACTTGATTACGACATTAATACCAATAGTAAAGGAAAAAGAAAAATGACAGTAACAAAAAATTTAAAGAAAAAATACGTTGAAGACGTAATTCCGGCAATGAAAGAAAAGTTCGGATACAAAAATGATCACCAAGTACCAAAATTGGTTAAAGTAGTTTTAAACATGGGTGTTGGTGAAGCTTCACACAACTCAAAAATTGCGGAATCAATTGAAGCTCAGTTGACAAAGATTGCAGGCCAAAAGGCAGTTGTTACAAAAGCTAAAAAATCAATTGCTTCATACAAATTGAGAGAAGGTATGCCGGTTGGTGCAATGGCAACATTGCGCGGCGAAAGAATGTATGACTTCTTGCAAAAATTAATTTGCGTAGTTTTACCAAGAATTCGTGACTTCCGTGGTATCAGCGCAAAAAGTTTTGACGGTCGCGGAAATTATACATTGGGCTTGAAAGAACAAGCTTTATTCCCTGAAATCACATACGAAGAAGTTGATTTAGTTAAGGGTATGAACGTTTCAGTTATTACAACAGCTGAAACAGATGATGAGGCAAGAGAATTATTAAGACTTCTCGGTATGCCATTCAAAGGTAGTAACAAATAATAAATAAAACAAAGGAGAAATTCATGGCTAAAAAAGCGATGATAAACAAAGAAGAATCAAGAAGAATCTTAGTATCTAAGGGGAAATATCCTGCAGTAAGATTGCACAACAGATGCAGTATTTGCGGACGTCCTCACGGATACCACAGAGATTTCGGCTTGTGCAGAATTTGTTTACGCAAGATGGCTCACCAAGGTTTATTACCCGGTGTAACAAAAGCATCTTGGTAGTATAAAATAAATAAAGAGTTACTTTGCTGCAGAAATTTTGCAGTCATTGTTGAAATATGTACTTGCAAACCCTTACAGTATTTGCTGCAAGGGTTGCTTTTGTAAATAATTATATTAAGCTGAGCTCTTTATGCTATAATTATTTTATCTTGGAGGGATTAAATGTTTAGCACTGATATTAAATACGAGGTAGTTACTTTCTCAATAGGCGATACAAAAGCCGGTACCAAAATGGGTAAGTTGCAATTAAGAGATACCGAAAATGATGAAATCTTAAATTGTATTCTTTGGGAAGAAGCTCTAAACAGAATGGATTCCAAACTTTTCCGTACGGGTAATATTTTGAGAATTGTATCCGGTTCTTTCAATGAAAAATTCAATAATTGTCTTGTAAGTTCTTTGGAATTAATAAAAGAAGCTAAAGTCGGGTTGGAAAAGTCCCAAAGAGAAGAAATATATAATCAACTTATCGAATACATTAATAAAATTAAGGATGAAAAATTAAAGAATTTTGTATCAAATATTTATGCTGAAAATAAAGACGCTCTTTTAATTGCCCCGGGTGCAAAGCTGATGCATCACAACTATATTGGAGGGTTAATTGTTCATATTTTGGAATGTTTACAATATGCTGATGTTAATATGGAAGCTTTTTTTCAGAGAGTTAACAAAGACGAAGTCTATGCAGCCTGTCTTTTGCACGATATAGGGAAGATATTTGAGTATACTGTTGATTTAGAATCAGGGCTCATAGATTATGATGAAAATTTCAGAGCAGAATGGATATCTCATTCTCAATATGGATTTTCAATATGCATGAATGCCGGATTTAAGAAGGTCGCAAGGATGATAGCGGCGCACCATGCAAGAGCCGACTGGGGTGCAATTATTGATTTGAA
>JAEEGF010628500.1_pt1 | contig 18459 bp, 16 predicted proteins | sample 9134171 | NCBI WGS metagenome assembly JAEEGF01 (sample SAMN16246542, study PRJNA631951) | gut metagenome | biome: gut microbiome; feature: rumen; material: AP-attached | host: Bos | place: Iran: Karaj | collected 2018-10
CCGACAGTTGGGAGAATACGTGGGCTGATCTTGCATCAAAACTTAAAACGAGGGCACAGAACTCTGAGAAAAATGAAAAGAAGATTAGTGCATCTACTGCGTATCTTCGTGCGTCAACATATTACCGTATGGCAACCATGTATATGGAGGATGTGCATTCTCCTAAGATGGAAGAATATACAAGGCATAGCTTTGACTGTTATGAGAAATCACTGGCGCTGTCAGGGTATCCAGGGAAATATGTGGAGATCCCATATGAGGGGACTTATCTTCCGGGTCATTTCTACCAATCTCCTTATGCAAAAAGGGATAAGGCTCCGCTTCTGGTGCTTACTCCGGGCAGGGATACATGGGCGGTGGATACCAGATGGATGTTTGATGCTGCATTAAAGCGTGGAATACATTGCCTTACCTATGACGGCCCGGGACAGGGATATGCTCTTAGATTTCAGGATATGAAGTTCCGCCCGGACTGGGAAAAAGTGATGAGTCCCATACTCGATTATGTGGAAACGATAGACTGTGTTGACATGGATCATGTGGCATGTATGGGGTTTTCCTTTGGTGGCTTCCTGATGCCGAGAGTGGCAGCATTTGATAAAAGGATCAAGCTGATCATTACAGATCCCGGGAATATTAGCTGGGGAAAAGGAATTGGAGAGAGACTGGCAATGATACAGAAGATGCCGTCCAAGATGCGTCCGAAGTTTATGAATGTCATGTTGGAGGATTATGCGTGGAAGCACGGAGTGCCGGAAGAGGCAGTCGTTGATGAATTAAAAAAATATGACAACACAAAGATACTTGATAAGGTGGAGTGCGAGGTTTTAGTCCTTGACGGTACAGCGGAAATGACGTTCGGAGCAGCTAAGGAGCTTTATGATGCGCTTGTGAATGCAAAGAATAAGGATTACATTCTGTTTGATGATGACAGTACTGCGCAGTGCCATACTCAGATGGGTGGTTATGCAACCGGCGCTGAAACCATTATGGACTGGTTGGAGGATCATATTTGACAGATAGGATAGACCTATAAGCCAGGCGTAGAGATTGTTGTTAAGTAAGGTGGTGTATGAGCCTAAGGCTGCGGAGCCTGAGGCAAATTCTTTACTATCATCAATACAGATATCAAAGAGCAGTTCTTTAAGGATGTTAAGATATCCTTCCGCGAAAAAAGGATATATTTGAAAATATAGACGTATTATGATATAATTCGTCTATAAAGAACGGAGGTGATTCTGATGTATGCACTGCAGGAAACAATTCGCCCATCAGCGGATCTGAGAAATCATTATAACGAAGTATCTAAACAATGTCGTGAAAATAATGAGGCCGTAATTATCACTGTAAATGGCAGAGGTGATACAGTTTCTTTGGGATATGAAGAATACAAGAGAATGAAGGCCAGAATAGAACTTTTAGAGATTTTAGCAGAAGCTGATGAGGATGTTAAGTGTGGAAGAGTCGCTCCGATGAAGGATACATTCGATGATTTACGAAAGATGCTTAAGGAGGGCTAGGCTTGAAGTATAAAGTTGAAAGAACGGATACAGCCGATTCCCTTATTCGTAAGATTGTTCTTTATATAGCAGAGAACTTTGGAAGTGATGTGGCACTTGAAAAATTGGATTATTTGGAAGAGTCAATTATGAATCTGGGAGATAATCCATACATCGGTGTGCAACCAAGATACAATGTATTAAAGCGCCAAGGATACTTAGTACTTATACTTGAAAAGGATCTTGTCTTTTACAAGGTTGATGATGACAAAAAGGTTGTGACAGTATATGCTGTTGTAGACCAGAGACAGGATTATTTAAGTATTATCCGAGGTCTTTAAGAATAAACTTACTCGTGTGAATAGAGGTGTAAAGGAGGAAAAACAAAGGAGTAGCAGGTATCACGTATTTTGAAAATTGATACCTTTTTGATACCTTTTCTCTTGAAACTCACGAAAATGAAATAGAAAGACACGGGGAAAATCCCCCAAAATAAACGATTTTGCAATGACAAGCAACCAGTGACAAGGATGAAATCCTTGAGATGGAATAAAAACATATCATAGTAAGACCGTTGTAAAGGTTACAGATGTAGCCGATACAGCGGTCTTTTTTGTATGGCGCAGCGATTTTTATTTTGGAAGCGGCGGGGCAAAGGGGAAACTCTTAATAAATAGTCGGAATACTTATTCGAATAATTACTTTTTGAATGTTTATGGATAAATTCGTATAATAGTTAATGTATAATTATCCGAAATTTGCACACATTTACATGGAGCTGGCTGGGGAGGTGGTCTCATGTCGAATGATAGAGAAAAAGTAGCAAAAGAAGAGAAAAAACAGGGGGCTGGACTGGAATTAGAACTGGAAGACATGGACCTGGAGAATGGTTTTGTTTTCAACGAGGAAGAGGAGAACCTTGGCAAAATCGAAGATGAGACGGAGGAAGAGAAGTTTTCGTTTAAGATAAATGGCGTAGCGTTGGAAAAAAAGCTGATTGACCCAAGGAAGCTTACTGTCAATGAGATGATTCCTCTGTTTGATGGCGTATCTATGGAACTTACTTCAGCTTCCATTGATTTTCTCCCGGACAAGAACAATACCACCAAGAAAGCAAAGGCAAAAGGGGGGGCGCTTGGTTGTCGAGCCTAGGCGGGCAGGATTTGTGGTAGAAATACCGATTACAGAAGTGTTGCTTCGGGACGATGATACCAAGCTTGGTGATGAATCGTCGGTGGAGGGCGTGTTAAAGAGCGCCTTTGCGTTCCCGTTCAAGAATGGATACATGTTTATTGCTAACGAAGGACTGTTCAATGATATCGACCTGGAATCCATTGATGGCGGAACAATTCATACGGGCAAGAGCGTTATCCCGGCGGATGTAATGATTACATCGGATGGTATGGCGGTTGGAAAAAAAGAGAACCTTAAGTCTGCACTGCAAAAGGCCCAGCAAAAGGAGCCTAAGGTAGAGGAACCTGAGGAGACTGAGACGGCAGAAAAGACAGGGGAGCCGGAGGTTCCAACGCCGCCGGAAGAGCCAACACCGGCAAAAGAACCCCAAAAGGATGAGAAACCACTCATTAAAGGCAAGGAACTTACCACTATAAAAGAGGTATTTAGTTCCGAAGAACAGACGGAGGAGTCGGAAGAAACAGAAGAAGCAGAAGTTGTTGAGGAAGACAAGACACTGGTGGAACAGGCAACGGACGCGGCAAAAGATTTCCTTGCAGAAAAACGCGACGAGTTGATTGAAGACCTTGTAGGCAGAGCGAAGAAAATCGCCCAGGAGTCCATCGCGGAGGCTAGAGCAAATCTGTCGTTTTCTAAGATGGTGAATCAGCCCAAGGCAACGGTGAATCAGTTCAAGAAAGACCTTTGGGAGAACTTTAAATCGAAAACAAAGGAAGAAGCAAAGACCTTATATGGTGAAGCAAAGGATGCTATCGAAGGCATCGATGATGCCGTGATGGATGAGATTTCTTCTGCGGTATGGACCAAGGCGAGTGAGCTAACGGACAAAATGGAATGGCTCAATGACGTCATATCCAATGCGGCGGCTTTTTTGAATGTAGCAAAAGAGCTAGGCATTGAGTCAGAGAAAATCGAGAAAATGCAAGGCACGGTTGATATGATGCTGGATGCCATGGCAAATTTTCAGGAGCAATCCGAGGAGAAACTTCAACAGGTGTTCCCGAAGGATGAGAAAGAGGAAGAAGAGGAACCGGAGGAAGAGGAAGACGATAGCAAGCGTATTTCCATTTCTTTTAATGTTGTACCGGGATTCGATGTTTCCTTATTTTTAGAGCCTGCCTACAGCCTTTCTTTTGGCGGATATCTGAATCTGCATCCGGGATACAAGGGAGAACCGATTACGATTGATTTAGGCGTGGATGCATATGGATTTGCCAGCCTGACCGTGGGCGTTGGCGCTACTGCCGGCAACAAGCTGATGGCAGTATTTGGCGAGATCGCAGGCAAGGCCGAGTTGTTTGGTATTCTTGGCGATCATAAAAAGTTTGCCACCATGGGATTGGATAACCTTCAGATTGGTACCGTAACGGAGAATGGTCCGGAGATTGGAGCGCCAATGATTGAAGGTGTATCGATGCATCTGGGCGGAGAGGTGGATGGAACCTTGTCCGCTATGATTGCAGCCAAGTCGGAGTTGTTTGATTGGGAAAAAGTATTGTTAGACGGTAAGGTTACGGCGGCATTGGGGACTGCAGAGTATGATGCGGAGGCCAAGAAAGAAGGCGGAAAAGTATCGCAAGATGAAAGAATCTGTGGATAACGATATTCATGAATTGACAGCTACCAGAGAAGCAATTCGCAATCGAATGAATGCATCCAGCGCATTTATTTCCAGTACGGAAGAGAAGATTGAACTGTTGCGAAAGCGTCCAAAAGAGATGGAGAGATATGCGTCCATTAAGAATCTTTCGACGCCAATTGAAGAAGTGCGTGGTGATCTCAAGCGGGTGGAGGAACAGAAGAAGGATGTAGCGAAGCTGAAAGAACGCATGAAGGCATCCAGAGGAAGCCGGCATCAAGCGCTTAGGGACATGAAGCAATTATTAGCAGAAGATGCAAATGGAGAGGGATAATGGATTACTCATTTATTGAAACGTATTTTCCTGAAAAACCGGTTTTTACAAGTTATGGTGACCTGCTGGGAGGCTGGTTAAGACTTACGGATATTCTATGCCTGGTTTTGCTGTCCTCACGCACAACGGAGGAAGAGGCTCCGGTAGCACAATTGAAGCAGATATATGATTGGTTGCAAGAAGCCGGGAATGCCTACCTGGATGAGGCCGGTGGAATGTCGTTGTGGAATATGATTTATGCAGACATCTTTTCGCTGGATGAGATTATGGCGCTGCTGCTGGCTACAGCAAGGGAATGTGACAGCAAGTATGATGCGATGTTTGACAAGCTGAATGGAGCGGGTAACAGCGGTATGGCTACGGTGAAAGTGGCCCAGGAGATGGCTGCGCTTTTGGCTGTGCCTAAGAATGATGCGCAAAGCCGGCTGTTTGATGAACACAGCTTTTTAAACACTTATGTGTTGGAACATGAAGCAAAGTCAGGAAAGAGCCGTTTACAGAGGCTCCTAAAGATTCGCAAGTATGCCTTGGAAGCGTTACAGGATGGAGTGAGAGATTATACATCCATGCGGTTGTTTGCCCAAATCCTTCCACCGGTGAATCCCGAGGAAACCGTGTTGCGAGAGAAAGAACTGGAGCGCCTCAGCGGATTCCTTGCCACAAATGGTACCAGAGTTATTTCTTTGCTTGGGGCAGAGGGAAGTGGTCGGAGACATTTGTTATCAAGGGCTGCCGCTGAAACGGGGAATTATGTGCTGCATATTCGGTTGGAAGTGTTTTTAACAATGGACAATCGGCGGTTGTATGAATACCTGGATGAATTGGCGTTTAAGTATTATTTGTACGGGGATTATATCTATATAACGGCAGAGGATTTTGATCGATTTGATACGGATCGACTACAGCTTGTTTTTTCCAGATTGTTGGAGACGGGGGCCAAGATTATTACCGGTTCATCCAAGGCTCCATCGAAGCTCTATTTGGGAGAGGATACGATTCGAATCAAGATGGAAAAGATTCCTCGAATTGCCCAGATGACATTGTGGGGAGAACTAGCGAAGCGGATGGGCATGGTCTTTGACAAGGAGTTGTCCCTGAAGGAGATTGTTTCCAAGTATGACTTGAATCCCGGCAGTATTGCTGCGGTTCTGCGAATCGTTGCAATGAATGCGAAGGCGGATAAGAAGGGTAATTTGGTAGTTACCCAGAAACAGATTGAAGATGAGATTAACATCCAATCAGATGTTGCATTTGGTACTCTTGCTACGAAGATTGATAATCCATTTACTAAGGATGACATCTACTTGAATGAAGTGGCCGCAGAACAATTGGAGCGTGTACTTGAGCGAATCCGATACCGTAGTGTGGTTAATGAAAGCTTTGGATTTGGGCGGAATCTGCCTTATGGTAGAGGCGTTTCGGTGGTATTATATGGCCCACCCGGTACCGGCAAGACCATGTTAGCATCGGTGATTGCTAATGAATTGAATCTTCCGCTTTACCGCGTGGATTTGTCCCAGTTGTCTAGCAAGTACATCGGTGAAACAGAGAAGAATGTGGCGGATCTTTTTGCTGCTGCATCGAATTCCAATGGCATTCTGTTTTTTGATGAGGCAGATGCTCTTTTTGCAAGGAGAACCGACGTATCCGGATCCAATGATCGATATGCCAATGCGGAAACCGCGTACTTGTTGCAGCAGGTGGAAGGATATGACGGATTGTCGATTCTTGCAACTAATGCTATGCAGAACTTTGATGTTGCATTCAAGCGTAGAATGACGTTCCTTATTTCCATAGAGAAACCAAACGAGGAAGAACGTATTCGATTGTGGAATGAAATATTCCCTAAGGATACGCCACTGGATAAGAATATTGACTTCAAGATCCTGGCACAGAAGGCAGAACTGACGGGTAGTGCAATCAAGGCTGCTGCGTTGGATGCTGCATATCGAGCTGCGGTACGCGGTGACCAGGTGACAATGAATGACTTGATTGATGCAGTGGAGGTCCAGTGCCGCAGAAATGGTATGATTGGTGTAGGTTCCTCGATTCGATTTGGCGGATAACTGTGTGATTATGATGCCCCGGCGTAACTGCCGGGGCAATTGTTTGGGGTATGGTGCTTGGGGGCATGCATATGAGACTGTTTTTTTTGATTACACGTTTAATCTTGCAGAACATTTTTCATAAAAAATGTTCTGCAAAATTGTAACTAAAGTCGAAAACGCAGATTATAAACAAAAATGTATTTACAACAGGATGGTGGAGTGCTATGCTTGCCATAGATAAGTTAAACGATTAATCACCGCAAAGTGATTTATTGAATAAAGCGAGTTGGAGGGGGAACATGTATCCGATTAAATTACAGGATATTCGAGTAACAGATACATTGTTTGGACACTATATCAACAAAGTGGAAGAGGTAATGCTTTCTCATCAATGGAAGATTCTAAATGACACACTGGATGATACGGAGCCGACACATTGTATTGAGAACTTTCGAATTGCAGCCGGATTAGAACGGGGAAGGCGGCAGGGGGTTGTCTTTCAGGATACGGACCTCTATAAATGGATGGAGTCGGCTTCTTACGTGATTGCCTCGGGACGTGGGGAACAGTATAAGGCATATCTGGAAGAAATCATTCCGATTCTTGCGAAGGCACAGGAAGCGGATGGATATCTGAATACATATTTCCAGATAGAACAACCGGATCGTAAGTGGAAGAATCTGGTGGAGGGCCATGAGCTTTATACATCAGGTCATATGATTGAAGCGGCTGTGGCATACACGGAAGCAACTGGTAAAACAGATTTCCTTGAAATTGCTAAGAAGAATGCAGATTTAATTTGTCGTATTTTTGGAACCGGAGCAAATCAGATTCCGGGCGTTCCGGGACATGAAGAAATCGAAGTGGCACTAATAAAGCTGTATCGTTTAACCAGAGATGAGAAGTATTTAAAGCAAGCTTCCTATTTTGTTCATCAGAGAGGAACAGAACCGAATTATCTGCAGCAGGAAATCGATGATAGAAATCAACCGGAGTTCTTCCGGGAGTTTTCCAATTATTCCATGATTTATGCGCAGGCCCATAAGCCGCCAGTGGAACAGTCGGATGTAGAGGGCCATGCGGTTCGTGCCATGTATCTCTATAGTGCAATGGCAGATTTGGCGGTTGAGGAACAGGACCAGGAGATGGAAGCAGCTTGTGACCGACTGTGGAAAAGCATGACAAAACGTCGTATGTATATCACCGGCGGAATCGGAAGCAGTGGATTTTTGGAATGCTTTACAACAGATTACGATTTGCCGAATGCTACCAATTATTGTGAGACATGTGCCTCAGTAGGTATCATGATGTTCGGTCAGCGCATGAGCACTTTAAAGAAGGATGCGTCCTACTACGATGAAGTAGAGCGTGCATTATATAATACATTGCTTGCGGCAATGAATTTAGAGGGAACAAGATACTTCTACGTGAATCCATTGGAGATGGTACCGGATTTTTGTACCAAGAATACCTACATGGATCATGTAAAGCCGGTGCGACAGAAATGGTTCAATGTGGCTTGTTGCCCACCGAATTTGGCTAGAACCCTTGCTTCACTTGGTCAGTACATATATGCAATGGATGATGAGGGAATATGTATTCATCAATTTATCGCGTCAGAACTTAATACAAAGTACCGCGAGGAAACTGTGAAGGTACGGATGGCTTCAAGATTACTACAGGATGGAAGTGCTGACATTGAAACAGAATTCGAAGAGGCACTGGTTCTAAAGATTCGAATTCCATATTACGCAAAGAATGCAACTTTTACCGTCGATGGAGCCGGAATAAAGCCGACGATTCAAAACCATTATGCAATGGTGGAATTGAGTGAAGGCAAGCATACGATTCGAATCCAGCTGGATGTGAAGCCACGTTATGTGAGCTCCAATCATCAGGTTCGTATGAACGTAGGGAAAAAAGCTGTTATGAATGGACCGATGGTGTACTGTGTGGAAGAGGCGGATAATGGAACGAATCTGGCAGAATTATATATTCATCCGAACAATGAAATACATCAGGGGGAGGCACTACAGGGATTTCCGGGGGATGTGCCAAACTTGACCTATCAAGGGGAACGACTCCAACAGATCAGCCATGGCACAGATGAATTGTATGGTGACTTTGATGAATCAATGGAACCCGTGGAAATAACCGCTGTTCCTTATGCGTTTTGGAACAACCGTGGAAGCGGTGAGATGAGGGTTTGGCAAAATACAAGAATATAATGCGACCAAGAGGGATGCGTTGCGTTATAGATATAAACAACTCAAAGGAGGAAAAGCAAAGTTATGAGAAAGAAACTACTTAGTATGGTTCTGATTCTGACAACCACATCCGCAATGATAGCCACAGGATGCGGAAGTCAGACTGCAGAACCTGCTGCAACGGGGGATGAAAAGACACAGGAAACTGCGAGTGAGAGTACCACAAGCGGCGACCGTGTTCACATCACTTATGCGCAGTGGGGAAACGAAACGGAGACTGCCGCAACACAGGCTGTTGCTGACAAGTTCAACCAGTCTCAGGATGAGATTGAGGTTGAGGTTGTTAAGATTGATCATGATACCTATGTAACCAAACTGAATGCAATGGCTACCGCAGGGGAACTTCCGGATACTGCAATCATGAGTGAAGCTGGAGTACTGAAGTTTGCTGAGAACGGATTATTAGCGGACATTAGTGAGATGTATGGTGAAGGCGATGCGAAGCCATTGGATTCTCTCACGTTCAAGTATGAGGGAACACCGGTTGCTTATTCTGCAGCTAACGAAGTGTTGAATCTCTGGTACAACATTGATTTGCTGAATGAGATCTGTGAGAAGCAGGGATTAAAGGTAGAAGATTTCACACCACCTGCAAGTGCAGATCAGGCTTGGGATTGGGATACCTTTGTCAAGATTGCTCAGACCTTGACAGTTGATGTAAATGGCAATAACGCTCTTAGTCCGGATTTTGATCCAAACAATGTTGATGTTTACGGATGTACCGTTAATACATTGCCATGGCAGTTGGAAGTATGGGCAAAGAGTAATGGTGGCGGATACTATAGTGCAGATGGTAAGGAATGCACCATTAATTCTGACGCAACGGTGGAAGCGTTACAGAAGATTGCAGACTTGTCTGATGTATATCATTGCGCACCTCCAGTAACCAGTGCTGCTAACGCATTGGAGTCTTCTCTTGGATCTAAGAAGGTTGTTATGGCAACTGACGGTGCATGGAATGTAGGAACTTTCCTTGGACCTTCGGCTGACTTCCAGTATGGCGTAGGTGTACTGCCTTATATGAAGGAAAAAGTTACCATTTGTACCGGTGGCCCTAACGTTGTATTTGCAACAACCAAGCACCCGGAAGAGGCAATGACCTGGCTGAAGTGGTATTATCAGGAAGAGAACAGCTGGTCCTTAATCGAGGCTGGTACCTGGATGCCAATCCTCGATAAGTGGTATACAGAGACAGAGTTAACTGACAAGTGGATTAACAACCCGAATTTCCCGGAACATGATATGTACAAGAGTGCGGTTGTTGATTATGCAAAGGATTATTCTAAGTCCACAGCTTGGTACTATGTCAATGCAACAGATGAATTCAATGCAACTTTGGATTCCGCTTTCTCAGCAGTTTGGTCCGGAGAACAGACGATGAAGGAAGCAATTGATGAGTACTATGAAGAGTTAAACGATATTTTCACAAGTAATAATCAATAGTATGATGTAAGAAAAGGAGCTGCGAGCGGTTCTAGAATCGCTCGCAGTATTTGGGAAGGAAACGGGGAAATGGATATTGCAAGACCATGGAACTTTAATAGGGGGAAGACGATGAGAGCGGATGCGAAGCAACGACCAGTGCGGTCTCAATATAATAAAAAAGAAGAGCGCTGTGCATACTTGTGTTTGATTCCGGCATTTCTTGGTATTACGTTTATCAGTTATCTGCCGACCATTGCAGTATTCGTACTGAGTCTATTTGAATACAACGGGTTGTCTACACCGAAGTTTGTGGGGCTAGACAATTTTGCTCGTATTTTCACCAAGGATGTATACTTTACCAGCGCAGTTCAGGCAACACTGCTGTATGCGTTTTTGGCTGTGATTGGTGCAGTAGTTTATTCATTAATTATTGCATTACTATTGAATAGTAAAATCTACGGACGGACCTTATTCCGTTCCATCTTTTTTATCCCATATCTGTTACCGGCTATCGGCGTATTTAAGGGGTGGCAGTGGTTATACGAGCAGAATTACGGATTGTTCAACTTTATTTTCCGTATGCTGGGTATTCCGCCACAGCGTTTTTTGGACAGCCCGTCTCAGGTTATACCATCTCTTGTGTTGATTGCGATTTGGAGCAGTGGAAACCTCATTGTCATCTTCCTGGCAGGATTGCAGAATGTCCCAACGGTGTACATGGAGGCTGCACAGATTGATGGTGCCAACGCATGGCAGAGATTCTGGCATATTACGATTCCGACGATTCGTCCGATTATTTTTTACAATGTCTTAACTGCGTTGATTACCCATCTGCAGGTTGTAAATCCTGCTTTGGCATTGACCAACGGTGGTCCGGCGAAGAAATCAATGTTTTTGTCATATGTTATTTACATGTATGGATTTGAAAAAAATAAGCTCGGCTATGCCGCTGCTTTTTCTGTCGTATTCTTTGTTTTGGTAGGAATTTTTACGGCAATACTATTTGTAACACAAAAAGAAAGCATCTTCAGTGAAGATATTTAATTGGGGGCAAACATTATGGATGGTAAGAAAAAGAGAGAGCGTACACAGCGCATTATACTAACGATAATAGTTTTATTCTTCGCATTCTTAACACTGCTTCCAATCTGGTGGATTTTCCGATCTTCCCTTATGAGTGTAGCAGCAGTAAATGCTTACCCGCCATCTTTCATTCCGACGGAATGGTTGTGGTCGAACTACTCGAAAACACTGGAGACCTTTGAATATTGGACTTATTTTAAAAACACATTCATGATTATTATTCCTGCAGTCAGCTTTGGCGTAATCACAGCTATTTTCTGTGGATATGCGTTTGCAAGATTGCGCTTCCGGGGTAAGAATTTGATTTTTAAGATTTGTGTTAGTACCATTTTGCTTCCGGGTATGGTTACCTTGATACCACTTTATATTATGTGGACCAAGTTCTTGGGACTGGGAGATACCTACTGGCCTCTCATCCTCCCGTTTTTGACCGGTGGCGGATTCTTTAACATCTTTCTGATTCGTCAGTTTATGATGACCATTCCTAGGGACTTGGATGAGGCGGCCTCCATTGACGGTGCAGGTCGCATGCGTATCTTGTGGACCATTCTGGTTCCAGCGATTAAGCCGGCAGTTGTGGTTGTTGGAATGATGTTGTTTATTCAGATTTGGAATGACATGCTCCAGCAAATCATTTATATTAACAGTATGAGTAAATTCACGTTCTCCATTGCGCTCACCAACTTTACGGGATCCTTTGGAACGAACTGGCCGATGGCAATGGCGGCAACATTCTTAACGATTTTGCCGGGTATTGTGATTTATATTTTTGGACAGAAGAGCTTCGTTGAGGGTATCGTATTAACCGGAATGAAGAACTGATTGGGGTTTTTATGAAGTACTTAAAGCGTTTTATGAACTGGTATTGGGGAGATAACGATGTGGAAAAAGAGCCGCCGAAAGACGGCTTTTTTCGCATTTTATATTTACTTGGTAACTTCCCCGGAAAAATGATTCTTATTAATGTTGTGTTTTTGTTATCTTGCCTTCCGATTGTGACGATACCTGCCGCACATTCTGCTATGAGCGCATTTGTTGGCAAGATGTATCGAGATGGATTTGACTTTTCTCTGGATAATTATAAGCGGGAGTTTTCTGGCCGGTTGTGGAAACAGCTGCCTTTGGGGCTCTTTAGTGCCGCTATCATTTTCTACGGATACTATCTGATGAGTCTGGCTGGAAACTTTAAGAATGTTGGTGATACAACAACCCATGGCTTGCTACTGGGATGTGGCGGAGTATTCTTTTGCGTCGGACTCTTGTTAAATGTATGGATTTCTGTTCTGTCAGCGACCCTTGAACTAAAGAATCATGATATTTTAAAAAATGCAGCGATTTTGTTCCTGATAGAATGGAAAAGAAGCGCAGGAATATTGATAACGTCCGTGATATTTTTGTTTTTGACGTTTACCTTTTTGCCATATTCACTTATTCTATTGTTGTTGATAGAAGCTGTGCTTTATTGGCTTATTTGTTATGAATTGATAGATCCTGTGATTCAGGAACGTATCGTGAAGCCTTATGAGGATCTAAGAAAAGGGGAATGCCCATGACAATCAAGGAAATCGCACAGAATACCGGCGTGTCCGTTGCTACCGTTTCTAATATCATCAATCAAAAGGGCAGAGTCAGCGAAGAAACCAAGGAACGGGTGGAGGCATACATTCGGGAGCATAACTATACTCCCAATGCGGTTGCTAAGAATCTTAAAATGCAACGCAGTCATTCCATTGGTGTTATTGCAGAGGATGTGTCCGTATTTGTTCAGCCGGATATTATAGATGGCATTACGGAATGCTGTGAGGAAGAGGGGTTCCAGGTCTTTCTTGTGAATCTTCGCCTCTACAAAAAATATGGCGATAAATACTATAAGAATGATGATCATAAGGAATTAGTGCACAAAGAAATTCAAAAACTGATTGCATTGCAGGTGGAGGGCATTATTTACATCGCGGCCCATGAACGGAGCAATGCAGTCATTCCGGAGGGACTTCCAATTCCGGTTGTTATGGCTTATAGCTTTACCAACAATCCTCAGATCCCATCTGTTGTAGTGGATGACCGGGACGGAGCTAGACAGTTGATGGATTATCTCATTGCAAAGGGACATCGTAAAATCGGTGTCATTACTGGCAAGAAGGAAAGCTTCCATGCGCAGCGCCGATTGGAGGGTTACCAGAGTGCTCTGTTTGACCATGAGATGATTGTGGATCCTTCTCTGGTACGTTATGGCGATTGGGAGCGTGACAGCGGGTATCGCTATACGAAGGAACTGATTGAGAAGGGCGTAACAGCTATTTTTTGCATGAATGATGTGATGGCTGGCGGCGCATATGATCAGATTGAAGAGATGGGACTCACGGTTGGTGAGGATATTGCTGTAGTTGGTTACGATAATCAGGCGCTCGCAAGCTTTGAAAAGCCTCCGCTGACGACGGTGGCGCTTCCGCTTCATGATATTGGATATCAAGCTTGTGGCATCATCCTGCAGATGTTGTCAGGAAGACCGTTGGATAATAAAGAGGGGCTTTATCGCATTTCCTGTAGCCTCTGTGAACGAAGTTCAGTCAACGAAATAAAGCCCGAAGGGTAATGAAGAATGAAGGACGGTATTACTTACTGAAACGAATGACATTCCAACTTTTGGATGGCAGGAGGACAGTAAGGATGCCGTCTTCTTTTTTTGCAGTTGTTCCGGTGGTAGGAACAACGGTGTTAGGATGGGATTCGGTATTGGTAGCTTTTACATCATCATGAGTTAAAATGATATGCTCCACTACTTGATAATCTGCGTATTGGCGCAAATCACAGGATAGTTCGAAATCATCTTCCAAGTGCTTGTTTACTGCGAAAATCGTTAATGTATCATGCTTGGCGTCTGTGGTTACTACGCTATCAATATATGGTGCATCACCGTGCTTGCTTTCATATGATGTTGTTTTTACAACAGTTTGCAATACTTCTCCACGGCCGTAGAGACTGGCATGTAAAAATGGATAATATATGGTCTGACGCCATGCTCCGGTGTCACTGGTCATAATTGGTGCGATGACATTTACTAACTGTGCCAGACATGCAATCTTGATACGGTCAGCGTGGCGAAGCAGCGTAATCAGCATGGATCCAACCAACAGAGCATCTTCGAAATTGTATACGTCCTCCAACTGGTGTGGATGCGTACTCCATGGTTCTAATTGTTTGTCAGCTTCATTGGAGTGATACCAAACATTCCATTCATCAAAAGAGAGGTTGATTGTTTTCTTGGAACGTTTCACAGCTTTGACATAATCGCAGATGGAAAGCACCTGTGAGATAAACTGATCCATAGCAACGGAACTTGCCAAGAAGTCCGGTGTGTTGTTGTCAGCGTTGCCGTAGTAGGTGTGTAGGGACAGGTAATCTGCTGCATCGTAGCTGTATTCCAATACTTCTCGTTCCCAGGTTCCAAAGGTTGGCATGCTGAGCATGGAAGAACCGCAAACCACGGTTTCAATGGTTGGATCCATCAATTTCATGATATGACCGGCCTTATCTGCTTTTAAGCCATATTCTGTTGCAGTCATTCGGCCCATCTGCCAAGGACCGTCCATTTCATTTCCCAGACACCAAAGCTTAATATTGTGCGGCTCTTTTACGCCGTGGGAGATGCGAAGGTCACTGTAATAGGTCCCGCTTTTAAAATTGCAATACTCTACCAGATTGCGTGCAGCATCAATATCCCTAGTGGCTAGATTGACGGCCATCATTGGTTTGGTATTTGCTGCCTTGCACCATTCCATAAATTCATTCAATCCGAATTGATTGGTCTCGATGACACTCCAAGCTAATTCGGGACGAACTGGTCGCTGGTCCTTTGGACCGACACTGTCTTCCCAACGAAATCCAGATACAAAGTTGCCGCCTGGATAACGGACAATGGGGACATGGAGGTCACGCACCAGTGCCAGCACGTCTTCTCGAAAACCTTGTTCGTTGGATAAAGGACTGTCGGGCTGATAGATGCCTTCATAAACCGCACGTCCCAAATGCTCAATGAATGAACCGTAAATGCGGTCATCAATGGCTGCAAGGGTAAAATCTTTATCAATACATATCTTGACTTGTTGTACTTCTTTTGACATAAAAACCACCGAATATAGATTTATAACATTTGCTACTTGATATAGGAATATTATTGCAAAAATGCGTATAAATCAAAATGATTTTCTGTTCGGAATTATTGACTTTTTGTACGCGCATATTCACAATGAATTTATAGGAAAAACGGAGGACGAGAAGGATGTTTCAAACAGATTACTGTGGTTACAATATTCATAATCCCAATCGGGATGTGATTTATCGTCCGGAGGGGCGGATGGATTATTTGCTTTTATACCTGACCTGTCGGATGGAATTCTTTTTCCCTTGTGGAGAACTCTCGGATAATGTCGTAGAGCGTGATGGGATTTGTTGGAGGTGTGTTGTGGCCGAGCCGGGGGATTGCATTTTATATGCGCCGGGGGTACCGCAGTATTATCGCGCTATCGAAGGGTTCTCAAATTCTTTTGTACATTTTACATGTGATGTAGGAGAGATGGATAACTGCCAGATGCCATTGAATCAGATTTTTCATCCTTCCATGGCTGATGATATAGTGGAGCTGATGCGACGGATTCAGGTGGAGTATTTGTCGAATCAAATCGATGGTGCAAACATGCTGGATTTGTTGATACGACAGCTACTGTTGACCGTGGAGCGTAGTTGCCGGTTGGTACGTAGAGATGAAGACCAGATGGAACAATATGTACTAATGCAGCGATTTCGCGTAGAAATGTTGCAGCATTGCAATCGGGAGTGGCCAATTGAACGAATGTGCCAAGAAACACATTTAGGGCGGACACAGTTCTACCGGACCTATCAGTATTTTTTCCACACCACACCCAAGGAAGACCTATTGCAGGCAAGGTTAGATATGGCAAGGTATCTTCTGACTAACCGTGAACTGCTGGTATCGGAAGTTGCAGAACAATGTGGTTTTTCTAACATTTATTATTTTAATCGTTATTTTAAAAGGGCGATTGGATGCTCTCCCAGTGATTATCGAAAACGTTAATGAACGCTGCTTTCGGAGCACTATATGAAATGGGTAGTGGTAGTTGATGACGAAGAATACAATCGCAGAGTGGGAGAACCTGGCAAGGAGATTGAGATGGCGGCTCGGGCGAATGACATGGATGCTGTTCGTGAGAAGTTGCCGAAGTTTTTACTTGCTTATCGAGAATTAGGGAGTAAGATAGAGAAGTTGTAATTATTGGAAGAAAACTGGAGAGTTGGATGGATAACAAGGATATTCGCTCCTTCGTGGAGTGTTATGAAGCGCGAAGTATTAATAAAGCAGCGAAAGCTCTATTTATTACGCCGCAGGGATTAGGCAAGATTTTGGATCGCCTGGAGCGGGAGATGCAGATTGAACTTTTTGAGAGAACCAAGCAGGGGCTTATCCCTACGGAAGCGGGCGTCTTTTTCTACGAGAAGAGTCAGATGCTATTAGCCATTGGTCAGGAGTTAGAGCAGGGCCTAGAAGCCCTCCGCAATCAGAACAATGTTTTCCATGTGGGATATTCCTGCGGACTCCTTCGACTTCTTCCCATGCATAAGATTGAAAAGTATCAGAACCTGCTGGGAGATACGGAGCTTGTATTAGAAGAAGCATCCAATCCGGATGTGAAGAAGAAATTGGTGGAAGGCCAGTTTGATGTGGCACTGTGTATCGGACGTGTGGCTGCTGCGAGTATTGTGGAGCAGGAGATTTCCAGAAAATCCATGTGTGCGGTGGTTCCGAAAGGTCATAAGTTCTATGACCGAAAAAGCTTAACCATTAAGGATTTGAAGAAGGAACAGATTATTAGTCTGAATGAGAAGTATCAGTCCTATACGAATTTGATTAATACTTGCGAGCGGGAGGGTTTCTGTCAGGTTGTGGACTTATATAAATACGCAGATTTTGTAGAATTATATAAGCATCACAACAAGATATCGATCGGTTACAAAGAAGATGAAACCGCGAATCCGGATGATATGTTTTTGTACTATTCCAGAGAAGATATAGAAAAGTATGGTGTAGTAGGGATAGAAATAACAGTGATTGCAGCTTAATATGGTTGTTATAGAGGTTGATAATTTAAGTGTTATAGCCTCTTTTACAATAGTAAATTAAAGAGAAAGGAGTGATCTTTTATGAAAAAAAATAATCGTGTACGGAGGGCCCACGAAATTTGACCCTCCAATAAAAAATCGGAGGATTAAAAAATGGTCAACTTAATTGAATTAAGTGAAGAGAACTGGATGGACTTTGCCGGACTATCCGTTGATGAAAATCAAAAACACTATCTGGCAAGTAATATTGGCATCTTGGCAAGAGGGTATGCTTATCGTTATTCTAGGGCAAATGTCATTGGAATTGTGTTTGACGGAACTCCCATAGGACTGGCTATGGTAAGGGATATGGATGATGAACCGGCATGCTATGAATTGCAGCAGTTTATGATCGATAGGAATTTTCAGGGCAAAGGATACGGATTTGAAGCGCTGAAACTTATTCTTGCCAGGCTTAAAGATGAGCAGAAATATGACTGTGTGGAAGTTTGCGTTAAAATGGAAGATGCGCAAGCAATACATGTCTATGAGAAGGCTGGATTCGTTGACACCGGTTATATTGATGACGATGTTCCCGACAGCTATAATTTAGTTTATCGCTTTGAAGGTGATGATAAGCTTGAGGATGTGGGCATAAGAATTATTAACGTAGAGGAACCAACAGAGAAGCAGTTGATTTCCAGAACAATACTTGAAGCGCTTCCTGATTGGTTTGGAATTCCTGAATCTAGGGAACAATACATAAAAGAAAGTGTATCTCAGCCTTTCTTTGTGGCATATGATTCAGAAAAACCTATAGGTTTTCTTTGCCTTAAAGAGACGGGAAAAGAAACCGTAGAACTCTGCGTTATGGGAGTGTTGAAAGACTACCACAGAAAAGGTGTTGGAAGGAAAC
>JAEEGF012357646.1_pt1 | contig 18459 bp, 12 predicted proteins | sample 9134171 | NCBI WGS metagenome assembly JAEEGF01 (sample SAMN16246542, study PRJNA631951) | gut metagenome | biome: gut microbiome; feature: rumen; material: AP-attached | host: Bos | place: Iran: Karaj | collected 2018-10
TGTATCTTCATAACAGCATCATCGTCAACTTTTATATAAAGACCAGCAGAAGAATATCCTTGCGACATAATATCCATATTGAATTCTGTAATAGTTTCATCTGTTGGGATGGCAGGTGTGAGTCCACCCTCGTGAATGTGAAAATCAAGAAATACCTGCTGGAATGAACTTGGGATACTGCTTCCATCACCCCAATTGAAAGTCGTGAATCGCATTGCTACGATTGCTACGTTTTCGTTGAACACATCTATCCCCACATGATTGTATGCGCCCGACATCCATGCTGCACCTGTGAAATGCCAAGTTGGCATAGGAACAAAGTTGAATTTGCCATTGAACTTAAGATTTATGCCAGTCTGATCTGCAGCGTCTCCATTATACTCATTAAGAACTAAATTTTTAACATCCAAGGTCCAATTGCCATTTTCATCCTTATTTATGTCAAGCTTAGCCTGGTCAGACACTTTATTTCCAAAGATGAGATTATTTTCAAAATCATGGAACTTAAAATCTGCCTTTGCTGCCACAGACTGACCACCAATATCTACACCATCAAGCCAGTCCAATTCAGGAGTGCCACCTGTATAAGGTGTAAGAAGAGTCATCATAACAGGGTCAGCGTGGTCATCTGTATAGAAGGTGAAATTCCATTCGACGTTAGATTTATCATAAGTTATAGTAGGAGTTACATCAACTTCAAGGCCAGAGAGATCACAGAAGTTAGTGCGCCAGCCCATTTCTTCCACATCACCAAATCTTCCAATCTTGATGTCACGGAAATGGCTCACTTCAGCACGATTAACAGTGAAAGCCTTTTCGGTTGTCATTGAGAATTTTACAGGTAGTGTATCATCGTCTACGTGAGTAACTCCACTTATTGTGAAACCATTCTCGAAGGTCATGCCTCCAGGCAATGAGAAATAGATGTCTAAAGGTACTTTTTCAGACAATACTGGAGCATTGTCACCACTTCTTGTGGCAAAATCTTCAGTGATAGACGTTCTCTCGCCTCTCTCAGGATTGGGTTCCAATACTAAACTGTGATCAGAAGCATAGGACAAGTTAAAGCCAGAATAGAACTTCTCCCCGTTATTGCCCCTTAGAGTCAACTCTTGCAACTGACCTGTGCCGAAAATTCTGAAATGAACCATGCCACCCAGCTGCATGAACTCCATCCGCTCATTGATGCTTTTGGCAAACATCGGGGTCTTAAGATCTATATTCATCTCATTGTATATTGCAGCATAATCCCAAGGAACGATGGCTACATCTGTTAACGTGTTGTAGTCTATTGGAACTGGATAGAACGCATAGAACTCAGAACCATAAACAGGATTACCCGAAAATTGAGCAACTCCTGTAGTATAGTCAACTGATGTTGCCCGAAAACGTTGAGGATTGGTAGCGTCTCCTTCATCAGAAAGGACTAGGATTTCATCAGCAGCATCCCATACAAGCCACTTATCAGACAAGAATAAACGTGTATCTGCAGTACCCTCCATCGTAGCTGTAATGGTGCTGATGGAGCGCTTCTGACCTTCAGGAGCATTATTCATCCCGTTGTCAGTAAAATCGTTGTTCGAGCAGCCTGCCAAGAACAGCAAACCAGCAGCGAGTCCTAAGATTTTTTTAATCATAGAGTTGTCCTCCTATTCTTTAGTTATTGAATTCAAAAACTGTAATGATGCAGTAAGCCACTACACCACCTTGCAAATCTACAAAGTTTTTTGCAATAACACAATAATTTTCTCTTTTTTTTCGAAGACAATAAAAAAAATGGGTGATTCCCTTACAGGAAACACCCAATTCCTAAAATCTTATCAATTTATTTATTACTCAGCACGCAAAGTGAAGCGCTTGAAGTCAACAACAGTCAGATCCTTGTCGAAGCCCTGCAGGTATTCTGCAACGGTCTTCTTAGCATCCTTGTTGTACTCCTGCTTCAGCAGACAAACGTCCTTGTAGAACTTAGCCATACGACCGTTGGCGATGTTCTGGATCATCTGCTCTGGCAAACTTGCAGCTTTCTGCTCAGCCACTTCCTTCTTGATACGACGAATGTCATCAGCCTGCTCCTCAGTAATGATCTTTTTCATGATACCCTCGTTCAGGTGATCCTCGTTCTCAGCAATGTAGAGGTTATAGCCAGCCTTACGCAAAGCAGCCTCAACAGCCTTGTTGATCTGCTCGTCCTTAGTCTTCTGAATAGCTACGCTCAGCTCGTTGTCCTTAACAGACTGAGGAACGCTTGCCTCGTCAACAGCCACAGGATTCATAGCAGCAATCTGCAGAGCTACCTCATGACCAGCCTCCTCGAAGCCAGGCTTGTTCAGCAAGCACATGGTGCAGAGGAAGTTCTTGCTCATGTGGTTATAGGTAGAGATACCCTCGCCTTCCAGCACATTGTAGCCATCCAGCTCCATCTTCTCACCAGTGATACCACTACGATCAGTCACAGCCTCAGCTACGGTGCGGTCACCCAACTTCAAAGCCTTCACCTCATCCAGAGTCTTGCAACGATTAGCCACAGCAGCATCCAGGATTTCCTGAGTCAGCTTCACGAAATCAGCGTTGTTAGCCACGAAGTCGGTCTCACACTTCAGAGCGATCATAGCGCCAAAGTTACCGTCAACCTTAACCAGCACGCAACCCTCAGAAGCCTCACGGTCAGAACGCTTAGCAGCTACTGCCTTACCCTTCTCGCGGATTATCTTAACAGCCTCGTCGAAATCATTGTTCGCCTGAGTCAGTGCATTCTTACAGTCCATCATACCAGCACCCGTCATCTTGCGGAGCTTGGTGATATCAGCCATTGTTACAGCCATAATTCTTTAATCTTGTTTAATGGTTAATAATCAATCCTCTTCCTTGATGTAGTTAGCTGCCTTAGAAGCGTTGAGTGCATCCTCATCGCGACGGTCCATGCGAGCCTTTGCACGGCGTGGACGCATCATCTTAGGAGCCTTCTCAGCAGTCTCTTCCTCACCAGCAGCTTCCATATCAATCTTCTCAATCTTACGCTCTTCAATGCCTTCCTGCATAGCAGCGCAGCAAGCGTCGAGGATTACCTCGATTGACTTGGTAGCATCGTCGTTAGCTGGGATGATGAAATCGATGTTATCTGGGTCAGAGTTGGTGTCAACGATACCGAACACTGGGATACCCAGACGATTAGCCTCGCGAACTGCAATATTTTCCTTCATTACGTCCACTACGAACAGTGCAGAAGGCAGACGGCTCAGGTCGGCGATAGAACCGAGGTTCTTCTCCAACTTAGCGCGCTGACGAGAAATCTGCAGGATCTCACGCTTTGACAGGTTAGAGAATGTACCGTCAGCAGTGAGCTTATCGATGTTAGCCATTTTCTTCACAGCCTTGCGGATGGTTGGGAAGTTGGTGAGCATACCACCTGGCCAACGCTCAATCACGTAAGGCATGCCAACAGACTGTGCCTTCTCAGCCACGATCTGCTTAGCTTGTTTCTTAGTAGCAACAAACAGGATTTTCTTTCCTGACTTGACGATTTGCTTCATAGCTTCAGCAGCTTCATCAACTTTAGCAACCGTCTTATTTAAATCAATGATATGAATACCATTGCGCTCCATGAAGATATAAGGAGCCATTGCTGGGTTCCACTTTCTCTTAAGATGACCGAAGTGGCATCCAGCCTCGAGTAATGTATCAAAACTTGTTCTTGACATTTGTTTTTTTCTATTAAATCGTTTACTTTCTTTTTTGTTTGTTCTAAACCAACCGCCGGGTAGCCTAAACCTACGAGTCCCGGTAGTTTAGATGCTAAACGCGTATTCGTTCCAACAGCACATTAACGCTTGCTGAACTGGAATCTACGACGAGCCTTTGGACGACCTGGCTTCTTACGCTCAACAGCACGTGGGTCGCGAGTCATGAAGCCTTCAGCACGCAGGGCCTTCTTGTCTTCTGGATTAATCTTCACCAATGCGCGAGCAATTGCCAAACGCAGAGCTTGTGACTGACCTGTGAAGCCACCACCACAAAGGTTCACCTTGATATCATACTTCTCTGCTACACCCAGCTTGTTCAATGGCTGCTTCACAACGAACTGCAGGATTGATGATGGGAAATAGACAGCTAAATCTTTCTTGTTAATGGTAATATTACCGGTACCTTCTTTCACGAAGATACGTGCAACAGCACTTTTGCGTCTGCCTAATGCGTTAATTACTTCCATATCTTCTTTTTAGTTAAGTGCGTTAATATCAATGAGCTTAGGCTCCTGTGCCTGATGCTTGTGCTCTGAACCAGCATAGATATACAGATTGTCAAGAATCTTTGCACCCAGCTTGGTCTTAGGCAGCATGCCCTTTACTACTCTTCTCAACAGACGGTCTGCGCCATTAGGCTTAGCCAACAGCTTGGCAGGAGTAACCTCTCTCTGACCGCCAGGGTAACCTGTGTATGAAAGGTAAACTCTACCGTTCCACTTGTTACCAGTCAACTTAACTTTGTCAGCGTTGATAATGATCACATTATCGCCGCAGTCTACATGAGGGGTGAAGTTAGGTTTATACTTACCTCTCAGCAACTTCGCAACCTTTGAGCCCAGACGGCCTAATACCTGGTCTGTGGCATCTACGATAACCCATTCTTTGTTTACCGTAGTCTTGTTTGCAGAAATGGTCTTGTAACTTAAAGTATCCACTCTAATTAAAAATTTAAAATTGTTACTACTAAGATCTCATCATAAGTCCCTGTAGATTCTCGGCCAAAAGAAATCTACAAAGCGCTATGAATCAATCGCTTTTTATTTTCTTGATAATAATCGGCTTGCAAAGGTACAGCTTTTCCGTCAATTAGCAAAGAAAATGCTTAAAAATTTGCATTTCCAGGCGTACGTGGATAAGGTATCACGTCGCGGATATTAGCCATACCGGTTACGAACAGGATAAGACGCTCGAAGCCCAGACCAAAACCACCATGAGGGCAGCTACCATATCTGCGGGTATCGAGGTACCACCACATGTCTTTCATAGGGATACCACGAGTATCGATTTCATGCTTCAGCTTATCGTAGTTCTCTTCACGTACACTACCTCCGATGATCTCACCGATTGAAGGGAAGAGTACATCGGTGCCCTGAACGGTCTTGCCATCCTCGTTAATCTTCATGTAGAAGGCCTTTATTTCCTTTGGATAGTCAATCATGATGACAGGGCGCTTGAAATGATGCTCTACCAAGTAACGCTCATGCTCGGAAGCCAGGTCTGTACCCCAAGAAACGGGGAACTCAAACTTGTGTCCATTCTTCACTGCCTCTTCAAGGATACGAATACCCTCGGTGTAAGGCAGACGAATGAAATCTTCCTTCAGCACACCTTGCAGGCGTTCAATCAGAGTCTTGTCTATCATATTGTTGAGGAACTGCAAATCATCCATACAGTTATCCAACGCCCACTTCACACAATACTTGATGAAGTCTTCTTCCAAGTCCATCAGATCATTGAGGTCTATAAACGCTACCTCTGGCTCTACCATCCAGAACTCTGCCAAATGGCGAGGAGTATTGGAATTCTCGGCACGGAATGTAGGACCAAAAGTATAGATAGCACCCAAGGCTGTTGCAGCGGTCTCACCCTCCAGCTGACCACTCACCGTCAGTGAGGTCATCTTGCCAAAGAAGTCGTCGTCATACTTGATCTTGCCATCGTCATCTTTCTTCAAGTCATACAGGTTCTGTGTAGTCACTTGGAACATCTCACCAGCACCCTCGCAATCGCTTGCAGTAATGATGGGAGAGTTGAAATAGAAGAAACCATGCTCATGGAAGTATGTGTGAATGGCTATAGCCATATTATGACGGATACGCATAACGGCACCAAAGGTATTGGTACGCATACGCAGGTGAGCCACCTCACGCAAGAACTCCATGGAATGTCCCTTTTTCTGCAAAGGATATGTATTGTCGGCAATGCCGAGCACTTCAATTTCACGTGCCTGAATCTCAACTGCCTGACCTGAGCCAACAGACTCAGTCAGCACACCATTCACACTCAGGCAAGCACCTGTGGTAATGTCTTTCAGCAAATTCTCGTCAAAACTTTCCAAATCGACCACAATTTGCACATTATGGATGATGGAACCGTCGTTCAGCGCAATGAAGCTTACCTTCTTGCTACCTCTGCGAGTACGCACCCAACCTTTTACATTCACCAAAGCGCCAAAATCGGTACGCTTCAGCACATCCACCACTTTTGTTCTACGAATATTTTCCATATCGTTTTCTTTCTACACCTTATTTATAATATTAAGCGAAAGAGCCCATGCGGAGGAAGTTCACTTCCTGCTGCGTCAGGAATCTCCAGTCTCCACGCTTCAGACCCTTCTTTGTCAGACCAGCAAAGAATACGCGGTCGAGCTTGGTCACCTTGTAACCCAAATGTTCGAAAATGCGACGCACGATGCGGTTCTTGCCAGAGTGGATTTCGATACCGATATCGTTCTTCTTGGTCTCATCAGCGTATGCAATCTCATCTGCATGTACCTCGCCGTCCTCCAATTCAATGCCAGTAGCAATCTTGTTCATATCATCTTGCGTTAAATCCTTATCCAATTTAACACGATAAATCTTCTTCTTCTCATACTTAGGATGAGTAAGCTTAGAAGCCAGTTCACCATCGTTTGTAAGCAACAACACACCAGTAGTGTTACGGTCCAAACGGCCTACAGGATAGATACGCTCTGGGCAAGCACCCTTCACAATGTCCATTACAGTCTTGCGAGCCTGTGGGTCATCGGTAGTAGTCACACAATCCTTCGGCTTATTCAGCAACACATAAATCTTACGCTCTATAGAAACGGGCTGATCGTGGAACTTCACCTCGTCACCACGTTTAATCTTGGTACCCAGTTCCTTAACGACCTCACCATTTACAGTTACCACACCTGCCTGGATGTACTCATCAGCCTCACGGCGAGAGCAGATACCAGCATTGGCCAAAAACTTGTTCAAACGGATTTCATCGTCTGGAGTATAGATCTCTGTATATTCAACTGGACGGTGGTTGTTAATTCTCATGCCGCCACCCTTACGCAGCTGTGGACGACCGGGCTTGCCAAAACGGCCACCACCCTGACGAGGACGGAATGGACGCTGCTCACCACCCTCACTGTTGTAACGAGGACGATATGGACGCTGTTCACCACCCTCGCTGTTGTAACGAGGACGATATGGACGCTGCTCACCACCTTCACTATTATATCGTGGACGATAAGGACGCTGCTCACCACCCTCGCTGTTGTAACGAGGACGATAAGGACGCTGCTCGCCACCTTCACTATTATATCGTGGACGATAAGGACGCTGCTCACCACCCTCACTGTTGTAACGAGGACGATAAGGACGTTGTTCGCCACCCTCAGCATCACTGTTGAAACGAGGACGATATGGACGCTGCTCGCCACCCTCTGTATTACTGTTAAAACGAGGACGGTAAGGACGCTGTTCGCCTCCACTTTGGTAACCTCTCTGCTGACGGTTAGTATTGTCTGCATTCGGATTAAAACGCGGGCGATAAGGCCTGTCGTTTGTGTAAACACGTTGTGGTCTTGATCCACGGTTGTCGAAACCTTCAAATTGATTTCCATCGGCATTGCCTGTAGATTCGGCATTCTGCCACTCTTTGTCTTCTGTAATCATCTTTATTTAAATAAATTGTTTGTACTGCTTGGCCTCACGGCCAAATGTTTTTCTCTCAAGATTTAAATACCTAATTGTTCTTTATGCTATTAAATATTAAATGCCAGTATAATTCATCGGACTGATTGCACGCAATTCCTGCTTCACCTCTTCGCTCACATCCAAACCGTCGATAAAGTTGCGGATAGATGATTCGGTGATAGCCTCGTTGGTACGTGTCAAAGCTTTCAATGCCTCGTACGGATGGGGATAAGCTTCTCTACGCAAAACAGTTTGGATAGCTTCTGCCACCACACTCCAACAATCGTTCAAATCAGCATCAATCGCCTCACGGTTCAAAAGCAATTTACGTAAGCCCTTCAAGGTGCTCTGAATAGCTATCAAACTATGACCCATCGGCACACCGATGTTACGCAGTACGGTAGAGTCAGTCAGGTCACGCTGCAAACGAGATACTGGCAGCTTCATCGCCAAGTGTTGAAAGATAGCATTAGCTATGCCTACATTACCTTCAGAGTTCTCAAAGTCAATGGGGTTTACCTTGTGAGGCATTGCGCTAGAGCCCACCTCGCCTGCCTTGATCTTCTGATGGAAATAGCCCATCGAGATATACATCCAGCAATCCCTATCCAAATCCATGATGACCGTATTGATGCGTCTCAACGCATCAAACACAGCCGCCAGGTTGTCGTAGTTGGATATCTGCGTGGTAAACTGTTCACGCTCCAAGCCCAGCTTCTCAGCCACGAACTTGTTGCCAAAATCCTTCCAGTCGTATGCAGGATAAGCCACATGATGGGCATTGTAGTTACCCGTAGCACCACCGAACTTAGCGGTAATCGGACAAGCCTTCAGCAATTCGAGTTGCTGCTGCAAACGATACACATACACCTCAATCTCTTTACCCAAACGAGTAGGAGAAGCAGGTTGACCATGTGTCTTTGCCAACATAGGTATATCTTTCCACTCATTGGCATAAGCTGAAAGCTGGTCGATGAGCTCCTGCAAAGCTGGATAGAACACCTCATTCAAAGCATCCTTAACTGACAGAGGTACAGATGTATTATTAATGTCCTGTGAAGTCAAACCGAAATGAATGAACTCTTTGTAATCGTCCAATCCGCCAATCTTATCAAATTGCTCCTTCAGGAAATACTCCACAGCCTTAACATCATGGTTGGTCACAGCCTCAATCTCCTTGATACGTGCGGCATCGGTTTCAGTGAAGTTACGATAGATGTTGCGCAACACCTCAAATACCTGGTGATTTACTCCTGCCAACTGTGGGAGCGGCAATTCACACAGCGTAATGAAATACTCCACCTCAACTTGTACACGATATTTTATCAAAGCATATTCGGAGAAATAAGCGGCAAGTGACTCAGTCTTACCTCTATAACGCCCATCGATAGGCGAAATGGCTGTCAGTTTATCTAATTCCATGCAATATTTTATCCCTTTTCAATCATTTTAGGGTGCAAAGATAGTGATTATTATTTTTATTTTGCGTACTTTTGGCCAATAAAATGTAAAAAAAACGATTGTTATGCATAAAATCAACCATAAAAAACCGAAAATCATGAGAACGAAAAGATTCTTTTTGTGCGTCTGTGCGTTGGCAACCTTTTTTATCAACGCCTCAGCACAGCAGTTCCAGTTGAATTCAACAGGATATTTTAATAACCAGGGGGTGGATGTAATGGCATTCAACGACTTCTATCCCGAGGGGCACCAGAGTGGTATCAGCGTCCTGATGAACGGACAACGCATAGCTTCCAACGGTGACATCCGTATGGAGGCAACACCAGGTCAGTGGCAACCCGTACCTAAGCAGTTGGATCGCAAAATTGAGGGCAATAGCATCGTGACCACGCTGTGTTTCCCTGACTCTTCACGTCACCTCACTGGTTTCAACCCTATGGTTTATCCTGACTATGTGTTTAATTATACCGTAAAGGCTGAGGCACAGGGCGGTAGCATCGTGGTAACGGTGGATATCGACAAGCCTGTACCTCCACAGCTGCAGGGTAAGGTGGGCTTCAACCTGGAGTTCTTCCCAGGCTGGCTATTTGGCAAGCCTTGGATGATGGACAACCAGACGGGTATTTATCCTCAACAGCCCAACTCTCCGCTGCTGACTACTATACCCAACTATGGTTTCACAGGCAAGTTCCACGATGGCAAGAAGCCGTTGGCTGATGCTGATCATTTGAATGCCACCGGCTACAGTCCTCTGATTGCCGACGATATCATCAGTGAACCATACGCTGTGGGTAAGAAGTTTACATCTCGCCCAGACGATCCCTACAGCAAGCTGACCATCGAGTCAGAAACAGGTGACCTGAAACTCTACGATGGTCGTATGAACCACAACAATGGTTGGTTCGTGCTTCGTAGTGAGATTGCTCCTGGTGTGACCAAGGGTGCCGTAAAGTGGATCATTACTCCAAATATCGTTTATGATTGGATTTACAAGCCTGTGGTACAGACTTCACAAGTGGGTTATCACCCTAACCAACCCAAAGAGGCTATCATAGAGACCGATAGTCGTGACAACAAGACTTTATCGGCTCAGATAGTTAAGATTGAGGCAAATGGGGAGAAGACCGTCAAGACTGTTAGTCCAAAAGAATGGGGCAAGTTCCTGCGTTACAATTATTTGAAAGTAGATTTCAGCGACATCACCGAAGCAGGTCTTTACCAAGTCAAGTATGGTGATTCCACATCGTCTGTGTTCCGTATCGATAAGGGTGTGTATGACAGAGGTGTATGGCAGCCTGTCATCGAGTATTTCCTGCCTGTACAGATGTGCCATATGAGGGTAAATGAGAAGTATCGCGTTTGGCACGATGCCTGCCACATGGATGATGCGCAGATGGCACCTGTGGGTAACCACATCGACGGTTATGACCAGCGTCCGGGCTTGACTAAGTATCAGCCTAATACAGTGGTTCCTGGGGTGAATATCGGTGGTTGGCATGATGCTGGCGACTTCGATCTGCGTGTAGAGTCTCAAGCTGGCGAGTCTTATATCCTGACGATGGCTTATGAAGCTTTTCATCCAGAAATCGACGTGACTGCTATCGACCAAGTGAAGCGTGTAACGGAAATCCATCAGGCTGATGGCAAGAACGATGTGTTGCAACAAATTGAGAATGGTGCTTTAACAGTAGTGAACAGCTATATTGCTTTGGGCAGACTGTATCGTGGAATCATCTGTAACAACCTCAGACAGTATGTGTTACTGGGTGATGCAGCAACGATGACCGATGGCGTGCTGGGCAACAGCGATGACCGTTGGATCTTTACCGAGGACAATCCTGGCAGAGCTCTAAGTACTGCTGCTCAGTTAGCTGCTTCCTCAAGAGTGCTAAAGGGATTCAACGACACCTTGAGCACACACTGCTTGAATATCGCCAAGACCATCTACGACAATACACCGATGAACGACCGACTGATTAGCAGTAAGTTGCATGTAGCTGTGGAGATGTATCTCACCACCCAGAAGCAGAGCTACCTCGACTACATCTTTGCTAACCAAGCTGTAGTGATGAGTCAAATCAACCGCACAGGTTGGTATATGGCTCGTGTGGCTCGCATCATCGAGCAAATGAATGACAGGAAAGCTAAGCAGTTTACCACAGCTTTCAAGGCTGCCTTGGCTGGCTACAAGACAGAACTCGACAAGCAGGCTGCTGAGACACCTTATGGTGTGCCTTATCGCCCAAGTATCTGGGGAGCAGGCTGGGACATCCAGCGTTTTGGCTATGAATACTATTTTCTGGCAGCAGCATATCCAGAGATTTTCCCGAAGGACATCATCTACAATGCTTTGAACTTCATCTTGGGTTGCCACCCTGGCTCTAACCAAGCATCGTTCGCATCAGGTGTTGGAGCACAATCAGCTACAGTAGCTTACGGCTTGAACCGTGCTGATTGGAGTTACATCCCAGGTGGTGTGGTTTCGGGTACGGCCATGATTCGCCCTGACTTCCCAGAACTGCTAACCTTCCCATTCCTTTGGCAGCAGGTGGAATATGTATTGGGTGGTGGTTCATCGCATTACATGTTTTTGGCTTTGGCTGCCCAGCAAATGAGTCGTAATTGATTGAAAACCTTATATAATGAAAAAGTTCACAACTACATTAATGGCAGCGTTGGCACTGAATGTGCTGACGCTGCACGCAGTTAACATCAACGTGGTGCCTCAGACCTGTGCCACCGACGCTATTTCTTTCAGTGACCAACGTCCAGCAGTTGAAAAACGTTTGTTCCGCTCTGAGGCTGTGGAGCAGACCATCAAGCAAATGCAGGCTCGATTGAAAAACCCGAAGTTGGCTTGGATGTTCAGCAACTGTTTCCCTAACACGCTGGATACCACCGTACATTTCAGTAAGGATACAAAGACGGGGAAGCCCGACACCTTTGTCTATACTGGTGACATTCACGCTATGTGGCTGCGTGACTCGGGTGCCCAAGTATGGCCTTATGTGCAGTTGGCCAACCAGGATGCCCACCTGAAAGAGATGGTGGCTGGTGTCATCAACCGTCAGTTTGCCTGCATCAACATCGACCCATTCGCCAATGCGTTCAATATGGAGGCTATTCCTGGTGGGGGCGAATGGAAGAGCGACATGACTGACATGAAGGATGAGTTGCACGAACGCAAGTGGGAGATTGATTCGCTATGCTACCCCATCCGTCTGGCTTTCGAGTATTGGAAGGTGACAGGTGATGCAAGTGTGTTCGATGCTACTTGGATTGAGGCTATTCAGAACATCCTCAAGACTTTCCGCGACCAGCAGCGCAAAGAAAACAAAGGCAGCTATCGTTTCATGCGTCGCACAGAACGACAGTTTGATACAATGAGCAACGATGGTTGGGGTGCTCCCGTAAAACCAGTGGGCCTGATTGCTTCCGCTTTCCGTCCATCAGATGATGCTACCGTATTTTTGTTCTTGGTTCCATCCAATTTCTTTGCAGTCAATGTGTTGCATAAAGCAGCTGAAATCCTTAACTCTGTGAACAAACGCAGTGATTTGGCTGGACAATGCATAGCATTAGCCGATGAAGTGGAGCAAGCTCTACAGCAATATGCCATTTATGACCATCCGAAATACGGCAAGATGTATGCTTATGAGGTGGATGGCTTTGGTAACCACCTGCTCATGGACGATGCTAACGTACCTTCATTATTATCTATGGCCTACTTGGGACTGGTAGATATCAACGACCCCATTTACCAGAATACCCGCCGTTTCGTATGGAGCGAGGACAATCCTTATTTCTTCCGCGGCAAGGCTGGCGAAGGTATTGGCGGTCCACACATCGGTCACGATATGCCTTGGCCAATGAGTATCATGATGCGTGCATTCACCTCTCAGGATGATCAGGAAATTAAGCAATGTGTCAAGATGTTAATGGATACGGACGCTGGCACGGGTTTCATGCATGAGTCGTTCCACAAAGACAATGCTGACAATTTCACACGTGCTTGGTTTGCTTGGCAAAACACGCTCTTCGGTGAGCTGATTATCAAGCTGGTGAATGATGGCAAGCTGAATTTATTGAACAGCATTGAGTAAAATGCGAAAGAAATGACTACCTTATAGATAAGATAAGCTACACCTCAACAATACTCAAAATAATTTGGCAGTGTGTTCGGTTTGCATTATCTTTGCACCCAAATTTATTTAAAGGAGAATATTTGAATGGAAACATTTTTGATAAAAGCGGTGCAGCTGATGCTGAGTTTGTCGCTGTTGGTGGTGATTCATGAAGGTGGTCATTTTATGTTTGCCAAACTGTTCAAGACAAGGGTTGAGAAATTCAGGTTGTTCTTCGACCCTTGGTTTACTTTGCTGAAATTCAAGCCGAAGAACAGTGAGACGGAATACGGACTGGGGTGGATACCGTTGGGTGGCTATGTGAAGATAGCCGGCATGATAGACGAGTCGATGGATCTGGAACAGATGAAACAACCTGCCCAGCCCTGGGAGTTCAGAGCCAAGCCCGCTTGGCAACGACTGCTCATCATGATTGGTGGTGTGCTGTTCAACTTCCTGCTGGCTTTGTTCATCTACTCGATGATACTGTTTGCATGGGGCGACTCCTATATTCCTGTACAGCAGGCACCTTTGGGTATGCAGTTCAATGAGACGGCTCATAATGTGGGCTTCCAGGATGGTGATATCCTGATGGCTGCTGATGGCAAGCCGTTAGAACGTATGGGTACCGACCTGCTGATGAGCGTGGTGGATGCTCGTCAGGTTACGGTTCTGCGTGGTGGACAGGAGGTTTCAATCTATATTCCTGAGGATATGATTAACCGACTGATGGAGGACAGCGTGACCTTCACTGCTTTCCGCATGCCTTTCGTGGTGGACAGTCTGATGGCTGGCTCGGCAGCTGAACGTGCTGGTATGCAGCCTGGTGATAGCATCATCGCCATGAACGGACAAACCCCGCTGGCTTACGATGCTTTCATGCAGGAGATGCAGAAGCGAAGAGAAGCGAAAAGCGAGAATCATGATGTTAACCTGACTATCATGCGTAAGGGAGTGCGTCAGGAGTTGACACTGACAACAGACGAGGATTATAAGATAGGTGTCTTTCCTGTTACAAGCACAGCCCGACTGCTGCCTGTCATCAAGACGGAATATGGGTTCTTCTCTTCATTCCCTGCAGGTATCGCCTTGGGTGTGAACACGTTGAAGGGTTATGTGAACCAGATGAAGTATGTGTTCTCAAAGGAGGGAGCAAAGCAGTTGGGTGGTTTTGGCACCATCGGCAACATCTTCCCGGCTTCATGGGATTGGCATCAATTCTGGTATATGACGGCATTCTTGAGTATCATCCTGGCATTCATGAACATACTGCCCATCCCTGCTCTTGACGGTGGCCATGTATTGTTCCTACTCTATGAGCTTATTGCTCGCCGCAAGCCCAGTGATAAGTTTATGGAGCGTGCCGAAGTGATAGGTATGGCGATATTGTTTGGTTTGCTGATATGGGCGAACTTGAATGATGTGATTAGATTCTTGTTCTGATAAACAAAGCAACATTATAAGCATTGAGCATTAAGAAGGTAATAGGAGTATTGGTGCTGGTGCTCGTCAGCTTAAATTCATTTGGCAAGGACGACTTGAAGGCATTGTATGATTCACTGGACTATTCAGTGGCTCATAAGAACATTTATGCCCAAGAAAAAATCAAGCGGATAGACGATATCCGAAGCGCTCTCTCCTACCCTAACCTCAATGACGTCAACAAATATGTAGTTTATAATCAGCTCTATAACGAGTATTGGAAGTTCGACCTCGACTCTGCCATCCACTATGCTCGCTTAGAGGTGGAGACAGCCATCCGCATGGAAGACGAGTACCGTCAGACGCAGGCAGAGTTCCAATTAGCCACTTCATACGCGATGCACGGCATGTATCTGCAGGCTGAACAAATATTGAGCAAGCATAGTTTGGAAACGCTCCCGAAAGACCTGCGAGCCGAGTACTACAATGCTAATATCCAGTTCCTGCAGTACTACCTCTACACCTCCGATTCACCCGAAGACGCACTGATGCAGAGCAACTATCGCGATTCGCTCTATGCCACACAAGACCAGTCGTCCATCGAATACCGACTCGCACTGGTTGAACGTATGCCTGAGCGAGACCGTTTGGCTGGCTATACCCGACTGATTGACCTCGTAGAACGATACTCACCCCTATACGCACGCATTACGTATAATATTGGTACCATCTTTGCCCAGCAGGGAGACCGCGACGAAGCCAAGAAATACCTCATCCGTTCTGCCTTGTCCGACATCTATAACGTGACCCGTGAGAACCAGTCCATTTATGAATTGGCACGCTTGGTTTACGAGGATGGCGATTATGCCCGGGCTTACCGCTATGCACAATCTTCGTTCGAGGACGCCATCACCGCAGGCATCCAATTCCGTGTGGCACAGGTGTCAGGCTTCTACTCCATCATTACCGATGTCTATCAGCGCCGTGAGGCCAACGACAAGCAGTCGCTCATCAATATCATCGTCTTGAGCGGCATTTTGCTGGTGTGTCTTATTGCAGCTATATTCTTCATCTTCCAGCAGTTGAAGAAAATCATGCGCATCCGTAAAGATTTGGCAGACAGTAACGACGAGCTGCAACGCCTGAATGAAACGCTGAACGACATGAATGCCCAGCTACACAGCAGCAACTCAATGCTGGAGGAGAACAATGCCATCAAGGAGCAATATATCGGTCAGTTCTTCAACATCTGCTCGGGCTACATCGATAAGATAGGTGACTACCAAAACGTGCTCTACCGACTGGCTGTGAACAAGCACTATGACGAACTGGTGAAGAAATTGCGTTCCACCACCCTCATCGACTCTGAGACCGAAGCATTGTATCACCACTTCGACACCATCTTCCTGAACCTCTTCCCCACCTTCGTGGCCGATCTCAACTCACTGCTGCGTGAAGAAGAGAGAATCGTGCTCAAGCAAGACACCTTGCTCAATAAAGAACTGCGTATCTATGCATTACTCCGACTGGGTATTACCGACAGCGAGAAGATAGCCAACTTCCTGCGTTGCTCCACCAGCACCATCTATAACTACCGTACAAAGATGCGTAACAGAGCTATCGACAAGAACACTTTTGAAGATAAATTTATCAATAATTAGTCGGTATTAGCATTCCAAAACTTCTACATTTTATCTCATTATAAAAACAATCAACCATCTGAAAACAAAGTAGATAACATTTCAATCAATCTACATTTTTATATTGATTATTCGCACATACGCATAAGATTGCTAATTTTGTTATCGCAAAAAAGGCGGAGAGCCAGTTTTGTAAGCAAAAATTGAATCAACAATTTAAAACGTTTTATAGATGGAGAATACCATGATTAAAGTAGGCTTAATCGGCTTCGGCAGAATGGGTCGATTCTACTTACACGAATTCCAGAGAAACAAAAATTGGCAAGTTACTTATATTTGCGATCCTTACGACAAAGCGCAAGAGATGGCACGCGACTATTGCCCCACCGCCAAGGTAACGGGAAATGAGGATGACGTGTTCAATGACCCTGAAGTAGATGTGGTGGCTCTCTGTGCTTTGGCAGACTCCCGCAAGTCACAAATCCTGAAAGCGCTGGCTCATGGCAAGCACATCATCTCTGAAAAACCCATCGCTATGCTCCCTGAAGACGAGTGGGAACTGGTGAAGGCTGTAGGAGAAAGCGACCGTTTAGCCACAGTGAACCTCTACTTGCGCAGCTCATGGTATCATCATCAGTTGAAACAATTCATCGATGAAGGCGAATTAGGCGAATTGGCCATCATCCGCATCTGCCACATGACCCCTGGCCTGGCTCCTGGCGAAGGACACGAAGCTGAAGGTCCATCGTTCCACGACTGTGGCATGCACTACTGCGATATCACCCGCTGGTATGCCCAGAGCGAGTTCAAGACCATGCACTCACAGGCATTGCGCATGTGGAACTACAAGGACCCTTGGTGGCTGCAGGCTCATGGCACCTTCGACAACGGCATCGTTTACGACATCACACAGGGTTTCGTCTATGGACAGATGTCCAAAGACCAGACCCACAACTCATACATCGACCTGATTGGTACGCACGGCATCGCCCGCATGACGCATGATTTCAAGACAGCTACCGTAGAACTGCGAGGCATTACCAAGACAGTAACCATCAACAAACCTTATGGTGGCAAGAACATCGACGTGATGATCGAGAAGTTCGCACAAAGCATCCGCAACGGCAAGCTCGACATGACCCTGCCTTCACTGCGTGACTCCGCTATCGCTTCGCAGTTCGCATGGGATTGCCTGGCTGACGCTCGCACGCACGACCTGCCTGCCATTGGCGACCTCGATACGTTGGAGCAAATCCGCTACCGCCGTGCCCACATGACCAACGGCTATGGACTGCTGCATCAGACGGTTAGCAAATAGAATCAATTATTCACAAAAATTTATTAATAAAAATCATTTTGAATATGTCAAACTTATCAAGAAGAAGTTTCCTGAAGACTGGAGCTGCTGCTCTGGCAGGATTCACCATTGCGCCTAACATCATCTTAGGCAAGAGTCACAATCATGTTCCCCCAACTGACAAGCTGAACATCGCAGCTGTTGGTGTTGGTGGTCGTGGTGCCAGTGTTTTGAGAGGCATGGAAGCAGAAAACATCGTAGCTATCGCCGATGTTGACTGGGGTTATGCAAAACCTGTCATGGACAGATACCCAAATGCCAAGAGGTTCAAGGACTATCGCCAGATGTATAGCGAAATGGGCAATAGCATCGACGCTGTAATGGTGGCAACAGCCGACCATACCCACGCAATCATCGCCGCAGAAGCCATCACCATGGGCAAGCACGTGTATGTTGAGAAACCTCTGACCCACTCTATCTATGAGGCTCGCCTGCTGAAGAAACTGGCCGAGAAGTATGGTGTGGCTACCCAGATGGGTAACCAGGGTTCTTCTGGCGAAGGCACCCGCAAGGTCATCCAGTGGGTACAGAACGGCGAGATTGGTACCGTAACAAAGGTAGAAGCAAGCACCAACCGTCCTATCTGGCCACAAGGCTTGAACCGTCCTACCAAGGTTGACAAGGTTCCTAAGACGCTGGATTGGGGTCTCTTCCTCGGCCCGGCTAAGTTCCGCGACTTCAACTCAGTATATCATCCATGGAACTGGCGTGGATGGTGGGACTTCGGTACAGGTGCCCTGGGTGATATGGCTTGCCACA
>JAEEGF012256255.1_pt1 | contig 18458 bp, 13 predicted proteins | sample 9134171 | NCBI WGS metagenome assembly JAEEGF01 (sample SAMN16246542, study PRJNA631951) | gut metagenome | biome: gut microbiome; feature: rumen; material: AP-attached | host: Bos | place: Iran: Karaj | collected 2018-10
TACGGGAAGTTATCCTTGGAGGGGGAGAACAGATCCTTCAGCTCCTCCTCGCTATGACGGATTCCGACAAAAGTAAAACTGATATGCACCACCTTACCGTCAGGCACATAGTCAACTTTCAGCTGACGCATTTCACTTCTGTTGGCCGCCAGGATATTGTCCACCAGTATCTTCAGCAGATTCCGGTCACAACGGACACTGCGGTCTGTATCGGTGCATGTGAACTGTATCGTGCGCTTCTCCCTGGCCTGGAGGGCCTCTGTCCTCTTTCTCACATAGGCCGAGATCTCATTACAGCTGACCGTCTGACTATGGAAGTTGGACTGCAACAGCTGACGGTTAGCCTGTTCATACAACAGCAGGTACAGTTCCTTATAATATTGTACCAGGCTATTCAGCTCGTCTATCGCCTCGCGGTTGTCGGAATCCTCACACAGTCGCTGTGCCATCTGGTCAATACGGGCCGGATAATACATGGTCTCATGCTTGATGGTGCTGAGCGAGTTATCCAGGACTTGATTCATCACATACAGGCGGTCCTCCTCGAAACTGGTCTTGTAGTTCTGTTCGGTAAGGGCGGTGATTCGCCGCTGCAGGTCATTGATGCTGAGCAGGCTTTTTGTCATATCTGTATAGAAGTCCCGGACAAGGCCGGACAGATAGGCATCGTCACGGACGCAGTCCGTCAGTCGGTCATGCTCACTGTTCAGGTAACGGATAAATCCGGTGTTCAGCCGTATGACTTCGGATTCGGACCGTGGAGACAGTTTCTCCAGTTCCCTCACGTGGGAAATGATTTTCCCTAACGTGAGCGTAAAATCGCGGCTTAGGGAAGCTATCATCTTTCTGTTCCGGATACGGTCCTTCAGGAAAACCATATAGATAAGGAACAGGACGATGATTCCTGACAGGGCAAGCAGGACAAGCAATACGGAGCTGTCATACTTGGCCTCCTCCATCCTGCGACAATAGGATGCCAGTGAGGTGTCCTGCGAATAAAGCCAGTGCAGACGTACACACTCACTGTTGTTGAAGCGGTAATCGGCCCAGCGTTTCAGGGCCTGTGAGGCAATGGCCATCTCGTTCCGCAGCTGCACTACCCTGATGGTATCGAATGGGGTGCCGGAAACACGTAAGGCACTGTCCGCAAACAGCAGGGCGTCCTCATAGCGGCCTTCAATATTGGCATTGTAGGTAGAGTCACAGAGTGAGCGGAACAGCCTGTCCGATGCCTGCAGGGATACGGACAGCATCAGTACGAGTGCCAGGCACAGCACCCTGGGCAGGCGGAACCAGAACCTGCTGCCCTTACCCGGAGAGCTTTCCACACCGAACTCGCAGACGGCAAAACGGGAGGAGAGCTTCCTGTATTTATGGATGATTCCCTTGCAGTTCATGATACCGAACCCGAATCCCTTGTTATCATTACTGATGCCCAGGTGTGAGGAATCATACACATTACTGTTGTTAAGGGTATCCACATCCTGCTGGCTGAGGCCTACGCCGGTATCCAGGATACCCACCTCTACGTAATCATCCGTCGCATCCAGTGTTACCTGTACCTTTCCGCCGGGATGGGTAAACTTGCGGGCATTGTCGGCAAGGGTATTAACCATAAAGAGGGTCAGCGCCTCGTCGGCCTTGACCTTCAGGTCTGTTTCCGGAACATCCAGGGTGATGTTCTTCTGCTCGAAGGTTGTTCTGTTCAGCCGTAGGATTGACAGGATATTGCTGAGGGGGAAGGTGGAGATATGCAGATTCAGCAGTCCCTTCTGCATTTTAATCCATTCGGTCAGGACGTCATTGATACGGGTAATCTCGGCTATCAGCTCACGGATGTAGGTAAGGCGGTCCGGGCTGGCTTTCCCCTCGGCCTTCATTCGGTTGGTCTCGGCATGGATCCGGTTCAGGTACGGTACAATGGCATAGACCAGCGATACCTTCGCACGGCGGATGATATTGCCGTTCTGGTATTCCTCAATGTGCAGCCTGCTGCTGTTTCCCTGGTCTGTCAGCAACTCCGTCTCATTCTCCTGCTGCTCTGTGAACTGACTTATCTGATTCCTGGCATCGGTATAGTCGCGTGAATCCCTGATGCTTAGCAGCGAGGCATACTGCGAGGTGATATGATGCTTGATACGGCGGATATACAGTACCGCCAGGATAAGAATCAGGAACAGTAGCAACAGGAACAGGGCTATTCCGGCCTGAACTTCCCTCACCTCGCTGGAGAGGTTCTCCTTACGGATATCCAGTTCCTTATTCTGACGGGAGTCGTCAAGCAGGTCCAGATAGATGTTCCGATGATAGTCCGAGCGCTCTTTGTTGCCAATGGAACTGTAGGAAAGGCTCAGGCGCTCATGGATTCCGGCCATCCAGGCAATAAAGGTCTTGCTGGAACGCTTTTTCTGACTGTGAACTAAGGACAGGGCCTTGGTATAGCTGGCATGAGCCTGCTGATAGCTTCCTTCTGAGAAATATATATCACCGATGGTTCTGTACAGACAGGCGGTCTGGAAAAGGTCCTTGTACTGTTTGAACAGGAGAAGGGATTTGGTTGCCAGGGCCAGAGGAAGGGCACCTGGTGTATCATCATCAGCTGCGGTACTGTCATTCAGCACCTGATCCCTGATGTAATTGTAGGCATCCCTCCGGTACTGTCTGATAACGCTGACGCTGGCGGAGTCTATCAGCATCTCGGCAAAGGACTGAAGGGAGTTGGCCTCGAAGTAGGTAATCTTCCGTGCCTTGGAGAGCGTGTAGGTAAGAAGCAGGTGGTCAAACTCCTGCAGCCGGACATCCGTGCTGTTGCCCTTGAGCAGACCGCCGCTGCCCAGCATGTAATGATAGTATAGGAACTGGGTAACATCCCTGTCTGACTTCACATAGTCCGATATGGCATTAATCTCCACATTGGCCAGAGAGTCCTGTCCCAGATAATAATAATAGGTAGAGGATACGATGTGCAGTTCGGTATTGGCATAATAGACCCTGCTCAGCTGGTGATCCGTCAGTTCGTTCAGACTCTCGTTAATCCGGGCCATGCGGTTCAGGGCGCTGTTTCTGAAACGGAAGAACTCATAACCGTTGCCTGTACGCTGCATCACCTTCATCATCATCACATCCGAACAGAGCAGTTCTATCTGATTACGGGACTGACGCTGAACCTGGCGGAGCAGGCTGGCGGAGCGGTCGAACTGCATCTGCTGGTAATAGTAATAGGCCAGGTTGTTAAGAGCCTCATTCCTGCCCTCCTCATAGTTTCGGGACAGTGAATAGGCCTTCCTGGCGGCAAGGTAGGAGGAGTCAATGTCAGAATACCGGGTCTCATAGGAAATAGTGTTGTACTTGTCCGAAGACTTTTGCTCTTCGGATTCACTACTTCTACAACCGGTGAATAGAAGGATTACCGATATGACTGACAACAGAGACCTCAAATTACTGACACATTTGTTAGTTATTGTCCGTATGAAAAGAATACAGCATAAATGACTGTATAGAGTAAGGTAGCCAGAAAGACAGCCTGCAGGATACGCAGGTCCTTTATCATATATCCGGATGAGGTGTACAGGCAGGAGCATTTCTCACAGAATACAGTATATCTCCGGGCCAGGGACTGATAGATATAATAGAACCCGCTGCCTATCAGCGAGCCTGACACGGCACCTGCCAGAATGTCACCCGGATAATGCAGTCCCAGGTAGATTCTGCTGTATGACGAGAGCACCGCCCAGGTGAACATCATCACCGTTGTAAGCCTGTTGCGGAAAATCAGCGAGAAATAAAAGGCGATGGCAAAGGTGTTGGTGGCATGACCTGAAATAAAACTGTAGATTCCGCTTCTGTGATTATTGACCAAGTCCACAAGTCCCTCCATTGACGGGTCGTGGGAAGGCCTGAGCCGGTGGAAGAAGGGTTTGCACAGACCACTGGAGAAACGGTCGGAAACCACTACAAGCAAAACTGTCAGTCCTAACAAGATAAGGTACCGGCGGGTATTGTTATTCTTAATCACCACGTATAGCAAACACAGGAAAAGGGGAATCCATGTGCCTGTACGGGTGATGGACAGGAAAATGCCGTCAAGGAAAGCGGAATCACTGCCGTTCAGCATTAGCAACAGTTCTCTGTCAAATGAAATCAGCTGGTCAATCATCGTTATAAAGTTATATCAGTTCAAGTGTATTCTTGGGTATCCATCCTATCTTCCCATCAGCGATCTGCACTTCGCACCAGTCCTTCATACTGGAGTCACGGATCTCTACGCGTGTGCCCTCGTGAATGATAAACAGGTCGCTTCCGCTCTCGGTGGGCGTACTCTTGACGGTAACGGCAGGAGACATTATGATGCCGTTGGTACGGTAAGTTGCCCAGGAACGCTGCTGGAAGGCGAAGATATTGCCTAAGATACACAGCACTATGCATAGGGCGGACATCAGCAGGCCGGCCTTTCTGAGGGAAAGGACATTGGAGAAGAGGAACAGGCTGATGAAGACAGAGGTAAGGATAAACAGGCTGATGTTCACAACACTCCAGCGTTCAAGGCTCATCATATTGACAAGTCTCTTGTAAGCGGATACGAAGATCATCTCATGGCGGGGTGTAATCCTGTCTATTGTCTTGTTACGTACCAGTGTCAGGTTGAACTGCACATCCTCATCGCTGGGATTCAGCTGGGAAGCCCGTTCTAACCAGAGAAGACTCTTGGCTATATTATCCGCCCGGTAATAGGCACAGCCCAGATTGTAATATACCCTGTAGTCCTTCGTACCGGCAGCCAGCTTCTCATATAATCTGATAGCTTTGTCGTACTGTTCATGCGAGTAGGCCGAGTCAGCCTGCTCCTTCAGCGGACGTTCTGCGGCATGGGAACTCATTGCCAGCGAGGACAGGCCCAGAAACAGAAGGATTAAGAGCTTCATATTGGAATCTTGTTTGGGGTTCTTCTTAATGGCGGTATCCAACTCATTGATAATGTCTGATGCCGAGGAATATATCTTCTCCATGGTGGCATCGGGGTCACCCGGCGCATAACGGGCAAACTCACATTCGCCGATCAGGTTCATGTAGGAATCTACCAGGGCCTGCTGCACGCCTACAGCCTGAAGCGAGGCACTTACATTCTCCTTGTTCAGTTCAGACTTCTGTATATTGAGTTTGTCGCCCGCATATCCCAGAAGGGCCTTCATCACCTCATCGTAGAAGGCCTCGCTCTGATGCTGTTTCATCAGGCTGGCAGCTGTCTTCAGGCGCTTGGACGCTGCCTTTCCAGCCTTCTGAACACGCATACGGGAGATATCCCGGCTCTTCCGGATCTGCCTGTTGAAGAGCAGAAGCAGCAAGCCAAAGACGCCGGCCGATACAATATAGTACATCCAGTAGGACATACTGCCGAAGAACAGTTCGTCTGATGCGGTATCATCTATATTACCTAATTTAATATAGCGGATGTCATTATTCAGAATCTTCAGGTCCTCCTGCTCGTGATAGGATGATGTGCCCTTTGTCTTGGACTTGGCCACAGCTATGGTGAAAGAATCTGTCTTTAGGGTCTTGTATGTATGCGCATCGGGATCAAAGTAGCAGAACTCAACGGGCGCGATAGTGAATTTGCCTCCATGGCGGGGTACAACGATATAGTCATACACCACATTACCCTTGGCTCCGGCTGAGGTATTGGTGGTCTTGTCATCCACTTTGGGGTCGTATATCTCGAAGTCCTGAGGGAACGCCACCTTAGGAGCCTTCATCAGCTTCATGTTACCCTGTCCGCTGACTGTGAGACGGAGTGTGGCCGCATCATTGGCATTTACCTGCTGGGGGGTCAGCTGGCCGGAGATGGTATATTTGCCGACGGCACCGGCAAAGTTGGCCGGCTTGGGAGTGGGCAAAGGCTGGACTTCTATCTCGATGGCCGGCGTATTTATACTCTTCTTGACCAGCTGGGTCAGCGAACCGCCGCCGAAGAACACATCAAAGGGGTCCATGCTGGTATTCTGTATCTCCACCTGGGAATCAAAGGTGATGCTGGGTACTTTCAGCTTACCGGTCTTCTGCGGGAAGAGGACATACTGACGCCATACGGCTGTGCCATAGGTCTTACCGTTCACCAGCTCATACTTGAGTGACATCTGCGCCTTGGATTCCACTTCCTGCACATGGAATCCGTCCAGCTGGGGCATCTCGCCGGCAATCTGATGAATGGAGACCAGGGTGTAGAGTTTATAGGTAAGAAGGACTGCTTCCTGCTCATATATCCTCTTCTTGCTGGCGGTAACAGTCATATACAAGTCATTGCTGCTGATGTCAGAAGCACTGGAAGGCCCTCGCTGACGTGAGGAGCGTCCGTTTGGCTGTCTTCCCGACTGCTGACTGTTTCCCTGGGAATTACCGCTTGAGGGCAGCACCTCTATCTGAGCCGTTCCGCTCTTATAGCTTTTACCCTCCACCTTGACAGTTGCCGCAGGAAGTGTAAACTTGCCTTCCTCCTTGGCCACCAGCATATAAGTAAAGGTCAACGAACTGCTCTGGGTGGTTTTTCCGTTGATAATGGATATGCTGCTGGAGCTGCTGGTACTGGGTCCGTAAACCACGTTGAAACCCGGGAAGTCTCCTACCTGTATATCATCCACATCCTGCGTATTGGCCACGTAGCTGACCCTGATACGCCTGCCCACCTCCGTTGTACTGGGGGCCTGAATCTTCAATGTTACCTGAGCAGACAACGCATCTGCCAGGAAAAGTAAAATGGTTAATATCGCGTACAGTCTTTTCATCTTTATGATTTAGTTTACCATTGTTTCTGCAGATGCTTCTTGCGGGGTTGCTGGAGGGCACGCTGCATTTTCTCCTGAGTGGATTTCTCGTCCTGCATGGCAGCCTTCAGCATCTGCTCGGCATTTTCCTTACTCATATCCGGTTTGACTTCTTCCTGTTGCTTCTGCTCGTTCTTCTTATCCTGCTTCTGCTGCTCCTGTTGTTGCTTCTGCTGTTCCTTTTTCTCATCCTTGCCGTTCTGGTCCTGTTGCTGGTCCTGATTGTCGGGGTTGGAAGGAGTATGCTTGTTCATATACAGGGCTAGAGCGTAGTTATAGCGAGTCTGGTTATTCGTAGGGTCGTTCCGGAGCGAGTTCTGATAGCAGGCCACCGCCTTGTCATACTGCTTGGCAGACTGCATCATCACTCCCATATTATGGTATATCCTGGCCAGACGGGCCGGGTTCTTCTCAAACTTGCTTGCCGTGTCGAATTCCTTCCAGGCATCCTTGGCCTTGTTCTGGTACAAAAGGGCATTGGCTAAATTGTAATGGGCAATAGCGTTGGTATTGTCCTTCTCTATTGCCTTCTGATACTCCACCTGTGCCTTAGCATAAAGGGTATCGCGCATCAGCCTGTTACCCCGCCTGATATGGTCCCTGTCAGTTTGTGCCGCGGCACTGAGACTGGCTATCAGTAATAATATTATAAATACAACCTTATTTGACATACGCTCTGTTCCTTAGAAGATTCGAAAACAATTTACGGTGACTGGCGCGTTCCAGGAATAAAACTTCCAGTATCAGGAATACAATACCCAGAATAACAAAGCCCTGGAACTGCTCGTCATATTCACTGTATATCTGACTCTCAATCTTTGACTTGGCCAGCTTGTCCAACTGTTCGGACAGTTTCTGCTGAGCGGACGAGCTGTTATCCACAAAGATATATGAACCGTTTCCGGCTCTGGCAATCTCACGGCACATTTCCTCGTTCAGCTTGGAGACTACGGTATTACCCTCCTCATCTATAATATACTGGCTGGTTCCGGGAATGGGAATGGGTGCGCCGGCAGGGTCGCCAATACCTAAGATATATACTCTGATTCCGGCCTCTACGGCAGCCTTGGCGGCCTCAACCGCCCCACCCTCGTTATCCTCTCCGTCCGTAATCAGGAAGATGGCTTTAGCCACACCTTCCTGCTGGGTAAAACTCTTGCAGGCCAGACGGATAGCCTCGGCAATATCGGTTCCCTGAACGGATATCATGGAGGGGGAGATGGTCTCCAGGAACATCTTGGCACTGACATAATCGCTGGTAATGGGAATCTGGGTAAACGCCTGTCCGGCAAAGACAATCAGACCCACCTTGTCATCCTTCATACCGTCCACCATGTTGCTCATCATCATCTTGGCCTTCTCCAGACGGTTGGGCTTCACATCCTCGGCATACATGGAGTTGCTGACATCCATTGCGATGACGGCCTCTATACCCATACGCTCCCGCTTGTCAATCTTGGTTCCGAACTGAGGACGGGCATAGGCTATGATGAACATGGCCAGGGAAAGCATGCACAGCCAGAACTTGACCTCGGGTTTCCAGGCTGACACATCGGTCAGCAGGTCTCTGACAAGTTCTTTCTCGCCAAAGCTGCCAAGTTTTCTTTTTCTTCTGTACACCGCATAATAATGCACCAGTATCAACAGGAGCAATACCAGGAATAAATATAAGTGGTCAGGATTCTCAAATCTTAGCATAATCTACCTCTGTTATGGAATTCTTTGCAGATATGTGTTCTTTAACGTAATCTCGGATATCAGGGCCAGGAGGGAGAGAAGAAGGAAAATTCCGAAGGCTTCATAGCGCTTGGAATACTTTCTGACATTCATCTTTGTCTTTTCCAGTTTGTCTATCTCCTTATAGACCTCAAAGAGTTTCTGGGTATTGGTTGCCCTGTAGAACTCACCGTCCGTCTTTCTGGCGATAGAGGCAAGTGTCTTGGTGTCTATCTCCACGGGGACATTAATATATTCAATCCTTCCGGCTACAGGCATTGGGTATCTGGCCGTGCCGTTGGTACCTACACCGATGGTATAGACGCGTACGCCGAAGCTCTTGGCAATATCAGCTGCGGTATTGGGACTGATCTGACCTGTGGTGTTCGTACCGTCGGTCAGCAGGATAATCACCTTGCTCTTGGCCTTGCTGTCCTTCAGACGTGTAAGGGCATTGGCTATACCCATACCTATGGCGGTTCCGTCCTCAATCATTCCGTTCTGAGCCATATCCACCCTCATTCCGTTCAGCAGATTCAGCAGTACGGCATGATCCAGGGTCATGGGGCACTGGGTGAATGCCTCGCCGGCAAACAGCGTCAGTCCTATGTTGTCATTGGGTCTGCCGGTAATGAACTGGACGGCTACCTCCTTGGCAGCCTCTATACGGTTGGGTTTCAGGTCCTCGGCCAGCATACTGGTACTGACGTCCATACACAGCATAATGTCAATACCGTCTGTCTGCTGGGTACTCCAGTTATTGGTGGTCTGGGGCCTGGCCAGCGCAATGACAGCAAAGACAAAGCAGGCTATCCTCAGCAGAAACGGTGCGTGAAGCAGGTAATTACGCAATGTCTTAGGGGCATGATGCAGTCCGTTCAGACTGCTTACCCTGATTGAGGGAGTGGATTTAAGATGTTGTAGAAGATACCAGATAGTATAGGGTATCAGCAGCAGCAACAGGAAGAAATATGCGGGAGAAGCAAACGTCATAATTACAGTATTCTATAGCAATATGTCATATGTACGCCATATCAGCCAACAAGTTAAACATAACGATATAACAATCAGCACACCCATGACGATTCTGGCGGCAAGAACCTGGTTCATCCTCTTCTTGTCTGTTTCCTTAATCACCTCAGGCTCCGGTTTCGCGTTGGGGTCAACCTCCTGTTTGGTCTGGTTAACATACTCCAGCGCAGCTACCAGGTTGGCATCATTCTCATTGATGAGGGTGACATATTTGGCAAACTTCACAAGGTCGGCAGTGGTGAATATCTCACGAAGTTCCGACAATGCCTCCTCGTTATTGTCACTTACCAGCCGGTCAATAATCTCGGCGGATGTCATCTCTGTGGCATTGAAACCATAGCGGTCCCTGATATAGGCACGCAGGGTATCGGTAAGCAGGGTATAGTATTCCTTACTGTCTTCCGTTGCCCACTTCCGGTCTGCCTTGATACGCTCAATCTCGTTGATAGCCACCTTATGCGGAGGCAGAACTTTCTTCCTTCGGATAATTCTCACAATGGGTTTGCCTATGAGAATATGGTAATAGAGTATCACGCACACCACCAGCATCAGGACAACCATGAACGAGCAGAATACGACATGACTCCAGTCACTCCAGGCAAAGGGAACATTCATAATCGGGTTGGGCGGAAAGAACTTGTCGGTGTGCAAGGTATCCACATCAACGGTGTAAACCTTGATGGCCAGACTTTTGGATGCGTACTTCCTGCCGTCAACCCTAACCTTGAAGGGAGGCAGGTAGTATAATGATGAATCCCATGCGGTGATGGTGTATCGCTGTATGATTTCCATCCGTTTTCCTTCATCCATATAACTGGTATCCGGACGCTGCACTTTCAGCACCTCAATGAGCGGGATAATCTGGTCACCTTTCTTAAGAACCGGCATCTGCAGTTTCTGCTTTGCCCCCAGGGTGACACTAAGGGTAAGGTCGGTCTGCTCGCCGATGAACAGCTGCAGGCTGTCAACCTTAGCTTCCACTACTACCTGTGCCTTGGCAGTCAGCACAGGTAATATCAGAACCAGTCCCAGTAGAATTCTATTTATACGCATAATAAACTACATTCATTATCTCAGCCTCTTTGCGCAAAAAGCGTCATCAGAGAACTTACATAGTCTTGGTCAGTACGGATGCTGACAGAATCCACATTACTTCTGTTGAAAGTATCCTTCACTCTGAGGTTCAGATTAGACCACCATCTGTATTGGGCCTCCCTGACCTTTCTGCTGCCGGTATCAACCACCATTTCATGTCCTGTCTCGGCATCAAGCATTTTGACCAGGCCGATATCAGGCAACTCGGCAACACGTTTGTCATAAACCTGGATGGCAACCACATCGTGCTTGCGGTTGGCAATTGACAGAGACTGGCAGAAATTGTTCATGTCAATAAAGTCGCTTATCAGGAAAGCCGTACAACGCCGCTTGATGGCCTGTGTCAGGTACTGAAGGGCAAAGCCCACATCTGTCCTGGTGCTTTCAGGTTCAAAATCAAGCAATTCACGGATGATATACAGGATATGCTTCCTGCCCTTCTGGGGAGGAATAAACTTCTCCACTTTATCGGAGAAGAAGATAACACCTATCTTGTCATTATTCTGAATGGCCGAAAAGGCAAGAGTGGCAGCTATCTCTGTTACCATCTCACGCTTGGTCTGCCTCATCGTTCCGAAGTCCAGACTGCCGCTGACATCAATAAGAAGCATTACCGTCAGCTCACGCTCTTCCTCGAACACCTTAACGTACGGCTTATTGAAGCGGGCTGTCACATTCCATTCAATATCCCTGATATCATCACCATACTGATATTCGCGCACTTCACTGAAGGCCATACCACGCCCCTTGAATGCGGAGTGGTATTCACCGGCAAAGATATTGTTGCTCAAGCCCTTGGTCTTGATCTCAATTTGCCTGACCTTCTTTAAGATATCAGATGTATCCACGGAATAACAGGATTAGGGAACTTCAACCTTGTTGATAATCTTGCTGATAATCTCCTCGCTGGTGACATTATTAGCTTCGGCTTCATAAGTCAGGCCGATACGGTGACGCAGCACATCATAGGCTACGGCACGCACATCCTCAGGGATAACATAGCCGCGATGCTTGATGAAGGCATTTGCCCTTGAGGCCAGAGCCAGATTGATGCTGGCACGCGGAGAGGCGCCGAACTCAATATAGTCCTTAATCTCCTTCAGAGCATATTTCTCAGGATAACGGGTCGCGAATACAATGTCGGCAATGTACTGCTCTATTTTCTCGTCCAGATAAACCTGACGTACCACTTCCCTGGCCTTGGTTATATCCTCGGTAGAGACAACGGGACGGATGTTGTCATCAGCTCCGGAAATCTGCTGGCGGATAATCAGCTTCTCCTCTTCCAGCTTAGGATAGTCGATAATCACCTTCAGCATGAAACGGTCCACCTGAGCCTCGGGCAGAGGATAGGTACCCTCCTGTTCAATGGGATTCTGGGTAGCTAACACCAGGAATGGCCTGGGAAGGTCAAAAGTTGACTTCCCGATGGTTACCTGACGCTCCTGCATGGCTTCCAGCAAAGCGCTCTGCACCTTAGCCGGAGCGCGGTTGATTTCGTCAGCCAGAACAAAATTGGCAAAGACGGGACCCTTCTCCACCATGAACTTCTCATCCTTCTGGCTATAGATCATCGTACCTATAACGTCAGCAGGGAGAAGGTCGGGAGTAAACTGGATTCTGCTGAACTTGGCGTCAACCAACTGAGACAAGGTCTTAATGGCCTTGGTCTTAGCCAGACCGGGAACACCCTCCAGCAATACATGTCCGTCACTAAGTAAACCTATCAGCAGTGATTCGATAAGGTGCTTCTGCCCTACGATCACCTGGTTCATTCCGGTAACCAGATTGGTTACGAAACCGCTTTGTTTCTCTATTCGCTCATTCAGTTCGCGAATATCTATTGATTCTGCCATTTTTATTGAATATTTTTATCTTTTTGTGCGCAAAATTACCGCTTTTCAGAAACATATACAATATGCAGAATACAAAAAAAGGTTACCCGGATGTTTAAATCTGTTAAATGATTATCTTAAAGATAATACTTGTGTTATTTTTGCTTTAATTTCGGCAGTTTCACCTCAGTACCTACTGGCAAATTGTCGGGGTCGGTGAAATTGTTGTAGGAAATCACATACCGTAATGCGTCATCTGTTCCGTATTCCTGACGGACAATCTTCAGCAGATAGTCTCCCCATTGAATGGTCCGCACCCCTTTATAGCCTACAATCTCAAAGGTGACACGCGTCTTTCCAGCCGTGGCAACCGGCTGTGGCTTGGGCTCAGGCTTAACGGGTTGCCGCACTTGATCCTTAGGTAAATCCTTCCGGACCTTACCCTCCTCGCTAATGGCGTTACGGATTGAGTCCTCCATCCCTTTAATGAAGATAGTATCAGGCTGTACAATCTTTTCTACAAAGACCGTATCTATCTGAACAACAGGATTCTGCGCTGGCTTGTTAAATATATTCTCAAGGTAACACCAATTCTTGCTTCCGGCAAAATAACCTGCCAGGAACACAATCCAGAAGAAGGCGAACAACAAGGCGGTCATCGCCGGTCCCACATACCACCAGCTATGCCTTCTGGCATCCGGAGCAACAGGCTGAGCCACAGGTTCCGCGGCTTTGGTTTCCTCAGAACGCCCAACAGGCGTTTCAGCCTTAGCCGGTTCCTCGTGAATCGTGGGTTTTTCCTGAACTACTGGTGTATCCGTCACAACAGACTCTTCCCGGGCAACAGCCTGAAGCTCAACTTCTCCGGCAATCGTAGCAGAAGAACCCGGAACAGGGATTTCCTCCACAACAGAAGGCTCTACGGGATGCCCCCCTGGAACATCTTCCACAAATGACGGTTCAGATTCTTCCACATTCTCATCCGGCACGTCGGCAGGCGTTTCCACCTTTTCCATTTCCTCAATGGAAGTTCCCTCGTTAATAATAACGGTCTGGAACAATGCAAAGGGTCTGTTTACCTCGTCCTTCAGTTCACTATCAGGAGTAAAGGTTATCTTGGAGTGACCGGGAATGACAATCCGCTCACCGGTATTCACGTTAACGCTTTCACGGTCCTGCACCTCTATCATTTTAAAGGTGCCCAGTCCTTTAATCTTGACAGTCTTATCCTGCAGAATTCCTGTGCTTATCGTCTCAAAGAATGCTTTCAGAAAAGCTTCGGCATCCTTACGCTGCATCTTTCTCCTGGCGGCTAATGATTGAGCCAGGTCCTGAAGTAATACTTTTCCTTCCATAATCCAACTTATTTACCATTAACCTTATCTTTCATACCCGAATTAGGCTTGAAATTAACAACCATCTTTGGCGGAACCAGCATACGCTGTTTGGTAGAAGGGTTAACCAGAACACGTTCCAGCTTCTTCTTAACCTCAAATGTTCCGAAACCAGTGATTCCAACAGTGTTTTCCTCGGTCAGTTCATTGGTAAGCACACTGATGACATCCCTCACCATCTGGCCGGTCTCCTTGGCATTGTAACCGGTCTTAGTACTTAACGCAGATAAAAATTCCTTATTATTCATATTGTATCAGATATACATATTATACCACTTATACCACTTATACCACATGCGCATAGAGGTCAAACTCCTCAGCGCTGTCAATCATTACTTGATAGAATTCTCCAATTCTAATATTAGTGCCGTCAGTCTTACGGATCAGCACTTCAGGATCCACTTCAGGCGAGTCAAACTCAGTCCTGCCGATATAGTACTCACCCTCCAAGCGGTCAATTATAACTCTGAACCGCTTACCGACCTTACTCTCCTGATGTGCCAGACTGATATTCTGCTGTACACGCATCAGTTTACTGAGCCTTGCCTGCTTTACTTCAGAGGGCACATCATCCGTGTAGTGCTCTGCGGCATAGGTACCGTCCTCCTCGCTATAGGCAAAAGCGCCCATCCGTTCAAATCGGGCCCATTTGACAAATTGAACCAGTTCATCGAAATCGGCATCCGTCTCACCGGGATAACCTACCATCAGCGTAGTACGTATGTGGATTCCCGGCACCTCCTTACGGATTGTTTCCAGCAACTGATAAGTCTGTTCCTTGGTTATATTGCGGTGCATATTGGCCAGCACATTGTCTGAACAGTGCTGCAAGGCAATATCCATATACTTGCAGACATTATCATGCCGGGCCATAACCCTGAGCAACTCCATCGGGAACTGGGTGGGATAGGCATAATGCAGCCTTATCCATTCAACTCCGGGAATCCGGGCTATTCGCTCCACCAGCTCGGCAATCTTGCGTTCCCTGTACAAATCCAGGCCATAGTAGGTCAGTTCCTGGGCAATGATCTGGAACTCCTTCACACCCTGTGCCACCAGCTCCTCCACTTCAGAAAGGACTTCTTCCATGGGACGGCTTTTGTGGGCACCGGTTATAATGGGAATGGCACAATAGGAACAGGTTCTGTTACAGCCCTCACTAATCTTCAGGTAAGCATAGTGTCCGGGCGTAGTGATACGCCGGGAATTGCAGGCCTCATGGTGATAGGTCTTACCCAGGTCCGAGATTATCTTCTCCCAGTCAAACTTACCATAGAAACGGTCAACCTCGGGTAATTCACCCTCCAACTCATGCAGATACCGCTCAGAAAGGCAACCCATCACAATCAGCTGTTTCAGATTACCCGTCTGCTTACGCTGAGCCATCTCCAGAATCATATTGATACTTTCCTCCTTGGCATCACCAATGAAACCACAGGTATTGATTACAGCAATCTCCCCCTTCGGGTCCTCAGCATCATGGGTAACGGCATAACCGTTCAATTCAAACTGACGGATCAGTTTCTCACTGTCCACCAGGTTCTTGCTGCAACCCAGGGTGATAATGTCTACAGTCGGCGCTTTCATCAAGTCTTCAGTGGATTAATTTTTAAACAGAGAATCCACAAACTCCCTGCGGTTAAAACCTTGCAAATCTTCCATTCCTTCGCCTAAACCGATATAGCGTACAGGAATCTTGAACTGATCGCTGATACCTATTACAACACCGCCCTTGGCCGAGCCGTCCAACTTGGTAATAGCCATACTGGTAACATCTGTAGCCTGAGTAAACTGTTTGGCCTGCTCAAAGGCATTCTGACCTGTACTTCCATCCAATACCAGCATAACATCATCCGGTGTATCCGGGATCAGTTTCTGCATAACGCGTTTGATTTTGGAGAGTTCATCCATCAGGCCCTTCTTATTATGTAAACGGCCGGCAGTATCTATCAGAACAACATCCACATCATTGGCAATGGCACTGTTCAGCGTATCAAATGCCACACTGGCAGGGTCACTGCCCATCTTCTGCTTCACTACGGGAACACCTACCCTTTCGCCCCAGATAACCAGCTGTTCTACGGCAGCGGCACGGAAAGTATCGGCCGCGCCCAACATCACCTTGTATCCGGCCTGCTTAAACTGGTAAGCCAACTTCCCGATGGTGGTAGTCTTGCCCACACCGTTCACACCTACCACCATTATAACGTATGGCTTCTTACCCTCGGGGATCTTAAACCCTTCGGTATCATCGGTATTATTCTCTGTCAGAAGCTGGGCAATCTCATCTCGCAGGATATTGTTCAGTTCATTTGTGGACACATACTTATCCCTGGCCACACGCGCTTCAATTCGCTGAATGATATTCAGAGTGGTATCCACACCCACATCACTCGTCACCAGAACCTCTTCGAGGTTGTCCAGCACATCATCGTCCACCGTTGACTTACCGGCAATGGCCCGTGAGAGTTTCCCAAAGAAACTCTCCTTCGTTTTCTCCAGACCCTGATCCAAAGTCTCCTTCTTTTCTTTTGAGAAGAAATTAAAGAATCCCATAATAATTGTAAATTACGTAATTTCAGCAGCAAAGGTACAAAAAAACCGATTAAATGTACATAAAATCAAAAACAAATTACCATAATTTTACTGATACTGCGTTTTGATGATAGCGAAACGGCCTTTCACTGCCGGCGAAACAGTCTTTTTCCGATTAAAGTTAAGGATATCACTTGGGGATATATAAAAAACTAAGGCCTACCTCACGGCAGACCTTGCGTCTCTTAAAGTAATAATTTACCTTAACTAATTAACCTAAAAACTTTTCTTTAACCTTAAACTAAAACTAACAACACTATGTTTTCTTTTGCTGGTGCAAAGGTACGCCGATTTTCCGCTATCAGCCAAATTTCCAAAGAAGAAAACGCAAAAATATTCCCCTTTATTGACATAAATCAAAAACATATCCGTTTTACTGGAGAATATTTGCCGAAAACAGACGGATTTAAACACATGTTCGCCAATATATATCAATGTTATGACAAATTGTCGTAACTTTGCCGCGGAGCGGAAAAAGAACAGGCCGTAAACTTGCAGCCGCCCGATACAACGAATCGGGACATCAGACTGACAAAGCGTCATTCGTCAGACAAGTTGGCACAGATTTTGTTCTAAACCTTGTAAAACGTATTAACAGAAGTAAGGATTAATTAAATGACAATAAAGTTTTCACCAGAGATGAATACAGTGCTGGCCTTCAGCAAGGAAGAAGCTGAACGTCTGCATAACGATTGCGTAACACCCGTGCACTTGGTTCTGGCAATCCTGCGACAGAAGGAGCAGAATCCAGCCAGGGATGCCCTGCTGCAAATACAGCCTGACCTGTCATTGCTGAAACAGGAGTTGGAAGCCATCGCTAAGCAGAAACAGGTACTGGTTCCGCCATCGCTGACTGATATAGGATTTGACATCACCGCCTCACGCATCCTAAGGGTATGCGTACTGGAGGCCAAGCAGATGAAGTCCGATACCATATATATAATACACGTACTGCTGGCCCTTCTGAAATTAGGCGACAGCGATGCCAGCCTGATTCTGGAGCGCATGAATATCACCTACCAGGCCATCACCAGGATTCTTCAGCAGAACGGCATTGCCCAGGAAGACACGAAGGACACCGCCGGCGAATCCGGAAATAATGAGGAGGATGAGGATGAGAATATGGAAACGGCACAGGGTGACGATACCGGAGCCCTCTCCATTCTTCAGATCAAGAAGAAGGGAACAGGCAAGACACCTGTCCTTGACAACTTCGGCACAGACCTTACACAGGCAGCCGCCAACGGACTGCTGGATCCCGTAATCGGCCGTCAGAAAGAAATAGAACGTGTGGCACAGATTCTGAGCAGGCGCAAGAAGAACAACCCCATACTGATAGGTCAGCCAGGCGTAGGCAAGAGCGCCATCGTAGAAGGACTGGCTCAACGGATTGTACAGCATAGGGTCAGCCACCTGCTATGGAACAAACGTGTGATTGTACTGGATATGGCCAGCGTTGTAGCCGGAACCAAGTACCGCGGCCAGTTTGAGGAACGAATGCGCAGCATCATTCTGGAACTGCAGAAGAATCCTGATATCATAGTCTTCATTGACGAGATTCACACCCTTGTAGGCGCCGGAGCAGCCGCCGGCTCCATGGATGCCGCCAACATGCTGAAACCGGCGCTGAGCAGAGGAGAGTTCCAGTGTATCGGAGCAACCACCACCGACGAATTCAGAAAAACCATCGAAAAGGACGGAGCGCTGGACAGACGTTTCCAGAAGGTTACCATAGAACCCACCACCAAGGAGGAGACCCTGCAGATACTGAACAATCTGAAAGAGCGTTACGAGGAACATCACAACATAACCTATACCCCTGAAGCATTGGAAGCCTGTGTCAGACTGACCGACCGTTATGTCACCGATCGCAGTTTCCCCGACAAAGCCATTGATGCTATGGACGAGGCAGGCAGCCGCATCCATATCCAGGAAGTTCCCGTTCCGGAGGAGATAACGCAGTTGGAAGCGCATAT
>JAEEGF010883697.1_pt1 | contig 18457 bp, 10 predicted proteins | sample 9134171 | NCBI WGS metagenome assembly JAEEGF01 (sample SAMN16246542, study PRJNA631951) | gut metagenome | biome: gut microbiome; feature: rumen; material: AP-attached | host: Bos | place: Iran: Karaj | collected 2018-10
CATCTCACGACTCCGCTGGATGTGCTGGGCGGTTCTCTTAAAGCCTTGCAGGAGAGCGGAGTGGAATCTCCCGAATTGCTCTCCGGCCTCCAGAATCTCATCGATACCGTGAAAGAATTGGGCGGAGCGACGGTATGTGAACTATGTGAGGCATGCGGAGAGGACATCGGGGCCGTTCTCGGCGTGCTATATCCTTGGACTATGAAAAACAACAAATAACGAACTGACATGGAAAAACAGAAATGGATTAATGAAGGTGGGGTTTATTTCCCCATCCCCGGCTATGCAACCATCTACACTTCCCCCGGCAACGGAGTGTTCCAGATCAAAGAGGACAATTTCCAGCATCGTCTCGGACTGGCGAGGATTGCGGACTCTTTCGAGTTTGACTTCAAACTCTATGACCTCGGCTGCGAGGATATCTTCGAGCGTGTCACGAAGACCTGGCTCTCCGATACTTTCAGCACCGGGAACAAGAACCTGGGCGTGATCTTCAACGGGCTCAAGGGCACGGGCAAGACCATCGCCGCGAAGCTGCTCAGCAACCGCCTGGGGTTGCCGGTCGTCGTAATCTCCAAGCCGATTGATGGTCTTCTGGAATTCATCCAGTCCCTCTGCTTCGAGTGCATCATCCTAATCGACGAGGCAGAGAAGACTTTCGATGACGATAAGGAGGTCCTGCTCAAGATGATTGACGGTGTGTACAACAATAGCCGAAAGCTCTATCTCCTCACGACCAACCGGCTCACCGTGGATGAGAACCTTATCGGCCGCCCCGGCCGAATCCGCTATATCAAGCAATTCGGGAACTTGACCGCCAAGGCCGTCGAGGACTACATCGAGGACAATCTCGAAGACAAGTCTATGCGACAGGGGATCCTTGAACTCGTGGACAGTTTGGTCATCTCCACCATCGACATCCTGAAGTCAATCATCGACGAGGTGAACATCCATGGCGAGATTCCTGACTGCAAGATGCTGAACATCCCGAAGGCGGACTACCACTTCGACGTGATCAGGTTCCAGAGTCTCGACTGTGACCAGATCGAGGATGTGAAGGCATTCATCATCAAGCGTCTCGGCAAGAACGACTCCATCTCCGGATGGCTTCGCAAGGAGAAGAAGGTCAAGTCCCAGAACGGACAGGAGACTAAAAGCAACGAGGAGATCGTCCAGTCTGAGTTCGGATGCTGGATAAACAGGGACACCGTACCGTCCGCACACTCCTACCTTCTGGTGGACCAGCCCATCCGTGGCGGAATCATCATCACGGAGCCTGACAAGTACGGATTCTTCAAGGTCCGTAACAACTACAACGACGAGGACGAACTCTGGTGCGTCATCGGAGACCACGGGGCCCCGTCGCTCTATCGGGGCAGTCTGGTGTTCTAGAAGTGGAGAGGCGTCCCATAGTCGGTATGAGGCGCCTTTTCCTTCTTACTTCAACAGTCCCATACGACGCATGAGGTCAAGGACTTCTTTCCGCCACTGCGGAGTAAATAGTTTTCTCTTCATGTATTAATGGAGGGATTCTTCTTTTTTGAGATGGGCTTATGGTTTACCTGCCATCTCATGTTTTCCTCCATCATAATTATAACTTGAATGCGAAAAAAGTCAAGGGCATAAGAAAGTTCGGGATATTTCATTAAATTTGCACATTACGCAACTTTAATCACATAATGAAAGAGGATATCAATCGCATCAAGGTTGTCCTTGTTGAGAAGAAGAGAACCAATAAGTGGCTTGCCGAACATTTGGGTAAGGATCCGGCCACGGTTTCCAAGTGGTGTACAAATACGTGTCAACCCGGAATTGAAACCCTGCTTGAGATAGCTCGTGTACTAAATGTTGAAGTTGGAGAGCTTCTTAGAGCTCCTAGAATTGACGAATAATGGCGAGAAGAAATAACACTCTCATAGATTTATTTGCTGGTTGTGGTGGGCTTAGTCTTGGCCTTGAACAATCTGGGTTCAATACTATTTTCTTTAATGAAATAATGCCGGTATATGCCTCCACTTATTTAAGAAATAGGCATATACCAGAGGGTCACTATTTCATAGGCGATATTAATACTTTAAATGAGCATTTAGACGATTACCGACATATTTGGGAATTGGAGGATGACGGTGTCGACCTTGTCTGTGGTGGGCCTCCATGTCAAGGCTTCTCAATGGCCAATAGGCAAAGAGTAATCGATGATCCCAGGAACAATCTTTATAAAGCATTTCTTACTTTTTTGAGAGCTGTTCGTCCCAAGTTTTTCATAATGGAAAACGTCAAGGGTATGGCTCAAAGAATTGCCGAGATTAAGGATAATTTCCGTGAGTACATGGGAGACGAATACTCATTTGATTATCGCATTCTCAAAGCTCAAGATTTTGGCGTTCCTCAGAATCGAGAGAGATTGATTTTTATCGGTAACAGAATGGGTATTGATCCAGCTGATATTTTCTCAAAAATCGAATCAAGAAAGAGAAAGAGTTTTGTTCTTCGCGATGCCCTGGAAGGTCTTCCTCATTTAGAGGCCCGTCCGGAGAAAAATAAGGGAGAACTTGAGGATATACGTTATGGATTGACTGAACGCGATTTTTCATATCCGCAGACTGATTTTTACCGGTTCTTAAATGGCGACAAAGTCATTACCAAACTATACAATCATAAGAATCGGTATAATAATCCCAGGGATATAGAGATTTTCCGCAGGCTTCCCCAGGGAGCTAATTCCTTACACGAGTCGATTGCTGATATAATGCCTTACGGCCGTCGTAACGATATCTTTAAGGATAAGTACTTCAAACTAAGGGAGGATGAGGTGTGCAAAACTATTACCTCCCACATGAAGTTTGATTGTAATATGTACATTCATCCTTGGGAAGCAAGGGGATTGAGTCCAAGAGAGGCTGCTAGAATCCAAACCTTTCCAGATGATTACATTATCTGTGGAGCCCAAAATTCGTGGTACGCACAAGTGGGTAATGCCGTTCCAGTAAAACTTGCTGAGGCTATTGGCTCCAGCATAATGGAGTTCCTAATATGAGACATCTAGAGTTGTTTTCGGGTATCGGCGGTTTTCGGCAGGCAATGAATCTCCTTACCCGTGATGGGGTAATGGATTTCGATAATTGTGGCTTCTCAGAAATAGACGCTAATGCATTACGCACCTATAGGGCGATTTATATGCCCGGCCACGACGAAGTGGACATGGGAGATATTATCGCTTTTACGCGGGATGACGCGGGCCTAAATGAGAGAATGAATCATTTAGGAAATGTAGACTTGCTCACGGGAGGATTTCCATGCCAATCATTTAGTATGATGGGTAACCAGGCTGGATTTGAAGATGAGACACGTGGACAAATGTTCTTTCGTATCTTGGATGTCATTGACGCCAAACATCCTCAATATCTTTTGCTAGAGAACGTGAAGAACTTATTTACTCACGACAAAAAAAGAACCTATCAAAGAATTGAGGCAGAGCTAAGAGCAAGAGAGTATCAAGTGTTTCCCAGAATTTTTAATAGTTCCGATTTTGGTCTTCCACAAACGCGAAACCGAGTTTTAATTTTTGCGACACGTGGCGCTGTGCCGGATGGATTTGATGATAATTATACTCCTCACTCTGTAAAGGAGTTATTTGATGCAAATATCAACGATATTTCCCCCTTACGCTATAACTCTACTCTTGATCTTCTTGACCACGAAGTTGATCAAAAGTATTTTTTATCTGACCGGATCAAACCTACAATTCTTGCAGACGGTTCGTCAAACTTCAAATCGAATTCTGAGATTAATCTTCGAATAGCTAGACCGCTAACAGCCAGTATGCATAAAATGCATAGAGCATGTCAAGACAATTATTATAGTCAAGATTGGATAATCAGTCATGGAGAGTATAATCCCGTTCTTGTATGTACAAAAGAAGAACTGGCCCGTCATGAGATAAGGAAACTGACACCACAAGAAGCATTCATGTTACAGGGATTCCCTAGAGACTTTGCGACAATTGCTCAAAATGCCGGGGTGCCCGATGGTGCCTTATATAAACAAGCAGGTAATGCAGTAAGCGTCAATGTAATTTACGCAATTCTGTATTATTTAATCAGCAATAATGTTATTCACAATTAGATACGAATATGGAAATTGTTAAACACATCAACGCCACAAATGCCAGTTTTCGTTCTCTAGGTCAAGGGGATGCAAAGAACACAGATTTATTTCTGGATAACGAGCACTATGATTTGTTTAAAGGTGCCGGAGCAACCATTACTGTAAGATTCGACAAAGAGAATCTCTCTCAAGCTATCCTCTTCATCGCGTCAATCCTTCCCAGAAAGTTTGATCATGGAAAAGACCACTACAGAGTCGATTTTTCCAAGGACTTCATTCTAAATCAGTTGGCTATTCTTGATGTGTTCTTTACCGAGAATGGGATTCCTGTGACAAGGAAGACCCAGATATGGAATGTCCGCAAAGATGTTCCCATGAAAAATGGTGCTATTGACTCAAGATTTTACTTTAATGGTTTAATGGAGGATCTTGAGTACATGAACACCCTCGGAAGCAAGGAAACAGTTAAGTTTTCTATTCGTAATTATCTGGCTGGTGGCTATTCAGACATTCATATTAAAGATTCTAGCGATGGTGTTTTCGACGTATGGATAACTAATACTACTACTCCATATGATGATGGAAAGGGACCATCTTCCCTTGAAGACGGAGAGTCTCTATGGGGTAATATTATTTACTACGGAGCACCCGGGACAGGAAAAACTCATAAGTTACAACAGCTATACGATGAGTTTCCTTACAAGTATCTTGTGACATTTCACCAATCTTATGGGTATGAAGAGTTTATTGAGGGCATCAAGCCTGTGTTAGATAAGAAAAGCACGACTCAAACAGGCGGTAATATTGAATACGAGTGTAAACCTGGTGTTTTCTATCAAGCATGCGAAGCTGCCGCAAAGTTGGTTGGTTATCAATCACTGGATGACTGCCTAGCAGATAATGCTGATAATAGGCATACTAAGTTCAATGCTCCGAATGTTGATAGGGTCTTGTTCTGCATTGACGAAATTAACCGTGCTAATATTTCTGCTGTCTTTGGGGAGCTTATTTCTCTAATTGAACCGAGTAAGCGCCTGGGTGGGAAGAATGAGATGACAGCGACTTTACCATATTCTGGAAAGCCTTTTGGTGTGCCCTCAAATCTCATCATTTTAGGAACGATGAATACCGCAGACCGCTCCATACAATTGTTGGACTCGGCATTAAGACGGAGGTTTAGTTTTAAAGAGTTCCCGCCAGTTCCAGACAACCTAAGTTACTCTAAGGCGAAAGAATTACTGGCATCTATTAACAATAGAATTCGTTCGATTGCAGATAAAGATCATCAGATTGGTCATGCATACTTTTGGGATGCAACTAATGAGTTCGATCTTTTTGTCGCTATGAGAGATAAGGTTATTCCTCTCTTGCAAGAGTATTTTTATGACGATATCGCGAAAATTCGCTTCGTGCTAAACGAGGAACAAGTTGATGGAAACAGCCTGTACATTGTTGATACAGAGGCTACCCTGGCATATAAAAAACTGAGTACGGATGGAGAAGAAAAAACTATCTATAAACTCAGAGACCTATCTGACGACCAATTCAACACGGCCCTTATTGATCATATAATCTAAGACTCGTTCTTGCTATGGTTCTCTCTGGATACGAATATTGTAAATTCATCGTCGGAACACCCTCAAGTTCTGGCGATGTTATACAACTCAGCGAGAAGGCTTTCAATAACCTTTGGAATTTCGTTCTCGAGAACCAAGGTGGTGAAGACTCCGATAAAGTATTGACTGTAGGGAAAACCAATGGAGTAAGATACATTAGAGCTAGTAAGTTTGTCGGAACGATCCAGACCAAGGACGGACAAATTATTGAAATCCTTCCCAAAATCGCAAAAGGGGATTCTGAGAAGGATAAGGCGAAAGCCAGGAGTGTTTTCCGGAAGATGCTAGCCTCTTGCTATGGGCAGGAAGCTAGAAGGATTACGGATGTCTCTCTGGAAACAAAAAAGGATTTCCCCATCTTCGAGTACTATATCCAGCGGTATCTTGAAGAAGTGGACCGTCTGGTCCTTGCTGGTGTTAAGAAGAACTATGCAAAGGTTCGAGCAAACGAGCCATTCTTGAAAGGGAAGCTGCTTGTAAGCAAACAAATCACAAAGAACGCGGCGGACAAAGCACATTTTCAGATAGAGTACTCAAAATATATCGAAGATATCCCTCAGAATAGGATCGTTGTATCCACGCTTCATAAACTTGCTAAGATATCGACGGATTCGTCGCATGCGGCATGGTGTAACCGCTCGATTGCCAAGCTGGATGGAATTCCACAAAGCAAAAACATTACTGCGGATCTGCAATCTTCCTTGGCGTCAAACCGGCTCTTCTCTGATTATACGAATCTTATTACCTGGAGTTCTCAGTTCCTCTTGAATAAGGGCTTCACATCGTTCAAAGGTAATACGGTTAACTGTGCACTGCTATTCGACGCAGCGAAGCTATTCGAGAGCTATATAGCACATCTGTTCAGAAAATATTCGAGCGACTTCATCGTTTCACCACAAGACACCTCGCATTTCCTCATCCATAAACTCAACGACAAAATGGATCAAGTTGAGCCGTTGTTCAAGTTGAGGCCAGATTTGGTCGCGGTACCAAAGAATCCAGCGGCTCGCACAGTAATCCTGGACACCAAGTGGAAAACATTGAACGACACGAAAACCTCTGGGATAAGCATTCAAGATCTTTATCAGCTATATGCCTATGGGCATAAATACACTGAGGTTCACGGGAAGCACCCAGTCCTGGTACTAATTTACCCTGCGACACAGGTGGGTGAATCTGGAACACACTACCTCTATGATTTGAAGGGTAAAATAACTGGTTCAGATTCATTTGGAGATAATCCTTTGGGACTTATGGTTTCCAAATTTGAGCTTAATGCTACAGAAGATGAGTATCAGAAGCAAGTAATTGGAATAACTCTAGCATGTCAAGATTTTATGGACAAAATTCTTAATAAGTCTGACTCGCCAGAGATAGAAGATGAATAACTCATAGTTTTCAACTAGTACCCTCATGTCTCTTTTTGATTCAATCCTTCGCAGTCGCGATTTAACAAGCGCACCTATATTCCTCTGGATGCTCAAGCTTCGTTCCGACGAGTACGATGCCCTAAAGGCAGCACTTCAAGTCGGGGCAAATCGTGGTAGCTTCTCCGGCCTAGAGAGAGAAGTGGCTTTGTTCTATGCAGAATGGTGGAGAAGAGAGTTTAATGGAGGGCACGCGAAGGCTGAGGAAGTTTACAATACTATTTCAGAGGATGTTGGCATCGCGGACGATTTCTACCAGGCCGCACTTCAAGGTATAAGGAGGTTGAGATTACCGGTCGTAATAACCAGTGGTCAGCAAAGGCAAAGGAGCAACTTCAAGTATTCTTTACTTTACCACGGTGGACTACCGATGAACTACATCGAGAATGAGGTCAAGAAGCAGCGGGGAGGATCTAAATGGGACAGATTCTTTAGGGCTCTATGCTGGAATGAAGAAGACTACACAGAAATCAGTGAGGATATTGGCGAGATTGCCTCGCTAAGCCCGGCAATTAGAGTCTTCTGCAAGACTCTACAACAAGCTGGAGATATTAGTGAGGCTCCATTCTCGCCAAACAAATTATGGTGGGATGTCGTTCAGAAGAACTTTGAAATAGAGAAAAAAGCCAGGAAGGCAAGGGATCCTTTTCTATTCAAGTGGATCATTGAGATGCGTGATAGTAGAAAGGAGATTGATCTCCGATATCATATCTCTGGTCCGCGCTACCTCTCTCCTGAATTCATTGAAAAACACACCCTTGATGGGAGGAACTACGTTTCAATTGGCGTTTTAATAGAAGGAGAAGAACTTCCACTCGCAGAGTATAATAGAACAAACGATAAGTTTTATTCAAGGCGGAATGTCGAGCAGAAGGGAAAGTGTAAAGAAGGGGAGAGCATTTCTATTGTATTGGATGAGATAGGTGAACCTCTTACTCATAGATTTCTGGAGTTCTCCGATCCAAAATTAGTTTGTCTTGCTGAAGAGAGGGATAATTCATTTGCTCCTTGTGACGTAAAACAGTTATCGGAAGCTGATTGCAGGATCATCGCATCTGATGACTGGGTTTGCGAGGATGTGGTTTCTGAGAGGTATTTTATCGGAGGCACACCGGTAAAGGTCTTCTTTATTGCAAAGGGCACATACCCAATCAAGCTTCATTCCGAGGAAACCTCCCAACAAAAAACATTTGATCCTCAGAAGCCTCTTCTTTGGACGGTTATGGATGAGTCACGATGCCTTAATATAGGCATTGCCACAAAAGAGCGTTTGTTCAATGCTCCAGGCGGAGTACTATTCTACGAGGGTAAAGGAGATAAGGTCGGTTCAGAAAGCGTGTCTGTTTTGTATGCCGATAGACGATCCAAGAATTGGGGCCAAACTCCTCATTTCGGGCCTATTAAGGCTAGGGTAAAAAAGGCTGAAACAGAATCTGTTGAGGCGGTCAATTTCATAAATGTGGGGAATCTGTCTGTCAAGATTGTTTCTTCCACAAAAGACACATGCACATTATCCATAGACTGGAAACATGGCGCAATCAGTTCTGATGTTGCGGATTTCATAAATGACAAATGGGTCCTTAATAAGAATCAACTGCTAGACCGACGTACCGCGCGGTTTGTGCTCACTGCGTGCAGGGGTTTAGGAGAGGAGTTTTCAATTACCCTAATACCTCCGTTTTATGGTTTTGGTATCTATGATTTCAAGGGACGTCAGTTAGAGAATGAAGCGATAATCCCACTGGCGGACCTCGATAGCTTCAGATATTACATGCGGATGAGGGATCGTTTATCCATCACGCCAGGAGATCGCGGAGATGAGCTCAAATATAGGTATACAGAAGACGAGGTAAGGAAATGTGTCGCCGTAAAAGAGGAATTGCTTGGTAGTATCACCCGTGTGGCTACAATTCCATATGAAGGAAGACTGGCGTCTCTCTTCATGGACGGATCTAATACCATCTATGAATTATTGGAAAAAACGACTGATTCCCTTCCCGATGCAAAGGCAACGATAAGGATTAAAGCCAACAAGTATTATTTCCAAGATTATCCGTACCATCTTAAGTACGAAAACAATAGCATTGTCGTACTTAACTATCGGACCCTTCCTGGATATGATGGGGATTTATACGCTCTTCCGTTCAGCAATCCAGAGTCGGAGCCAATCAAATTGAATAAAACGGGAGACAATGTATACACTCTTCCATCAATAATAGATAACACGCCATCCGATTACTCATGGCTGGTTTATGGAGATACAAAGGGTTATATTCTTCCTCTTTCAGTATGTCCCAACCGAGAAATGAGTGATGATGAACGCGCCCTAAACCGTGAAACTATTGCGGAAAGACTAAAATGTGAACTGAAGCAGTCAAAACTCTTTTCCGAAGACTGGCATAGAGCATTGGCCTGGTTCCGTATTATTCAAGATGGGAGGATTCCCGCATCTTCGGTTCTGGAACTCGTTTCCATTGCTGATGATAGGGAACTATTAGAGCTTTTCGCATTCCACCTATATCTGCTTAGTGTCTCCTCGGAGGAAACTGATGAAGATATTCGAGCGTCTATGCTTGAGTTTCAGCAGCAGATGTCGTTCTTATGGAAATGGGCGGGGGAAACCTCGTTGAGCCGAGAAAGGCTGAACGAGCTATATGCAGATTCCCCAGAAGTGTTTAATGCCTACTATAAGAAGTGGGTTAAGACAACAAAGCAAGACGACATAGATGCCATGCTAGACTACCTTCTGGATACTTCTCATATCCCAGAGTGCCTGGAGCAGGCGATCAAAGACTTCCATGTATGGCTCGGAAGTATCAAGGAAGAAGGCATTCCAGAACAACGACTACTTCACCCTGACATCAACAATAACGGAGGAGATGAAGTGCTAAGTGATGAGGCCCAAGAGATTTTCCGACAAGTGAGAATGATGAGTCCCAAAATCGCGCGGCTCGCAGGCGGTGATGAAGGATGGATAGCTGAGAGATATTATTTGTCAGATATCTTCTCCGCAGCGAACTTCGGTGACTTTGGAAGCAATGAAAGAGTAAAGACAGAATTGAAAAAAACGATTATATACGGTCTAAAATTTAAGTATAACGATGAAATTTAAGAACATATACACCCAGACCAAGGAGAATGTCGAGATGTCCCTCTTATCGTTGTGGACACCTGGAAGACATCGGATGCGCGCTGCAGTCAAGGATCTCATAAAAAGGGAGCCATTAATGGCAGAACCTATATTCCAGTCCATCTTTCCGTGGGAACAGACCGACGACAATAATTGGAGATCTTACTTGCATCCGGATGTTGTGAAGCTCCAAGACCAGAAAGCACAAGCTAGAGGGGAGACATACTGCCCATTTAGTCATCAAGCAAAGAGTTGGAAGGAGTTGTATGATGGAAATAGTATTGTTGTAACCAGTGGGACCGGATCTGGTAAAACGGAGTGTTTTATGCTCCCTGTTCTTAGTGATCTTTGTCAACGTAGGAATGTTCCTATTCAGAACACTCCTGTTGAGGCCATTTTCCTTTATCCCCTCAACGCGCTTATGCAGGATCAAAAAGAAAGACTGGGCGTTGATTGTCAGGAGTTAGGACTTCGTTTCGCCGTATATAATAGTTCATTAAAAGAGCGAAAAGCCTCCGGTGCGGTTAACCCGCATTACCCGGATTCGGAAGTGCGGACACGAGAGAAACTGCGCTCTTATGATACTCAAGCTCCTTCATGTCCTCAGATTCTTCTCACCAACCCGAGCATGCTGGAGTTCATGCTCGTCAGAGATAGTGATAAGCCCATTTTCGAACGATCGAGAGGAAAGCTTCGCTGGATTGTCATTGATGAAGCCCACTCTTATACGGGTTCTGCAGCAGTAGAGCTTGCTTATTTGATTAAAAGGGTATTGTCGGCATTCGACGTCTCTAGAGATGATGTTAGAATAGTGTGTACAAGCGCGACTATTGGCGACCCGAAAAGCCCTCAACAGTTAGTGGAATTCATCGAGACGATCACCGGTAAGTACTCATCGACTTCCTCACATAAGTTGGTGCCGATCGGTGGCAATAGAATAGTACCGACTTTTGATGCCGCAACAATTCAGAATGCCTTGTCTAGTAAGGGCATTACCACAATCAATGCCGCGAATATCTTGAGTTTACAAAGGATGGTCAACGAGAGACCTCTTCGGTTATCCGAGATGTGGCGGCTTTTGACCAACAAACCATATTCCGTTGAATCTGCGCTGGATCTGATTGATGCCATTTGCGAAATCAAAATAGGGAAGGATTTTATCATGATGCTTCGAGGGCATTTCTTCATGCGCGCTATTGATGGAATCTATGCATGTGTAAGCGGTCATGATCATAGCTTGACAACCAATAAGGGGAATGGACGGTGTCCAATCTGTGGGGCTCCACTATTTGAAGTCGTCCAATGTAGAGACTGTAAGGAGTTCTTGATCGTATGTGAAGAGAACAGTAATCATGAGATTAAAGCCTCATATTCAGAATCTGTGGCAAGTTCCATCGATAATGAAGATGATGCAGATTATGATGACGATTTCACAGATGGAGGAGTAAGGTACTCAGATCAAAACTGGCAGAAGTTATATCTTGCTTTCTATGGCAGGGGGCGTCATTATGGAAAACCTCATCCGGACTATGAGTATTCCCGTATAGCATTGTCTTGGGACGGGAAAATGATGAAAAGCTTTTCCGGACAAAATGGGGCTTGGGTATTACTCGAGAATGATGATAAGAACTATTGTCCGTCATGTGCTTGCGGTAGCGGATCCGACGGTAGCCGATTCAGCAACTTTAGGCTATCGGCCAACTGGATTAATGAAACAATTGCTCCGGCACTCTTGAAAGAGGGAGCTACAACAACCGACGAATGGGGAAAGTATATAGCATTCACAGATAGTCGTCAAGGCACTGCAATATATGCGAAAAGGTTTAATATTGATGCTGAGAGAGCATATTCAAGAGCAAGATTGACTTCTAGTTTACGTGTCAAGGCATATGATCCCACCGATGATGCGTTAATTGGAAGGCAGATGCAAAGGAATCAAGGGATGAGTTACGATAGCGCAGCGGATTTCTTGATTGCAAACAACTTGATCTCTCCTTCAAGCCTTCCTGAGTTTTCAATTGACAAGGCGGCAGACGTCATCTTCAATCAGCAGATTTTTGAGCACATTGATATGGAAGCTCGTAATAGCGGGCAACCATACCGCCAGAAAGATGAGGTCGCTTACAAAACCGCCTTGGTAAGAAGTAATATAGCTCGAAGGCCTGTCCATTTGCCCAATATGGAAAGCCTTGGATTGATAACGCTTATCTATCCGGCCATTCAATCAATTACCTCCTTGCCGAGGACATGGAATAAAGAGGGTTTCTCCAAGGACGATTACCGTGCATTCCTTAAGATATGCATGGACTATGTCATACGTATGGGAAACCATACCCAGTGTCCGACTCAAGTCGAGTACCAATATCTAAGGGATGCAAATAGCTCCACTCCGTATGATTCTGGTACCTGGCCAGAAGTACAAAAAGACAAGAATGGTGTCACACCAAAACAACATAGGCTTGTTCTTCTGCTTTGTGCTGCCTTAGGGATTAAAGATACGGCTGCACTTACCCCTCGAGAACAAGACATCAACTGTTTACTGAATGAGGCGTGGGGTTTTTTGGAGAATAATCTTTTAAAGAAGGTTGACTCAAATGATCTTTATTATGAAATCAATGATCAATATGATGGTCGCTACTATCTGGATCTCTCTCTAAGTTCTTCTTCATGCAAAGTAAAGGCAATTGAAGATGCTTGGTTGTGCCCGGTCACAAACTATTTGCTTGATACTGTTTTCCGTGGCTATTCTCCAGCAATGAAAGGGTGCCTATGTAAAGAGAACATCGACCGATTCGCTGTCTCGGCAGATCCAGACATTCATATCCCCCTTATAGGTAGCCAAACCTTCGTTGAAGACAAGAGAAAGCTCATACTGGAGGGAGTGTGGAATAATCGGCATAAGTATGCATTTGTTCCAACCACACAAGCTTACCTTACAGCAGAGCATTCTGGCCAGCAAAACAGAGAACTACTTGACTACTATACAAATGAGTTCAAGAGTACACCTCATAAACTCAATCTCCTGCAGTGCTCAACTACAATGGAAATGGGTGTTGACATAGGTGATATCGAGACTGTGCTGATGACGAATATTCCGCCATCCAGCGCTAATTATAATCAGAGGACAGGACGTGCAGGAAGACGAGGGCAGAGCAAGGCGGTCGCTTTTTCGTTATGTCCCCAAACGGCAATAGGTATGCAGGCCTTTGAAAACCCGATGAGTATCCTTATCTCGGTTAATCCGGCTATCCGCCCATTGGTAAGTGACTTTATCGTTCTAAGGCACGTCAATTCATTCTTAGTCAGATCATTCTTGTATGATGATCAAGCTCCAGCCGTACGTTTCTGGAAAGTACATGATTGGCTCAAACAATCCGGCGTTTATGATTCATTCATGACTTGGACGTCGGCTCATCGCACTGACCAACAGTTGTTACAAGAGTACCATCGTATATTTGGCCAGAAATTTAAACCTCTGTCATCAGCTATCGATGCAGCAAACCAGTCGTTAGATGATATTGCCATCGAGTATCAAGGCATTCTTTCCGACATTGAACAAGCCATCAACTCAACCACAAATCAAGCAAAGAAAGATGCGCTCACAATTCAAGGGAATGCTCTGATGAATCTGGACTTGAAGGGTTACTTGGCTGAGAAGCAGTTCCTTCCCAATGCCGATATGCCGACAGGTGTAGTGGAGTTCAACTTTATGGATTCTTCTCAGTATAGAAAGCTTCTATCTTTGAAAACTCAGTTGGATAACTTAAGGCAGCAATTACTGGCTCCTGGAATTAACGGCATCCAACAAAGTTCAATCGAACGTCAAATCGCAGAAACACAACACGAGATTGATAAGTTGAACGAGAAAAATGTGACGTCTCGCGAAATCAAGGTTGGATTATCAGAATATGCTCCCGGCCAAATGGTTGTCATAGATGAGAGGAACTATGTCTCTGCCGGCATTGAATGGCGAAATAGTCTAGGCCAACAACAACCATGGAAGTATCTCTATCATTGTCCGAAGTGTGGTCGTTTTGAGTATTCCGTCGATCCTACTTTGAAGCAATGCCCTAAATGCGGAGGGACGTATGAGGGTGTCTTGAATCCCAATGGGACAAAGATGACTTATGCGATTGAACCCATTCGCTTTAGGACAGATGTTAATAGAGGGAAGAATAGAAAAGAAGGGACAGAAAAGACTTTCTATCAGATAAAAACTATTCTCACAGATGTCAACTGGCAGTCTTGCGTAAGGGGGCCCATGTGTGATTTGGTTGGAAGTGTTGGTGCTTCTTCTGAAATTGTTTTTTATAACGAAGGAAACGGACAAGGATTTAATCTGTGTATGGACTGCGGACGCATGGAAGTTGGGGGTAGGACAAGAACCAGTTCCAACTGGATTCACAATAAGATTACCGAGGATGCTCCATGCCCTGTGAACAACCCATATAACGGCATAGTCCTATCCGGGAAATTCCCGACATCATTTGTGTCCTTGCGTTTCTATAAAGATGCTTCCGGTCAGAAATATGTGGACGACGTAGAACTGCTCTATTCTCTGGGTGTCCTTTTAACCAGATCGCTTGCAAAGGAGATCGGAGTCTCGCAGGATGACATAGATTTTGATGTTAGGGGTGAGGATGGCTATGGCTCCATCTTTATCTATGACACTCAAAAAGGCGGATGTGGTTATTCAACACGAATGACGGATCCTCAAACGTGCAACTCCGTTTTTGCTCGGGCGAAGACCATGGCCTCATCATTCTCCTGTCAATGCGAGAATAGTGTTTCAGGAGCATGCGTCCATTGTTTGATTGACCGTTATTCACAAAGATTTGAAAACAGATTGTCCAAATTCAAGGTGATGGAATGGTTCGCCGGGCAATCCATGAACACATCGCAATCCTTAGGAGGTGCGACTGCCGTTCCTATCCCGCTTCAGTATCTGTTGACATCCCTATATTCAAATAGGAATACTACATCATTGACTATTTGCGTTGATGCTGGCGAGATGAACATTGACGAATGGACTAGAAAGGATGGAACAATGGGACGCATCTTGAATGAATGCGTAAGAAGAGGACAAGTCGTAAAAATCCTTGTTGCAAACATACCTAACTCTAAGGCGCAAGATATGCTTCCCTTCGTGGATATCCCCAGTAGGTTCCAACCTTGGGGAATAACGGTTGAAGCAATTAAGACTGGAACTAACTCTCAAGGAGAAACAACGGCTCTCATTGTAAACAATCACGACCACTATTTTACGGATGAAACGGGTTTCCTGCCTTTCAACCAAGATTGGGGAGTGAAGTGTTCTCGACTCTTTGAGGATAGCAATATTCCATCATTCTCTCAAACGGCTTTCCCTACTTGGGCTGATGTTTACAGATTAATGCTCCCGAATGAGATCACCCGACCTGCTATCATTAGGAATCCAACGACAGCAGTAGTTGGACGCTTTTATTCGTCAGTTATTGCACCGAACCTTCTTCAACAAGGTGATGCTCAAACAATTCAAGGCATCTTAAATGGGAAGAAGGTTAAAGTCGTTTTCAGCGATTCTTATGTAAATAGCGCACTAGCAGCTCTCCTTTTGGTCTATCTTATTAAGGAAATGAGAGATACCTATAGGTTCGATATTAAATCTGTTGACTTGCAGTTCAATGGGCCAAAGAGAAGATGTGAGAACCTTCATTGGAACGGTTACACCTGGATTACTTTCAATTTCCCTGATGTCCAGATGGCAGATGACTATGTTTATGACCTATTCGTGTCGGTCTTAGGGATTACACCCAATTTCTCGACTATTCAGCCGGATCACTATCGATGGCTGAGATTCCAACCCGAGGGAGAGGATACCTATGTCGAGATTAGACCGGACCATGGCATTGGCGGAGGTTGGTTGTCTAACGAACAGTACAAGGATCTTGACTACTTGGATGGGACGACTCAAATCCAGATGAAACAAGATACTGATATTGTTTACTATCTCCTCACGAAAAAGAGATAACTTGTTGTCCCGATGAAAGAATTGGACAACAAGAACGTATAATAAGATAGAACGGGAAAGCTTGGCTGCAATTAGCGCATTTTTGAGGGATAATGCCCCCACCGAGCGTAACAACAGTATTTTTGGGGTACAGCAGGCTTTCATTATTCAAACCCTATGACATTGGCGGGCATATTCGTGCCCTAGATGTCATAGGGTTATTCTTTGATACAGTTACCGACACCATTTCCAAACCCAGTTCACGAATAAGCGCCTTGACCTTCTTCCTGCTCTTGGGAGAGACGTATTCCAGCGCTCCTTTGTCCTTACGCTTCTTCTTCCTTGCCATGGAGCCTTCCGTCTGGTTAGGTCATCTCGAACGTCCGTAGTGAGGCCGCTCCTCTTCCTGTTCGACAGGCTGGGACTCCTTCGCCGCCTGGACCTGGTGCTCCTGTGCGGGCTGTTGGCTTTCGGCCTTGACCGAGCGGAACTTCCCATAATCCGCCTCTTCGCCTCGTGCCATCTCCTGTTGGATAGCTTCGAGACGCTGGGTGATCAAGCCGGAGCTACGCCGGACGTCGCCGAGGACGCTCTTCAGGTATTCAGGCCCCTGCTGGAGAGAACCGAGCCAGGATTTCAGGTACTGGGCGCTGTCGCTCTTGATGTGCTTGCTCATGCCATACTGGCTGGAGATTACCGCCGCCGACAGTTCCGCTATCAGTTCCTCACGCGCATACTCTGGAGAGCCGAAGGGATTCCCGCCCAGATGACGGGCCAGTCGGCTGTCCGCGCCGGTGGCGTGCGCACACTCATGGAGCGTGTTCGTGGCGAAAGCCTCGCCGTCGACGAACTGCTCGCGCTTCGGGACAACGATGCGGTCATTGGAAGGGGAGTAGTAGGCCTTGTCACCCTTGACCTGGTTGATGGGGCAGAAGAAGAGGTTCTCGTCGATCATCAGGTCGATGGCCGGATGGCTCTTGAGGTCGCCCTGCTGCTGCATCTGACCGGCCGCCTGAGCCTTGAGCTTCTCGTACATCTCCGGACGGGTCAGTTCGAGGTTCGTCTGGGCCGCGACGTTGAACACGTTGAAGACCTGGAGCTTCGGATAGACCTTGTACTTGGCCTGGTCCTCCTTGGAGAGGTTCCGGTAGTCGTCGTAGGGAATGCGCTCCTTCGTCTCCGGATTCACAACGGTGAAGGTCGTGAGGAAGACCGGGAACGACTTCTCGCCCTTGTTGACGGTCACCATGGGAAGTTTGTTCCCATGCTTGTCACGGGCCTGGAACACGTTACCGTTCTTGTCCTTGACGTAGTTTAGGTTGGTGATGCGGTCGAAGGTTCCCCACACGGGGATGTCGTACCCCATCTTCTCAGCCTGGAGCATCAGCATGAGGGAGTTTCCGCCGTTGTAGTGGCGCCCAGACAGGTTCTGGGGGGGCTGGGTCGCACCCGGCGTGAACCAGGGCTTCTTCCAGTCTCCCTGAAGCGTCTGGATCTTCTCGATCATCAGCTCCGTGAACCGTTCAAGGGCCTTATCGGCCGCAGACGGACCGTCGTTGTTGTTTTTTTTGTCCGCCATGGCCGCTACTGTTTGGATTCGTCCTTAACCCATTTGGAGAGATCATCGACACGGCAGTTGATGCTGACCCTGTCCTTGAAGACCTGAAATTCCAACTCACCCTCGGCCTTGATCCGGGTCTTCGGCTTCAGCCAGACACGCTGGTCATCCCCGAAGTCCACGAAATGCACCCAGATGTAGGAGAACTGGTCATCGCCGACCTTCTCCGCGCTGTACGCGTCGAAGTGGCGGAAAGCGCCTTTCTTGCCCTGGTGCTGGATCACGCCCTTGGCGCTGAGCGTACCACGGAACTGGAGCGTTCCGCTGATGGAGTCGGCCTCGCCATCACCGGCTTTCCCGACCTTCTCGGCGGAGAGGTTGTAATAGGTCGTGTCGCCCATCTTCTTGTAGGTCATCACGCCCTGTACCTTGACGCGATCGCCCTTGTTGGTGAAAAGGACGTCCTCGTCCTCGCCGTCATAGGCCACGCTGATATCGATTTCCGCGGATGCCTCGCCATCCTCCAGACGGACGCGCATCCCGAAGGTGATGAACGGCTGGCCGTCACGGCCGTTCTTGATGTCAGCGGAACGGGTCACGTTTCCGATGACGGTTACTTTGCTCTTAATC
>JAEEGF010334247.1_pt1 | contig 18455 bp, 13 predicted proteins | sample 9134171 | NCBI WGS metagenome assembly JAEEGF01 (sample SAMN16246542, study PRJNA631951) | gut metagenome | biome: gut microbiome; feature: rumen; material: AP-attached | host: Bos | place: Iran: Karaj | collected 2018-10
TCTAAATGACGCTTGAAGGTGAGCACCGAGCCATCACTCATCCGACGGGTGATGTGGCCTCCTGCAAAGGCAGAAGATACAAAGGCACAAAGCGCAAGAATTACTAAGAGTTTTCTCATCTGACAACTACTTTATGGCCATCAACAATATAGAGACCCTTATGCTGAGGACGGCCAGACAATGGACGGCCTTGCAAGTCAAACCATTTCTGCGAAACAGCAGAGGGACGCTCCACGGACTGTATCGCCGAAGCATCCTCCATGAAGTCGAAGGAAGCCAGACCTGTACTGTCTATAGCTATATTGAATAGAGGTTTCGACATCAGCATGCTTCCATCGGAACGGGCATGCCACAATTTGGCAGCGGGCTCTGAGGTGTCCGTCAGACGATTGTTGGAGTTGTAGGGATAGGCCCAGCCTGTCGCAGAAGAAAAATACCTATTGTTGGCGGGGATAATTGCATAATGCTGAACCTGGATGGTATTGGCTTTCATGCCATAACCAAAGGTCGTCCATATAGACTCGTCGTAATCAATATGGAAGACAACCACGCCAGCGCCAGGGAGTTTTGCATCAAATCCGTAGAACTGTCGGTTCTCGATGATGTAATATTCGTCTGAATAGTCATCATTGCGGATAAGATAGGCCTTTCCCTCCTCGCTAAGCGCGGGAAGACCGCTGACGGTTGTGGGCTTAGTGAGTTCTATTGGTGTTAGCCATCCCATCAACCAGCGCTCATGGGCAGAATAGCCGGCAGGACAATAGCCATTGTCGTTCATATTACCAGAGTCCATCAAGTCCCAGTAACCGACATATTTCGTAGAGCCGTCATAGAAATCAGGGAATCCGAAGGTATGGGTGTACTCATGACAGATGGTGCCAAAGGAATCATAGCCACCGTTTACTCCAATCTCCTGGACTGCACAATAGATGTCAACGACATAGGTCTTTCCATTGCTTTCGAAAGGACGGGCATCACGGTAATCTTCAGGATCTGCTGTCGTCAGGTCAAAATGCTCACTGAGTCGCCACTGATGGGGCCAGATTGTATCGTAGCCACCACCATAGCTGCCATAGGAAGTGCCTTTCCCAGCAAACACAAAAATCACCTGATTGATATAGCCATCGTCATTCCAGTCGTAGAGGCTCCAATCGATGTCGCGTGTCAACAACACATCAAGCGCATCATCTACCAAATATTGCGAGTTCTCATCATCTTCTTCAGTACTGCGGTATTTCTTACAGGAATCAACCTGGACATATTGCAGATCGAAGATCACATCGAACTGGCCATAACTCTGATCATAGAAATAATCGCGTATGGAGCCATAGAACGGCTTCTCCGAGAGATTCTTCGTATTGAAAATCTTTTCCCATTGCTCTATAGTGGCAGCTTCATCTCCCCTGAACTGTCGGTCCTTGAACGATGCAAGTACCACAAGTTGGTGACGGGTTCCCTTGTAGAAGTCACCACCCCATTGAAGTGGCGGATACTGGGCACGACGAAGAGCCGTTGCAGGACGCGGTGTTCCCCGTCTGCACCCTTGCCGTGGAACATCCTCTGCTGCTGCCGTCAGTGTGACGAGCAGCAGCAGAATCAATGCGGTAGCAAATTTTACACTTTTCACTTTTTGGGGCACCACGGCTTCAGGGTCTTGAAGAAGTCGTTACCCTTGTCGTCGACGAGGATAAAGGCGGGGAAGTCCTCAACGTCAATCTTCCAGACAGCCTCCATGCCGAGTTCAGGATACTCCACGCACTCGATGCTCTTGATGCTGCTCTGAGAGAGGACTGCGGCTACGCCACCGATGCTACCTAAATAGAAGCCACCATATTTCTTACAAGCCTCGGTGACCACGTCGGAGCGGTTACCCTTGGCAATCATCACAAGTGAAGCACCTAACGACTGGAACTCATCCACGTAGGGATCCATACGGTTGGCCGTGGTGGGGCCCATCGAACCACAAGGATAACCCTCTGGGGTCTTGGCAGGACCGGCATAGAGCACAGGATACTTCTTGAAGTAGTCGGGTAGTCCCTCGCCTGCATCTAAACGGGCCTTCAGCTTGGCATGCGCGATATCGCGGGCCACGATGATGGTACCCTTCAGGTTCACACGGGTGCTGACAGGATATTTACTCAGTTCCTTGCGAACGGCGTCGATACCCTCGTTCAGGTCGATAGTGATGGTGTTGGCACCCTCACCGGCCTTGGCATACTCTGCAGGAATCAACTCTGAGGGGTTCGAGTCCATCTTCTCCAACCAGATACCGTCAGCATTGATCTTCGCCTTGATGTTGCGGTCGGCAGAGCAGCTGACACCCATACCTATCGGACAGCTTGCACCATGACGAGGCAGACGAATCACACGAATGTCATGAGCCAGATACTTACCACCGAACTGAGCGCCAAGACCAATCTTATGAGCCTCCTTCAACAGCTTCTCCTCGAGGTCGACATCACGGAAGGCACGACCGGTCTCATCACCTGTCGTGGGCAGACCATCATAGAACTTGATGGAAGCTAACTTCACGGTGAGCAGGTTCTTCTCAGCCGAAGTGCCACCAATCACGAAGGCAATGTGATAAGGCGGACAAGCAGCTGTACCTAATGACTTCATCTTCTCAACAAGGAACGGAATCAGGGTTCCTTCATTCTGGATGGTAGCCTTGGTCATCGGATAGAAGTAGGTCTTGTTGGCAGAACCACCGCCCTTGGCCACCATCACGAACTTATACTCAGCACCCTCGGTGGCCTCGATATCAATCTGGGCAGGGAGGTTACAACGGGTATTCACCTCGTCGTACATATTCAACGGCGCATTCTGCGAGTAGCGCAGGTTGTCCTGTGTAAAGGTATTGAAGACGCCTAACGACAGGGCCTCTTCATCCTCGAAGCCCGTCCAGATCTGCTGTCCCTTTTCACCATGGATGATAGCGGTACCCGTGTCCTGACAGAAAGGCAGGATACCACGTGCAGCCACCTCGGCATTACGCAGGAACTGCAGGGCCACGTACTTATCATTCTCTGAAGCCTCGGGGTCAGAGAGGATCTTTGCCACCTGGAGGTTATGCTCACGACGCAGCATGAACTCCACATCGTGGAATGCCTGCTGGGCGAGCAGGGTCAGGGCCTCCTTCGAGACCTTCACAATCTGCTTTCCTTCAAACTCGGCGGTTGTCACGCCTTCCTTACTCAACAAGCGGTACTCCGTCTTGTCTTCGCCCACCTGAAACATCGGGGCGTACTTAAATTCAACTGTTTTAGCCATAAAGAAATTTTTTTAGGAGACAAGGAGACAAAAGAGGAGACATGGAGACAAGAAGTTCAAGGAGTTCAGGACAATACTTTTGCAGGAAATAATGCCTACAAATACTAATGTCTTGAACTACTTGTCTCCTTGTCTCCTTGAACTCCCTGTCCCAATGAAACTCCATGTTATTAATCTTTTATACCATTGTTATTATTGATTCCATTACAATATAAATAAAGCAATTTACTTGCGTCCTCAAGCGCATCATGCAGATCAGAGAAATCCGTATCAGAAATATACTGCAAATCCCTAGAAAGGATAATGTAGTCCCGACATTCCTCAATACTACCTTGAGATATATTCATAAAGCGTAATTTATCTGCTTTGCTTAATTTCTTATATCCTTCAGCAATATTAGCTTCAATAGAGACAGCAGCTCTTCGGAATTGGGAAGTAAGTCCATATAACTCATCAGCAGGAAACTGTTTTGTCACCTTATATACCATCAACACAAACCTATGTGCTTTCTGCCATGCCAAAATATCTTCAAACTTATATGTCATTTGTCTTGAACTCCTTGTCTCCCTGTCTCCCTGTATCCTTAATATCCGAACACTTCTTCTGTTGTGAGGCGCTTGATCGGTCCGATCTGGCCTAAAGCCTTCATATCAAGTTCCTTCTCATCACCGAGGATGATGTAGCGATAAGGCTTGTTGGCGATTCGCTGCTTGGCAAAATCCACCACATCCTGAAGCGTGAGCTGCGGTAGTTGCTCATAGATCTTGGCATTCAAATCATAGTCGATACCCAGTTTCTGGGCAGCGATATAATTCCAGATGATTCCCATCTTGGTGATGCGATTGCTGGCTAACTGTTTGGTCAACGCCTCCTTGGCTATCTTGAATGCAGCCTCGCTGGCAGGCATCTGATTCATAATCTCATTGAAGTGGTTTACGCAGTCCATCATCTTGTCGTTCTGGGTAATGATATGCGTCATAAACGACTCCTTGCGCCCTTTCACTGCCGGACGGTTGTAAATGGCATAGGCATTATAAGCCAGACCACGTGTCTCACGCATCTCCTGGAACACGATACCGTTCATGCCACCGCCAAAGTACTCATTAAACAGAGCCCGGACAGCCGACTCGTCAGGATTCCAATCGCGACCCTCATTATGGTACATGCGCATGTAGATATTCTTGGCCTCATAGGGAGCTATCCAAATCTCGTTTTCGTTAGCCAACTGATCCAGATAAGGTTTGTTCTCGAGGGCTGGTTTCAGATCCTTTGCAAACAGCTGACAGACGGATTCTGACACCTTAGCCTCATCCAAGGGACCATAATAGAGAACCTTATGCTGATAGGCTCCTAAGCTCTTCAGCAGATCTACAAACACCTGCGGATCTGTTGCCTTGAGTTCCTGCTCCGTCATCATGTCACGATAAGCGTTATGCTCACCCTGAGCACCGTATCTATAAAGGTATTCGAAATAGTTACGCTGGTTCTTCTTGGCGTCGCTCCTATTCTTCAGGATTACGTTTACCAACTCATTATAAGCATCCTTATCCACCTTGGCATTCTGTAGCACATCCTGCAACAGTGTGATGGCAGGTGCCATGTTTTCGCTGAGACCATAGAGGCTCACACTGATATTCTCGGCACCTACACTGACATTGCAGTCGCAAGCCAGCTCGTAAAACTTCTGACGCAGATCTGCAGCAGAAAGTTTATCAGTACCCAGATAGCTGAAATAGTCGGATGCTACATCAAAACGGCGATCGGCACTCTGTCCGAAGTCATACTGGAACACCAACTCAAACAGTCCATTGGTATTGTTTTTAACGTAATAGAGAGGCTGTTCGCTACCAGTTTTGCCAATTGTCAGATCCTTCTGATAGTCCACGAACTGCGGCTGGATAGGATCCACCTTCGACTCCTGTATTTCCTTGACGAAGTCGCTTATCTGGTCGCGATTGGCCTGTATGGGAGTGATGGCAGGCTTGTCAATCTTCTTCTGCGTGTTGTCAATGCCCTGCTTCTTGAATACAGTAACATAGCCTTCAGTGAAGAAATGGTTAGCAAAATCAACCAGTTCCTGTTTGGTTATCTTCGAAATGCGGTCAATCTTGCCCACTTCCTGTTGCCAGTCGATTTCATTGATAAAGGCATCCACAAACATGTCAGCCCTACCCTCGTTGCTTTCCATCAGCTCATAATGGTTACGCTTCATGTTGTTGATGATACTAGACAGGAGGTTTTCGGGGAAGTCACCCTTCTTCAACTTGTCAATCTCTGCGAGCATCAAGGTCCTGACCTCCTCTAACGTCTGTCCCTCCTTGGGCACTCCCATCAGGATAAAGCCACCATGATCGTGCAACAGTTCTGGTGTAGCAAAAGCACGCTGTACCTTCATCGTCTGGTTCAGATCCAGATCGAAGAGACCTGCCTTGCCGTTGCTCAGCACATTCTCCATCAGCTCCAGCGTATCAGCCTGCAATGTATTGGCCTGCAGAGCACGCCATCCTACCCATACTTGTTCAGCCTCCTGACCAATCACGGTAGAATCCTTAGGTTCGATCAGTTCTGGCAGCGGATCGAATGTGGGCTGTGTCACATCGTCACCTGGTTTCCAGTCAGCAAAGTACTTCTCAATGATGGCCATTGTCTTGTCAGGATCCAGATCGCCACTCATACAGATAGCCACATTGTTGGGTACGTACCATTTCTTGAAATAGTTCTTGATATTAGTAATCGACGGATTCTTCAGGTGCTCCTGCGTACCGATAGTAGTCTGCGTGCCGTATGGATGGTTAGGGAAGAGCATCTTACAGATTGTGTAATACAGTTTTCGCTGATCACTTGTCAGACCGATGTTATACTCCTCATAAACTGCTTCTAACTCTGTGTGGAAGCCACGGATCACCATATTCTGGAAGCGGTCGCTCTGGATCTTCGCCCAGTTCTCCACTTCGTTGGCGGGTATGTCCTCCGTATAGCAGGTCACATCGTTCGAGGTGTAAGCATTCGTTCCCTCGGCACCGATGGCGGCCATCAGTTTGTCGTACTCATTGGGAATGAAATACTGGGCAGCCACCTGCGACAAAGAATCAATCTCGTGATAGGCCTGCTTACGGGCTTCCAGATCCGTGAGTTTTCGATAGGCCTCATAGCGCTGTTCAATCTCTGTCAGCAATGGAGCCTCAGCCTCGGGGTTATTGGTACCGAACTTATTGGTGCCCTTAAACATCAGATGCTCTAAATAGTGGGCCAGACCAGTCGTCTCGGCTGGGTCATTCTTACTACCCGTACGCACAGCGATGTAGGTCTGGATACGTGGTTTCTCCTTGTTTACACTCAGATAGACCTTCAGTCCGTTCTCTAAGGTATAGATGCGCGTTTGCGCCAAATCACCCTTTACAGTCTCATACTTGTACTTGCTGCATGAACTCATTCCAAGCACCACCAGCCCCAAAACTATCAAAAACTTCTTCATACCTTTTATCATTTGTCTTGAACTCCTTGTCTCCTTGTCTCCCTGTCTCCTTGTCTCCTTAATTCTCGTAATCGATCTCATGATCGAGTTTCTCGAGGAAGTCATCGAACACTTCGCGTTCGACATCGCCCATAGCGAACTCCTTCTCGGCATCCTTACGGATCTCTGCGATCCAGGCACGACGGGCCTTGACATAGTCCTCATGGATACGCTCACAGGCAGCTGCATCGAGCTCATCGAGTTTGTAATAATCGAGGATCATCTGGTAACTCCAAGCCCAACGGTAGTCACTATAACGGTTGTTGATCTCAGCAAAGCGATCAAGCACCTGCTGGATATTATCAATGGCACCGCTCTTGATGTCGTTGATCAGACGCTGCTCCTCACTCTCAGGCAGCAGCAGACCGCTCAGGTCCACCCATCGGCCTTGTCCCACAGTGCTCACAGGCTTTCCGATATAGCCTTCCTTCTGGGCACGCTTCAACACCGCACCCATATAGATGCGCAAGGCAATATCATAATACTTCAGACCTTTTGTCAATGAAGAGCAAGCGATGACATATTCATGGAAGTTATATCTCGACACGTTATCACCAGAAGCATGTCGAAGGTCCTTTAAAATCTGAATGCCCTCTATAATTTCACCAACAGTGAAAGGTGATAGCCAGTCGAAGTTGATGATACTCTTCCTTGACTGCTTTGAGCGTTTGTCACGCTTCGGCCATTTCTTAATATCACGGTAAAGACCCACTGTAGTGATGTTACGACCAGGTACCAGCACCATCTCATCGCCGTATGCTATCAGATAGGAGAAGGGCAGATTACGCGTATCAGGATGGTGCATCAGTTTACCAAAGCAAACGCTGAAAGCACCTATCGTGGCAGGCATCAGGATATAAGCACCTGAGGCCGTCTTTGTACCACGTTCCAGTGTTCCCCAGTGCATAGGTCCCATCTTATATGCATGGTTTGAGAAGTTCGTATTAGAGCCTGCATTATAGAACGAGAATTCACCACCGATAAGCAGTGAGCTTTTATGGTGCGAGGCTGAAAATGGCCCACAGAAAGCTGCACAGGCCTCACCATTTGCCATAAATGAATTGGCAAAGAAAAGTGAAGCCTCAGCCGTAAAGCCATTCGTAATCTGACACGCCTCGCCCACAAAGCAATCCTGCATCTTTACAGAATTGTTGATGGAACAGCCATCACAGATAATCGAGTTCTCACAGATGACACCCGTTCCGATAAACACCGGAGCATCCATCGAACTCATCACCGTACACTCAGACAAACGGGCTGCACCGCTGATTTCGCAGTCACCCTTGATAATGGTATTGGTGATATCCTTGGCATTGATAATCTTCACGTTATTGCCAATATAGCCACGATCAGGGCGCGACACACGCAGCTCATCCTCAATCATCTGCTGCATCGTATGCTTCAGCTGCTTATCACCGTTGTATTTCACCATCAGCGAAGCTAACTGGCTGTTCAGTTCCCGGAAGATTGTCACATTGCCGTCGCCCATCTCATTCAATACAGAGATGACGGAACCCTCGCCGTATGTGGCGTCATCAGTCGTTTCCAACGTGCAGATATTCGAAATATAGCAGTCGTTACCGATGGTGTAGTTATTGATATAATTACCCACTTTTTCTATCAGGCAATCATTGCCTACGGTGACATTACGAAGCGTCGCATCGTTGATGCCTGAGTGCTTGAAAAAGCCTTTGCTTACCTCCACCATCTTATGGAAGGCACCTAAGCGGATATCACCATAGAAGATGACACGATGGAAATTATATGGCTTGAAATCCTCAGCCACCATCACACGCTGCCAGTCCTCTGCCCAGCAGACATTATTTTCTAAAACATCAATCTCAGTCTGTGTTAAGTTTCTGTAATCCATACTTTTATTTATTTAAATTATTGGAGACAGGGAGACAAGGATACAGGGAGTTCAGGACAAAACTCTGCTGACTCTTTCCAACAAACAATTGTCTTGGACTCCTTGTCTCCCTGTCTCCTTGTTTACTCATTTTCATCAATCACATAAAGGAAGTCATTATATGGGTACTTCTGAACGTGCAACTCGCGCACCCGTTTATAGAGGATGTCGCGCAACTCGTCAATATTTTCTTTCTCGCGGGCAGAAATGAATAAACACTCTAAGTAATGTCCTAAACTCCCTGTCTCCTTGTCTCCTTGTCTACCTAACTTCCCCATCCAGGTTCTCTTCAAATCCTCAAGTGTATAGTTCTCTTTCTGGATAGGTGTCAGATCATCTTCCTCTTTCTCTACCCAAGTATAGGCATCAATCTTATTAAACACGAGCATGGCGGGTTTATCGGCACAACCCAGTTCTTTCAGAGTTTCCTCCACCACGCGGATTTGTTCCTCAAAGTCGGGATGCGATATATCCACCACGTGTACCAGTAAATCCGCCTCACGCACCTCATCGAGGGTACTCTTGAAGCTTTCCACTAAGTCGGAGGGCAGCTTACGGATAAAACCAACGGTATCCGCCAACAGGAAGGGCAGGTTATCGATGGTCATCTTCCTGACGGTCGTGTCGAGGGTGGCGAAGAGCTTATTTTCTGCAAATACCTCACTTTTGGCCAGCAGGTTCATCATCGTACTCTTGCCCACGTTGGTATAGCCCACGAGGGCCACACGGATCAGTCGACCACGGTTCTTACGCTGGGTGGTTTTCTGTTTGTCGATCTCAGCCAATCGCTGTTTCAGCAGGGTAATACGCTGCAAAATGATACGACGGTCCATCTCCAACTGCGTCTCACCAGGTCCACGAAGACCCACTGAGCCTTTTCCACCGCCTGAACCAGAGCCACCACCCTGACGTTCCAAGTGCGTCCAGAGTCGTTGCAGTCTGGGCAGCATATAGCGATGCTGCGCCAACTCCACCTGAGCTTTGGCTTCTGCTGTCTGAGCCCTCATGGCAAAGATGTCCAAGATAAGAGAGGTACGGTCGAGGATCTTCACCTGCAGTTCCTTCTCGATATTTCGCATCTGCTTGGCAGAGAGTTCATCGTCGAAAATCACCATACCTACAGGCTGTGGGATTTCCCCTCCTAAATAGGAGGAGTTAGGGGTGGTCTGATCAAACAGCGATGCATCCTGGTCGTCAAGCCAGTCATCATAGGCATCCTGGCATTGCTTAATGTATTGTTTGATTTCCTGAAGCTTTCCACTACCCACATACGTTGTCTGGCTCGGTCCACCCACTTTCTGGGTAAACCGCTTCACCGTGACCGCCCCAGCCGTATCAGCCAGGAACTCCAACTCGTCGAGATATTCTTTTGTCTTAGCTTCGTCCTGATCCTTGGTGATGAGTCCTACTAACACCGCCGTCTCAGCCTTCGCCTCTGATATTACAAATTCCTTCATAAATATCAACAATAGTAATCCTTATACCACTCCGCAAACTTCCTCAACCCCTCACGGAGTGTAATCTTCGGTGTGAAACCGAAATCACGCTCTAAGGCTGAGGCGTCGGCATAGGTCGTAGGCACATCACCAGGCTGCATGGGTACGAGCTGTTTGTGCGCCTCGAAATCATAGTCCGGAGGCAACACGCCCGCACGAAGGAGCTCTTCCTGCAAGATCTGCACGAAGTCTAACAGATTCTCCGGCTGACCGCCGCCGATGTTATACACGGCATACGGCGGCAATGGCAGACCATCTTCACCATTCTGTTTTGATGGTGCACCCTGCATCACACGAACCACGCCCTCTACAATGTCATCCACATAGGTGAAGTCGCGACGGCAGTTACCATAATTGAAAATCTGAATGGTCTCGCCCTTGAGCAACTTGTTGGTAAATCCAAAATAAGCCATGTCAGGACGCCCGGCAGGACCGTACACCGTGAAAAAGCGCAGCCCCGTACTCGGGATATTGTAAAGCTTCGAATAGCAATGCGCCATCAACTCGTTGCTTTTCTTTGTCGCAGCATACAGCGATACAGGGTTGTCCACGCGGTCGTCTGTGCTAAACGGCACCTTCTTATTCCCGCCATACACCGAACTCGAACTTGCATAAACCAAATGCTCCACAGGATTGTTCCTGCAGGCCTCCAAGATATTGTAGAATCCTATCAGGTTACTCTGAATATACGCATCGGGATTCTCAATCGAATACCTTACGCCAGCCTGAGCTGCGAGGTTCACCACCACCTGTGGCTTATACTTCTCAAATAACTGATCTATAGTCGTTTTATCTGCGATGTCACCTCGCAAGAAATGATAATCAACATCTTCCTTCTTACTCCTATCATCTAACATCTTAAGACGATATTCCTTCAGGCTCACATCATAATAAGCATTCATGTTATCAATGCCCACAATCGTCATCCCTTGAAAGTCCTTAAAGAGACGGTTCACTAAGTTACTGCCGATAAACCCGGCAGACCCCGTTACCAATATCGTTTTATGATTCAAATCAATCTTTTCCATATAATTCTATTGCTTGATAATACGTATCCAAACTACCTATGTCAAATCTTCCTGCACTCATGGGCCAGGCATGCATCGTGGTATGTTCCACCATATAGTGCGCCAAATTACCCGGAGCATCCTTGCCACAGCCGTTCTCCACAGAGTGGCGCACCAGATCCAGGTCCTTTTTCAGATAAATATAGAACGGCGGCACGGCCCAATGGCTTTTCGGCACTTGCGGTTTCTCCTCCATTCCTAAAACTCTCATCTCCGAATCCAGTTCCACCACGCCCGTTCGCTGCAATTTCTCTATGCTTGGCTGTTCGTGACACATGATACAGCTGGTTCCCTTCTCCTTAGCGAAGTCCACAAACTCCTGAAAGCTGAAGAACAGCAGATTGTCTGCTGCTACCACTAACAAATCATCGTCAATCTGAAGTTTCTCCATCGCATACAGCAAATCACACACGGCACCCAACCTTGTCTCATTCGTCTCAGTCCCATCATCCACAATGGTGATAGGCTTCTTCCATCTTCCATCTTCAATCTTCCATTTTTCGAAAATGGGGGCGAAACGATGGTTTGAAATAATAATGTGCTCCTCAATCTCCGGAATCCCATCAATATCATCGAGCATTCTCCCAAGAATGGTATTGTTTCCTATCTTCAACAGAGGTTTCGGAAAGTTCTTTGTCAACTCTCCCAACCTGGTTGCATACCCCGCTGCAATAACAATCGTCTTCATTCGCTTACAAATCTTGCTCCATCGTCCGGATGAACCCAGAACACTTGGAAAGTCTTTTCATACTCAGGGAACTGCTCTAAATATTTCTCTGTCAGCACATTTTGTATATCCTCCTTATATGCCGGATCCACCAGTGCGATGCAGGCTCCTTTGAAGCCAGCCCCAGAGAATCGTCCCCCATAGACACCTGGCAGATGCCTCATAATCTCATAGATGGCTATCAATTCCGGAGAACCACATTCATAATTATGGATTGAGCTCTCGCAGGAGTCGAACGACAGTTTGCCAAACAGTTTCATGTTTCCTGTTTCCCAAGCCGTTACCCCTTGGCGCACCCTTCGATATTCGGTATAGAAATGCTCTGCCCTGCGCGCAAACCTTGCCGGCATGGCAATCCTTGTCTTGTCATACGTTGTCTTAGGAATATCCCTCAGAAACGTCTTATCGAATGTTCTCAGAGGTTGGTCGGTATACGCTAACATATTCCACGCAGCCGTCTTACACTCATAAACGCGGAGGTTATAATCCGAGTTCACTAAGTTTCTTGTCAGACCGCTGAAGAAGATACCGATTTCAAAATCCGGCATATCCTTATGGCGCTTGATGATACGCCAGTCGTTCGAATCACAATCCAAGAACAACAGCCCATCCTTTTTTCCCAAGGCGATACACGCCTGATCCAACAGGCCGTTATTCAACCCGATATACTCCCTTTCCGCCTCCGAAGCAATCTTCACCACCTCAAACGGCTGGAGCGCAATGTCATTCGCCTTGGCAAACGCCATCACATAGGCTATGAGTACAGCAGCAGAAGAGGAAAGGCCCCCCACAGGCAACGACCCCTGAATCACCCCCGTGATGCCACGTTTCAATTCAAAACGCTTTCTTAAGGCGTATTTTGCACCTCTGGCATAGTCGCCCCAGCGATGCTCCCTCACTTGAGTCGGCATGTCGATATCAAAATCCACCACCCCCTCAAACGTCTTGCTTTCCAGGTGTACATGGCTGTCCTGGTTCACATTAAACCACAGATCCACGCCTTTATTTATCGCAAACCCCGTCACCAGTCCGTGCTGGTGATCCACATGCGCCCCGATCGGGCACACCCTATACGGGCTGAATACATGATATTGATATTGTTCCATTCATCTATGTTTTAGGCTGCAAAGATAGTTAAAAATATCGAGATAAAAAAATAAAAAGAGGATAAAAGAAAAAAGTCAGGGTCTTTAACTCCTTTTAACTTGCAAAAGAACTGCAAGTGGCAATTTATTTGTATTTTTGCAGCAAATTTGTAAGACTTAAAACGAAAACAAGTATGAGAGTTATTATTCAATCAGACTACCAGAAGTTGTCTCAGTGGGCTGCTGAGCATGTAATTAAGCGTATTAATGAGTTCAATCCGACCCCAGATCATAAATTTGTTCTCGGATTGCCAACCGGTTCTTCACCTGTAGGTATGTACAATGCCTTGGTATCGGCCTGTCGTGAGGGACGTGTATCTTTCAAGAACGTCCTGACCTTCAATATGGACGAGTATGTCGGTCTGCCCGAGACCCATCCTGAGAGCTACCATGCTTTCATGGCCCGTAACCTCTTCGACCACATTGACTGTCCAAAGGAGAACATCCACATTCTGAATGGCAATGCCCCCGACTTAGCTGCCGAGTGCGCCCATTATGAGGAGATGATCCAGGAAGCAGGCGGCATCGACCTGTTTATCGGAGGTATTGGCCCTGATGGTCATATCGCTTTCAACGAGCCCGGCTCATCTCTGAGTTCTAAGACCCGTATGAAGACCCTCACCACCGACACCCGCATTGCCAACAGCCGTTTCTTCGGCGGCAATCCCGAGAATGTGCCCGCCCATGCCCTGACGGTTGGCGTAGGTACGGTGATGGCTGCCCGCGAGGTGATGATCCTTGTGAACGGACATGCCAAGGCCCGTGCTCTTCAGGCTGCCATCGAGGGATCTGTGAACCACATGTGGACCATCAGCGCTCTGCAGATGCATGAGCATGGTATCATTGTCAGCGATGAGGATGCCGCCGACGAGCTGAAGGTCAGCACCTATAAGTACTTCAAGGACATTGAGCGCGAAAACTTGTTGTGATATTAAGGAGACAAGGAGACAGGGAGTTCAGGACAATACAGATGGTTGCCACTCGCAAACCTGGTAATGTCTTGAACTCCTTGTCTCCTTGTTTACTTGTCTACTAAAAATGCCATTATGAACAGAATCATTACCCTCATTCTTTCCATCACATTATTTATCCCTATCCATGCTGAAGAAGTCAGCGTACAATCACCAGATGGCAATTTGCAGGTGACCATCAGTGATGCTGGGGGACGATTGTATTATAGTGCTACGCTCGGAGGACAGCAGATGCTGCTGCCTTCTGCCTTGGGTCTTAAGACCTCGATAGGTGATTTTACCCGCGATTTAGTAATTAATAATTATGAATTAAAGATTAAGAATTATGATTACAAGATGAGAGGGACAAAGGCTTCATCGGCTTCATATCAGGCCAATTGTCTGCTGATGGATATTCAGACCAAGGACGGTATGAAGATGAGCATCACTTTTCAGGTGAGCAATAACGATATTGCCTTCCGCTATGCACTACCCCGACAGAATGTAGGTCGTAAGGAGATAAAGCGCGTAAGGATTCTGAGTGAGCTGAGCAGTTTCAATTTTCCTGACGGCACTACGACTTTTATCTCGCCGCAGATTGGTCCGGAGTCTGGTTGGGAACAGACCAAGCCCAGCTATGAGGAAGGCTACTCGGCTGATGCTCCGATGGCGACACCTTCGCAGTATGGGCATGGGTATATCTTCCCTGCCCTCTTCCATTTGCCCTCCGGATGGGCGTTGGTGAGTGAGACTGGCGTCGGAAGTAATTACTGCGGATCTCATCTGTCTGATTATCAGGCAGGCATGGGTTATACCGTGGCCTATCCAGATAAAGGCGAGAACAATGGCTTTGGTTCCGACTTCGCAGCCATTCCCTTACCAGGAGAGACACCCTGGCGTACCATCACCTTAGGCACCTCGCTGAAACCCATTGTCGAGACTACGATCAGCTACGACGTTGTAGAGCCTCTCTATGCCCCCAGCACCGACTACAAGCCGGGACGCTATACCTGGAGCTGGCTCATCTGGCAGGATAATTCCATCAACTACGACGATCAGGTGAAGTTCATCGACCTCGCCGCTGCAATGGGTTTCGAGTATTGTCTCGTCGATAACTGGTGGGACACGCAGATCGGGCGTGACCGGATTCCCGAACTCTCTAAATATGCACAGTCGAAGGGTGTCCACCTTTTATTATGGTATAATAGCAACGGTTTTGCCAACGATGCCCCTCAGGGGCCCCGCGACTGCATGAATACTGCCATTGCCCGCGAGCGGGAAATGAAGTGGATGCAGTCGATAGGCATCAAGGGTATCAAGGTGGATTTCTTCGGCGGTGATAAGCAGGAGACCATGCGACTCTATGAGGATATCCTCTCCGATGCCAATCGTTATGGTCTACAGGTGGTCTTCCACGGCTGTACCATTCCAAGAGGTTGGGAAAAGATGTACCCCAACTATGTGGCTTCAGAGGCTGTCTTAGCCTCGGAGAACGTGTTTTTCAATGAAGGGGCTGCCATCAAACAGCCTTTCGACCTCACCCTCCATCCCTTCTGTCGCAACGCCACAGCCTCGATGGACTGGGGAGGTATCATCATGAACAAGTATCTCTCGAAAGACAATAAGAGCCGTCACTCCCGCAAGACCACAGATATCTTCGAGATGGCGTCGGGTATTATCATGCAGACCTCCGTTCAGTGTGTAGCCATGCAGCCCAATAACCTCGAGGAGCTGCCACAGTTTGAGATGGACTTCCTCAAGACGCTGCCCACCACCTGGGAGGAGACGCGCTACGTGGATGGCTATCCCGGCAAATATGTGGTCCTGGCCCGTCGTCATGGCAACGACTGGTATGTGGCAGGCCTCTCTGCCGAGAAACAGCCTTTGGCACTGACCCTCGATCTACCGATGTTCGCTCCAGGACAGACGCTCCAGTATTATGTCGACGACAAGAAGACAGGCGAGCCTTCGCTCTCCACCCTCAAGGTAAACAAGAAAGGCAAGGCGAAAGTTATCCTGCAGCCCAATGGCGGACTGATTCTGAAACAATAACAACAAACATATCCTATCAATGAAGAAGATTACATTGTTCTTATTAGCCATGACCAGTTGTCTCGGTCTGATGGCTGAAGACGGAAGCCGTCTGTGGCTCCGATACGACAAGGTACAGAAAGCGCAGGTTTCAGGTCCTGAGTGTCTTGCTGCCGAGGAGTTGCGCAACTATTATCCGGGCGAAAAGGCTACGCTCGTCATCGACCCCACCATCACCAACGACGAAGGCTATCGCATCAACGGCAGCACCGTCAGTGCCAAGACGGAAATGGGTCTGCTCTATGGCGCATACGCCCTGTTGCGTGGCGAAAAGGGAGCTTCTTCCCCTTATTACAAACTCCGCATCCTCAACCACTGGGACAATCTCGACAGTAGCATCGAACGTGGTTATGCCGGGCTCAGCATCTTCTGGGCATTAGAAGACCCGCAGACCCGCAGAAACAGCGATCTATGGAAACCAAAGCCCATCAACGCTGAGCTCATCAAGGAATATGCCCGTGCCAATGCATCGATCGGCATCAACGGTACTGTACTCAACAATGTGAATGCCTCACCGAAGATGCTCTCTGCCCTGTATCTTAACAAGGTGAAGGAGATTGCCGATATCCTGCGGCCATACGGCATCAAGGTCTATCTGTCGGTGAATTTCGCCTCACCGATGTCGATTCCCGCCAAGGGCTTCAACGGTGGCAAGCCCGTGAAGACAGCCGACCCTCTGAATGCACAGGTAAAGGCCTGGTGGAAGGCAAAGGCCAAGGAAATCTATGGTCTGATTCCCGACTTCGGCGGTTTCTTAGTGAAGGCCAATTCCGAAGGTCAGCCTGGTCCTTTCGATTATAACCGCACCCATGCCGACGGTGCCAACACATTGGCAGATGCCGTGAAACCTTACGGAGGCATCGTCATGTGGCGTTCGTTCGTATATGGCGCTGCCCATAAGGGTGAGGATCGTGTGAAACAGGCGGTATCGGAATTCAAGGATCTCGATGGGCAATTCCGCGACAATGTGATCCTGCAGTCGAAGAATGGTCCCCTCGACTTCCAGCCCCGTGAACCCTACGCCCCTATCTTCGACACGATGAAGAAGACAAAGCAGATGGCAGAGTTACAAATTACCCAGGAATACCTCGGACAGTCGCGCCATCTGGTCTACTTAGCCCCGATGTGGCGTGAGTTCTTCGGTTTCGTGGAGCCCTCCCGACTCGTTGGCATCGCTGGTGTCTCGAACATCGGTCTCGACAAGAACTGGTGCGGCCATCATTTCTCACAAGCCAACTGGTACGCTTTTGGCAGGCTCGCCTGGAACCCAGAGCTTACTTCAGAGGCTATCGCTGAAGAGTGGTTAGTGGCAACATTTGGAGATAAGGAGACAGGGATACAGGGAGTTCAAGACAATAGTACTGCTGCTTCAGGTAATGTCCTGAACTCCATGAACTCCTTGTCTCCTTGTCTCCTTAAACTTCAAAACCTGATGCTTCGAAGCCGTGAGGCCTGCGTCGACTACATGATGCCTATCGGACTGCATCATATCTTCGCTTTCGACCAACACTATGGTCCCGAGCCTGGCGGCTATATTGCCCGTTATCCCATCGAGTGGTGCCCTGTTTACTACCACAAGGCCAACAACGACTCGATTGGTTTCGACCGCACCCACACAGGATCCAATGCTACGGCCCAATATCGCGAGCCTTATTGTACGCTCTACGACGACATCAACACCTGTCCTGAGCGCTATCTGTTGTGGTTCCACCGCGTGCCCTGGACCTATCGTCTGAAGAGTGGTCGCAACGTCTATGAGGAGCTGCAATATCGCTATGGCCGTGGTGTGAAAGAGGTGGAGGACTTCATCCGTATCTGGAACGAAGCCAAGCCGTTCATCGACGAACAGCGCTGGCAGGAGACTGATGCCCGTTTGCAGCACCAGTTGGAGAATGCCAAGCAATGGCAGAAGGTCTGCCTCGACTATTTCGGAAGCTTTAACAAGAAATAAAGCAAATCCCGCCGAGTTGGCGGGATTTACTTTTTATACTGTGATTTCGCCAGAGCCGAGACAGCGATGATGGTTGGCGTCGTAGATGACACAGAACTGTCCGGGGGCAACACCGTGGATTTTCTCTTTAGAGTGGACAATGAACTCATTTGAACTCGTCCACTCTATTGTCGCGGGATGATATTCGGGCGTGTGACGGATCTTAAATGTCACATTGGGGTCAGGAAACTTTGTGACATTTTCATCGGATGTCACAAAGTTTCCTGACCCCAATGTGACATTCAGCCGATGGAAGTCATGGACGGGTAAAGATTGCTTGTAGGCAGTCTCGGGGG
>JAEEGF010938859.1_pt1 | contig 18454 bp, 32 predicted proteins | sample 9134171 | NCBI WGS metagenome assembly JAEEGF01 (sample SAMN16246542, study PRJNA631951) | gut metagenome | biome: gut microbiome; feature: rumen; material: AP-attached | host: Bos | place: Iran: Karaj | collected 2018-10
TATGGATTTCCTTGAATCTCATAGTTTTTCGGGAAGTGTTTCTCCACTTTATGCAGAAGCCGAAGGCAAATATTCGTACGAAGAATTAAGGGTTGGATTGGCATTTATGGAGAAAATGCAAGAAGTCGAGCAAGGAAAAACAGAATAACCTTAATGTATATACATATTGCGGAAGAAAAAGGTGAGGATACGTTCTTGCTTAGAAGTGCGTATGTATAATCGAACAAATTTATTATGGGTAATCGAAATAAAAACAAAACTAAATTAAACAAAGAATATCCTATTGTGGGGAAAATTCTAGTTTCGGCAATCAAGAGTGTTTCTAAGTTCTTTTTTGTTAGATGCGATGCAAGAAATATACGTTGTAAAGTGCAAAATGCTTTGAGGCATAATAGGCAGCATATTGAAGAAATTGAGGATCAATTAAATAATTTAGGATTGAGAATGGATGATTATGCTAAATATATAGCATCAAATTATAATCGTATATGTTTGGGGAATAAGCCTTGTTCTTTAGTGCTTGTTGTAAAAAATGACGGGCTAAACCATATGGCAGCCATATGCTTGACTTATTACGCAGAAGAGAATTTTTGGATGATAACTTCAACTAGAGCGATAAGGAGCAAAGATCTTGATAAAATGACTATTGTATGGGAACGAAAATAAAATAAAAAAGAAGTTATTTCTAACTTCTTTTCAAAAGAGTTGCCCGACAACACTCTTTAGATCGCTTGCTCGACCTGTTCATTAACCGCCTCATACACATAAATTGCAAGATGTATAGGTTTGGGCAACTGAACTTTGCAAACATAACAACTATTCTTGACATAGCAAAAGAATCGTCAAAAAATAATTGTTATGTTGTAGTTTTTTTCATTAGAACGGCAAATCATCGTCGGCATTGCTGCCAGCATCTACGAAGTTCGGAACTTCGGTAGGCATTGGTGCTCCTGTTGGAGGAGGTGGTGTCGGCATTGACGAGAAGCTGCCAGTCTGGTTTTGTGCCGATTCTACTTTCCATGCACGCAGGTCGGTGTACCAGTTATTGTTGTACTCGCGGCTTTCTGGTTCGAAAAATACATGTATTTCTTCTCCTTCTACAAGCGACGAAAGATTTACTTTGTCGCCCCATACCTGAAAGCATGCTTTCTTGGGGAATTGTCCGCTGGCGTATTCGATAACAAATGACTGTTTTTTCCACGTTCCGTTTGCTCCTGTGCCAGTTATGGGTTCTAATACCTTTATCAATTTTCCTGAAATATCCATAGTCTTTATATTTTTACACTGCGAAATTACACATATTTATTGGTATCTTTAATTTTTGGAGACGAATGTTATTAACAATTTTTAATGTTGTGCCTTCGCCCTTTTTGTGAATTCAATCAAGTTGTCGATACCTCTTATAAACTCGTCTTCTTCGCGGGCAATGTTGATTCTTATGTAGTTGTTCCATTCTCTGCCGAAATGTACGCCTGGAATTACCGCAGTTCTTACTTCATTGTATAACGCAAGACCAAAGCGCAGGCTGTCGTTCCATGGTTCTGGTAGCTTTGCCCAGATAAAGTAGCCGCCATCGTTTTGCGGGCATACGAATCCTGCTTTCTGCAGCCTTTCGTTGCCAATGGCTAAGTTGTGGAGAATATTGTTTCGCAGTTCGGTAATGCAAGTGCGGGATTCGTCGGTGTCGAGGAATTCGGCAATGGCCTGTTGTTGTGGTGCCGCCGACGAAAGTCCGATGTAGTCGTGAATGTAGCTTATCTTGTCGAAATGGCTTTCGTCAAAAATGAAATAACCTACGCGCCAGCCAGTTATAGAAAATCTTTTTGAAAAACTATTGACGTAAAACACATTTGGCGAAATCCGTTCGATGGGATAGTATGGCGGTTCGTTGTTGAAGTAAAGTTCGCAGTAAACCGAATCTATTATAAGGTATGAGCCGAATTCTTCGCAGAGGTCGATGAGGTAGTCGAGTTTTTCGCGGCTCAATGTTTTGCCGTATGGATTGCCAGGCGATGCTACAAAAATTACGTCTATCTTGTTCTCAACAAAAAACTTGCGGAAATCTTCGTTGTCGAAGTATATTTCGGGATCGGTTGGGTAGGTGAAAAAGTTGTTTCCGAAAATCTGTGGCAGATGGATATACGATTCGTATGCTGGCGAAAAACTCATTGCATTGAAATCTTTGCCTTTGTTGCCTTGCAGATATGTATAAATCAACGATACGGCTTCGGTTGCTCCGCTCGATATGAATATTCTCGCCGTAGAAGGACGGTTGCTGTATTTTTCGTCAAGGTGTTCGAGTAGTTTTTTGTTTCCGCAACCTGGAGCGTACTGGTGTATGTCCTTTTGCAGAATCTGTGAAAATATCTCAAGAAGTTTCTCTGGTGGACGAAATCCGGGGATGCCTTGTGCTAGGTTTGTGCCGCCGTTTAACTTTACCATGTTGCTGAAATAGCTTATCAGAGAGCCTGTTATCTGAGGCAGCGGTGTGGATGGAGATAGATAGTTCATGATGGTTTCTGGGTTTCTGAGTTTCTAAGTTTCTGGGTTTCTGCGATGTGCTGAGTTTGTTGAAGTGTTGTGTCGTGGCGTGCCGCGACATTTATGATTTATCTATTGTTTGTTTTTTGTTTCTTCGTACAGTTTTTTGAATTTTTCGGCAAGTTCCTTTTTGCCACGTCGGTCGTACGACTTGTAGGCGTAATCGTAATACGATAGTTCTGCCTCGCGGATGTCCTTCTGCTGGGCGTTGTAAACACGTACTAGTTGACGTGCGGCCTGCTCGTCGTAGATGTCGTAATCGACTGTTGAGAGTATTATGCTTTCGGCTTCGTCGTAACGTTTTTGCAGTGTGTAAACCATTGACAGGAACATATATGCCAGACCAAAACGCGGGTTATACTCGATGATTTCCTTGCTGATGCGTTCTGCTTCATCGTTGTTGCCTGTAATGTTTTGGTAATAAGCATTATAGTAGTTCCCAACGTCATCACGTGGTGCAATCTCGAGAAAACGGTCAATCCACTTTTTCATCGCATCCTTGTTGTTTATGCGTAGGTTGGCATCGATGAGGTTTATCATCGCCGATTCGTTGGTCGGATCGTTGTAAACAGCCATTTCGAGCAGTTCGATGGCGTGTGGCACATCGTTGTTGGCAAGGTAACCGCGTCCGTAGAGGTCGCAGGTGTCGGTGCGCTGCAGGACAAGGCAAATCGGTACATTGTCGATGCTTATTGTGTCGACGGTGTTCTTGGGTGGGAAATACTGACTTGTCAATATTTCGAGCTCGATGCCCGTGACTGGGAAGATGGCGTAGTCCCAGATATGGTTTGCGCGTTCTGCCCAGCGGGTTTCTACTATCGAAACCTCGTACTTGTATTCACCGAAGTAGTGCTTGCCTGTCTTTTCACTTCTCGTGGCCACGAAAAGCTGGTTACCCGAAAGGTTGTATTTGCCGTTGTCGGAAACCCATTGTGCAGCTTCGCGGTTGCTAGTGCCGTAGTTTTCAAGTTCGTAGCGACCAAAAGCATGGCTTACGCCTCCCGTGAATTCGTTGTAGTATATGTGGCTGTAAGGATGGCAACGGAAAATATGTATTGCAGGCATAACCATTAATAATATTGGTATCGCAATGCCGGCAATCTGTGTGGCTTTTGTGCGTGACGATTCTACGAGCATGTCGAAACCTATGGCTGCAACTATATAAAGTGGAATTTCAGCGTAAAGCAGATGCTGCCAGATACTAGTTGTGTCCGATTTGAGGGAGAAAAGCAAAATCGCAAGCACTGATATTGCCAAAAACGTTATGATTTCTGCGCGGTTTGTCTTCTTTACAAAGCACAAGCCGAGAGCAAGAAGCATTCCGACAAATACTGCGGCAGGAATTGTCATTACCAGCATTTTTGTGTTGTAGTACCATGGTAGGAGGTCGGTCCAGACAAGCTTGCCTTCGAAGAGTATTCTTGTAGGAGCGTTTGGCGAGAACGAGCCGAGCCATTCACTAATTCCTTGTGGTATAAGCAGTATGACAATTCCGAAAATCACTGCCAGGGAGCCGACCGCAAAAATTGAGTATCGGATAGCAGCTTTTTTTATCTCGTCGTGTTTGCGTTGTGCTACAAGTCCTATTGTGCAGATAATAAGTGCAATAGCAACAATGAGAGAACTGTCGGGATTTGCAGCGATGCATAGCGATGATGTCAGAGCAAAAAACACAGCATCGATGATTTTGGGCTTGGGAAAGTGGTCGGCAAGACGTTTTGCAAAGTACAGCGATGCCGCGAACGTAGCAAAGACGGGAATGTCGTCGAGGTTGAACATCGAATGTCCGAATATTACAGGCGAAAATCCGAGCAACAACATGGTAAAACTTGCTGTACGCCAGTTGCGACAGCGTTTTGCAAGCAAAGCGGCAAAAATAATACCGATGAATCCGAATACCGCATTCGTCGTATGGCGTACACCGCGGATTTCACAATTTGTAAAAACGTCGGATAGTGTGGCTGTGAGTGCGTTGAACCATCCGCTGTACATTGGATGTGAACTTTGGAGTATGCTGGTGTCGCTGCCGAAACTTTTGTAGTACCTGTCCAATTGTATGGACTGGGTTATCTGGTATTCGTCCTCGGCAATGCTGCTTCCGTAGTCACCGACGAGCGAAAACATTACTGCAGCAATCGCTATTGCGATGATTATGAATATTATCCTATGGAATTTCTCGTTCATTTCGTATGTTTTTCAAAAAAGACCTGCAAATATAATGCAAATTAATTTACGATTTGGAATTTACGAATTTCGATTTGCGGTTATCCAATAAAAAAAGCGGCTAATCAGCCGCTTGCCTTTCGTAGCGAGAGGCGGGATTGAACCGCCGACCTCATGATTATGAACTGTCGTATATTGTGCGTGTAACATATAGTATTGCAGTGTGATATGTATATAAATATTTTCTCTACTGACGATTTTACTGACTTTTTGTCATTGTGGCTCTTTAATATATCAAAAGATTTCTATAATCTCAAATTTCGCATTATCTACATCTTTGTGTATTTCAATAGTAAATGTCTTTCCCTCAGATATGTCATCAAGTCTTATTAGTCTTTCTTTCTTGTCTAAATCATACACAAAACAGTTGCTTACAACACCATCGAAATTGATGACATTATAAAACTTTACATTTTCTAAAGTTCCCTTATAACCGCACTTTGCTACAAATCCGCTCTTCGACCTAATTATTACTGAAACATTTTCTAATGTTTCCATTCTTTGTTCCAGTTCCTTGAACCTTGCTTCTACTTCTTTGTCCATAATATTATCCTTTATTACTTTTTCTGCTTTAATCGTGCCTCCAGTATTTCAATGTACTGGTTAAGGTGCTGTATTGTCTTGTCCTTTTCGATACAATCGGCACACACATTTGCTGATTGTTCTTTAGGTACATATACATCTGGGTAAGTGATAATGTCTATCACAGGAACTTGTAATGCTTCCGCTATTTTTTCCAATAAATTAAATTTTATATCACTATTCCGTGATATATAGTTGGAATATGCAGACTGTCCTATACCCAATTTCTCCGCAATAGCAGTCTGTTTTATTCCCTTGTTTTTGCGGATTTCTTCAATATTTTTCTGAATGTCAATCATAATACAATTATAATTTATTGATTATTAAATATTTGTGATTTTTATCAAAATTTTATTTCAAAAATGTTTTGTCATATCACAAAACTGTGATATTTTTGCTTCGATTTTCAAATGTGAAAATTCGGCGTAAAGATAAGAAAAGCGATGAGACAAATAATAGTTGAACACGGAGTGAATACGGAAATAATGGCTGCGCTGGGCTGCACCCAACCTACCATACGCGCTGCACTGCGCTATAAGAGCAACACTTCGCTTGCTCGCAAGATACGCTTCCTCGCCCTGAAAAAAGGCGGAGTTGAGCGCGATGCCAGAAAGGAAATTAGGAACAAGAACTAACACTTAAAAAACAATAGGACAATGCAAGCATCACAATTAAGAAGATTGGCAAAGAAGATTGACAAGTTCAATAAAAAGTTGGCTGAATACTTTAAAACCAGTGGCGAAAAGTATCTGCCAAGTGTTGACTGCACAGCCATTAGCATCGACCCTGTAGATTACTACGGCTATGAACTTCTAAAGACCAAAATCAAGGTTACCGACTGCGATGGCGACAAGTACGATGTTGTTACCGAATACGATGCCGACCAGCTCCTTGAGGGTTTGCGCTACGATAACCGCCGTCTTGCAAAGGCGTGGCGTATGTGGAAGTCTGATAATCCTGATGCGGAACTGGAGCGCGACGATGAAGAAGCAGAAGATTAACCTGTAAAATCATAAAGCAATGACAAGGGCAGAGAAGAAAGAATTTGAAGCAATGGTTGCCGATGCGCTAAAGAAGGCAATGCAGCAGCAGGGGCAAAAGGAATGGTATTCTGAGGACGAATTGCTTGCAAAATTTGGCGAAGCAAGCAAGTCCAGTCTTGACCGTTTTCGCAGAAGCAGACAGATAAAGGTTGCTCGCTCTCCATTTTGTAGGGCAAAGTTTCTTTACTGGCGCGAAGATGTCGATGCGCTTGTTGCTGCCTCAATTGTGCCAAAACAGGAGCATTTTGTAACTGTAACGAATGAACAATTCAAATAAACATAGAACAATGGTAGCAATAGCAAGAACGAAAAAAACAAGGGTGTCGAGGCAGACCAAGCTCCAGCAGAAGCTTAAGGAGTTAAAGCGTTTCTGTGTCCGTCATTTTGTCAGCAACGATTTGGCAGTGGTAATAAATATGTTCGATGAATCAACACTCATTGAGGTATATTTCTGCTTTCCAAAAATGGAAAGTGTAAAAATTCATCTTGAGATACGCTACGACGACAAGACCGACAAGAAGCGTATGCTCCGTCTTGCGCAGACACGCTATCGGCTCTCTGTTATTGTGCGTTGCCTCGAAGCCGCAAAGCGAGAAGATGTAAAACTTGCAAGATGCTTCACGGCTCACACATCAAACTACAACCGTATGACCTCGTTGTTTGTTGTTAGCCGTTTTAGTGTTGATGTCAGCGACTGTAGTAGTCGTAGAAAAACCACCGACCCGTCTTTCGACATCAACCGCCTGTCCGATATGTTCACACAGGCACTCGCACATTTCGACAGCGAAATGCAACGGCTTGAGATAAGTCTGCCTTTGCTCGACGATGATAATACTATTGAGGTAGTCGTAAAAGAACCAGAACCAATATTAGACACAGGATCCAATGAAAAATAATTAACCGAGTACACCGTGCTACGGCACGGTTCAATAAAAACAATAGAACAATGAAAAGATTTTTAAGGAAAGTTATCGGCGGCATAATGGCCGCAATAGCAACGGCTCTGGCCGTGGTAGCATTTGCTGGCTACTGGTGGCAGTTTTTGAGCGCAGCAATATGCGCGATGGCAGCAATTGACCTTTTGTTCGGCAACGACAAGAAGGACAAGGATACCAAACAGAAAGGAGTGCAATATGCTTAGGACAATGGAAGATGTACAGGCTATGATGAGCCTCAATAGTACAACGGACGATATGGGACGCCATCATCTTACTAAAAAGGGTAAGAGGTATGAGCAGTTCTATTATCTGCTCCGTCTGGACTGTCCGATGGACACCGAGGCGTTTATCGACCGCGAACTGGAGCGAGTTCGGGCACGACTTAATGCAAGCGAAAGACAGGAAAATGAGTTTCGTGAGTATTGTACGGGCAAAAAGCAGGACAAGGAGAAGATGGTTGCTCTCGAAAAGAGAACCGCAGAACTGCGCGAGGACTATATGCTGCTGGCTTGGTTTAGAAACGGACAATGAGAAAGGAGATGACAATGAATATAACTCATATATGTGTTCTATTGTTTCCGCGTGTCGGGGGTGCTTATGCGCCTTCGGCTGCGGGTTTTCGCTTATGGAGATGCTCGCTATGAAATACGGAACATTGAAGGATTTGTGCCGTCGTACTGGTGCTTCGCGCCCTACGGTGCGAAAGGCGTTGCGTGGCGATGAGCCTATGACAGAAAACAGGCAGATGATACGCGATATTGCCGTGTCGGAGTTTGGTGCATACAAGATAAGAGTTATAAAGCTGTAAACTAATGATTTCTTCAAATTCCATAATATTATTATTGTCTAACGGACGGCAAATGCCGTCGGACGGTCGCGGTGCTACGGTTCGCCGTATGGGTGGGTTCGATTCCTGCCGCCGTCACACAGGAGCCGGGACGAGGTGCGCGGATGCGAATGTCCGCCCCTCAACCCTTTTTTATTAACGAATTAATTAAGAATATGGACGGATTTGAATTGATTGACACCGTAGGCTTGATGTTGAGCGCGGACTACAAGGGAAGGTTTGTGGCCGAGTATCGGCAGTTACTTATTCGCAAAGACAAATTGTCGAATATGCTGCAAAAATGGAATGCAGGAGTATTGGGCTTTATTCCCAATTGTTCGATTGAACTGCTCGAAAAGCAGGAATGTCTTATGAGCGAATTGATTGATGTGATGGAAGAAAGGGCTTCGTTTGAAGGCATAAATTTTTCTGATTATTCCGAACAGTTGAAAAGTCCTGATGGGCAAAGCCAGATTGAATTGCTGAAACTCGCCGTTGACACCGAGCAGAAAAAAAGTAAGGCGTTTGAACGCAGAATCGAGGATATGAGGAAAGAACACGCCGACGAACTGGAGGCTTTGCAGAAGGCTACCCATACCATAAGGAATAAGAACGACAGGGTTACGGCTGTATTGGGAATGTTGCTTGATTATCTTGCATAATGATTTGGATAGTAGCAATAGCGGTTTATGTCGTGGTCAACATAATGCTGATGTTTATGCTGATGTACGACGATGTTCAGCGTGGCGGAAGCGGCAAGCCAGGAAAGCATCCAGTGCTGTTTGTGGTAGTGTTCGTGTTGTTCGGTCTGCCGTTGCTGATTATCTACGCTCTGGTCGAATTTGTAAGAAGGAATTTCAAGCGATAAAGGACAGGAAACAAGAACTTAAACAATAGAACTATGAACGGACTACGACTATCGGACATCTACAAGTTTGCGGAGCGACCAGTTGAAAGTGGTTGGCTTCGTCCTGCTATGACAGGAATACACTTTGCAGACGGTTGGGCTGAAGCCACCGATGCGCACATACTGATACGCGAAAAATACGGCTACAATCCCGAACTCGAAGGTAAGATAATAGGAAGATACGGCGAGGAGATTGATGCTGTATTTCCTGACATATCAAAGGTAATACCGTCATTTATGTCGGACAGTTACCATTCTATTTATATTGACCAGAATATGCTCTACGATATTTGCCGAGTGCTTGATGTTTTGGTAAAGTGTTACGGTGAACAGAAGTATATCAAGGTTGGAATTTCCTATTTTACTCCGCAAATGCTTAAGACCATTGCCGCAACTATGGTAAGGTTTGGCTGTTGCTGTATGTATCAGCACCGTGACGATTATTTGCGTCCATCGGTAGTTCCGCTGGGTTACGGGGTAATGATGATTATGCCGTGTGGTTTTGGGCAGGATTATGATTACTTTGACTTCAGTAAGAAATTTTTAGGCATTAAGGAATTGTGCTTAAAGTTGAAAGATAATGTAGATATGTTGCAGGAACAGCTCAATGACTTTAAAATTGTCCGTAACTACAGTCAATTTAAGGGACACAGGGTTTTGGCTGTCCGTATGGGAAAGTTGCAGAAGTGTATGAAAATTTTACTCAAATACAATTAGGACTATGATTCGGTTGTTATACATTGACCTATTTTGCGGTGCTGGTGGCACGACCACTGGTGTTGAGCTTGCGAAACTGCACGGACAGAAGTGCGCAAAGGTAATCGCCTGTATCAACCACGATGCAAACGCTATTGCATCGCACCTTGCCAACCATCCAGAAGCAAAGCACTTCACCGAGGACATACGAACTCTCGAAATGTCGCCGCTCGTGGGTTATGTCGATGCCGAGAGGCGCAGATACCCACAGGCGAAGGTGGTGCTGTGGGCTTCGCTCGAATGTACCAACTTCAGCCGTGCAAAGGGCGGAAAGCCACGCGATGCCGACAGCCGTACGCTCGCCGAACACCTGTACCGCTACATCGAGGCGTTGAAGCCCGACTATATCGAGATTGAAAATGTAGAGGAATTTATGTGCTGGGGTGCTGTCGATGACAACGGCAAGCCCATACACAGGCTCAACGGCATAGACTACCTGCGCTGGTGCGAAACCGTGAAGGCTTACGGCTATTCCTACTCGTGGCGCGTACTCAACGCCGCCGACTTTGGCGCATACACTTCGCGCAAGCGTTTCTTCGGGCTGTTTGCAAAGGACGGACTTCCCTGCTCGTTCCCGGAGCGCACCCATTGCAAGGGCGGTGCTAACGAAGGCGGACTTTTCGCCTATGCGCTCGAAAGATGGAAGCCTGTGCGCGATGTGCTTGACCTACAGGACGAGGGCGAAAGCATATTCGGCAGGAAGAAACCGCTGTGCGACCGCACCCTTGAGCGCATATACGCAGGACTTCTGAAGTTCGTGGCAAACGGCGACCACTCGTTTATGGTAAAGTACAATTCCACAAACCAGCGTACAGGCAGGTATTGTCCGCCGTCAATCGACAGTCCTGCACCTACGGTTGCCTGTCAGAACCGTCTGGCGGTGGCGTTCATCAGCAAGCAGTTCAGCGGACACCCAGCAAGCAAGAACCACAGCATCGACGAGCCGTCGGGTGCAGTGACGGCAAAAGACCATCACGCATTTGTCACGGCATACTACGGCAACGGATTCAACAGCAGTACCGACGATGTTGCACCGACCTTGACGACCAAAGACCGTCTGGCACTTGTCCAGCCCAAGTTCATCGTCAACGAGTACGGCAACTCTGGCAACGGAAATTCGCTCGAATCTGTATGCCCCGCCATTTGCGTAAAGCCAAAGCAGCAACTTGTTTCGGTAAAGCAGCATTATCTGCTCAATCCGCAGTACCAGTCGAAAGGCAGGTCTGTTGACGATTCCTGTTTCACTCTTATTGCAAGGATGGACAAGATGCCTCCTTACTTGGTAACGACGGAAAGCGGCGAGGTCGTCATACGCTTCGACGATACCGATACGCCTATGATGCGTAAGGTAAAAACATTTATGGCCGACTACGGCATTATTGACATCAAGATGCGTATGCTGAAGGTCGATGAACTTAAACGGATAATGGGCTTCCCCACCGACTATGTTCTGGTAGGAACGCAGACCGAGCAGAAGAAATTCATCGGCAATGCCGTAGAGGTAAATATGAGCCGTGTGCTGTGCGAGGCACTGGCAGGAAGTATAGAGTGCAGAACCAACTAAAAAAACTTACAATATGGCAGAATTGAAGACATATCGCAACAACCGCACCTACCGCATAACGCAGATAGGTCGCATACTGGACAACCCCAGCAACGACAACTCGCTGCTTTCCATTTGCAAGCAGAGGCTCGACGAAAGGAAAAAGGAAGAAGCCGAGCGGAGAAGGAAATTTATAGAGAGTTTATATAAGGGATAGGACTATGAGATACAACAAGAATGACGAACCGATATTAAGGAGATTGACCGTAAACTCACCGTTCAGGCTGGTATATGAAACATTTTGTGTACTTGGCATTAGGTACGAGTGGAATGAAGGTCGTATGAATCCATTCGTATTGAATATTAAAAGCGGAAGGATGCTATCTGCTTTGACAGAAGCAACCGAATCTGCATCGTTCAAGGAGTTTGACGAACTGATTGAGTATGTCAATGGCATAATGGAGGAACGAGGCTATATAAAACCTATTGAGAGAATTTAGGATTATGAGAAACGAAACAAAACAAAATATTAAACTTGACAGCATAACCGCCTGTGATGCGCTCTGTGGACTTCGCAGTCTGCCCGACAGCAGTATCGACTGCTGCATAACATCGCCGCCGTACTATGCAATGCGCGACTATGAAGCTGCTGGACAAATAGGTCTTGAAAAGTCGCCAGACAAGTACATTCTGCGCCTTGTCGATGTGTTTGCCGAGGTTTACCGTGTTCTGAAACCGCAAGGCGTGATGTGGGTGGTCATCGGTGACAGCTACTGCGGTGCTGGCAAGGGTGCAGCGACCGACCCTGCCAACGCTATGCTCTACAAGCAGGGCAGCAACCGTGGGACTTTGAGCCGTGCCACAGCGTTCAAGTACGAAACGGCAGCCAAGCGCAAGGACTTGCTTGGAATACCGTGGATGCTTGCCTTTGCCCTGCGCGATTTCGGATGGTATTTGAGGCAGGACATCATTTGGCACAAGTCCAACCCTATGCCCGAATCGGTCACAGACCGCTGCACACGCGCACACGAGTATGTGTTCCTGTTCTCGAAGCGAAGCCGCTACTACTTTGTGCCTATGCTCGAAGATGCCGAAGGCTACGACGGACGGAAGGCAACCGCTACAAGAGGTTCTGCAAAGTACAGGGGGAAGCGTGTGCCTGGCAACAGCCAGCAGTCGATAGTGCAAGGCGGCGAAAGGTGGCGGTTCAAGAACCTGCACCGCAGCAACCCTAATACGCTCCATTTGAGGCGTTTGACGGGGGGGGGGGGGCAGGAACTGTATCCAGTCCGCAATCGTCGCGATGTGTGGAAGTTGAACGCAGCTCGTTCCCCATACGCGCACTATGCAACATATCCGTTGGAACTGATAGAACCGTGCTTGCTGGCGACCTGTCCGCAGGATGGTGTTGTTCTGGATCCATTTATGGGAAGTGGAACTACCGCTGTGGCTGCGATAAGGAACGGCAGACACTACATAGGGTTCGACATCAACAGCGAATATGTGGAAATAGCAAATAGGAGAATAAATGATGAAAAATCTAAAAAGGAGATTGAACTATGAAAAACGAAGAAAAAGCAAAAGAAATAGGTAATATAATGCTTGAATTGGCTAACTATTCATCTTACAATACCCCAGATGAACAGAGAAATAATATTCGTAATGTTGCAGAGCGGGCGGCTTTAAAAATGGCACAATGGAAGGATGCCCAGTATGCCGAGCTGCTCGCCAAGATTGCGGAAAGAAACGAGGAGAGCAAGATGGTTGCAAGACAAATATCAGACAACTTAAAACAAATGCTAAAAATCAATAACCAATGAAATTATCAGAAATTATACAGCGGTTGGCTGAAAAGATTACCGAACAAGGTGATATTGAACTGTCGGACGACTTTATTATTGAGTATAAATATGATGAAATCCAAATAACACTATGAACAATAATTACGACAACATATCAAAGGTAGAGTTGAGCCTTGCGGACTACAAGGAGCTTGTAGAAAAGGCGCAAGCCAACGATGACGAGATAAACCGCCGTGCGGTGGAACTGTACCGCAAGAACGGCGTTTGCAAGGTGAAACTCGATGTCAGTATTTACAAGAATATGAACCATAGAGGTGACTACGAGCAATTCAATTACGAATTGTTTCCGTGGGTAAGGAACGATGAATCCGAGTACAGCACAAGTCCGTTCTGCATCAACAGCCAGATGGTTAAACGCATAAGGGAAGCGGCGAAGGAAATAGCCGAAAATGCCTTTTACTACAACTTTGGCAAAGAATTTATGGAGATGAACAATATCCTAAAGTACAGGGGACATACGGAGCATATCCGCTTTCGGCTTCTTGTCGTAACCGTTACAGGATGGCTTATGGCAATGGCGTGCCTGATAACTATGTTAGTGGTAATCTACAGTTAAATCGTTGAATCATTGAAATTTATTGAAATGTATTACAAGGTCAATATAAAGATGAGCCGTGCCAATCTGGAGTTGTTTTTTGCTTCGGTTAACGGCATCGAGGGAAAGACAGTTCTGCGCAAGCAGCACCGCGAATATATGGAGCAACTTATAAAGATTGCAAATGTGCGTTCTTATGCTCATTTCGCTGAAACTGGCGAATGTCAGCAGTTCACAACAGGCTGTGTGTCGGCTAATAGCAACAGTCTTGCCGAGCATATCGGTTGCTCTCCGCGCACAATTCGCAACTATAACGCACTGCTGGAGAAATATGGCTTGCTCACAAAGATATTCCGTGGAACATACCACAACTACTATCTGGAGCTGAATCCCTATATCTGCCCTGTAAATAACATCGACGATGGCAACGATTACCCAATACTCGCACAGGCCGACAAAAGCGACCTGCGGACAAGGCTCTGCGCCCAGATAGTACGCGGAATTTTCGCCGACTTTAAGCGGAAAAATTTTCCGCTTAAAAATAATATGCTTAGACAATTTAACAATCAAATAATGGAAAAAGGTGTCTCCGACGATGATACGACCGCTGTCGTTATCAACAACAATGGCTCGTTGCTATCTGACAAAGGCTCTTTGGACAAAAGTACAGCGGTCGCCGTTATGTCACTGTCGCAGTATGTGGCTATGTTGCAGCGTTTCGGCATTGTCGATTCGATAGAAGGCATAGACACTTGCAAAGACACAGAAGCCGAGACACAGGTGGCTGTTGCGCCAGAAGTTCAGCCACAGCCGATGTCGCCAGCCGAAATCGAGAAACTTGCCGAAGATAAGAAAAAGACTTCCGCCGCCGAAAAACGCCTCGACGACCTCGAAAATTCCGAACAGCAGATGGCGCAGCTCGAACTCGACAGCTACAAAGGACAATGCGCTAGAATGCTGCTGTCGTATGCAATGGAGCGAATCCCCGGATGGCGTAACAAAATCTATCAGGGCGTAATCGACGAGGTTGCGATGAGCATCAAGGAACAATACTTCAACGAACTACAGAACAAGGCGCAGTGCCAGTTCATACTTTCCGCTGGATACATCACCATAACCTTCGCTTCACGCTACATACGCAAGAAACTCCTGTCGGGCAAATGGGACAGCTTCCGAATGATGCCACCGACCTACTTCGACCGCAACACAAAGAACGGATTCGCCTCATTCTTCTCCTACACCATACAGTCCGAAAAGGCACGGCTACGCTGCAAGTCGCAGTCGGAACGGCTCGAAACCGTCCGCTACTACGAAAAGGCTCGCAAGCTGAACAACCGCAAGCTCAATCTTATTCTCAAATGCTACTTTGAAAACCCAACTAAGGAAAACTATCAGAACTGCATTGAGAGAGTTCGCAACAGTGTACCGTCACGCCTCAACCAGTTCTGCGACTGTGTACGCAACTCGCGCCAGCGCATAGCAAACTTCTGGCGTAAATCCGAAAACACCGCACTGAAACCGAGAATCGTATAATCATCAAATTTTCAAATCATCAAATCGCAAAACTATGGAATTAGGAAGATACAAACTATGGGTTCGCCCTCACAACCGCAAGCCAGAGGAAAAGGCTGATGTTTGGCACTCATTCAAAAGTATGGACTACAAGGGCGAGCAATATCAGATTGATAGTATGCGCCGCCGGATCCTCGAAAAATATTATCACAACCAATACAAGGTGGCGCGGTTCTACGACGAGGCGACCAACCGCGAAATATGCCGTTTCGCAAACGGAGTAATGGTAACGGAACGCGATATATAATATAAGGTATGGCAGAGGACAGGTACTATATTGCAAAGCGTGGCGACTGGTGTATTATTAAAGGAACCATAACAAAGCAGTACAAGAAGCGCATTTATGCAAATCCATACTTGGACAACTTCAAGAATTATAAGGTTGTCGATTGCTGCGACATCAGGATAAGCGAAGGCTATTATGCTACCGATAATTTGTTTTTCCGTCGCAATCGGGACGAGCGCGAAGTGTCGTTGTTAAATATTGCAGAAATCCCAGAGGCAACCTATAAGGTTCTGAAAGACTGTGCTACGAAGGTTATAAAGCAGATTGAATTGTTTGAAGCATCGTGCAAGACATTATTGGACAACAAAAATACGAAAAAATGAAGGAATTGCATTTAGTAGTAACACACCACTGGTGGGACGAGATAGTGTTTGGAGACAAAAACGAGGAGTACCGCGAAGGTACGCAATACTGGTTTCGCAGGCTATGTGACTTCGACCGCGACTTTGCAAACCGCAAATTCTCTGCACGGTGGAAGAATTTCACGCACCTTGTGCTTCATCGTGGCTACAGCAGCACGGTTGCGCGTTTCCCCATCGAGAAAATCTCCATTGGCCAAGGCAATCCGCAGTGGGGCGCACCAGACAACAGGAAAGTAATAATAATCAAAATAGTAAAGATATGAAACAGAAATTCAAAAGATTGATTTGCCGAATTTTCGGTCACAAGAAGTATGTAGAGGTGAGTGCTTTGCCAATAAGAGTACCCAAAGGACACGCGCATAGGCACGAAAGGAAAATCCGTTATTTTGTTTTAAAGGAAACCATTTGTGAGCGGTGCAAAGAGCAACACACTGATATTATTGCCGAAAATATAAGCCGTGCGCAGATGTTGCACGATGGTTGGTTTATTGAGGATTAGTCTATGAAGAATTACTTTGAGAACTGTACCACACACGACGAGGCAAAGAAACTGTACCGTCGTCTGGCGATGGAGCTGCACCCCGACAAGGGGGGCAGCGATGCCGAGTTCCAGGAACTCAACCGCCAGTACCGCGACTTCTGCGAATGCAAGCGCACCAGTTCTGCCGACAGTGGCTCACACGAAGGCGACAAGTGGGACTGGCGTAAGGACATTGCCAACTTCTTCGCCGAAAACGGATTGACCGAATATGCAGACTATATGCGTACCTTCCTTGACGGTTTCGACCTTGCCGACATCGTTAGGAGCAACAAGGTGAGCGGATTTGTCCGCAAGATGGGCAACACCCAAGCCGCCGACGACTTGGAAGGTCTGGAAAACCTTGCAAAAGGATTGTGGCATTTTGCGAAAAAAGTGGAAAAATAGAGCCGAAAGTATTGGGAAATGTGCAATAAATTTTCTAACTTTGTAAAGAAAAATTAACTCTAAAACACTCAAAAACAAGCAATTTATGGATTACGAGTACAGGATAAAGAACGATGAAATCATTGAGGTTTCCATCATCGAGGGCAAGCGCGTGGAAACGCCCACAGGCGTAAAGGCGTTCTACACCAAGCAGGAAATCTGCGACAAGTACCATTGGGGAAAGGATATGATGCGCAAGCGGCTGGAAGAAATAGCCCCATACATCTACAACGGCACAGACGAAGGTTTTGTCACGACCAAGAAGGTATTTGCGCCATTCGAGATGGAGCGGATACTCAACTACTACGGATTGCCATAATAATATTATAGAGGTATTTTTTTTGATTGATAGGGAAAAGCCACGCGCCTTTCCCTATTTTTATGCCCTTGCGGAAATGAAAAAAAATGAAAATAAAAGTCGTGTAAAGTAGTTTAAAGCAGGAAAAAGTCTGCTAAAGTCGGGTAAAGTCGAAAGCTCATTTTTCGTGCATTTTCTTTGTGGCGAAATCCATACGGAAAATGAACGGAATACAGAAATACGGACTTGGAAGCCTTAGTACAAAGCAGATTGTCAAGGGAGCTGCAATATTGGTTGTCGGTGGTCTTTTGGCATGGGGTGGCTACAAGGTTTTCTCACTTAAAAATATGTGGGACAAATTGACGATGAAATTCCGTGCAAAAATCGTCTGGAAAACCATTCTCACGGATATATTGAGCGGAAACATAACGCTTGCTGTTACGGCATACCTTACAAATACAACTTCCGCACATATTACTATAAAGAAACCAGCAATCTCAATCTATGATGGAACAACACTGCTCGCCCATAGTGACGAAACAGATACCGAAAAGGTAAGCATTAATGCAAATTCCATAAGCGAAGTGCATTACACCTTTGTCGTAAAGGCTCAGGCATTGACAAAGTTCGCTGGTATGGCACTCACAAAGATTATCGAATGGTGGAAAAATCTCAATACCGAAAATGAAACGGCTGCAATAGGTGTGAGCCTCAATGTTGTTGCAACTGTAAGTCTGTTCGGTTTCAGTAAGAATTTTGAATCACAAATCTCAATCTGATATGGAATACGGAAGAAGAAATATTGTTGACGGCAGCGCATACGACAAGTATTTTGGCAAGCCAATAAACGAGGATTACATAAAGGGCGACAACAGTACCGAAACTAATGTCGCCAAGATTCTTCCGAATGTTGTAAAAAAATATTGCTATCAGACAAGGAAGATTGCAAACCACCTTTACAGTAAGGACTTGCGTACATTTTGCGAAAACATCTGGACATTTTTGTTCAAGCATATCCAGTACGAATATGACGAGGCTGGCAGAGAGCAGTTCCGCACTCCTTACCGTAGCTGGCAGGAACGCGAAACAGGCATCGACTGCGACTGCTTTTCAATCTTTGTTTCTTGCATTTTGACCAACAAGAAAGTCCCACACTATTTCAGAATAACCAAATATGGCGGTAACAACTGGCAGCACATATATGTTATTGTCCCAA
>JAEEGF012097606.1_pt1 | contig 18454 bp, 14 predicted proteins | sample 9134171 | NCBI WGS metagenome assembly JAEEGF01 (sample SAMN16246542, study PRJNA631951) | gut metagenome | biome: gut microbiome; feature: rumen; material: AP-attached | host: Bos | place: Iran: Karaj | collected 2018-10
GCGGGGAGTCGTAGCGCCGGCCAACATCTGTTCGGGCGCAGCGGTTCCACGCTTTATCTCTATAGGAAAGCGGATTGACATATAAAGAAGTGGAGGACATGACGGGGATCAGCAAAAGCACACTCGTGAGAGTGAAGAGAGAAAACAAAGCTGAGGGAGCATGATGTGCCCTCAGTCTTTTTCTACATTATTCATTTTAAATATTGTAAAGCGATGAAAAATATGTTAGAATAAACAAAATTATGCTTACTTCACACCTCGACGCTGTGAAAAAAGTGATTGACGATTGGGAGTCCGCACATTCAAAAGCAAAAACGAAAGCAGCAACAACAGAGGAAAATCCTCTCAACTAACCGAAGCACATAAAGGGCGGCTTTTTTGGTTTCCTCTTCATTATGTCTTGTATCTGCGTCTCTTTTATGATAGAATAACGTTGAAAACGGAAAAAGCAAGGAGGAGATGTTTTGGCGCGCTGGAAAAAGATTGTTTTTGTGGTTGTACTTGTTTCGTTTATCGCACTTTCTCTGTCCATTACCTTTTTCTCTATAGCAAGAGACACTTTTGAATACAGGAACCGGGAAAACATCGATAAGATTGAGGGACTGAACGGCTGGGAATTCTATGGATTCAACGGAAACCCGGATACGCCGGAAATCTATATCGACTATGTCAGGAACGACAAGGGCGAAAACCCGGAGCCGGATAAGCCCGTTGTGGCTGTGGGAAATTTCACCGTTGTCAGCGACGAATACGTGCAGTTTATCCATATCGGAAAGGACGTCCGCTATATTTCGGAATCCGCTTTTTATTACTGCAAGCAGCTGAGAGCTGTATTGGTGGATGAGGAAAACCCGTATTACCGCTCTGTGGACGGCGTGCTTTTCACAAAGGATATGAAAACACTTGTGCTGCATCCCATCATGAACGGGCAATGGAAGGCGGAGCAGGGCATGGCGGAAACTCCGGACACGTTCGACATACCGGAGGGCGTGGAACACGTCGGGAGTTTCAGCTTTTATAAGAATACCGACCTTGTGCATCTCCCCTTTCCTTCCACGTTGAAAACCATCGGCGATATGTCCTTCTTCGGCTGCGGCAGCATGTGGTCTGTCTGGCTGCCGGAAGGGCTCCGGTCAATCGGCGCGGACGCCTTCAGCTATTGCGGCAGCATCTCTCCCGTGATGTATATCCCCGCAACAGTCACGCAGATCGCAGATTATGCGTTTTTCTCCTGCGGCGGGATCAGTACGATGTATATGGGCGCGCAAAGCGAAGAAAGCATCCAATGCGGGGAAAGCTGGCTGCCGAAAAACGTGTTGAAGGGCGTGCTTCACGTTGCCATTACGCCCGAATACGGAAAAACACTTGCCGATGCGCAGGCTGAAAAACTGAGGCTGGACACGGAAAGAGAAAAGGAGGCGACCGGGAATGGCTAAACATGCAGAAACCGCAAAGGTTCCGCTTCGGCAAAAGGCGGGCGGACTTCTGTCAGATTTCAAAGACCATTGGAAAACGCCGGCCGAGGGAAAGTATGTTCCGTATAAAGAATATCTCTCCATTTTTCTTGCCGTCGGCGGAAACTATTCTGCGCAATATCTTCTGGGCTTTTTGTCGTTCGGGACGGGCTGCTATCTGGTTGCCTATTATTATGAGATCCCCATTCTGACGTTTTCTGCAATCAATGCCTTTTTCCTGGTCTCCGGCTATTTGTGGGGTATGCTCAATATGGGCATTGACGCAAACCTCGGTATCCTGCCGAAAAAGACGGAGAAAAGGTATTTTACCCTGTATCTTTCGGTTGCGGCATTGGGGCTGCTGTTTCTGATTCTTGATCTGTCAACGATTCTGCCCTTCCCTGAAGCGTTCCGCGTTTATATGAACACGAAATGGCCGGGACTCAATCTGTTCAGCATTCTGAAAATCTTCGGCATTCACATGTTTGTTTCCGGGTGGGGCGGCTTCCGGTGCATCATCATCAAGAAAAAGCTCATTCCGAAGTTGGGCCGATACAAGGTATTTGCCTATGCGAATATCGCGCAGTGCCTGATCATGGTGATTCTGATCTGCGAACTGCCGCTGTTCAAAGAGCCGCTGATCGACAGAGTCTGGAAGCTCTATGTGCTCTTCCAGCTGTTCGGTATGTTCGGTTTTACGGGCGCGCCGCAGCAGATCGCGGACAACATCAGCCCCAACGGGCACGAACGGATGATCGTCCGCTGCTGGCCGGTCAAACTCAGTCATCTTCTGCGCTCGCTTATGACGATGATTATTCCGACCGTTTCGGGCATGTTCTTTGAAAACGGAATCAGAGACAGAGGCACGTTCCGGTTCATTATTCCGATCGCGTTGGTTTTCAGCATCATCATGATGTATTCCGGCCTCGGTAAAATCAGAGAACGGATTCCCGCGCCGCCGCTGGACAAGAAAAAATACTATTCTTTCTGGGACTGCATCGACGGGATCATGAAAAACAAGTACCTGTGGATCAAGCAGGCCTCCGCTTTGCTTGACTCGCTTGGCAATGGTATGATCGGTATCGGACAGATCCTGCTGATCTATACCTGGCGGGAAACCGGCTTTTTCTTCGCGCTTGCGGAAAACGCCATTGCGTTCGTCGGAAATCCCGGTGCGTTTTTAGCGCCGTGGATCAGAAAGCGGTTCCAGTTCAAAACGCTGTATGTGTTCAAGCAGCTCATCATGTTCTTTTCCAGCGGCATCTTTATCCTTGCGTTCCTCTTCCTCGGAAATTCTCCCATGCTTTGCGGGCTTGTGCTGTTTTTCGGCATCTGCCTGCGCGACGCATTGAAATCTGCGATCGAAGAAGCTTCCCTTGATATGGATATCAGAATCAGCGACTATCAGATGTATATTTCCGGCGAACGGTTTGAAGCCTATCAGGGCGTTGTCGGCTGGTTCACGGGCCCCATCTCTGCGCTCATCAGCCTGATCATTCCGCTGATGTTCTATCGTGTGGGCTTTACCTCCGACTGGGACGTGCTGTTCATTGCCGACGTCAGAGTGAAATGCATGCTGATCGGTCTTGCCTTTGACATGGCGGGCTATCTCTTGATGAGCCTTCCCTATCTTTTCTTCTGGGATTACACCGACGAAAAGCACAAATTCATTATGGAAGAGCTGCAGAAAAGAGCCGACGCCCTTGCGGCTCAGGGCACAGGCGGAGAAAGTGTCGCCGAAGCAATTGAAACAGCTGCGGCCGCACCGGCAGAGCAGACGTAAAAGTTTGATGAAACAAAGCAGTCCGAAGGGGTGGCACTTCCTTGCACATGACACCCCAATCGTGCAACGATATAAAGATGCCGCCGTATACCCACACGGGCTATCGGCGGCGTTTCTCGGCCAGCAAGGGTATACACCTTTACTGCTCAGGCAATTTTGTGTGGAACAATCTCGCCTTCGTAATAGAAATTCACAAGAAACAGAATGTTTCGGATTGATTTTCGTTGTTAAATATGATATTCAAAGTGATTGTTTTAACACCTGATTTTGATGCAAACAATAAAGGGGAAGCTAGCGCCAATACACTAATTAAAACGCTACGGCCAGAAGAGGAAACCACACTATTAAACGATGTTATGGATACAATAAATAACGTTATTAAGGAACAGTTAGCTAAAGCCAATAGTAAGTCATTAGATAATTAGCACGAGCAAATGCTCGTGCTTTTTTGAATCTACGCTTTCAATTTGCCCGCAAAGATGTCATAACGGCGAGGTGGCCTCACCCGTCACGCGCTTTTTGCGGAATCGCCAAACCGCGAATCGTGTTGGCGCGTGCCAGCCTTTCTCGGCTGCCGCCTCGGTCGTTGCTTCGCAAGGCGATGCCTTGCGAGGTCCCCACCGGGGACCCGCAACCCAGAGGGGAGGGCAAGGGCGTTGTACTTTTGCCGTCAAGTTTCATCCTCGCTGAATTCTCAATTGTTCATTGCTTTGCATTATTCTGGTACAACAAAGCAGAAAGGTTGCATCTCCTGCAGCTAACTATTTAAATAAACCACAACCTAACTTGCCCTCCCCTCTGGGGAGGGTGGCAGTGCGCGTAGCGCACTGACGGGTGAGGCCACCTTGCCGCTGGCACCAAGGCCGAGTGAAGCGCACCGTCAGCCTATAATATACACCTTCACCCCGTGCGGCGCGGTTTCCGCGGTCAGTTTGCCGTCGCAGTCTGTCACCGTGCCTTCCCAGACGTCGCGGACAGTGTAGCCCGCCTTTGCGGGCAGATTGACGAAGCCCTCGTTGGCGAGCTTGCGGCAGTCGAGCGGCGTGCTTGCGGGGCGGCTCGACTTGTTGAACACGCAGACGGCCGCGCGCGCCTCGGAAAGAGGCTTCAGCAGCACGTCGACCGTGCCGGCCTTGATCCGGCGGCAGGGGACGCCCAGCGGGTCCTGATTGACGGCGATCATGTCCTTGTTTGTCAGGATCTGCAGGATTTTGTTGTCGGCGTCAACGGAGCCGTCTTCCTTCACGAAGGCGCGCACGTCGTTGCCGAGGATCAGCGGCGCGTTCATCATGCACCAGAGCGAAAAGTGGCTGCGGTTCTCGTCGTGCGTCAGCTTGCCGTTGCCGACCTCCAGCATGTCGGGGTCGTTCCAGCCGCCCTTGCCGGCGTGCTTCCACAGCCGGACCGTCCATTCATACAGCGCGAGGATCGAGACCCACGTCGGCTTGATGTCGCCCGTGGTGCGCCAGAGGTTGCCCGCCTCGGCGCCCCATTTCCACGGCCGGTTGAAGCCCCATTCGCAAATGGAATAGACAATCGGCTTTTCGGGCACGCCGTTCTTTTCGGCATATTCTTTCGTGGCGCGCTTGAGCTCGCGGCCCATCAGCTTGTATTGCACCGCCGCGCTGTCGAAGCGCGAGCCGACGGGGTTGTCGAACACCAGCGTGTTCACGCCCTGCTGCAGCCGGACCGTGGTCTGAATGCGGCGCTCGCCGTGCAGCGGCATGCGGCCCTTGGTGCAGTAGACGTGGTATTCGTCCCTGCCGTTGACCGTGATGCGCACGAAGCGTTCGGCGTCGTCGGCCTTGGCGGCGAGGAAGGTCAGCACGTAGTCGCCCGCTTCTTCCGCTTCGGTGTTGAGCGCAAACGACCCCGCGCGGGAGCAAAGGCCCGTGATGAAGCGGTGGCCGATGGCCTCGTCTTTGACGATGCGGGCCCTGCCGCTCAACGTGACGTCGTCCACCGAAAAGACCCGGCAGGCGCCTTCGCCCGGTCTGGAAAGCTCAATCTGCCGGATGCGCGGCGCCTTTTCGCTGATCGGCACGTTGTGGCAGAAATCATATTTGAAGTATTCGATGCCCCAGCTTGCGAACGTGTCGGCGTCGATCGCCTCGTGCCGCAGCGAGCCGGGATAATCCTCGCACGTCCAGGTGCCGTTGGAGGAATAGATGCCGAGCTTCAGTCCGCGGGCGTTCACATAATCCGCCAGCGCCTTGATCCCGCCGGGGAAGGTGGCCTTGTCGCACTGCAGGCGGCCGTTCCCGTCGCGCGCCGAGCTTTGCCAGCAGTCGTCGATATTGACGTATTGATAGCCCGCCTCCCGAAGGCCGCTTTTGTCCATCGCGTCGGCGATCTGCTTGATGAGATCTTCGTTGATGTGCGTGGCAAACAGGTTCCAGCTGGACCAGCCCATCGGGGGCGTGAGCGCCGCGCCGTTGTTATAGCGGTTGGCGGCGGTCTGGTTCAGCCAAAGCTTGTGCACGACTCTTTTCGCGGTGCAGACCGGGCAGAATTCCTGCTTTTTCATCTTGACGCCGAGCACGGCTGCCGCCGCAGCGGCTGTACCGGCGCCTGCCGCGGCGGCAACGCCTTTCAGCAGCTTTTTCTGTTCCATAGTGATCTCCTTTTTTGTCGGTTTATTATAGGATGGCGAATGATCGCATCAGAAATACCGTGAGGAAGACGGTGAACACCGAAAGCACCGAGGTCCACACCACGAGCTGCGCGCCGTACTGATCGTCGCCGCCGATCTCGCTGACCATGACGGAACTGGAGACCGCAATGGGCGAGGCGAAGATCGCCACCAGCGCCGGGTATTCCACCTCGGAAAACGGCAGAACGCCGAAGTGCGAAAGCAGCACGGCGCCGCCGATGGCAAGCGCGGGCGCAAAAATCAGCCGCATGAACACGGCAATCGAAATCTGCTTTCGCAGCGCGCGCACCGCCGAAAAATCAAACCTTGCGCCGAGCACGACAAGCGCCAGCGGTGTGGCCGCCTTTGCCGCCGTTGTCAGCGCCGAGAACAGGAACGGGCAGTCGCGCGAAAGCAAAAAGACCGCCTCGCCCGCGTCGTTCTTCGGCAGCAGCATCCGCACGCCGACGGTGACGATGCCGAGGGCGACGCCGATGATCAGCGGGTTTTTGACCGTGCGCAGCAGCGTCTGCCGGATCGGCGGCTTCTCCGTGTCCGCGTAATGCGACAGACAGAGGACCGCCAGCGTGTTGAACAGCGGGATCGTGACCGCGGTGGCCACGGCGGTGAACGCCACGGCCTGCGCGCCGCCGAGCGCTTCGGCCAGCGGAATGCCCACGATAGCGCAGTTGGAGCGGTAGACGCACTGGATGAACGGCCCCTTCTGCAGCCGCTCGGGAATCAGCAGCTTTGCGAGCAAAACGCCGATCGCATAGAGCAGCAGCACCACGGCCGCGCTGTAGCCGACTGCCGCCCAGTTGACCTGCCGGAGCGAATCGATCTCATAAATATTGCAATAGAGCAGAATCGGCAAGAACACCCGGAACACGAGCCGGTTGGCCGTTTTGAAGAAGTCGTCGTCCGCAAAGCGCAGCTTTTGCAGCACCCAGCCGAGCAGCGCCAGCAGCAGAATGGGCACGACCGCGTTGCAGGAAAACCAAAAGACCTGTCCCAAGCGTTCTCACCTTCTTTCTTTTTGAGTATAACATACTGCGGGCATGAAATCAACCCGCGGTCTGCGGCGCTTCGCGGAGCTCCGTCACGCGCAGCGTTTCGCCTTCCACGCGGAAGCCGACGTCAAACCCGGCGTAGCGCATATAATAGACGCGCTGCGGATCATCCTGATAGCCGGGCCGCGGATCGAGCGAAAGCGTCTGCAGCAGCGCGGCCCGCTTTTCCGGCGCAAGGCGGCAAAGCAGGGCGGGCTCGATTCTGACGTCCAGCGTGCCCTCGGTTTTGGCAAAGCCGCTTTCGGCCTGCGGAACCGCATCGGCATAGGGGAGGTAGGGCTTGACGTCGAGAATCGGCGTGCCGCTTGCAAGATCGGCGCCCGCCACGTACAGGCACGGCGCGCCGTCCTCCGTTTTGCCGACGCCTTCCAGACGCACGCACGACAAGCCGATCGGGTTCGGCCGCACCGGGGAGCGCGACGCGAACACGCCCACGCGGGTGTTGCCGCCCAGCTTCGGCGGGCGCACGGTGGGCGATTCCGCCTTCGGCGACAGCGAGCAGTGCCACAGCAGCCAGAGGTGGGAATACCCCTCGATACCGCGCAGGTAGTCGGGGTTGCGGAACGCGGGCAAAAACACGACCTGCCCCCGTAGGTCGGCAGCCAGTCCGCTTTGGCGGGGCAGTCCGAACTTCAGGGGAAAATCGCAGGTATAGACGGCAACGGGCCGCAGCTCGATCGTTTCATCCATGGCAAGGCCTCCAACGAATGCTCTGCAAGCATTATAGCAGATTCCGCATGGGTTTGCAATTGACTTTTCGTTTCTTCTCTATTATAATAAAAAAGACAGCTTCTGTATGGAGGAAGATACGATGATTACGTTTAAGCTCAAAGAAAAACGCTTTTCCGTCCGGCGAAACGGCAAAAAAATCTTTGCCGTCACCGAGGGCACCGCGATCGCGGAGGTCGCCAACATTGAGGCGAACTATACCATGAGCCGCGGCAGCTTCGTTCTGAAGGAAAAAGTCATCGGCCGCCGGCCGCTGTTCGTGGTCGACATGCAGCTTTGCGACGGCGGCGCGCTGCTGGTGCTGGACGAGGGCAAGCTGAAGCTGGAGACGGAGCGCGACGGCACCCGGCTGAAGGTGACGCCGCTGGGCCTTTCCATGTATGACCGCCTCTGGCTGCGCGTGCCGGCCGAACGGGACGAAGCCGTCTACGGTACGGGCGAAACCTTCAGCGAGTTCAACCTGCGCGGCCACAAGAGCGACGTCTGGGTCAGCGAGCATATCAACGCCGGGCAGATCGTGCGCAAGGTGGCGCAGATCGCGCTGCGCATCAAGCGCGACGATAAAAAGAAAAAGTTCGAATCCTATGCGTCCTACTACGTGCAGCCGATGTTTCTGTCTTCGCGCAAATACTTCTTCCATTCCGAAGCGACCACGATTTCCCGCTTCGATTTTACGGCGGAAACCGAACACCGTCTGCAGGTCGACCCCTCCGCCGCGTTTTATTTCGGCTTCGGCGACACGTTTGAGGACGTGCTTTCCAACCTGACCGACCTGACCGGCCGCCAGCTTCCGCTGCCCGAATGGGTTCACAACGGCGAAATCCTCGGCGTGCAGGGCGGCACCGGGATCATGGATCAAAAGCTGCAGACCGCGCTGGACCACGACATGAAGGTGGCCGGCGTCTGGATCCAGGACTGGGAGGGCCGCCGCGTGACGGCGGTGGGCAAGCAGCTTTGCTGGAACTGGGTGTGGGACCGGGAGCTTTACCCGGACCTTGACAAGCGCATTGCTTCCTACGGCGAACAGGGCGTGAAGATTCTCGGCTACTGCAACACCTTCCTGGCGGTGGAAAAGCCGCTTTATCAGATCGCGGCCGAAAAGGGCTACTGCGTCAAGGACAAGAACGGCAACGACTATCTGGTCAAGATCACGACCTTCCCGGCCGCCATGGTCGACCTGACCAACCCCGACGCCTACAACTGGATCAAGGAAGTCATCAAGGAAAACATGATCGGCTTCGGCCTGGCCGGCTGGATGGCCGACTTCGGCGAATATCTGCCCACCGACTGCGTGCTCCACAGCGGCGAGGACCCGTTTGTGGTCCACAACACCTGGCCCGCCCTTTGGGCAAAGGTGAACCGCGAAGCGATCCGCGAGACCGGCAACGAGGGCAAGATCATGTTCTTCACCCGCGCGGGCTATACCGGCACGGGCAAGTATTCCACCATGATGTGGAACGGCGACAACCACGTCGACTTCTCCGTGGACCTCGGTCTGCCGTCGGTCATTCCCGCCATGCTGTCGCTGACCTGCTGCGGCTTCGGCCTGAGCCATTCCGACATCGGCGGCTATACGACCTTCTATAACCTCAAGCGCTCGGAACAGCTGTTCATGCGCTGGTGCGAAATGAACGCCTTTTCGCCGCTCCTGCGCGGCCACGAGGGGCTGAACCCCGACCTCAACGCCCAGTTCGACGCGAGCGAGACCGTTTTGCGTCACGGCAAATACATGAGCGCCATCCACGCGCAGCTCAAGGATTATCTGATGGCCGCGGAACGCTATAACAGCGAAACCGGCGTCGGTGTGGTGCGTCCGCTGTTCTTCTATTACGACGAGCCGCGCGCCTACAGCGAGATGCACGAATACCTGCTCGGCCGCGACATTCTGGTGGCTCCGGTAATCAAGCAGGACAGCTACAGCCGCGAGGTCTATCTGCCGGAGGACAGCTGGATCCACGCGCCCTCGGGCAAGGAATACCGCGGCGGCGTCTACACCGTGGAAGCCCCCATCGGGCAGATCCCCGTGTTCTACCGCAAGGACGCGGACGAGAGCGTCAAGGCCATGATGCGCTCGCTCGTGTTCCCGAAGCAGGAGGCGCTCTATGCTTGAACGACTGAACCGCGTCAACGACGTGACGATTCACAGCGTCTTTGACGCAGCATTCCGCACCTTCGGGAACGTGCTGACCGGCTTTGATTTTTCGCCGCTGTGCCGCTATCTGGAAACCGAAACGCCGATTCCGGCGCAGGGGAATGTCTACGTTGCGTCCGATCCGGCCATGGAAGCGCTTCCGATCTGCAGCGAAGTGCAGACCGCCGTCTATGGCAATATGCCGATCCAGATCGGCTACTGCAACGGCAGGAACACGACTTACAACGGCTTCGAATACCACAAGGGCTCCGAGATCAACGTGGCCGCAACCGATCTGATGATGGTGCTCGGCCACACGTGGCAGATCAAAGACAACTGCTTCACCGTCGGCGACGAGACCGTGTTCTTCGTGCCGAAGGGCACGGCGATCGAGCTGTATGGGACCACGCTGCACCTGTCGCCCTGCCGGGTGACGGACGACGGCTTCCGCGCCGTGGTGATTCTGCCGCGCGGAACCAACACCCCGCTGGAAACAAGGCCAGCGAACCCGACCGGCGAAGCGCGGCTGCTGCTGCAAAAAAACAAGTGGGTGCTTTCGCACCCCGAACGCGAACCGCTGATGAAGCAGGGGGCCTTCCCCGGCCTAATCGGCGAAAACAAAGAATTGCACTATTAAAGGAGAAGGAACAACATGTCTTTCCAATTTGCCTATATCCCCATCGGCGTGCCGACCTTCCATCTGGAATCGGCGCAAAAAGCCTTTGACGATTCCGTGTCTCTGCTGCAAAAGATCGACCCGTCGGTCAAAGTGCCCGACGAAATGCTGCTTTCGCTGCCGAAGCTCGGCGCGTTTCTCGACACGCTTTCGCCCGATTTCGTCATTGTGCAGAACGTCACGTTCGCCAACGCCGCCTATATGAGCGAGGTGCTGCGCCGCTTCTCCTGCCCCGTGCTGCTTTGGACGCTGCGCGAGCCCGTGATCGACGGCGGCCGTCTGCGTCTCAATTCGCTGACCGGCGCCTATTCCGCCGCCAACGTCATGCGCGCCTGCGGCAGACGCTTTGCCTATGTGTTCGGCGCGCCCGCGGAAGAGAGCGTGCAGCGCAGAATCGCCGCCGCCGTTGCCGCGGCCAGACTCAAAAAGCAGCTGCGGTCGCTCAATTTGCTGCAGATCGGCCACACGCCCGAGGGCTTCGGCTTCGGCCGCGGGCTGGACGCGGAGCTGCTTTCGCTGTTCGGCGTGAACCTCAAATCGATCGAAGCGCGCGAGCTGATCGGCAGGGCGAAGACCTACGGCGACGACGAGATCCAGAGCTATCTTGACAACGCCCGTGCGCGCATCGTCGGGCTGGACAAGACCCCGGAAAAGAACAAGCTTGACTTTGCGCGGCTCTATAAGGCCTATGACAGCTATGTGAAGGAAAACGGCATCGGCGCGGTCTCCAGCCGCTGCTGGCCCGATTTCTTCGTGGATTTCGGCACCCCGGTCTGCGCGGTGCTCGCCATGCTCGGCGACAACGGCGTGCCCGCCTCGTGCGAAGCGGACGCCTACGGCGCACTGTCGATGTATATCGGCCAGATGCTGACCGGCAAGCCGACCTTCTTCGGCGATCCCGTGTCGCTGGACGAGGGCGAAAACACCGTTACGTTCTGGCACTGCGGCACGGCGGCCTGCTCGCTGGCGCGCGAGGACACCGGCGCGGTCTGCGACGTCCACTGCAACCGCAGAATCGGCCCCACGCTCGACTTCGGCTGCAAGGCCGCCCCGGCGGTCACGGTGTTCCGCATCGGCCGCGAGCCCGACGGCAGCTGCCGCTTCTTCGTCTGCGGGGGCGAAGCGCTCGACAAGCCCAAGCAGTTCAACGGCACGTCCATCGTGGTGAAAACCGAGGGCAGCAGCCGGGCGGTCGTGGAGCGCTCGGTCAAAAACGGCTGGGAGCCGCATTTTGTCGTGGCCATGGCCGACATCCGGGAAGAACTGCTCGCGCTGGCGAATATGCTTGATATTCCGGTTGAAGCTTACTGATAATGGAATCAGGATAAGAGGAAAAGGCACCCGCAGCGGGTGCCTTTCATTTTGTTTTTTGCGGATTGGTTCAGATTGCCTTGAGCAGCGCGGGCAGCTTGGCGATGGCCGACGGGATGCCCTTGAGCAGCTTGCCCAGGCCCTTGGCCGAGGATCTGTCGTCGTTGAGGATATCCAGCAGGCCTTGCGCCATCTCTTCCGAGAAGACGCCCATCGACATCGCGATGAAGTTGCGGATCGGAATCTGCAGCGCCATGGCGGCGATCATTTTGCCGTCGCCGTTTTCGGCGGAGCCGAACTTGCTCATCGCGCCCGAGATCAGCTTGCAGATGCGGCCGCCCCACTTGGTGTCCATCGCGTCGTGCAGGCAGCAGTAGATATCGATCGGCTTGCCCGGCTCGCGTTCGTTGGCGGGCAGGGGGCCGTAGAGCGCGGCGAAATCGGCGCGGCTGATGTTGGCCACGTCGTTGTAATACGCCGGGGCGCTCTCGCGGTAGTCGGGAATCTCAACCGGCTCGGCCTTGACGGTGACCGTGCCCTGCAGCTTGACGTCGCGGGACGACGCGCCGACGCGGATGTCGAACTTGCCGCTTTCCACGCACCAGTCGTTGGTGTTGACGTTGAAGAACGCGAACGCGCGCTTGTCGAGCGTGAGGGTGATTTCCTTGCTTTCGCCCGGCTCCAGCCAGACCTTCCGGAAGCCCTTGAGCTCCTGCGCCGGGCGGAAGATGGTGCTTTCCAGATCGGCAACATAGAGCTGCGCGACCTCGGCGCCGGCGCGGTCGCCGGTGTTGGTCACCTTGAAGCTGACCGTCAGCGTGTCGGTGTCCTTCAGCGTCTTTTTGGAAAGCTTCAGATCGCTGTATTCGAACGTCGTATAGGAAAGGCCGAAGCCGAACGGGAAGAGGACGTCCTTCTTTGCGGCGTCGTAATAGCGGTAGCCGAGATAGACCGATTCTCTGTGTTCGCTCGTGACCGGGCCGCCGGGATAGTTGCCGTAGGTCGGGTTCTCCTTGAACGACAGGGGATAGGTCTCGGTCGTTTTGCCGCTGGGGTTCACTTCGCCCAGCAAAATGCGCGCCACGGCCGCGCCGCCCGCCTCGCCGCCGAGGGCCGAATTGAGCAGACCTTTGACTTCGCCGATCCACGGCATCTCGACCACGCTGCCGCCCGCGAGCACCACCACGGTGTTCGGGTTGGCCTTGGCCACTTCCAGAATCAGCGTGTTGTGGCAGTTCGGCATACGGATGTCCTCGCGGTCATAGCCTTCGCCCTCGAATTCTTCGGTGAGGCCGGCGAATACCACGGCGACGTCCGCGGCCTTCGCCTGGCGCACCGCCTCGGCCAGCAGCGCGTCGTCCACAACGTCCTTGCCCTTGTCGTAGCCCTTGGCATAGGTGAAGTCGGCGCCGCGTTTGCCGAGCTCCCAATAGGCGTTGTCAATCTTGAACGGGTTGACGACAGAGGAGCCGGCGCCCTGATAGCGCGGGAACTTGGCCATCTCGCCGATCACGGCGATCTTCTGGCCCTTTTTGAGCGGCAGGATGTTGTCGTCGTTCTTGAGCAGCTGCATCGACTGCTCGGCCACCTCCTGCGCCAGCGCGTGGTGCGCGGCCTGGTCGAAGCTGTGCTCCTGTTCCAGCTGCGGTTTGCTCTTCATGATCAGCGCGACCACGTTGTCCACCGCGGCATCCAGCACGTCCATCGGCAGCTCGCCGCTCTCCACGGCGGCCAGAATCTTCTTTTCGTTATAGGCGCCGCTGGAGGGCATTTCCAGATCAGTGCCGGCCTTGAGACCGGGCACGCGATCCACCGAGGCACCCCAGTCGGTGACGAACAGGCCGTCGAAGCCCCATTCGCCGCGGGCGATTTCCTGCTGCAGATGGACCTGCTCGGAGCCGTAAAGGCCGTTGACCCGGTTGTAGCAGTTCATGATCGTCCAGGGCTTGCTCTCCTTCACGGCGATCTCGAACGCGGTCAGATAGAGCTCGCGCAGCGCGCGCTCGTCCACGATCTCATCCACGACCATGCGGAACGCCTCCTGGCTGTTGCAGGCAAAGTGCTTGAGCGAAGCGCCCACGCCCATGCTCTGCACGCCGTTGATCCAGGCGGCGGCGCATTTGCCGGACAGATAGGGGTCTTCCGAAAAATACTCGAAGTTTCTGCCGCAGGTGGGGGCGCGCTTGATGTTGGTGCCCGGGCCGAGGAGGACGGAGACCTTCTCTTTGAGACATTCTTCGCCCAGCGCCTTGCCCTCGCGCACGATCAGGTCGGGATCCCACGAGCAGCCGAGGGTGGCGGAGTTGGGGAACGCGGTTGCGGGATAGGAGTTGCCGAGCCCCACGCCGTCGGCGTTGGGGTTTTGTTTGCGCAGACCGTTGGGGCCGTCGGTGACCATGATCTGCGGCAGGCCGAGCGCTTCGTCCGCTTCCAGATGCCAATAGTCGGCGCCGGAAACGAATCTGGCTTTCTGGGCGAGTGTCAGCTTCTCAACGATTTCGGGATATTTCATGTGCATTCTCCTTTTTATCGGCACAAGATCAGCCGTTTCTTTCTATTCTCTATTTTAGCCGCTGAACCGAAAATATTATATAATAATTCCGTGATAAATGATAAAATAAAGTTGTATTTTTATGAAAAACGTGCTATACTGCGCATAATGGGGGTGCAGCCATGAAAAAGGAAGAACCGGCCGCAATTGCGGTGCTGGAAGACAGCGACCTGTTTTTGCAGCGCGAGAGCGGGCAGACCCACACGCCCTATGAGACCGAGCAGCTGTTTTACAGCTGCATCCGCGCCGGGGACGTGGAACGGGTCGGCGTGCTGATGCGCACGCTTTTGCAGCAGACCGTTGTGGCGGGCAGACTATCGAACGACCCGCTGCGGCAGATGCAGTATTGGGCGGTCTGCTGCGTCACGCTGGCCACGCGCTGCGCCATTCAGGGCGGGCTGGACGAAACGACCGCCTTCAACCGTTCGGACGAAAGCATTCTGCAGATCGACCGGATGCGCGACCCGCAGGAGATTCTGCGGTTTTTGCAGTCGCTTTGTCTGCAGATCACGGCGCTGGTGCGCGACAGCAGAATCGGCCGCGACGCGCCGCAGGCAGTGCGCAAATGTCTGCATCGGATCCAGACCGACCTGCACGGCCGCCTGACCGCCGAAACGCTGGCCGCGGACTGCGCGCTGTCGCCCGATTATCTTTGCGCGCTGTTCAAAAAGCACGTCGGCGTGCCGCTGAGCATCTACATCCGCTCGCAGCGCCTGCAGGCTGCCCGCGACCTGCTGCGGACCGGCAAGAGCCTTTCCGAGATTGCCTATGACCTCGGCTTCTGCTCCGAAAGCTATTTCATCCGCTGCTTCCGCGAAGCGTTCGGCGAAACGCCGCGCCGCTTCCGCGAGCGGCCGGAGCCGCTGTTTGAAAGCGAAAAAACGCCCTGAATTTTACACGTTCGTGCAGAGAGTGCTTGACAAGCGCTTTTCCTTGTGATATAATCTGTTTGTTCCAAATGAGACAAAAAGAAGGGAGCTCCTATGGTAGTCAACGGCAGATTCCTGAATGCCCTGCAGCAAAACGAGATGTTTTCCGGCGTCAGGCGCGAACAGCTTTCCGCGCTGCTGACGGATGCGCAGGTGGACTTCGTTTCCTATGCGCGCGACGACGTCATCTGTTCGGCGGAAACCTATCGCAACGCCATCGGCTTTCTGCTCAGGGGCGAAGCCAAGGTGCAGCGGCGCAGCGGCGCGCTGATGATTTCGCGTCTGCATGCGGGCGACGTGTTCGGCTGCGCTTTCCTGTTTTCCGGAGAAAGCTTTCCGGGCGAGATCGTCGCCTGCAGACAGTCGGTCGTGGCCTATATTTCCAAAACGGCCGTGGTGCGCCTGATGGAGCTGGACGGCGGCTTCACCATCAGCTTTATCCGCTATCTCTCACAGCGCATCTTCTTTTTGAGCCAGCGCATCGATTCGTTCACCGGCGGTTCGGCGGAAAGCCGGCTGGCGAACTATCTGCTGCTTTGCTTCGGCGATTACAAGACCTATGAGCTGGACCGCTCCATGAGCCAGCTCGCCGTGTCGCTGGACATCGGCCGCGCCTCGCTTTACCGCGCGTTCGACGCGCTGGAGGAGGCCGGCGCCGTGCGGCGCGACGGCAAAAACGTGCGGCTCGCCGACCGCGAGGCCCTTGCTTCTTTTGCTAATTCTATTTCCTGAAAGAAAGGACGGAATCATAATGAAACTCACCAAAAAACTGCTTGCCCTGACCCTTGCGCTTGTGCTTGTGCTTGCGCTTGCCGCCTGCGGCAAAACCGACACGCCCGATCCCGCCGTGACGACCGAGCCTCCCGTGGAATACACGGGCGAAACGATCAAGGTTGCCGCAATCAAAGGCCCCACGGGCATGGGCATGGTTCACATGATGGACAACGACAACTATGCGTTCACGCTGACGAGCGACCCCACCGAGGTGGCAACGCTGCTTGCCACGGGCAAGGTGGATATTGCCGCCTGCCCGCTGAATCTGGCCGCAAACCTGTTTAAGAAAACGGGCGGCGGCGTGCAGATGCTGGGAATCAACACCCTCGGCGTGCTCTATCTGCTCACCAACGGCGAAACGATCAGCACCGTGGCCGACCTCAAGGGCAAAACGATCTATGCGACCGGCCAGGGCGCCACGCCCGAATATATCCTTGCCGATCTGCTGGCTGCGAACGGTATCACCGACGCGAAGGTGGAATACCTCAGCGAGCACAGCGAGCTTGCGGCGAAGATTGCGTCCGGCGACTGCAAGATCGCCGTGCTGCCCGAGCCGTTCGTCACGGTTGCAACGAGCAAGAACAGCGCCGTGACCGTGGCGCTGAGCCTCACCGATCTTTGGAACGACGCGCACCCCGACAGCCGGCTGGCCATGGGCTGCGTGATCGCGCGCAAAGCGTTTATCGACGGTAATCCCGACGGCGTGAAGGCCTTCCTGCAGGATGCGCGCAGCTCGGTGGAACAGGTGAACACCGACGCGCTTGCCGCGAGCGCCAAGATGGTGGAAAAAGAGATCGTGGCGGACACGCTGTTTGCAATTCCGGCCGACACCGCCGAAAAGAAGCAGGAAGCCGCCAAGGCCCAGAAGGCCAGCGACGTGATCGGCCGCTGCAACATTGTCTTCATCGAAGGCGCGCAGATGCAGCAGATTGCGGATGAAAACTTCCAGGTGTACTTTGCCGCGGATCCGACGTCCGTCGGCGGTGAGCTGCCCCCGGCCGCGCTGTATTATGGCGCGTAACGACCGGCTGAAAAACAGCCTGAAAACCCTTGCCGCTGCCGTATTCTGGCTCTTGGTCTGGCAAGGGCTTTCGCTTTTGGTCCGGCAGCCGCTGTTGCTGCCGTCGCCGCTGGAAGCGGCAAGGCGGCTGGGCGCGCTGTGCGTCACGCTGCCGTTCTGGCAAAGCATCGGTCTGACGCTGCTGCGCGTTTCCGCCGGCTTTTGCTGCGGCGTGATCTGCGGCGTGCTGCTCGGCGCCGCCACGGCAAAATCAAAGCTGCTGGAGCGCTTGTTTCAGCCGCTTCTGGCCGTGGTCAAGGCCACGCCCGTGGCGTCGTTCATCATTCTGGCGCTCGTGTGGCTGCAAAAGGACCTGGTGCCGGTGTTCATCACGTTTCTGATCGTGCTGCCGGTGATCTGGGCCAACGTGCTCGAAGGCATCCGCCGGACCGACCGCGGCCTTCTGGAGATGGCGCAGGTGTTCCGTCTGCCGCGCCGCAAGGTGCTTTCCAAAGTGTACGCGCCGTCGGTGCTTCCCTATTTTGCGGCGGGCGCCGCCACGGCCATGGGCCTTTCGTGGAAGGCCGGCGTCGCGGCCGAGGTCATCGCCATGTCCAACAGCTCGGTGGGCTATCATCTCTACCGCGCCAAGATCAACCTGGAAACGCCCGATCTGTTTGCCTGGACGGCGGTCGTCGTGCTGCTGTCGGTGCTGCTGGAACGGGTGCTGCGCGGCGCAATCCGCCGTATGGAGGGGAGGCGTCACGATGCTGCAGATCACTGATCTCTCGTTTTCCTACGTTCCCGGCCAACCGATTCTGGAACGGTTCTCCTTTTCGGCCCGGGCGGGGGAGCGCGTCTGCATCAAGGGCGTTTCGGGCAAGGGCAAAACCACGCTGTTTCGTCTGATCGCCGGGCTGGAAACGCCCGCGGCCGGCACGATCACGCTGCCGCCCGGCTGCAAAACGACACTGGTATTTCAGGAGGACCGCCTGCTGCCCTGGCTCACGGCGAAGGGCAACGTTGCCCTTTGCGCCGGCGAAGAAGAAGCCGAACGCTGGCTGTCTGCGTTCGGGCTCCGGGAGGAGCTGGACGCTTATCCCGCCGCGCTTTCCGGCGGGATGTGCCGCCGCGTGGCGCTGGCGCGCGCCGTGGCCGCCGCACCCGATCTGCTGCTGCTGGACGAAGCCTTCAAGGGGATTGATCCGGCGCGCAAGGACGAAATCATGACGCTGCTCAAAGAGACGTTCCGGGACAAGCTGATCCTCTTCACCAGCCACGACGACGCGGAGGTCGCCGCGTTTGCCACGAGGATCATGGAATTATAACGCATAAAAAACGAAGCTGCCAAGGGGTCGGCCCCCATGAGCAGCTTCCTTTTTGCTGTCGAAAAACGATTTATCGTTGTACCCGC
>JAEEGF010772775.1_pt1 | contig 18450 bp, 17 predicted proteins | sample 9134171 | NCBI WGS metagenome assembly JAEEGF01 (sample SAMN16246542, study PRJNA631951) | gut metagenome | biome: gut microbiome; feature: rumen; material: AP-attached | host: Bos | place: Iran: Karaj | collected 2018-10
TATAACATTATTTTATTATTCAATCATGACTGAAGGGCTTTATTAAATAAATAGTTACATTATTGGTGCAACTGAGATTACATGTATCACAAAGGAGTTACATGGAGATTTTATACAAATATTCCCAATTTAATGTAGAAATAGATGACAATAGTAAGGGATTACTTATTTACAATACAATAACACATAAGACAAGATATTTAGATGATGAAGACAAAAAACTCATACTGAATAAGTCTGATATAGATCCTATGGATATAATGAGTGAGTTTATAGATGAAGGTTTTGTGGTTCCAATGGAAAAAGACGAATTAAATTCAGAACGTCCATACAGAATAAACCATGTTGACTTCGAAGTAACACCATTATGCAATGAAAAGTGCATATATTGCTTTAATAACTGGAAAGATATTAGCAATATGAGTGCCAATTCAGAGCAGTATATAGATTTAGCAAGAAAAATAATTGATATTGGAGCAAAAAAAGTACTGATTACTGGCGGGGAACCTCTATCAGTCTTTGACAAAATAAAAGATGCAATAGACATATTTATAGATAATAATATTGATATAAGCATAAACAGTAATGGAACATTACTAACAGATGAAATAGCACATTACATTTCAGAAAGACATATACCAATGTTCATATCACTACCATGTGCAGATAAAACTATATGTGATACATTAACAGGACGAAAAGATTCACTAGAAAAAATCAGTAAATCAATAAAATTAGCAAGAAACTACAATATTGAAGTAAGAATTAACATGGTAGTAACTAAACTAAATATTGATTACATTTTTAAAACAGCAGAATATGTACAGAAAGAATTTAACATAGACAAATTTAGTGCAACAAAGGCAATGATTCCTTGGGATAAACCTGATGTAAAAGAGCTGATAATAACCAAGGAACAGTTCAAATATATGCTAGATGAATTAATAAGAATCAAGAATACACTAGGTATGGAAATAACATCAGCATTCGAATATAGCTTATGTGCATATGAAAGTGCAGAACATATAAGGCAATTTGCATTCAAAAGGAAATGTTTAGCAGGTGTAAGACATATATGTATAAATTGGAATGGTGATGTAAAGCCTTGTTCATTTAATAGAAAAAGCTATGGAAATGTTTATAATGAGTCATTAAGCAATATTATGAAGAGCATGAGACAGTGGAGGGATTATAGCATCATACCAAATGAGTGTAAACAATGTAAGCATTTTAAGTACTGTGGTGGTGGATGCAGATTAGATGCAGAAAATACATATGGTGATGTGAAACATCTAGATTCTACTGCAAATATAGAAAATAAGGATAATAATTACAATGAATATTTCAAGAAGTTTTTTATGCAACATGTTAAGCTTAAGTAGCAGTTTTTATACTAGTACAAAAATTGCACTAGTATAGTTGACATACAAACTGATTTGCGTTACTTTTGCCTTAGAGATATAACATTGAAAGTGGATAAAGGTATGAGTACAAGATTGTATTAAACATTTTATTTTTAGGATTGCGTAACAATAAATGCTGACAAATTGGCAATTGGCAATTGGCTTTTGGTTTATTTAAATATAATCCTGAGTATGGGAATAAAAAATACATTTCTGTTGGAATCATGATACCGATATAGTTAAAGTATGATTATAAAAAAATAATAAAGCGATAAATATTGGATTTTTGTGGATTATAATAAATATAGATCTTTTCTATGTAGATGACATAGATATTTGACGAGGGTAAAAAATGAAAAGAAAAGAAGTTGTAGCAGCTTTGGGAATATCAGTAATCAGTACATTGTCTGCTTGTGGTTCAAATGAAGAAACAGCACAGTCAGACCTTCTTAAGATGATAAACGAAGGTGACACCATTGAAATTGAAATAGCAGTACCTGAGAACTTGGTAGACGCTGATGAAAATACATTAGCATGGATTATTCTTGCATCATTAACTTCACAGGAAGGAATGAGAGCACAGTGGGATGATACACTAAAGGTAACACTCACTGCTGATGGTAAGAATGGTTGCCTTTATGTTGATGCTGATGGAAAGAATGAAAACAACAATACTTTAAGAGTAGTACTTCATAACAGAGCTTTCTTAACAATGCTTGAGGACCCAGATGTTATGGATGCACTTGCTCAGGCAGCTGATGTTGCTTATACTGACATTGATTCAACAGAGAATACAGAGAAAGCATTCTATATGGCACTTAATGCATACTTCAATGTACTTCCTGATTCAGCTGATGGAGCAGCAAATGCTGATGATGCAATCAGTAGAAAAGAATTTATGTCAATGGTTGCAAGGTCAGAGTTACAGGTAGATGATTCACTTACAGCATCAGCTCAGTTCACAGAAGCAGTTGGCAAGTCAGAGTTTAATGTATTTGCTGAGCAGGAAGCTAAGTATAGTTATCTTGACTTAGAAAGTAAGTCACTTAACAATAAAACTTACAACGGAGTAATGTCACGTGGTGAAGCAATATATCTTATAGTTAATCGTTTCTATGCTGACGACCTTGCTAAGGTAGGAACAATGGGAGCACAGTTCTCAGATTGTAAAGACGGTGGAAATATTGCTGAACAGCAAAAGTTCATTGAGAATGGTTTAGGTAAAGATTATTATAGAGATTATGAGATGGTTTATGCACTTCAGAATCCAGATGATGGTTGTCCAAGTGCAATCTATAATGCAATGGTAGTTGCAAGAAACAAAGGATTGATTGGTGACGAGACAAGATGGGATGAAGGCATAACAAAGTATGAAGCCATCAAGCTTATTGTTGAAGCACTCAAGGGAGAAACAGGAATACAGACATTCAACTTTGATACTGGAACATCAGGAGAAGTTGAAGAGGTAACAGAGAATGTTGCTGATAACACTGATGTAGATAGGGTAAACGGTGGTGGAGAAGATACAGACCTTTCAGAACCTGAGAATGAGGATGAAGCAGAGTACTTAGCCCAGCAGGAGGACGAAGAGGAAGGAACAAAGACAGAAGAGGAAGTAGTTGAATCTGATATAGAGCCAGCATCAGGCACTTATTATGCAAAGCAGGCTTGTAACTTACGTTCAGGTCCAAGTACTGATTATGAGAAGGTAGGTTCCTTAGCATACAAGCAGGAAATCCAGGTAACAGGACGTTCAAAGTCAACTGGTTGGTACGAGTTAGAAATAAACGGACAGAAAGTTTATGTATCAGACAAGCTCATTACTACAGAGAAGCCAGTAGACCAGAAGCAATCAGGTGGAAATAGTAGTACAACAAAACCATCAGGTGGAAACAGCGGACAGCAGTCAGGTGGTAATGGCAATGGTGGCGGAAGCTCCTCAAGTGGCGATGATGTATATTGTCCACCTGTTGATGGTATGGGTCCTGGAGACACATCAGATCTTCCAATATTTGATGGAGGTTGGTGTTAATTGAAAAATCAAAAAGCATAAAAAATGAAATAAGCCCAATCAATAAAAGGTTGGGCTTATTTTTATGCATAAGACTAAGTTAATTAAAAAGGAGGGGTGATATATGTTAGATTTAGATGATATACTTCTCGGTAATGAGGAGGCAATAATGAGTAGATTTCATCTTGGGCATTCAATATATTTATATGGTGTATTTTCAGAGGCAGATTTTGAAAGAATGTACACAAGTAATAATATTATTACACCTATATATTTATATGAGTCACCTAGAATTGCAAAATTACAAGCTGATAAAAATATACAACAGCCTGTGTGTTTGAAATTTGCAGTTGATATAGAAATAACAAAGCAAAAAGTTGGAATAGATTATTTAATTCCAGAGTTTACACCACAAACAAAAGAGAAAGAGAGAGAATTACAAAAACAAGCTGGATATATTAGAAGATATGATAATAAATCAAAAAGCATAGTATATGAAATAAGAGATCCTCATAGATTATTACAACCATACAGAGCAGAATAAAACATACAGTGTCATCTACAGACTATTTATATAACAAGCCCAATCAATAAAAGGTTGGGCTTATTTTTTATGTTCTGATATTGGATCAGAGTGTGAAGGATAAAATGGCTGACAAGTGCTGTTTAGGGAATTTGAGGTTTCATGAAAGGCTCATATAAATGAAACAATGTGGGACATAGGAATCTGCGGAGCAGGCATGTTATGAATTGTGATAATCATATCAGGGTTTGTGCTGTGACATATGTTTGAAATATGAATATAAATGATTTCTACATTATTAGTATAAAAATAAAAAATGAAAGGATGGTAGATTGTTTATGATAACAGTTCGAAGCATGGCAGAATATGTCAAATCCCTTAAGGAAGAATATAAGATTTCAGGAACCATCAACAGTAAGGCATTTGCTGAAGCTGTTGGTGTATCACAAGATGAGTTGTGTTACATATATACACAATTATTTTGGCGTAAAAGCATGGAGATGGCACGGCTTAATGATAAGTATTGTCATTGTTTAAGAGAAAAGGAATATATAGAAAAGGCTTTGGATGAGGATTGTAAAAACAACGTTGAGAAACAGCAACGCTTGATAAAGGCAGGATTGCCAATTGCCAAAAAATCATCACGATTATCTTATATTCGGTTACTGATGAAACTAGGTTCGACGGATGAAGAGTTGATGGAGTTTTGCGGAATCAGTAGAACAACCTTATGGAGATATAAGAAAGAAATAAAAGAGAGGGAAGAACATGGGATATTATGAGATTGTTACAGCAGGTCAGGATAAGTGTACAGTGCTGGCAGCATCGGATGACAGGGAAGTTTGTATTAGGGCTGTGAACACATACATAAAGGAATGGATGAGGGGCTGGGGGATAAATAATGTACACCTCTGGCTGTTATCAGATGGGAGTAAGATAGAAGATATATACGTCAGATTATAATGTGCAGTTAGAAAAGAACGACATTCTGTAAGGGGGTGTGGAGTTTGTAGAAGGTACCTTGCAGAGTGTCGTTTTTTGTTTTGCTATTTTGCTTTTATGGTTTTGATGTTTACTCTGATTGATGTGTGCTGCGTATGATTCAGAATTTTTTTGAAAAAATAAGATTTCTTTTGCGTAGGAAAAATGAATCTACATGGGGGTTAAATGTAGATTGGACTAGTTGGTTAAAAAACGCTACATGAATCGCTACATTGGTTAATTTCCTACATTTTTAATGAAGCAGGATCTGGTATGAGTATTTTATTAAGGGCGATTTTGCATTTTTGACATTGGATAATATGAACCCGGGGATAAATCGAGAGAGTGCTGTACATATGATGGTGAAGTTTACATTGATATAGAAGAAAGTGATGATCTCTGACTCTACAAACTCCCTAATTTGCATGATAAATCCCCTGGCAGTACGTCAATAGAATCACAGTGAGCACAGCGTTATATTCTTAATTGAAGTTGAGAAACGTAACAAGAAATCTAAGGAGGAAATGATTTATGTGTAGAGTAAATTTTGTGATTAACAGGCTCATGCTTGGGAACAGAGAGCTGGGCTGGGAATGCTTTAATGGCAAGGGCATCGAGGAGTACACATCAAAGCAGCTGCTGGAAATAATCAGAAATGGCAAGGATAAGGTTTACGGTTTGTGCATTGGTAAGGATGGGGAGCTGGAACCAGATAAGGAAGGGTTCTATGTTACATCAATAATGGAGCACAGACACGTTGGAAATTACAGACCGATGGACAGTGAAAGCATTGTGAATATGTCTTACATCTGCATGGGAGTTAAGGAAGTGGATGGAGAGAAGTTTTATACATGCATTTCCAATAAGTTTGAAAGTGTTCAGCTTTCAAAGGAACAGATTAAGGCATATATGATGTTGGGAGTTATCACTGCAGGTGCAAGGATAAGGAATGGAGAGATAGAGGTTGCTGTAATCGAATCAGCAGAGAAGAAAGAAGTTAAAGCCCCTGTTGTAGTTACAGAAGCACCTCAGGAAGCTGAAGCAAAGAAAGAGGATCCACAGCTTGTAGAAGTTAAGAAAGAAGAACCAAAGCTTATGGAAGTAAAGAAGGATGAGAAGAAAATGGTAAAGGATAATCCAAAGGTAGTTATTACATCTGATAGTAAGGTAGATTCTAAGAAGAAAGGGGACAAGTGATTATGGATGCAGTAGGTATAATAATTATCATTACAGCCATTCAAATATGGTTTGCGTTAGAGATTTATATTGTTAGGAATCTTGCTGGTCTTGTAAAACATTTTATAGGATATGTGATGGATGAAATGGAAAAGCCTGAGAAGAAATAAAAATTGTAAGTGCACTGCCAATAAATAATAGTAATGAAAAATCCCATGAGGAAATGTTATATGTACCTCATGGGATTTTTTGTGTCATGCTAAAAAATGATGGTGGTTCTATACTCATACGTATATATGATATAAGGAAAAAATTGAGAATGGAGGAAATGGATATGATAAGTTACTATAAATGGGTGCAACTACCTATTAAGAAAGGTCAGAAGAAAGCACACTGGGTACTTGTGAGCAGGGAGACAGGTTATGTTGTAATGGAGATAGGGTTCTCACAGTTTTCAGAATCTCATCAGGACTACTGGTTGAGAAAAAAGATTAAGCGTGCATATGAAAGATATGATACCAAGGTGTTTTTTAATGCATTGCAGGTTTATTGAATGGAGGAATGGATTATGAAGATAGAACAGGATTTTATGATGGTCAACCTAAGTCAGGAACATAGGGGATTGCTAAAAACATGTGGGGAGAGGGAAATAGTTGTTGATATAAAAGTATTGGAAGGTGTAGATGAATCAGATAATACATGGTTGATGGAGCAGATACTTGAGTTATATAAGGCATATTTTGCAAGATGTTTGAATAAAAATAATGGAGGCGTTAAATAATGGGAAGAACTGGTTTAAGGCTGGTACCTAAGATGATAGACAACGTAACCTTTGGGATATGGGTGGTAACTAGCAACGGTGAGAGCAGACAGATTGGGATATTCAACGTGCCTAACGACAACCAAATAAACGACAATCTTGAGGCTGCACAGGGAATCTGTGATGTGCTGAAGAAACGAATAAGGAAAAGCATTTAGTGATTAAATTGCCAAATGCCAATTTGTGATATCCATTTTTTTTCCATTTTATATAGCAGGTCAGATGATGTGAAAGCATTGTTTGGCCTGCAATTTTTTTACAAGGATATATCAGATGAGATTGACCATGGTAATGGATTCTGTCTGGATTTTTTATAAATGAAAAGAGTATGATTTTGTCTGGGTTTGTATAAATCACGACAAAGGGGTAATCAATTTTTTTGAGTGAAATTGGGGTGAAAATGATTAAGAAATGGTTTGTGGGAGAAAAATATGTGTTTGGGGAATGACAGAGAAGAGGATACAGATTCAGGACTGGTTGTGAAAACAGTCTGCATGGAATAGTGCTGAGAAATGAATAAGCTGAGTTAAAGACCTTTTGTCTGGGGGAGCTGGTGTTTATTTCGGTACAGAGAAAATTTTAGGTGAAGAGGAAAAGACAGTCTGAGGGTACATCAGTCTGGAGCAAAAGGAGATAAATAATTGTGACATAGTAATATAATGTAGAAACAGATCAATCTGATAAGCACAGTATACACAATCATGGGTGACATGGAGTGTGAGCAGATAGCATTGGATGCAGGTGGTATGGTTTAGGTTTGTGTGTGAGTTTGGTTGTTTCATTGCTGCTACATATAATTGAGACAAGTAACAACCTGACAATTTCTGAGATTTGTTTCAGAGATGCTGCATATATTTGAAACAGATTTTAACGTTATGATTGAAATGTATTTGTTTCAGTTGGGGGACAGATAAATGAAATCCATGTTATCATTAAAATTGAGATATGATTATGCAAGTAGAGTTTTAATTATCAAAGGGAGATGGAGGAATAAATTTAATGCTAAGTGAGTATGAAAGAGAAATAAATCTGTCATACAACATCACGATTATTGAGGCCTTATGGAAGAAGGCACATAATGGGTTGGGAGAAAATCTCGTTTCTAAAGAGGACAGAGACAGTATATATTCGTCATTGGAAAAATCAAAGGAAACTCTTCGTAAAATGAAAATTTGCGAAATTAATATTTCGAGGTCTGCTCATAACAAGTGGGCCACTAATATAGAGAATAAAACAGGAATATCCGCAGATTTCTTGATGGGGTATAGACGTATCCAATTTGGGAATAATGAGCTAGACAAACTGTATGATGAGTATAAGGATGCTTGTCAAGAAATAGATGATACTCTTGGTCGTTTAGGAAGGAAAAATATGGGGTTTGCAAAAAGCAAACTTGAAGATTTTATTAAATCATCAAGCCAATACGAGCAGGATAAGATAAAGAAAATAGTCGGAAAGACTGAAGATGATATTAGGATAATTAATGAATATAAATCCAAGTTAAAGAAAGAGGCTGATCGGTTAGTCAACGGTGGAATTGATAAAATAGCTGATAAAGAATCCTACAGAGCATTATACTATGTGATTAAAGGAAAGCCTGCAAGCTATGCAGCAATGACAACATCAGATGATTTAATTGATTTGCTGGAGAAGATATCTGCCAAGGATATGTGGAATCTGGGAGAAGAAAAGTTAAAAAAGTTATGTGCTGCATTAGAAAGGGATGTTGAATTAGCCAGGGCAGTTTTGAAAATAGGAAATGAAATAGAAAAGTTTAAATAAATATTGACCAATTTTATAAAATGAATTGCAGTAAAATGACCAGATATTATATGTATCTGGTCATTTTGTCGTTTTGTCTCAAAGACGTATGACCAATATCTAAAGACGTTGCGCAAAAAGAAATAAGTAATAGACCATGATAATCTTATATCATCAGATGGAGGTCATACAAAATGAACAGTACATAGCAATAAAAAATTTATGACAAGAACGCTTGGACGCCAGGGTGCGATGGAAGAAGAGTGCGACCATATTGAAAATGCAGCGGCTCGAACTTTCGCACCGGAGGGAGTGGTCTGCCTGATAAAGAGGTATTGCTGCATTTTATCCATTGAAAACAGCATTTTGGTGATGGTTCAGAATAGTTTAAAACATTATAGTAGGAGTAAAAAATCAGTTTATCAATGGATTCCAGAGTGCGCCTGGAATCCATTTTTTATAAAGGAGACTCATGATGATTAAGACAAGAACAGTTCGAGAACCTGTAACAGATGCCTGCATCACAATATCTAGGAATTGTGACGGCATTAAAGTTAACGGAAATATCGAGAAGATAGATGAGGCTTATTTCAACGCGGATAGATTGTTTATGAAGATGGATCAGTCAGGAGAGTTAATAATTCAATCTTCGCGAGGGAATTTGCTGGGGTGGAAAGACATAACTGTTCAGTGGAAGCGATTTAGAAATGATTTTCAGAATAATAGAATGCCGGAGGAATTGAAAGCAATGTGTTCAATGATGGAAACAATAAATGAGAATTCAGATAGCACAGTAAATACTGAGATTGGATCTATAAAAAATGGGGAGGGATATAAAATGCTTTATGAGAAAACACAGAAAAAGAATATAGACGAGAACTGTAAAAATGCAGTTGAAAAGATGGAGAAGATTACAAAGAGCAATACAACAGGAGCAGCTATAACATGCGATGCAGAAGAAAAGAGATTGCAGCAGCTAAAGAACAAAACTGAATTAAGGAGCAGGAAAAACAGTGATGGTTCTTTCACAATTGCCAATAGCCGATTAGCTGGTCATCGTTATGAAGTGAGGGCTTATGGTGAGCTGAACAGTACAAAGCTGACTAGGTCGGTAGGGATTTATATTGCTGATTTTAAAGGCGATGTAACAAATATTGGAGCATCTGTGTCAATACCTGTACGCAACATAGTTCAAGGTGGAACAAAACTCACAAATATTATGCAGGATTATGGTAGCGTCTTTAGTAGTGCAGAAATATGTAATGCTAATGACAGATTGTATATTCTGGTCATGGATAACAGACTGGAAATGAAGCCATTAACACCTTATCTAAGTTATAGTGAAATACGACTTAGATTTATCAATTATATTAAGGACTGCTTGAAAAATCGCTGGAACAGTTCTGGTAATAAAGAAGAGTTGCACAATGAAATCTATCTTGAAGAAGTACAGGATAGAAATTCTGAAGATGGCAAAAGGCGTATTGATGTAGGTATATGGCAGAAAGAGTTTGAAGCTATTTATAAGACTCTAATTGATGAGGATGAGGTCGACATGAAAATGAGAGAGTTCCTAAAACAAGGAAAAGCTCTTGGGGATTTGATTCCTGATTCAGGAAGGGGTGGCGGTCAGCATACACCAAGTAGTTCTACCAGTGAAAGATATGGAAGAAGTCCATATGATAGGATCCAAAGGTTTAGTTTTGATGAAAAAGAGCTTGCTTCTCTTTGGGACAAAGAGAAGGAGTTTAGACAGCTTAGTGGTGGAAAATATAGTCAGACTGTTGTTATGAACGAAAGTGAGGAATAATAATATGATCAAATACTATGGTAATAAAGCTTCCTTATTAAATAATATACGTGCAGCAATGCCTAAAGAGTTTGAGAAATATTTGGAGCTGTGTTCTGGTACTGCTCCAGTGGCAAGAAAACTCATTTTACCCGGTATCAACAGTACAATTGTAGACAAAGACAGGGGAGTAGTAGCTATGTTACAGATATCAAAATCTGATCCAGAAGCGTTCATCGATGCAATGCGACGTGTTCCATATACAAGGGATTCGTTTGAATTGGCTCAGAGTATTAGGGATGGAGGTTACAACTGCAGCGAATTGATCGCTGCGGTTGCAAAAAAGAGTTTGATTGATATGTCGTTTAATGGAGCTTGTCATACTTATCGGGATATTGACAGACATGCAGAAGATGAGGACGAGCCAAAAAGACTTAAATATTTTTTACTGGCCCAGCAGATGAGAGAGAGATATTACAGGCAGATTGCACCTGATATCAAGAGTTTTTCAGAGGAATTACAAAAAGTAGATAATATTGTTTGTGATGATTTCTTCAATTGGCTTGACAGACTCAATGATTCTGATCAGTTTGTGTTCATTGACCCGCCTTATAGGCCTGCAGTCAGGCAAGCCAAGAAAATCGGTTATGATCAAGATATGTCAGAAAATGCTCATTTTGAGATGGTTCAAAAATTCAAATGGCTTTATCAAAATAATAGACTCAAATCAAAAGTAATGATATGTGGTTACGTACAGGAAGATTTGGTCAATGATATGTATTGTCAATATTTATTGCCCATAGGTTTTAAACTCATATTTTTAAAAGAGATATATTTGCCCAAGATCTTTAGAGCAGGAATGGATAAACATAAACAGAAGCGATATGAATGCATCTTCATTAACTATGAGGATACGTTTGAGAAGGATTTTGTTCCATCGGAACGAATTTATGATTATCAGAAGGTGTTTGGAAATGGAGGAATCAGTGATGAAAACGCTTAATACAGAAAAAATACTTATTACACGTCAGGAACTGATGGAGGTTACAGGCTATGGACGTAGACGAGCAGAGAAATTTGCAGAACTCGCCAAGGCAAAGGTATATATCGGTAATTCCGTTAGATATTCAGTAGAAAAATTGCGTGATTATGCAAGGCGTGAAGCAATGTAATGGCGATTTGACACGGCGGCTTTGGAGCGTTACCATAGCCGCCCAATAAAAATGGAAATAGCGGAGGAATAAAATAATGGCAAGAATAAAAAGAAGAAAAAGTAGGGATGGTAGAGTACTACCCGAAGGTGTCAGTGAACGTGCGGATGGTCGATTTTTGTATAGATATCAATTGTATGGTAAGCCTCACTATATATACGACAGAGATCTTAACTCGCTGAAGGAAAAGATAGCGAAACTTCAGGTTGATATGACACTTGGAATGGACAAGGACATATCAAAGTTGTGCTTAGATGAGTGGTACCCACAATACTTGGAGACCTATAAAAAGAATAAAATCAAGGACGCATCATATTTGAATATGCAGAATTATTATGATTGGTATGTGAAGGGTACTGACCTTGGAGTAACACCAATATCTAATTTGAAAAGGGTCATGCTTGTAAAGCATTTCCAAAAACTTGCAGATGAAAAGGGACTGGCTGATGGCACATTACGAAGCCTTGCTTCAATGTTATACCGTGCTTTACAGCAGGTTGTTTATGAGCGAGGATGCCTTGTTAATCCTGCATCAGAAATAATGAAAGATGTTAAGGCAAAGCCTGTGGATGTCAGAGAGGCTTTGACTGAAGAACAGGTTGACGCATTATTTGAGTATTTACAGAAGGAAGGATTTCAGAATGTGTATTTACCATTAATAGGAATTCTGCTTGGAACTGGATTGCGATATGGTGAATGTGTAGGGCTTACATGGAATGATGTGGATTTTGAAAAGGGAATCCTTCATATTAATAAGACGCTAAATTATCGACAGAGAATAAGAGGTGGTCCACATGAGTATTTCTGTACACGGGGAAAAACAAAGAATGCCATTCGTGATATCTATATAAATGAGGAACTACTGGGGCTTATAAAAGCTCAACGCAAGTATCATAGGTATATGCGCATTCGTGATGATTTTAAAGTTGATATTTACGACGATAAAGGTGCTGTAATCGGATCTGCAAGCGGGTTTATATTTACATCAAAGCTAGGGAAGCCCTTTACGCATGAAGGCTTTCAGCGTATACTTAGGAATATTATTTCAAAATTTAATGAATTTGAGAAAAATGAGAAAGAAAGGCCTGTTCACATCAACGAAGACTTGACCCCTCATTATTTCAGACATACCTTTTGCACCAGAATCGTGGAACAGATGATGGAATCTGGTGTTGAGGACTACGAAAGGCTAATGATCCTCATGGGACATGCCAGTATAAAAACTAGCATTGATGTTTATACTACAATTAGTAAAGATTTGGCAAAAAAGAAGTGGTCACAGGCACCAACATTGTTTAAACTCAAATCAAATTTTGACTCAAAAGTGGTATAAAAAATGGTAAAATAACAGGTGCTATAAGGCGATTTTGACACAACTTTGACTCATAAAATTGTACATAAGGGTACATATATGGTGCATGATGAGTATACAGAAAGCCTTTAAAATACTGAATTGTTGGGGATGGTACACATACGGTGCAGTGCGCTTTGAACTTTGCACTTATGCCTTACGTAGCTGAGTAATCAGTATATAAATATGATATTGAAGACACTTTTTAGAAGAGATTCTAAGAAGTGTCTTTTTGTTTTATTCTTTTTTAACAAAATGGGTTATTGCAATATGGTAAAGTAATTAATGTAGGAACGATAACGTTAAAGGAGGGACCTGAAAAGATATGGGTACAGTGTCAAATGTTATCAAAAGAATATTAGCAATAGCTCTTTGTATGACGATGCTTGTAGGAAGTATTGGCTTGACGGGGTGTGGGAAAAACAGTTCTAAAGCTCTTTCAGAGTATTGGCCTGCTGATTCGCAGGCAGCGGAGAGCCTTAGAAGTTATGTGAAAAAGGTTACGAATAAGAAGGATACAGCAAATTTCATACCTGTAAAGGATAGAATAGCTGTTTTTGATATGGATGGTACGTTAACGTGTGAAACATATTATACCTACTATGACACGATGATGTTTATAAACTATTGCCTGGTGGATCATCCGGACAGTGTATCTGATGAGTTAAAGGCAGCAGCTGCTGAAATCAAGCCGGGCTATACGGCCGGGGAAGAGCTGGCAAGAAACTTTGCAAAAGCATATGCAGGAATGACGGTAAAAGAACTATATGACTATGCTGTTGAATTTGGACAGAAAGAAACAGACAGCTTTAAGAATATGCGCTATATCGATGGATTCTATCTGCCTATGGTAGAGGTTGTGAAATATCTTTATGACAATGGATTTACGATTTATGTGGTAAGTGGAACGGAGCGAACAACCACAAGGGCAATCGTTGCAAATTCTCCTATAAGTGAATATGTATCCCCTGCGCATGTTATCGGAACTGAGTTTGAAGTGAAGGTAAAGGGCAATGAAGATGTTTCTTCAAATATGGATTACAAGTATGCAGATGGGGATGAGCTTGTATTTACCGGAGGTTTTATACAGAAGAATTTAAATGCTAACAAGACAATCTGGATTGAACGAGAGATAGGTCAATATCCGGTTCTTGCTTTTGGTAACAGTGGCAGTGATACCAGTATGATGAATTACGTACTGGATAAAAGAAATCCGTATCCATCAGCTGCTTATATGGTTGTGGCAGATGATGACGTGCGCGAATGGGGAACTCAGGACTGGGCAGAAAAATCTGCAAAATATGAGGAACAGGGCTATGTTCCTATATCCATGAAAAATGATTTCGTAAAGATATATCCGGATACTGTTGAAAAGGCTGACGAGCAGTATAGAGCTTCTTCTGATTATGTGGCAGATGCAGCGACGGAAATTGAAAAGACGGACAGCAATATTGTTGAGTTTAGCAGTAAAGCAGAGGGTGCAGCTTCAGTTGAAAATGCGAGGACAACTCTCTCAAGAGAGGGATATACCCTTGAACAATCAGTAGTTTTAAGCAGACACAACATCCGTGCACCTATGTCAGCAGCAGGATCAGCACTTGCTACAATCACTCCTCATGAGTGGTTCGAGTGGTCTTCTGTGGCAAGCCAGCTTTCGGTAAGAGGTGGAAATGTTGAAACCGGTATGGGACAGTATTTCAGAAAATGGCTTGAAGCAGAAGGTTTGTTTGAGGCTAATTATCGACCTGAGGATGGAGTGGTGCGCATATATGCGAATTCCAAGCAAAGAACTATAGCAACGGCTCAGTTTTTTGCAGCAGGTCTTTTGCCTGTTGATAATGCCAAAATAGAATATCATGCCGACTTTGATACTATGGATCCGGTATTTAATCCGGTTTTAAACTATATGTCAGATGATTATGCAAAAGATGCAGTGGCTGAAATACATGAAAATTATGATTCAATTATTGGAGAATTAAGTGATAATTATTCACTTCTTGAAGATGTTATAGATGTTAAGGAATCTGAAGACTACAAGAACGGTAGTTTCACAGGTTTTGTAACAGATGATTCTGAATTTGTCCTTGAAGAGGGAAAAGAGCCTGCAGTAGAAGGATCACTAAAAAAGGCCTACTCGATAAGTGACGCGCTGGTTTTACAGTATTATGAAGAACCTGATAAGAACAAGGCGGCCTTTGGACATGATCTTACAGATGAACAGTGGGATGCAATTTCAAAGATAAAGGACGTATATGTAGATGCATTATTCTCAACTTATTCAGTTTCAATAAACGTGGCTCATCCTATTTTGGAAGAGATGAATAAAGAACTTCAGACAGAGGGAAGGAAGTTTACATTCCTTTGTGGCCATGATTCAAATCTTACAAGTGTATTTTCAGCATTAAATGTTGATAGTTACACGTTGCCTGATGCTATTGAGAAAGAGACACCTATCGGTTCAAAGCTTGTTATAAACAGGTGGAAAGACAATAAAGGCGAAGAATTTATTACGCTTGATCTTGTCTATCAAAAGGCTGATCAGCTAAGGGAAATGCCTATTCTTGGATTAGATAATCCTCCGGGAATTCAAAGCCTTAGGCTAAAGGGACTAAATGCTGATGCGAATGGCATGTATAAGGCGGAAGATGTGCTTGGCAGAATCGCAGAGGCTTTAGAGGCCTACGAAAAAATGGTGGAAAAGTACGAGCAGGATGATGCAGCTTGATGACTGGATTTTTCTCAATAAATAAACCTTATGGGGGTAAGAATGAAAGAAAAGATTCTAATGAGGATAGTTTCTGTTTTATTGGCTATATGTTTAATATTTACAGGCACTACGGCGGTGCAGATTATAAATGCATACGCGACTGAATCAGAATCAGATTTTGATGAAAGTGATGACGAATATGAAATAGAATTCATACCGGATTTTGAGTTGGAACCGGATACTCAACTTATAGAGGAGCCGCAGCAAGTTCCTGAGTCACAACCGGTACAAGAACCCCAATCTGCACCTGAGCAGCAAACGGCACAGGAACCACAGCCCGCTCCTGAACCGCAACATACTCAGGAAGCAGATCCCTTTGACTACGACCTTACTTGCTATGATAGCCATATAAGCTTCGGCACGGTTTTTGAAGGTGATGTAGTCAATGCCAAACAATTTGGAATTGTAAATATAGGAAATAATGCATTTCCTCTAACTTGGGAAGAAATTGATCCATACACTGCTTTTGATATTGGATGCATTTCGCCGGATATGGATATGAGTCCGGGTGAGACTGTCAGCTTTAGTGTTTCTCCAAGAGAGTATCTTGATGAAGGTACGTATAGTGCATGTTATACATTTTTTTCTGCAAATGATATAAGAAGACACCATACAACAAGAGTTGATGTGACAGTAACAGTAAGAGAAAGAGAGGCTTATGTCACCGGTGTGGAAGTAAGACCGGGGAACGTAACAGTTCCTGCAGGAAAAACTTATAACTTTGAAGCGATAGTATCCGGAGGTAATGGATATGATCCTTCGGTTACCTGGTCACTTACCGGAAATCAAAGTACATCTACTGTTATAGGAGCGGATGGAACACTTTCGATTGCATCTATGGAAACCGCAAGTTCTTTTGGCGTAATAGCAACTTCTAAGGCTAATCCGTCAGTAGTGGGTAGAGCTATAGTAACAGTGAGCAGTGTGGATTATGTGGTCAGTGTTAAGGCTGAGCCTGTGGAAGGTGGAGCTGTAGCAGGAGGCGGCTCTGTGAGATCTGGAGGAAATGTAACTGCTTCTGCTTCGCCAAACAATAATTATGTGTTCCTGGGATGGTTCGAGGGAGGAACTCTGATTTCAAGCTCCGGACAGCTTGTACTTAATAATGTATCCGGAGATAGAAATCTCGTGGCGAAATTTGAAAGAAGAACCTGCTATGTCAGAACAAATGTAAATACCTCTGATGGTGGAACCATAACACCGAGCTGTAGTGTGCAGTATGGTGGAACAATGTATATTACTGCAAGTGCCAGAGAAGGATATTCTTTTGAGGGATTTGTTGAAGATAATAAAACTATAAGTACGGATAAGTCTATCACACTTAGTAACATTACTAGTGACAGGGATATTACAGCGGTATTTAAGAGGGATAAATGTAACGTCAATGTTTCTGTGAGCCCTCAGGATACGGGAAAATACGAAGGTGCGGGGAGCTATAAAAAGCATTCTAAGGTAGAGCTTAGGGCGTCGGCTTACGACGGTTATGAGTTTTATGGATGGTCAATTAATGGGCAGATTGTATCGAAAGATAGCAAATATGTAATAAAAGATATTACAAGTGATGTGAATGTGGTGGCGAATTTTATGAAAAAGAATGCTACTACGTATAAAATCACATCAGGAATCGCAAATTCCGGGGGAAGTATTGTTCCAAGCGGAGAAAATGTAATTCAGGAAGGCGGAAGCGTCACCTATAACATTGTTCCTCAGTCGGGATACTATATTGCAGCAGTTTTGGTGGATGGAAAAAATATTGGAGCTGTTGCAAATTATACTTTTAATAATATAAGGGGAGCACATACAATTACTGCAAGTTTTGACAAAAAGCCGGATCCACCAAAAACAACACCGAAAACTGCCGCCTCCGGAAATACAGTTCAAAGTGGTAACAGTAAAACAAATACAAATAAAAGTGATAGTGGAAAAGTTAATGGCAAAACAGAGTACAATGTGGACACAGCAGCCGAAGGTGCTATGCCGGAACAAAATGTTGTGGAAACAGAAATCTCTGAAGAAACTAGTCTTGAAGGAGATGAATACGATGATGATGTGTATTCAGAGGTTGTAGAAATCAGCGAGCCAGAGCCTGAAACTGCGGCACCTGTGAAAAGCGTAATAGCAAAGCATAATCTTGATGAGGATTTGATAAGAAGACTGATTAAAGATAAAGCTGTGTTGCCGCTTTTAAGAGAAGCTTTTGAGGATGGAGTCTTAAAGATAACGGTAAATAACAGTTATGCGGCAGATAAGCAGGAAACTGCTGTTGAGCTGTATTACAGTGCCCCGACATTGACGAATTTTGAAAACGTTATTGCTGAAACGCTTACCGAAGAAGAACAATTCGCTGTACTGAGCGGAAGTCCTGTTTCTTTTAACATCGATATTACAGAAAATACCGAAAGCGTCGATGAAGCAACCAAACAGCTTATGCAAAAGAAAATTGGATATAAGCCGGTAAGCTATTTTGATTTCCTGATAATGAAGACCAGCGATGGCAATACAACAGTAATTGATAATACTGCTGCAGAACTTGAGGTTATACTTCCTATTCCTGAAAAATTCAAAAAGGAAGGAAGAAAATTCTATGTTATCAGAAATCATAATGGGGTTATTGATGTTTTGCAGGATATAGGCGACAATCCTGACACGGTGACCTT
>JAEEGF012236852.1_pt1 | contig 18448 bp, 15 predicted proteins | sample 9134171 | NCBI WGS metagenome assembly JAEEGF01 (sample SAMN16246542, study PRJNA631951) | gut metagenome | biome: gut microbiome; feature: rumen; material: AP-attached | host: Bos | place: Iran: Karaj | collected 2018-10
AACCGCGTCAAGTCCCATATCAACTCTTCCGCCGTTTTTATAAACTGTCCAGCCACTTCCGTCAGGGCGTCTTTTAGCATCAATCGCAAGAACAACGCACTGGCTTCCGAACTTTTCAGCCGCCTGACTTATTATCTCAGGGTTAAGAATGGCTGCTGAATTAACCGCTACTTTATCTGCGCCGGCGCGAAGCATTTCTTTAAAATCATCTACCGTGCGGATACCGCCTCCTATGGTAAATGGTATAAACACCTGCTCGGCAACGCGCCTTGCCATATCTACAGTTGTCTTTCTTCCATCAGAACTTGCGGTTATGTCAAGAAACACAAGCTCATCTGCACCCGCTTTATCGTACACTGCTGCGCATTCCACAGGGTCTCCCGCATCTGCAAGGTTAACAAAATTTATTCCTTTTACTACCCTTCCGTCTTTTACGTCAAGACAGGGTATTATCCTCTTTGTAAACATATTTTTCTCCCCTTATATTATAAACTCACAAAATTCTTTAATATGGCAAGTCCTACGTCTCCGCTCTTTTCAGGGTGGAACTGACAGGCAAAGATATTGCCGCTTTCAACCGCCGCATGGATATGTACGCCGTAATCTGTAGTTGCCGCAACGTCACTTTCACGCTCAGCCTCAAGATAATAAGAATGGACAAAATACACATAGGAACCGTTTTTAATACCTTTAAACAGCCTTGTTCCCTCTTTTATATCAAGAGAATTCCAGCCCATATGCGGTATCTTTAATCCTTCGCCCTCAGGTATAAGCTTTATTTTACCGGAAAGGATCGAAAGTCCTTTTACGTGCTCGCCCCCCTCTTCGCTCTCATCAAAAAGAAGCTGAAGGCCAAGACAGATACCAAAGAAAGGCTTTCCGCTTGCCACGAATTCCTTTATAACTTCTATAAGTCCGTATGCCTTAAGCTTTTCCATAGCATCCGCATAGGCACCTACTCCCGGCAATATGCATTTATCCGCAGAAAGTATTACCTTGGGATCCCTTGTTACAACCGGCTTTTCACCAATATATTCAAGTGCCTTTACAACACTTGCCATATTTCCGGCATCATAATCAATAACTGCTATCATTCCCTTTATACTCCCTTCAATTTAAAAAGCAATGTCCCATAAGCTGCCTTATGGGACATACTCTACTTCTTCTTCTTTTTTTACTTCACTGGCGATCAGATACAGCTTTCTGCTGTAATCAGTCTGATCCTCGTCTTCCATAAGATGCATGGCTTCCCGCTCTTCTATGCCATAGGTACGCTCAAGAACCGCAAGTATCTGGGCTCTTACATAATCAAGATCACTTTCGATACCAAGCTCTGTTGCAAGGGCAAGGTATTTTTCATATCTTTGCAGACCCTTAAGAAGCGAATCTATAGCCTCAGGATGCATATCCATAGCCGCATAACTGTTATATGAGTTAAGCTGCTTGTTTACATACATGACAGTCATGATCTTGTCATGAAGTTCCATATCTTCAGGTTTTATCTCAAGACCACGTATACGGTAGTAAGCCTCGTTATAATGGCGAAGTCCAAATTCTTTTGCAGCACCCTTAATGTTGAGGCTGTAGGAAGTGGAGCTTGAGCCCATAATAATTATAACTCCAACAAGGGCAAAGAATGCTATTACTATAAGTGCTCCGTACTTGTTAATGTGGCCTGCACTCTTTGCTGCTTCCTCTGCTTCAACAATGGCCGCCTCTTTCTTTCTTTGCTTTTCAGCAGCCTTTGCCTCTTTAGCAGCAGCTTTCTTAGCTTCTTTTTCTTTCTTTGCTTCAGCCTTTTCTGCCTCAAGAGCTTTCTTCTCTTCAGGGGTCATTTTAGGCTTCTTTTCTTTCTTTGGCTTTTCTTCCTTTGGCGCATCGTCAGGAAGAAGTTCCTGCCCCTCTTTTACTTTGTCAGGGACATTATCAAAAAGCTTATGGAAAAGAGCAGCAAGACCTTTTTTCTTCTCTTCTTTGCTCTTCTTTTCTTTCTTGCCTTTTTTCTTCTTTTTCTTGCCGCCGGATTCTTCTTCCGGCTCATCGCCAAGGTTTAATTCACCTGAAAACGGGTCAAGATCGCCTAAAGCATCTGCACCGATCTCGCCTGCATCAGGGATCTCGCCTATTTCACCTATCTCTCCGATTTCGCCTATATCACCGATTTCTCCGATCTCGCCGATCTCACCAATTTCACCGATCTCACCGGCTCCGATCTCGCCGGTATCAGGTATCTCACCAATACCGCCTATCTCTGATATCTCACCATCATCACCAAGGTTGATCTCGCCAAGGCCAAGGTCTTCTGTACCTATCTCATCAAGACCAAGTTCACCTGCAGCTGTATCATCAAGTGCAAGTTCATCTGCGGCCGGAATCTCATCCGTAACAGGGATTTCATCTGCGACAGGGATCTCATCTGTAACAGGTATCTCATCTATGGCAGGTATCTCGTCTGTAACAGGTATCTCATCTACCGGCAGATCGTCAAGTGAGATCTCGTCAAGTGAGATCTCATCTGCAGTAGGAATATCTGCGTTTTCAGTTACAGGTATGTCTTCATCAAGAGATATTTCATCTGCGGCAGGGATATCCTCCGGTATCTCTATTTCATCTGTTACAGGGATATCTTCCGGAGTCTCTATCTCATCCGTTACAGGAATATCTTCATTTATAACAAGTTCGTCATCAGAAGGAAGAGAAATCTCTTCAGCTTCCGCGCTTTCTTCCGCACTTTCTAAAGGTTCAGTATCAGGGCTTTCAGGAGTGTTTACAGGCTCCTCATTTGCTGCTGCAGTCTTGATCGCATCTTCATCAAATGAGATATCTGAAAGTTCAGGCACATCATCATCTTCATCAAAGCCCTCAATATCAAAATCTCCATCAAATGAAAGATTTTCAAGATCATCGTCAAAACCTTCAAGTTCAAAGTCGTCTGAAGGCTGATTTATAAGAGTTCTTCCCTTTTTTCCCTCATTTAAACCGTCAAAGGCCAGAGGCCTGTCGGAACTTTTCTTCCGGCCAGCCTCTGGCTTAAGATTCTTTTTGGATTTTTCCTCAACCAGTCCGTTGTTAAATGAATCAAGCAGACTGTCTAAATATGACTCATCCCCGTTGTTCAAGGAGTACACCTCCGGTGTCCTTTTATAAGATCAGCTTGTCGATAACCTCAACGAGCGAACCGATCTCAGGCTTTGTAAGCTGAGCATCCGCTCCGAGTGACTCGCCTTTTCTTCTCATTTCATCATTGATAAGAGAAGAGAATATTACGATCGGGATGTCATGGATTTCAGGATCGTCTTTACAAAGCTTTGTAAGTCTGTGTCCGTCCATCTGCGGCATCTCAATATCTGTAATAATACAATGAACCTTTTCTTTAAGTGTTCCGTCTTCTTTATACTTGGAAATCTTGTTCCAGGCTTCAAGGCCGTCGGAATTAGCATCTACATTAACGTATCCGGCTTTATGTAAGCTGTCTACGATAAGTTTACTAAGCAATGGTGAATCTTCTGCAATAAGTATAGGAGAAGTATTTCTTGTTCTTGCACCAAGCTTTTCAATATCTGTAACCTTAAGTCCTGTCTCAGGGCTTATATCTGTTACGATCTTCTCGAAGTCAAGTATGACGATAAGTCTTCCGTCAAGCTTGATGATACCTGTAGCAACGCTACTTTGTGCTGTACTGATAGTCTCGTCAGGCTTTGATATGTCTTCCCAGGTAAGTCTGTGGATACCTTCAACGCCATGTACATGGAAACCGATGTTCAGCTTATTGAAATTTGTAATAATGTACATATCCCTCTTAGGATCTGTTGAAGGCGGAATAGAAAGGCTCTTCGCAAGATCGACTATTGAGATGATAGTATCACGTGGCATAAATATACCTTCAATAGAAGGATGTGCATTCGGTACCGGTGTAGGCGGCTGATAAGACATGATCTCTTTTACCTTAGCTACGTTAATACCGTAATGATTGCTGCCAATGTTAAACTCAAGTATCTCAAGTTCATTGGTTCCACTCTCAAGTAAAATACCTGTATCCATAAAAATCCTCCGTTTCCGCGTTGCGAAATTTTTTTATAAAAAAAGGTTCCTTTTACACATTATATTATATTTTTTAACAAATTTCAACGAATTTATGATTATTATACAAAAAATAACGTTTCGTGTATTAATTGCATGAATTTGCTTACAGTTACGGCATTTCAAAGTTTTTTGCTATCATTTCTCTGCGCTTTTGTCTGGATTCTTCTGATGCGTGAATGATAAAATCTTTTATTTCGTTAAATTTTTTAACTTTTTCAATTACAAGTTCAGGGCTCGTAATATCGCCGGTATAACAGATTATGGTTCCAAGGCCAAAGAGTCTTTCACATAACTTTCTTTTAAGCCTTACATCGCGGATCTTATACATAAGGGCATAATCTTCCGTTTCTTCGATAAAACCTCTATGTATTGTAACCTGTTCCTCGTCGATCACATATTTAGTGCAGGAAAGAGGCAATCCAAAAATCCCTGACCTCTTTTTTTCTACGATCTTCATCTTCTTCCCCGTCTCCGTATATTATCTAAGCTTCTCAATAGCGGTTTTGCTGTCTGTATAAACAAGGATATTGGCTTCTCTGATATCCACATCTTTATCTACTGAAAATACTGCAACTCCCTCAGCCGCCTTTTTATTTTCAAGAGTAACATCGATATACTGAATATCGTTTGTAAGGAGGGTCATACTTGGCTTAACAAAATTTTCTCCCTTAACGTCAAGCCTGAAGTAGATATTAGGATCTGTCATCTGATACCTAGCCTCTTTTCCCGATACATTAACTATAGAGAAGGAAACAACTACCAGCTTCTTGCCTTCTGTGGCTTCAAGCGTAAAGTAGTTATCTGTTTTATTATTAGGGTAGGACTGATACTCGTTTGCGTCTTTGTATCTTACGGTAAAGTTTTCATTGCCAAGGATACTGTTGATATCTGTAGATTCTCCGCTTTCCCACTCTTTGGCAGGGCCGGTAACCGTGCCTTCATTTCCGGCCTGTGAAGTATTATCATCAGCCGGTTCTTCTTTAGATGTATCATCTTCAGGAGTTTCTTCTTTTCCGTTTATCTCATCAGTAAGATCTGCAAATTCTTCATTTGTATAAGAAGGATTATCTTTTATCTCAATAGTTGTGGTAAGCTTGTTTTCATAATTTGCATCATACCTAAGCATAAGCATGGCAATATACTCCGCTACCATATTTGTCTCTTCTTCAGACAGCGGAGTCAGCTGTGTGCAGCCTGTAAACAGCAGGCATGAACTTATTAAGATAACAAAACAGATCATTTTCTTTTTCATGTATACGGATAAGCCTCCTACTTACTAAATACTATATCATTATTTGTCATCCAGCGCAAACCAAAATTCTACACCGTTTTCATAATTTATGACACCATACGGAGAGTTCATGGAATCCATAACAGCCTTCACGATCGAAAGACCGATACCGCTGCCACCGTATTCCCTTGTTCTTGCCTTATCGACCTTGTAAAATTTCTCCCAAATGTGGTCAATATCGCTTTCAGGAATAGGTTTTCCTGTATTAAATACGCCAACTCTTATCCTGCCTTCTGCTCTTTTTGCAGTAATGCAGATACGCGGCGCACTTTCACCCTCAGGAATGCAGACATGATTTAAGGCATTGCTCACATAGTTTGTAACAACTTCTTCTATGCGGTACTCGTCGGCCCACACAAATATATTATCGTCAAGATCAAGGGAAAGCTGCACCTCTTTTTGCTTAAAAACTATATCTGATGCATTTACCACTGATCTTATCACATCATTTAAGTTAAATCTTTCATACTCAACCTGATCGTTTCCAAACTCGATCTGATTTAATGTAAGAAGTTTTCTGACAAGAGTATTCATCTTTCCTGCTTCGTCCATTATAACGTCACAGTAAAAATTCCTGCTCTCCTCATCAGAACTTATATTATCTTTAAGACCTTCCGCATACCCCTGGATAAGGGCGATAGGCGTCTTAAGTTCATGAGAAACATTTGAGAGGAACTCTCTTCGCATCTCATCAATTTCTTCCTTCTTTTCTATATCCTTTTGCAGCTCGTTATTTGCGCTTTTTAGCTCGCTTATGGTCTTTTCCAGGTTTTCGGAAAGGGAATTGATGCTGGCTCCGAGTATTCCTATCTCATCTTTTCTTGTGGTCTTATATTTTGCCTCAAAATTAAGATGGTTCATCTCATCTGCTATCTTTGCAAGCTCTGTTATAGGCCTTGTAAAGTTACGGCTTACAAAGAGCATGACAATAATACCGATTATAACAGCAATCCCGCCCGTATACATAAAGAAATGATTTGCAATATCCACATTATCCTGTATACTTACAAAGTTCGTACGGATAAATATCTGCTGGCCGGAGGAAAGTCTTCCAAAAAGCTCGATATAATTGGCATTAAGTCTGTTATCATACCTCATGTATACCGAATAATCATCTGTTGATTCTATGGCCTCGCTGCCTTTGTTGCCAAACTTATCCACATTTTGAAGAGCGTAATACTGCTTTATCCTCTCTTCAAACTGCTCCTGATCAAAGCGGTTAAGGTTAGCCGGGTACTTGACCTGGTAAAGCATACCGCCGCTGAACATATATATATCAAAGATATACACTTTGGCGTTAAGACGCTCGCCGCTCTGCTCAATAGCGATAAGCTGCTCTTCATCAACATCATCACCGGTATATACAAGGTTTATGTTGTTATAAATTCCGGTAAGGCCGTCTATTTTTGTCTTTTCATAGTACTTTTCAAGAAAAGTATTGTTTATAAAAATACAGGCGGCTATGGTACCGATAAGCACCGCGCCGAAAATGACGACCATCCTTAATCTGATGGAATGTTTCATATATCAACCTCTTTTTTAGTTATCCACTTCAAATTTGTAACCCATTCCCCAGATAGTCTTTATATAGTCTCCCTTATCTCCCATTTTTGCGCGAAGCTTTTTAACATGTGTATCTATGGTACGTGCATCGCCAAAATAGTCGTAATTCCACACGTTGTTAAGTATCTTTTCTCTGGAGAGCGCAACTCCCTGATTTATAATGAAGTATTCAAGAAGGTCGAATTCCTTAACCGAAAGGTCAAGGCTCTTTCCGTCTATCTTTACCTCATGGGCGCCCTTATCCATCTCTATACCGCCTACAGCTTTAACCTCAGAACTTGTGGCGCCGGTCCTTCTAAGCACTGCCTCAACCCTTGCCATAAGGATCTTTGGAGAGAAGGGCTTTGACACGTATTCATCAACTCCAAGTTCAAATCCTTTAAGCTCGTCTTTCTCATCAGCTTTGGCTGTAAGCATGATAATAGGCACCTTAGAGTACATTCTGATCTCTTTAAGGGTTTCCCAGCCATCCATCTTTGGCATCATAACATCAAGGATTATAAGGGCCACGTCTTTATTTTCAAAAAAAACATCAACAGCCTTTTCACCGTCTTCCGCTTCAAGCACCTCGTAGTTTTCATGAAGCAAAAAATCACCCACAAGTTTTCTCATTCGCATTTCATCATCTACTACAAGTATCTTAATCTTGTCCATTGCCGTTCATCCTTTCGTTAAGAAGGGCCTCTCTTTCGTTAAGCTCATTTTCTTTTTTCGTAAGCTCGTCAGCCCAGCCCGCATACTCGTTAAGTATCTCTTCTCTTGTTTCGCTTGTAGCCCGCTTTTTACTCATCATTCCTTCATATACAAAAAGGGCTATAACGAGGACAACAAGAAACAATATGACCACATTCTTTATACCGCCGTTTACTGCGGTTCTTCTCTTTAAGGCGTTATACCTGTTTTGAAGATCGTTTATCTTCATTTCGGAGATCTCGCTGCTTCCGCGCCTTGAAGGTACATATATTGCTTTCATGCTTTTCTTAAAATCAGGATCCTTTGCAACGCGCCTTTGTACCTCCCGAAGAAAGCCAAGACCCACAGGGGTCCTGAAAGGCTCCGCTCCTTCTGCCGTACAGTCCTCATACAGCTTCTTTAGGGCATCTTCACTTCTAAGATCTGTATTTGCTCTTAAATATGCGACTCTTTCCGCTTCGGCCTTAGCCTCGTCAAAAGCTGCAAATGATTCGAATTCGTATCCGTCGATAATATTTTTTTCAGGATCCATATGCCTACCCCTTTATAATATTTTTCTATATATGATTATAACATTAATTAGTGAAAAAAAAATGAATTAATTAAACGAAAAAATTTGACACTAAAAATCAAGTATGCTACTATAAACATGTATTCTAAATGATTCAATTGTTTTTTAGCACGTCGGCACTACTTGTATTGTATAGGTACATGCTCTAATGCTCTTTGGCTCGTTAGATACAAAAAATTTTTTGGAGGTACCTATAATGAATACAGGTATTGTAAAGTGGTTTAATTCAGAGAAGGGCTATGGCTTCATCACAAATGACAACGGCGGAGAAGATGTTTTCGTACATTTCTCAGCTATCCAGGTTGAGGGTTTCAAGACTCTTAACGAGGGACAGAAGGTTTCATTCGATACTGAGGCTGATCCTAAGAATGCAAGCAAACTCAGAGCTATCAACGTTCAGGTTCTTGCTTAATTAAAACGCTAACCTAAAGGGGCCTTGCGTTTGTAAGGCTCCTTTACTATGCATATCTTCAGTTTATCTTACTATTACACCTTTCGGGGTTGTACTGGTTTCGACAGGAATTTTGAAGTCGGAGAAGCAGGTCGCAGGCATGCGTTAAATCCAACATTAAATACAAACGCTGAAGATAATTTAGCAATCGCTGCCTAATGGCAGCTGTCCGCCTTAGTGCACCTACGCATTAAGATACGGGCATCGATCTCGTAGGAAACGACACGGGCTAAGCTTTGCTCCCGCGGGCGTATCATGAAGCTACTAAATTCAGTATCCTGCTAACCGGAGGCTGAAGGAGGGAATGTCAAAAGATTAGATAAACCTGTAGAAGTACGATGGATGGGTTTTTGGACAGGGGTTCGATTCCCCTCAGCTCCACTATAATGAAAAATAGCAAAAAGGGACAGACCCCATTGGTCAAAATTTTTGACCAATGGGGTCTGTCCCTTTTTGCTATTTTTCATTAGTACATCTTTAATTTAAAATCTCTTTCGACTTCGCGCTTTTGATCTTTTTTAGCTATATCTTCGCGCTTGTCATACTTTTTCTTACCTCTTGCAAGGCCGATCTCAACCTTCACAAGACTTCCTTTGATATAAACCTGTAGCGGCACAAGAGTGTAGCCATCCTGGGTAACTCTTGGAAAAAGCTTGTTTATCTCATATCTGTGAAGAAGGAGCCTGCGCGGACGAAGAGGATCTTTATTGAAGATATTGCCCTTCTCATAAGGGCTGATATGCATACCGTAAATAAACACTTCGCCGTTTGTGATACGTACAAAGGATTCCTTAATACTGCATTTACCCATACGAACCGATTTGACTTCGGTACCGATAAGCTCTATGCCGCATTCGTATCGCTCTTCTATGAAATAATCAAATGTAGCTTTTTTGTTGTTTGCCGCAAGGTAATAAAAATCCTTACTCATCTTTTGCCTCCGCCTGTGTGTCAAGCACTTTAACAAGGTCAAAGTCGATGGTCCTTAAAAATCTGTCACAGGAAGCCACTCTGATAATGACTCTTTCACCGAGTCTTATCTCTTTTCTTGTGTGCTCTCCGATAAGCTTATAGGACGGCTCATCAAAATAGTAGTAATCTCCTGATATGTTTGCAAGCCTTATCATACCTTCTACGGTATTTGGAAGCTCCACATAAATACCGTAATTTGTAAGACCCGAGATAACTCCTTCAAACTCTTCCCCTATGTGCTTTATCATATACTCACATTTTTTAAGTTTGTCCACCTCACGCTCCGCTTCGTCAGCCCTTCTTTCCAGCCTGCTTGAAGCATCAGCGACCTCGTAAAGTATCTTGTCGTAGTGATTTCTTCTCTTATCTGTAAGTTTACCGCGAAGATTCTCTTTTATGATCCTATGGATCTGAAGATCCGGGTAACGCCTTATAGGAGAAGTAAAATGGCAATAATACCTTGCCGCAAGGCCAAAATGCCCTTCGGATGAAACGGTATACTTTGCCTGTTTCATGGACCTTAATGTGATCCTGTCTATAAGTGCTTCTTCGGGCTTGCCTGAAACCTTTGTAAGAAGCTTTTGCAGTTCTTTAGGGTGAACCTCGTCCCCTGACATCTTTATTGAATACCCGAAATTATTGATAAAGACTCCCAGTTTTTTCATCTTCTCTTCATCCGGGTTTTCATGACTTCTGTAAATAAAAGGAAGCTCCTGCCAGAAAGCGTCTTCTGCCACAGTTTCATTTGCTATAAGCATAAAATCTTCTATAAGCTTTGTGGCTTCGTTACGCTCATAAGGCTTAACATCTATAGCTTTGCCCTTTTCGTCAAGAGTAATCTTGCTTTCCGGAAAATCAAAGTCTATAGACCCTCTGCTCCTTCTTTTGGCGCGAAGTATAAGCGCCAGCTCTTCCATCTCAAGGAACATAGGAACAAGTTCTTCGTATTCCTTCTTTGTAGCCTCATCATCATCTTCTATTATTTTTTTGACATCGGAATAATTCATTCTTCTGTCAACTTTAATGACACTTTCGCATATTCTGTGGCTTACCACATTGCCTTTGCTGTCTATATCCATAAGGCAGGAAAGTGCAAGCCTGTCGCAGCCCTGGTTTAAGGAGCAGATACCGTTTGATAATTTGTGGGGTATCATTGGGATAACCCTGTCGGTAAGGTATACGCTGGTTCCGCGCTTAAGGGCTTCTTTATCAAGAGGCGACTTTTCCTTAACGTAATTGCTTACATCTGCTATATGAACTCCAAGATGGTAGAAAGGTTTTCCGTCACCATCAACCTCTTTTGTAAGAGAAACCGCATCGTCAAGGTCTTTGGCATCTTCTCCGTCTATGGTTACCATCTGCACGTTGCGAAGATCAGCTCTGCCTGCCATATCTTTAGGATCTACCTCATCAGGTATTCCTTCAACTTCTTTATATACATCATCAGGATACTGCTCAGGAAGGCCGTAAGCCCTCACTATGGAAAGGATATCTACACCCGGATCGTTAATATGTCCAAGTATCTCTGTAATGCGACCTTCAGGGCTATGACCCTTGTTATCGCCATAAGAGGTAAGAGTCACCACAACCTTCTGACCGTTAACCGCGCCTTTTGTAAGTTCCTTAGGAACAAACACATCCGATGAAAGCTTCTGGCTGTCAGGCACTACAAAACCGTAATTCTTTGATTTTTGAAAAGTACCGACTATTTCTTTTGTATTGCGCTCTAAGATCTTAACTACGGTACCTTCGGGTCTTTTACCTGTTTCTTCGGAATCGATACGGACAGACACGGTATCTCCATGGAATGCCCCCATAGTAGCCTCTTCAGAAACATATATATCTGTATCCATCTCAGGTACACTTACAAAACCAAAGCCTTTCTTTGTACCAAGGAATGTTCCGGTTTTAAATTCAGACCCAGCAAGGCGGTATCTTCCCTTGTCGTCAAGAAAAACCTTGCCCTCGCGAAGAAGATCCTCTAAAAGAAGCCTGAATTCTTCTCTTGCTTCTTTTGGAACCTGCATAAATGTGGCCATTTCCTTATATTTCATTGGAGAATAATCTTTGCTTGATATAAACTCAAGCACCATCTCTTTGTGATCCATGCTTTTTCCTTATTCAATATACCTTGATCTGTACTCTGCAGGAGAAACATTCTCCACCTGGTAAAATACTCTGATAAGAGGTCTTGTGGTATAATAACCGACCTTTTCAGCCGTTTCTTTAACACTCATACCGGACTTAAGATAGCCCTTTGCAGTCTCAAGTCTCTTCTGGTTGATATAATCAAGAAGACCTATATCCATCTTTCTCTTAAATGTCTGAGAAAGATTTGAAGGGCTCATACCGTAGATATCTGCTATCATACCGGCACTAAGACGAGGATCCGTGTAGTTCTTATCGATATATTCCGTAATATCCTGCATTACGTCAGAACCGCTCTTACCCTCTGTCTCAGGAGGAGTGGCAATCTCTGCTTCTTCCTCGCCGCTGATCCTTTTGATAATAGCGACAGCTTCTTTATAATCGTGATTTCTAAGAGCATCACGAGCTTCTTTTTCCTGTGTATAAACATCAAAACCAACAAAATCTTCTCTGTTAAAATTATTATAACAGATAATATCTTTATCGGTACCGATCCAGTCACGGAAAAGTGTAAGTTCCGCTACTTCGTCACGACACTTTCCTATACCGTTTCTGCTCTCGTGGATCTTACTGATATTTACCCAGATATTAAGGCCATAATTTGCTTTAAGGAAATCATGCGCCTTTGTGGCAATTTCCGTAAGGTCTTCATAGATAAGTTCATCTTTCTGTCTTCCGTCTACATTTACAAGGAACATGTAATTTCCGCGGAATTCTGCTCCGATAAAGTCATATCTGTCTGCAAATATCTCTGTACAGACATTGTCGATGATAAAATAAATAAGTCTTCTTGTTTCTTCCGAGACATATTCTTCTGTCTCAGTAAAGATATCACTGATATCGGAAATATTAAAATCTACAAGTACGTATGAGTCAAACCTGAATTTAGCAGTGATCTCTTTAAACTCACGCTCTGATATCTTTGCAAATCTGTTATTTTCTATGATCCTTGCAAAACGGTTGCTTCTTATCTGAAGCTCTCTGTTTCGTTTTTCTTCATTACCTGTTTCGTAGGCATTTAAAAGTTTGCTTACCGACTCTTTAATGGCAAGGAAATCGTCTTTTTGACCTTCTGATTTAAGATTGCCTCGCTGAGTCATCTTTATAAGTTCATCTACAGGAGAATAGTTTTTCTTTGTAATGTAATTTGAAAAAAGTATTCCTATAACCATAGAAAGGACAATATAAACGAGCATGATTATCTTGGCATACTCAAGCTTTTGCATATAAACATGCTTTGGTATTATGTGGATAATGGTAATACCGTATTTACCAAGAGGAACCACAAGATAATTGTCATTTCCTATAGTCTTGTATACATATTTGTTGCCGAGTAACGGCTGGATCCTTTCAGCATAGGTAGAGTAAGGAACATAGGTATCCGAAAGGATATCGCCGTTCTTTATATACATATAGGAAATAGACTGCTCTATGCCAAGAAGGCTTCGAAGCTTACTCTGATTAATCTTTAAAAAGAGAGTAAGATTCTTTGTTCTGTACACAAAATAAGGGTTATCTATACCGTAATCGTTAACTACATATACATTGTCTACAGCATTCGGGTCTGACAGTTTATTAAAGGCGCTGTCAGAAATTCCCATTCTCTGGTATATCATTTTAGGGTCATATGCGTAGAAAAGACCGTTGTTGCCAAGTACATACTGACTTCCGTGAAGATATACAAATACATTTGAAAGATAATCGTTTGAATATACATAGTCGTTGATCTTATCGATCATCTCTTTCATATAGACACGCTGCGTGATGTTAAACTCTCCGACTTTAACACCGGAAAGATCGATTATCTTATTTTCCGAAAGGATGGATTTGCTCATCTCGGTAAAATTATCAAAAACCGCCAGCATATTATCTGCTGCATAAGAAACGGTATGATACTGAATATCTTCAGCTTCAGACTTTATCGTAGTCATTGAATAAATATAAATAACCGTACCAAAAAGAAGCGGTACAAACATCACCAATATATATGAGATCATCCATTTTACAGGTGTTTTGCTAATGGATGCCTTTAAGCTTGTCTTTTCCATTGTCTTCATTTTCACTATCCTTATCATTAAAAGTCAAACAACATATATATTACCACAGAAATTTATAAATGACAATGAAGAATGAGACATATGTCCGCAGCAAAAAAAGAGACCAAGAAAGAATACTATCTTGGTCTCTTTACTCTATTTCTTTCATAAGGATGTTCTGCTACACAGCATAGCTGTGTCCAGAACAATGATATCTCTAACCTTTCCTGCCACTTCCTGGCAGGAAAGCTAAGAGCTATCCTTTTACAGAACCGATCATAACACCGGTTACGAAGTACTTCTGTACAAAAGGATAAATACAAAGGATAGGCACCGTTGATACAACGATGGAACCGTATTTAACAAGAGTCTTGTAAAGCTGAGCACTCTCGATAAGATCACCCGCATTATTCATCATATCGGTTGAGGCTGTAACAAGGATCTCTCTCATGTACATCTGAAGTGGATATTTGCTCTTATCCTGTGGAAGGTATAAAAGAGCATCAAACCATGCATTCCACTTTCCAACAGCAGTAAAGAGAATGATTACCGCAAATGTTGCCTTACAAAGGGGAAGGATGATCTTAAACATAACCGTAAACTCGCCTGCACCGTCCATTCTTGCTGACTCTTCGAGAGAATCAGGAATACCCTGGATGGCTGTTCTCATAATGATAACGTTAAATACGCTCATGGCACCCGGAATAAGAAGTGCCCAGTATGTATCGAGCATCTTTAATGAACGAACCACCATGAATGTAGGGATCATACCACCGTTAAAGAGCATTGTAAATGCCATAAATGCCATGATAACGTTTCTGTAACGGAATCTCTTTCTTGACATGATGTAGCCGGCAACAACTGTAAGTACACCTGTTATAAGACACTGTGCCACAACATAAAAGAGAGTGTTTCTGTATCCTGTCCAGATACCTTTATAATTTAAAATGATCTTATAAGCTCCTGTTGAAACCTTGCCAAGCGGATAAAGAATGATACCGCTTGATTTCTGCACTAATGCAGGATCTGAGATTGATGCCCAGAATACGTGTAAAATAGGGACTACACAAATAACAATCATAAATAACATAAACAATGTATTGAAAAGATTGAAGATTCGTGATCCTACTGTCTTCTTAACTACCATCATAATGATCTTTCCTCCTCTTTTCTTAGAATAAGCTTGTCTCTGTTAATTTCTTACTGATCGCATTTGTGGTAAGCAGGAATACCGTACCAACGATCGAGTTAAACAGACCTACTGCTGAAGCAAGTCCGTAGTTAGCCTGCTCAAGACCTATACGATAAACGTAAGTACTGATAACATCGGCCTTCTCGTAGATACCAGGTGAATAAAGAAGAAGTACTTTATCACTTGCTACGGCAAGGATCGATCCCATTCTCATGATGAGAAGCATTATTATAGTAGGAAGAATGCTTGGGATAGTGATGTGGATTGTCTGTTTCCATCTGTTGGCACCGTCCATAACGGCTGCCTCGTAAAGCTCCTGGTCAACACTTGAAAGTGCTGCGATATAAATGATACTTCCGTATCCGACGCCCTGCCAGATACCCGACAAAATAAATATCGGTCTGAAGTAGTTTACATTACCGAGAAGGTTTTCCGGTGTAGTTCCTCTTAAAGAAGCTACGATATTTGAGATAACACCGCCGCTCTTTGTAAAGTCGATGATGATACCTGCTACAACGACCATAGAAATGAAGTATGGCATGTAGCTGATAGTCTGTGTAACCTTCTTAAACTTGATGTTCTTAACTTCATTAAGAAGAAGAGCAAAAATAATAGGTGCAGGGAAACCGAAAATAATATCGAGAATACCCAGTGCTGCCGTATTTCTAAGAAGTCTTAAAAAATAAGGTCCCTTAAAGAATTCAACAAAGTTTCCGAATCCTATCCACTTACTGCGGAAGATACCAAGTGCCGGTTTGAACTTCTCAAAGGCCATAACGATACCTGCCATAGGAACGTAGTGGAAAATAATGTACCACACAATGATAGGAATGCAAAGGAAATAAATAACTTTGTTCCTTTTGAAATCCAGTGCCAGGTTATGAGGCAGAGCTTTGATTCCGCCATGCTCAATGTAGCCGATAACCTTTTGCTTTTTTTCTTTTTTCTCTTTCAACTTTTAACCCTCCTGTTTGTCTTCACCTAAAAGACACGTTTTTCATGGGTAAATCATAGCATAAGCTCCCCCTCTTTCAAATGCCCTATATTTTACAACCATAAAACAGCCCTTAAATTATCATTCAAACACCAAAAGAGTTTTTCACGGGCAAATAAAAAAAGCCCAAAATAAGGGCTTTAGAGATTACTTAGCACAATTTTTAATAGTAAAAAAAAGGACATAAGGTATGAGGAAAAATTTCTTATACAGTAAAAAAAGCTGTAAACAAACGAGTTTGTTTACAGCTTTCATATACCTTATCGCCTGCCGGGATCAACCGGCTATCGTGCCTACCACCACTTAAGGTTAAGCACAACAGATAACACGATAAATGCAACTGCAAGATAACGTGTGATCCTGTTCATAGCACCTTCCATGGAACGACCTTTGTTCTTACCCCAGTAGGTATCAGCTGCACCGCTGATAGCTCCGGAAAGACCTTCGGTCTTGCCTTCCTGCATAAGTACTATAACAGTAAGCGCAATACTTACCAAAACGTAGATAACTGTTACGATTACTCTTAATGCTGCCACTTTTGACATCCTCCATTCTTTAGGCTAAACGTACCGCCTATTAACTCACATAAAGATACTATATCATAGAGGCAGTCAAATTTCAACCTTTTTATTTCTGACATTACATAGAAGCAAAGGCCCGCATTATTCAGCGCTTTTAAGGGATTCAACCATATCAACGCTGCGCAGTCTGTAGAACATGGCCGCATTTACAAGGAGTGCAAAGAAAAATGTAAGCAGCACGCTCCAAAGGTAACTAAGCGCTTTTATCCTTCTTCCAAACATTATCATGTCGATCTCGCATGTTCTTATTACATACTGGTGAAGCACAAGTCCAAGCACTACGCCAAGCATTATACCAAGTATTGTAAGAACCACATTTTCCCTGTATACGTATATGGCCACTTCTTTGTCGTAAAAGCCAAGTACTTTAAGGGTTGCCAGCTCTCTTCTTCTTTCAATGATGCTTATGTTATTAAGATTGTAAAGCACCACAAAAGCAAGCAGTCCTGCCGAAATTATAAGTACCCAGATAACAAGGTCAAGAGCATGCATCATATCTGCAACTTTACTTTCAAGTGTCTCCACATCCGTATATGTAAGCACCCTTTCGTCTGTCAGCATTTTTTCGGAAAGAGCTGATTTTTCAGTATCCGAAACGTCTTTTAGTTCCAGCATCAGCTGGTTAAATGCCGGCTCTTTTCCGTAGAGAGTCTTATATGTCTCTTTTGACATATAGACATAATGATACAGATAGTTTTCTGTTATTGCAGCTATCTTTGTCTCCACATATCCGTTATCACCGTCTGAAAGATTAAATGAGTTTCCCACTTTCAGGCCAAGCATCTTTGCAAGCTTTTCGGAAATAATTACGCCGTTATCCGTAAGCTCATATTTTTCGCCTGTTACTCTGTCTTTAAATTTAATATATTTTTCAATGTTTTCAAGTTTTTCAGGCACCATAAGGTTAATGCTTTTAGTGGTGGTATTTGTTTTTGCGTCAACCGAAACAACTCTTGCCCTTAAGGAATCTTCTATCTCAGGGTAACCTACTGTAACTCCCGCTGTTTCTTTATTTTCATCAATAGAAAGATAAGCATCGTAAGTCCAGATGGTGCGGTACTGGTTATCAACGATCTGCTTTATGGAATCTCTAAGGCCAAAGCCCACCATAAGAAGGGCCATGCAGCCTCCGATACCAAATACGGTCATAAAAAGTCGCTTCTTATATCTGAAAAGATTTCTGGTGGTTGACTTCCATGTAAATGAGAAATGTTTCCAGATAAATGTAATACGCTCCAAAAATACCCGCTTGCCCTGCTTTGGCACTGCAGGTCTCATAAGCTGCGCAGGAGCTCCCTTAAGTTCTGCGTAGCAGGCAATATATGTTGCCACTGCCGTACTTAATACCGCAATAACAACAGAGGCAACAGCGATAGTCCAGTTTACAGGCATTATAGGATCAGGAAGCGCCACATAAAGGATCTTATATGCGTCAATAATTACAAGAGGAAGCAATATGTGCCCTACCGCAACTCCTGCGATCCCTCCTATAAGGCTGGCGCCCACAGCGTACATACCGTATTTTGCAGCGATCCTGTTTTTAAAGTATCCAAGCGCCTTTAAAGTACCGACCTGGGTACGTTCCTCTTCTACCATACGAGTCATTGTTGTAAGGCTTACAAGTGCTGCCACAAGGAAGAATATGGCAGGAAAAACTCTTCCCACCGCTCCTATCCTTTCCGCATCCTGACCAAATTCGATGTAGCTTTGAACAGAGTCGTTTCGTTTTAGTACATACCACTCAGGATAATCAATTTCGGCAAGTTTTTTCTTTCCGTCTTCAAGCTCTGCCTCTCCGTCTGCTACCTTTGCCTTGCCTTCTTCTATATCTTTTCTTGCATCGGCCGTTTTTGTCTTATATTCTTCTTTACCA
>JAEEGF011384089.1_pt1 | contig 18439 bp, 16 predicted proteins | sample 9134171 | NCBI WGS metagenome assembly JAEEGF01 (sample SAMN16246542, study PRJNA631951) | gut metagenome | biome: gut microbiome; feature: rumen; material: AP-attached | host: Bos | place: Iran: Karaj | collected 2018-10
ACGAACTTGCTCACGATCTTGCGGCGGGTCCTTCCCTTGTCGATGCGTTCTCCGCAGTGCACGACGGTCATGATGACATCGTGCTCGAAGTAGTTCCGATGGTCATCGGGGCGCGTGTAGTTCGGCTCCTGCACCTTGTAGTTGGCGCTGGCATAAAAAACGTCACCCTTCTCCTTCCTCGGGAGGAAAAGGATGGTAGTGAGGTTGGCAAGGAACGGTCCGAATCCAAGCTTTTCAAAGATCTGCTTCTGTCTGTCCATAACTTTTAGTTGATTGAATTCTCGTGGGTTACGCTTAAAAGGGAAAGTCCCAGCTCTTCGGCGAGAGCCAGGACTTCCTGCGTGTTGTTATCGGCGATGAACTGCCGGATGATCTGCGTGTCTTTCATCGCTTCATCCTTTAGTTCCTGGCGTTCTCGGACCGCGCCGCCTGCGCGATGCGGCCGTTCAGTTCGTCAACCATGGCCATGACTGCGGCGTCCCGCTCGGAGGTGTCGAAGGAGGCGCTGAAGCCGCGCTGCTTCTTCTCGACCTTCGGGAGGATGCGGAATGGAAGCTTCTCCTCGTTCTCATAGCCACTGCTGTTGGTGTAGCGGTCCTTGGCCCAGACATCGATGCGGATCATGGACTTGAGGTCCCGGATGTTCACGAGCTTGGAGATGAGCTCGGCGGCGACACTACCCGAGGCGAGGGCCGACACGTCGAAGTGCGTCTCCCCACTCCGGAAGTGAATGTCCACATAGGTCATTTCCCCGCTGGGCATTTCATGCTTGCGCAGCGAGATCCCGGTGAGGTGTCCCTGGACATAGTCATACTCGCGGGCCTGCTGGCCCTTACCCATCCACTGGGTGAACTTGCCCATGCGGATGTCGAAACGGATGGAACGATTGGCGGCATCACGAGTGCCGGCGAAAGAAGTGTTGTTACACATGGTTTGAAAGAATTAAATGTTTGAGAATAAATGAATTGAAATAATGTATTGAATAAAAGGCGACAAAGTCTGTCGCCTTGATACAAGACTAAAGAGAAACCCATGCGCGAGTGACGCCTCGAGCGGGTTTCTATAACTCTTGTGATCCTGTTTTGAGGAATCGCCCGACTCATATTTGAACACACGACCGGCTGTGTTCCATACGCAACCGCGGCGGGAAGAAAACGTGAAGCGAATGCTTCCGCGATTTTCTTCCCGCCGGCGAAGCGGACGGTTGCCCCGAAGGGACGACTACTTAATCGAGCAGCCGAAATTTGTGTTCAATATGGGTTGGGCGAAGAGGAAGGGAAACACTACTTTCAGTTACTGATATAGCAATGTTTCCATAAGACGATGGCTATTATTCTGGCTGTAATATGAATATGAATGTTGTTTAATCCTATTGTCAGAGCAAATAATCGCGATGAGGAGTTTTGTGTTTTAATCACTTTTTATGAATGCTTGGTTGAAGATTTGGTAATTGAATGATTATGTGAAGATTTAATGTGTTAGTTCCGTTTTAAAATAATAAGAATATCAGTCCGGTTTTAGTCTAAAAACGTTATATTTGTGGTAAAGGCGCCAGTAAGATTTGACTCGTTGTAAAGTGGTTTGGCTCAAGCATGTTTTAGATTTGCATTTCGAAAACTATAAATGATTATGTGATGAAGAAGAAGAAACAATGGGGAGGAAAGTGGACCGAGGAGAAGTTGGACGCTTTCGAGATGGCCACCGGCTTTTTATCAAAGCAGCGATGCCGCATGTTTTGTAGCACAATTATTATTCTCAAACAATGGATACAGTAAAATATAACGGCGAACGAATCCCAAAAGAACAACGGGATTTGATTTCTCAACGATATAAGAGGATTACGAAAGCGGTCAATTCCGAGTTTTGGGGGATTGACAGTGAAATGGCGCATAGCCGTTACGTGGGGTCATATGGTAGGGGGACTGCCATTGATACCAGTGATATTGATATCATGGTGGAGTTGCCGAGAGATGTTTATGAACGTCATGATGCACTGAGAGGTAACGGGCAGTCCAGGCTTCTGCAAGCTGTTAAGAATGCGATTCTACAAACTTATCCGAGTAGTAACATTCATGCTGACGGACAAGTAGTAGTGATAGACTTTTCTGATGGGATGAAGTTTGAAGTGCTGCCAGCCTTCAAACATATTGATTGGATGGGCAACTGGAATGGAAAATATGATTATCCAGACAGTAACATGGGCGGCAACTGGCGTTCTACTAATCCAAAAGCAGAGCAGGATGCGATGGCGGCACGCAACAGAGAAAGCAATGGGTTGCTATATGATACATGCAAGCACATACGCGAAATACGAGACAGCCATTTCAGCAGTTATCATTTGTCAGGCATAGTGATAGACAGTTATGTGTATCATCATATTGACGATTGGCATTGGTTGAATGCTGGGGAAACCTCACCACAGCCTCGCGGTACATACGAAAAGAAGCTCTACAACGAATGCCCCTCATTTGGCTTTGTACTCTTCGCGCCTGGTAGCGGTGATGTGGTAAACACCACGGATGATGTTGACTGCTTGAATAAAGTTTTGAACTTCATGTCAAAGGAATAAATAGATGAACGATTCTACAAAGGTTTTATATCGCGAATTGCAAGAGAGGTTTGTGAAGATTATTTGGACTCACAGAATTCAACTCTGTCAAGCAGAAATCAATACAAGAAAGAACAAGTGTCATAATGCTACGCTTGCCATCCTTTCTGTTTTGGTTTCAGCAGCTGCAGTTACAAATGTCTTGAAGTGGTTACCTGAGTATTTAATGGTTCCAGTATTAGCTGTTTTATCTCTAGCATTGACGTTTTTCACTGTGCTTTATAAAGCGGAGAACTTAGGAAAGGCAGCTTCAGAGAATGAACGTTATGCTGCCATAATGCATGATTTACGAAATCGTTATGCGGGGCTCCTTGCTGATATTAAAGCTGGTATAATGACAGATCAAGAAATTAAAGAGAAACGAGAGATGCTGGAGCGCGAGGAGAATCTGATTTATTCAGGTTTAGTACCTTATACATCTCAAGAAGCTGTTAATGCGGCAGAAAGTGCACTAAAATCCAAACAAGACTCTACAACTACAGATGAGGAGATACATCTGTTAGTTTCTCAAAATTTGCAAATTGAGCAAATCTCTAATTCTTGACGACTATGAAGAACCGTATAGTGTTTGAGGATGGTCTGCTGCGGGCGATGGACGATATTGCGGAGCAGGCTGAGGATGATACGACGAAGATGCTGTCGGAGTTGCTCAAGTCGGCTATTCTGAAACCATATAAGGCAGCGTATTATCGGGAGTTGGCAAAAGGGAAGGTGCATAAGGAGAATGTTGAGAACGCTGTTGACTTGAGATTCCGCAGCAAAGTGACCCCTTTCTGAGGCGAACCCTAAATGATCATAGGATTCACTGCTCAAGCCAGGGAATTCTGCCTTATGCTTTATTAATAATCTACACGAACTTCCTATTTCCAAAACTGGAAGGGCTTGCTCCAGACTTTCATCAGTTCTTCAAGCAACGTATAGTCATAATGGTCATGACGACCTTCTGAATCTGATGGGAACAGAACGGAAAACTTGTGGACCGGGTTTTCAACAATATCAATGCCCTTTAGTTCGGCATCAGTCACGATGTTGCAACACAATTCTCCGTTATAAACCTTGCCTAAGCGATGACCACAAAAGCACCGTATAGAGCGATTCTGGCCGCAAATACTGCACTTCTCCGCCTTTACATGCATCACATAACTGGCAAAAAATCTATAGGGATAAAGTGATTGCAACTGGCGCACCATCGCATTAATATCCTTGACACTTTCAAAACCGTCCGGTGAGTTGCGGGAAAGAAATAGGATTGTTAACTCCACTTGTTCTGCCTCGCACCATGCTTCATAATACTGTCTTGCCCTCAGCAGTTCGAAGGTCTTCACAAATTTCTGGTGTATCTGAATGATGGATTCAGTCGTCCATAGTTGGTTGGCAAAAATTTCATCACCAACAGACTGCGCCGTCTTTTTTTCAGCCTGGATGGCACTCAAAGCAGCGGCATAATCGTAACTGTCAGTCCTTAGTTTTGTCAGTATCTTGTTTGGATCCGTCGCCATTGGTCAAAGATTTTATTATCTCTCCCACTTTTTCTATACCTTCCACGGGGCCATCATATGTAATCTCCTGTTTATTGCCCAACGAGTCGGGTATCACAATTGAGAATGATACTTCGGGTGAATTAAGAAACTTCGGCATTTCAACAACCTCAACAGGTGTAATCTGTGGCAGAATAGGCTTCACCTGATCATAAATATAGTCAGACAAAATACCCCAAAAAATAGTTCCAGTTATAACAGAAGGAAGGAAGAACTTACCAATCCGCGTCTTAGCAGAGCAAAGCTCCAGTTCCGAAAAGCCATCCTCTGGGCAGCAGACTTCGATATGAAGCAAGCCACGCTCATGGGCGTACGCCATAAAGTCGTACACTGAACTGGCAAACGCCTGCTCGAAATCTCTGTACCCCACAGGAAGCACGAGGACATCTGCCCCGGCAATTTGTCCCCGCTCCTCCGCAGGTATCTCCATATCATCCATCCATTCCTCAAGTGATTTGATGTATGGTCTGATGGTTATGTAATTCTGAGTACTCATAATAAACAATCGCCTTAATCAGCATTAAGATCCATTAGATAGCCTTGCCTTAAAAGATAAGCTGTAAATCCCGATACAAAAACGTATATTTTTTTATGAACGTGAAACTGTCAATTTACTTCGGATTCTCCAGCAGAGGCCAGCCATCTGCATCTTCTGTCCCACTTTTTTAGCGGTATATTACCCATTGTCTGATAACAAATCTACTAATACAAAGATAGCACTTTTTCTCTATTTCATGGTATGCTGGTAGTTCCGGAAAGTGTATCCCCCGAAACTCCCGATTTAAGTATCTGTCCTGCTTGAAAACACCTCGTCGCGAGGAAAATGACTGCACATCGTTCCGTTCATCAAGAACACTTTTCGCGAACTCATATAAGCGTGTAACGTCAACATCAAAAGGCACTTCATCATCCTCAATAGCTGTCGAGAATTGAGAGGGATTCTATGGTTTTATGTGCTATTATCTTCCGTGCATCTTCATCCGTCGCAACTATGAAATGGTCATATTCTTCGAAGTCTATCTTGAAATCACATTTGTGCAATCCACAGACATCGAAGCTCTTATCAGGAAGCTGCCAACGCTTATGATCTGTGAATCTCCTTCGAGAGTCGTAAATGTCTCAAAACCAGGGACTATCCTCAGAGCCTTACAGACCAATGTGAAACATAATCAAGATGAGCCTTTTTCCCATTAATTCTAATTCATAATTAATGCATTGCTATTTGGGATACGATTCTTAATCCGTTTTGATTAAGATACCTATCCAGGATTGTCTGAATATTGAGTTACTTGGAGGGGGATGTTCATGAATAATAAAGGGAACGATATACTAGTTTACACTAAATGAAAAAACGCAGTCGTTTGGCTGCGTTTTCTATTATTACCCTAATTGAACGAAACCACCGTCTTCATCATATAGAACTTTGAGTATTGTTTTACACTTATCTATTACACATTTGTCAATTCTAAGAACCTTGGCGTTGAATCCCCTTATGTTATAATCTGACAGAAAATACGATTGCAGCCAATCGTTTTCCTCGGAATTTCCCAACCGCAAACTCTTAATTCGGTAGTCATCAGAAACAATAATTTCTGCACATACGAAATCATTCTCGTTTAGTATCTGACAACTGATAGGAAGAACACTGGGAGCAATAACTCTTTTGTAGTAGTACCCTTTTCTGATGGTAAGGTTTCGTTTAATGAAATCAGCAATTTCTTCAAACGCATTGCCCCTTACTATCTCCATAACTACACAGTTCCCTTCATCATCCGTCTTAATCCATAACGGGCATCCTTTATTTAGGCAGGAAATCGGCGTGTAGTATGTATCAGGAATATAACATTCATAGCCAAGTATTGTTCCAACTTTGATTGGCGTAATGTCCTTCAAATCTCTCATAAAAAACGATTTTTTTACAAACCTTAGATTTGCAGCGTAGTTGTCTGTCCCAAGGTTTGTATGACAAAAGTAGTAATTTTATGCCGATAAAGAAAGTTTAACAAAGGACAATGGAGCCGGGCGGTTCTCAATCATTACAAATGGGAAAGACCCATCTAACTTTTTTGCCCCGCCCGGCCCGTTGATCCAGGACCTGAATAAGAATATTGCCTTAGTCCGAATAAGGTTTGTAGGTGACGGATCGACGGCTCACTGTCCCCAAAAAAAGCAATGCAAGTTATGAAAAAAATCCATGTCGGCATTGACATCAGCAAAGAAAAGTGTAATCTTTGCTACCGCAGCGGCCTTGAGATAGTCTGCGAAGAAGAGTGCGCCAATGATGTCAAAACCCTTAAGAAGGCCTTTAAAGCCGCCCTGAAGGCGCTTGACGCGTCAATGGAGGAGGTCCTCGTCTGCGCCGAGTACACAGGCCGATACATCTATCCTCTGACCGTGGCCTGCCAGGAACTGGACGTCTTCCTCTGGATGGATGACCCCACCCGCATCAAGAACTCAATGGGCCTCACCCGTGGAAAGAATGACGTCATTGATGCCGCCAGAATTGCCGAATATGCCTATCGGTACAGCGACAAAGCAGTCCGTTACTGCATCCCAGATGCCGCTCTGGTCTCCATGAAGAACCTCCTCTCGGACCGTGAGTTCCTCCTTATTGACAGAAAAAGGTATCAGTCTCAACTCTCCGACCAGAAGAAGTATATGGCTCCATGCGACTTCAAACACAAGAACAGCCGATGGAAGAAGGTCATCAAGTCCATTGACGAGCAGATAGCGGCCATCGATGCCGAGATAGAATCGTTTATTGCAGCTAATCCGGTATTGGCTCGCCAGAAGGAACTTCTTGTAAGCATTGACGGCATTGGGGATCGCATCGCCATCAACATGATTGCCATTACCGGAGGCTTCACCCGCTTCCAGAATGCACGGCAGTTCTGCAGCTTCGCCGGACTCACGCCATACAAGTACGAATCCGGAACGTCAGTTCGGTCAAAGGCCAAAATATCCAAACGGGCAAATCAAACCATGAAGGCTTTACTACACATGAGCGCAGTGAACGTGGCAACGCGCATGAAAGCCGGGGAATATAAGGATTACTACGAACGCAAACTCAAAGAAGGTAAGCACATTATGTGTATCCTGAATGTGCTTCGAGCAAAGCTGGTTCACAGAATGTTCTCCGTTATAAAACGAGACACCGAATACACAAAGGAATATAAACCAGCATGTTAGATGCGCTCCAGGGGTGGCCGCGCGGCCAGGGGCGGGACGCCCCTATGAGCGCAATAAATATCCATAAACAACACCGTTGAATCGAAGTGATGACCTATTAACCCAACTTCTGTCCAAATCATTTGGAAAATCCATAAGAATAGTTAGCAAATTATGACTCAAGAAAGCCTTCGGGCCAGTCGAAGTCGCACGGAACACACTCCCAGTCAACGGTTTCCTTCGTGTAAGGAGTCTCGCCAGGTGCGACTATCTTCTCGTTCACGTAAGCGACAATGGCGTCCATGTGGGCTTCCATCAGGCGATCGAACATCTTAGGCAAGTCGAACTCGAATGCCCAGTAGGGGAAGTACCCATTCTCCTTCAGGTACCTCTTGACGAAGGTCACCTCTTCATCAGAGAGTTGTGCCTGGAATGTTGTCTCGTGCCACTCGGAAGAGTCGAAACGGAAACGGAGAGTAAAAGTATGAGTCGTCATAACCAAGGGGATATTAGCGTTTCTCGCTGAGGACTTCGGGGATGAACGCAATCGCGCAGAGGATGTAGAGGATGATGGACATAAAGCAATACCGCCAACGGGGATGTTTTCCGTTGACAGTACAAAGGTAGTAACCGGGTGTGCAGTATATCTGCACAGGTTTATGCCACGATCACATTATGCAGATAACCGACGAATTTTCCGACGCCCTGGGCCTGCGGGCCAAAGACGCCCAGCCAGTCGTAGCCGCTGAAAGGCTCGACGTTGATGAGGTCATTGGAGGTGATGTCTCCGTTCTCGCAGACGTAGGAGATGATGGTCTTGATATACTCTTCCTGGTCTGGATTGAGGGCGGTGTCGGTGAGGAAGTCAGCGTAGCGCTGGGAGGCCTTCTCCCGGTCGATGCCAATGATGGAGCGGATGAAGGCGGCAACAATGTCGCCACAAAGCATCTTGCAGCCACGGACATAGGCCTGGTACTCCTCCTTTGTGCCGAGGTCTCGCCAACAGATTGTCTCCAACTGGATAATATCAGCGTGGGTGAGCTGCTCCAGGGAGAAGAGTTTCTTCAAGACGGGAAGGTCTCGGTTGGTCTTGAGCCAGTCCATCACGCGCTGGCGGTAGGATACGGTGAGCTGAGGGCCAACGGCTGTTCCGTCATCCTCCACGATGTCAGAGATATTTAGGGTGAACTTCTTGCCCTTCTCGGAGAAGATGAACTGCACCAGGTCACGCATTTCGTTCCGGATGAACTCCAGGCGATCCAGGGTGATGTTCTTCATATTAGCAGGATCTGCCACTTCGTTGATGAGAGGCAACTTTGCGGCAACCTGAGGGATGGAAGCCTTCTCCTGTAGAGACTGTGCAATCTGGCAAACCTTATTCTTGGACTTGGTGCCCTTGACTTCCTCATCCACCAGAGAGAGTTGGATGTTCAGGACCAGGATGTCGAAGCGAAGTGCTGCATTGTCGGCCAGATGGCGTACCAGAATGGGAGCCACTTTCTCTTTGAGGTCGATTGCGTCTATGCTGGAAATGTAGGTCCAGTTTTCCTTCTTCTGGAACTTGTCCACGATTTCACCGGCCTTGCGGACGGAGATGCTCTCAAAGTTGAGTTCCTTGACCTGACTCCAGAGGATGTCTTTCAGCTCGTCGTGGAGGCTCTTGGCAAACTCATCGGTCTGGTAGGTGGCGTGCTGCAGGACAGCTGCCAGATCTACACGGAGGTCGAAGAGGCGTTCCGTCAGGGACTGGGTAGGGATAGGGTCGCTACCATTAGGTGTCTGGCTGAAATACTCGATGTTGCCGCACCAGTCGAAGATGAAGAAGAACTGCTTGTCGATACTTTCACCGAAGATGTCCTCACACTTGCGCGTACCACGGCCAACCATCTGCCAGAACTTAATCTTAGACTTGACCTTTTTGAAGAAGACCAGGTTAAGGATTTCTGGCACATCGATACCGGTATCGAGCATATCCACAGAAACGGCAATTTGCGGCATCTTGGCAGGGACACTGAAGTTGTCGATAAGATTCTGGGAATATGTAACTTGATTGTCGATGAGGACGCAGAAATCGCTGCCGTATTCAGGGTAGAGGTGAGTGAAACGCTTGACAATGAGCTGAGCGTGGTCGTGGTTGTAGGCAAAGATGATGGTCTTACCAATCTTCTCACCACCATCTACCATCTGGCCGCAGGTCATCAGATGCGTGAGCACCTTGTCCACGGTGTCTATATTGAAGATGTAGTTGAATATCTCGCTGGAGGTAATGTCTCTAGCCGGCGTGGCTTTCTCATCGAGAAGGAGCGTTCCCTTGGCCAACTCATATTTCCAGACATCCTCCATCTGCTTCTTCTCCTCGTCGGAAAGGTCCTCATAGCGGATGCCTTCCTTCATAATCTTGGTGGACTTGGAAATCCAAGTGGGTGGCACCAGATAGTCTTCATCAACTGCTTGGCCCAGTTCGTAGGCGAAGTTGGGCTCGCCACCTTCAAGTCCAAAGAGGTCGTAGGTGCTGCGGTCCACGTCTTCACGAGGCGTGGCGGTAAGACCGACCATCAGGGCGTCGAAATAGTCCAGGATGGCTACGTACTTGCCGAATACGCTACGGTGGGCTTCATCGATGATGACCAGGTCAAAACGACCGACAGAGAAGCGTTTGTCTTCCTTGTCAATGTAGTTGATCATCGTCTGGTAGGTAGAGAAGACGATACGGGCGTTGAGGTCCGGTTCCTTCGACTCGTTAAGTATTGTCGTCGTAAAAGTTGGTAGATGTTTAACGAAATTCTTGTGTGCCTGATTGACCAAGGAAGTGCGGTCAGCTAAGAAGAGGACATTTTTGACCCAGTCGTTTCGAGAAAGCACATCCACCAAGGATATGGATACTCTGGTCTTTCCGGTACCGGTGGCCATCACCAGAAGGCCGCGACGATGCATTTTGTTGAAGTGGTCGCAGATGCTGTGAATGGCCATCTTCTGGTAATCACGGTTGGTAATATCATCGTTAACACGGAAATCCGTGATACTGCCACGACTGCGATGCTTGATGATGAGGTCAAGATCTTCTTCAGTATGGAAGGCATAGAGCGGCCGTGCCGGATAACCAAGTCCGTCAATAATGAAGGTTTGGAATCCGTTGGTATAATAGATGACCGGACGGACACCGTACTGGGCCTCCAGGCAATCTGCGTATAGTTCTGCCTGGTGCTTACCGATGGCAGGGTCTTTCATCGTGCGCTTAGCCTCAACGACAGCGAGCGGCTTCCCGTTTGCGCCAAAGAGGACGTAATCCACATAACCGACGCCCTGCTCGTTAGGCATGCCGGTCACCTCCACCTCGATGCAGGCCTTGCTGGGCATTATCTGCCCATTTACTTCCAAAACGTCCCAGCCGGCATCCTTGAGCATAAGGTCGATGAAAAGGCTGCGTGTTTCGGCTTCAGTATAATCGTCACATACCTGGACGGGGTGAATAGTAGAGAGATTCTCCTGGACCACTGAACCGCGAAGGGCTGTCGAGATCTGAGGCTTGACTTCTGCTGCAGGAGCCACATGGAAGGGAGCAGATTCGGGAAGGAGAGATTCGTCGAACTTGGCGAGTGTCTGCAGGACGCCCAGTTTCAGAAGGACACCGCCAACGAAATTGTAAAGGTTGAGGACGCAGAAGAATGCTTCCTTGCGGGTAGTCTTACCATTGTGTACGCCCAGGTTTCCTACCTTGCGGATATAGTGTGCCGCCATCATCATCCGGTCATCGGAGACAAACTCGATGAAAGGAGTACCCGTCATCAGCTCATACAGGCTGGCCCGCTCCGGCAGCTCAATGTTCTTGAGCTGATAGAGCGTCTTCACCAGCCACTCCAACGCCCGGCGGCAGTTGAGGGCCGACACGTCGTATTTGCTACGACACTCCGCCTCAGCAGCTTCGCAATAGATGCAAAGGTCCTGAAGCGGCTCTATTTCTCGCAGGTAGTCAAAATTACGCATAGGCTAAACGTTACCAATCCTCTTCTTCTCTGAGTTTTTCCATTTCATCCCTTATCTCAACAAGTGTCTTTCCTTGAAAACTAAAGAATTTCGGCCCTTGATAGGTGCCCGCAGCATTCTTTTTGGGGATGAAAGCCTTGACAAATGCTGAGAGCGCCCAATCTTTACCATCATATTCTATCGTATTAGGGCCAGAGATAGATACTTCTATTCCCAGAGGGTCAAAGATGATTTTATCCCCTTCGGATAGACCCACCATTTCAAATTTAAACGGTTTTTTTCGGTATGACATCATGGGTAATAGGAATTTATTTAAACCAGTAATCCATTCGGCTGTTCACCAATGTCTTTATATCCATTAATGATCTCTCAATTATTGTTTTATTATTCTGGATAGAGGATATTTTACTATTAAATAACCTCTGAATGCCGATCGGCGGCATAATAACATCCAGCTCCTTTAACCCGGAATTTGATATTACAGGTTGTGCTGCGTGATTGGCGAACTGATGCAAATCGAGAATACTAAGAAGAGTGCATACAAATTGATAATCGAAAACTGAAGTATCGAAATAAGCATCAAAAGCGTTATCCGTTAACCAAAATTGATTATCAACATATCGAACATTACCGCAATACGCACCCACGCGTCCAACGATAATATGCTTGCCGCTCTTATTGAAAGTATTATGGTATCCACTGATTCCATTTCCACCATATACGGGGAAAGCACCAGGGATAAACTCCTTCTCTTTTAACCCGTCGCCGCTCTTCAAACGGAATGCATCCTTGAATTTCACACTTGGCCAGCTCAACTCGTTAGTTTGTGGATCGCCAAACATCTCATAGAAAAGAGATTTGGCAAGGATATCAATGTCTTGTAGTTGGGCATTCTTCTTTTCGATTACGCTATTGAGCAGGTCAAGTTCGGCAACTACTTTCTTTTGCTCTTCCAATGACGGAGAAACACAAACATAATCCTTCCCGTAATCCTTGAAATAGATATGCGGAATAGCTGCGCCAGTCGCATATGAGGCTAAATCCAAACTCTTTAGCGCATACCCAACAAAGCGAATATCAAACCCTGGTCTGGGTAGGATGTATTGTAGCGTCCCCAATAAAGAGGATTTCCCAGGGTAAAACCCCACACGTCCGACCCCAGATCCATCTTTTACAATTCCAATATAAGGTGTATCTTGATGATAGAAATCAATGCATTTTAGAAAGCCGCTGGCACCATATAGAGGGTAATCACCATTATTATCCTCTATTTTATTTTGGGCTATGTTGGAAGATCCTTTTATGCAAATATCCTGCACCTGGACCTTTTTCCATCCGTCAATCATAGGCTACTTAAGATATTTTTCCTTGAATTCCTTCAATGCTGCAAAAATGTCGTCTTCGGTTTTCATAATCCGCCCAAAGATAACCTCACTCGGTTCATACGAAACTTTCTCTCGCTCTATCTCCTTGTATTTGTTGACCGAAAGGACATAGCCATTTTCACGGATTTCTTCTACGGGCACCAAAAAACTCTGGTCCTTACGGCTACGAGATTCTTCACCTGTGAGATTCGTGAAGCGGGCCACGATGTCTGGGATGTCGTTATCTGCGACCTCGGTTCGTTTCTGATCCAGCGAGAAACCGTCAGCTTTCATATCATAGAACCAAACTTTGTCAGTACCGCCAGCGTTCGTCTTAGTGAAGACCAGGATAGCAGTCGAGACAGCGGAATAGGGTTGGAATACGCCGGAAGGCATCGAAATCACGGCTTGCAGGCGTTGGTTGTCCACTAATTCTTGACGAAGAGCCTTGTGGGCTTTGCTATCGCCGAAGAGAACACCGTCAGGGACAATACTTGCGCAGCGGCCTCCGAGTTTAAGCATCCGGATGAAAAGCGATACAAAGAGCAGTTCGGTCTTCTTGGTCGGGGTCACGGTGAGGAGCGTCTTTGCTATGTCATCACTGTCCACACTGCCGGCAAAGGGTGGATTCGCCAGGCACAGGGTGTACTTGTTCTCATCCGTGTTGGAGGTGGAAAGACTGTCCTGGTACTTGACATCCGGGCTGTCCACGCCGTGCAGCATCAGGTTCATGGCTCCGATGCGGAGCATGGTGAAGTCGGTATCGAAGCCGTGGAACATCGTGCCACGGTAATGCTCGGCATTGTCCTTCTTGAGGAGTTCGGACTTGAAATGGTCCTGGATATACTTGGCGGATTCCACAATGAAGCCAGCGGAACCCATCGCAGGGTCGCAGATCTCATCCTTGAGGGTGGGCTGCATCAGTTCAACCATCATACGGATGATGTGACGAGGAGTACGGAACTGGCCATTGGTACCGGATGCCGCCATCTTGCCCAGGATGTATTCGTAGACATCGCCCATCGTGTCCCTGTTGTTCATATCCAGGGAGTTGATGCCGTCCACCACCTTTACCAGCGTGCGAGGGTTCTGGATTAGGAACACCGCGTCCTTCATGAAGCGGCTGTAGGCGGACTCTTTGGCATCGCCCAGGTTCTTGATGAAGGGGAAAACGTCGTTGCGTACCGTGTTGAACAGCTTGGAGGCCTCGTAGTCCTTGAAGACATTCCAACGGAGGGTGTCGTAAGGCACATCTCGGTCGGTTTCCGGATTGTGCCAGGACTCGCCGGGACGGAAGGTGGGGTTGTCCAACTTGCCACCGAAGAGGCCGGCCGTTGCCTCGCGCTTGAGCTGGGCATCGTCGAGCATCTTCATAAAGAACAGATAAGTCATCTGCTCGAGTATGGTGAGAGAGTTGGTGATACCTCCAGTCCAGAAGGTGTCCCAAATCTGGTCAATGCGGGTTTTGATTTCGCCTGTGATCATATGTAGAACTATTTAAATCTTTTTGCTGTAAGAGGGTAAGGAAGATTAAACTTAGGGTCAGTTTCTTCCACATCGGTGACTTCAATAATAGCTCCTGGTTTGCAATATTTCATCTTACCCCAAGGAATAAGGCAGTCTCCGACATAGTAATTGTTCTTGGAGTCCTGACAAACCGGTCCCTTAAGGATCAAAAATCTGCCGAGTGTTTTATTGGCGGCCACATCAGGATGTGCGGCTACGTAATCATTGAACCAAATCAATACATCACAAAGCATAAACGCAAGGCTATACAGTAGGTAAGGAGTCTTGACACTTGCCCAATATGCCGTGAGATTCGGGATATCCCGCTCATCCACTTCTGTAGTATGAGAAGCTCCACCGGTAACTTCCAGGATGAATTTCACATTGTCTGCAAGCATTACCGGGAAATGTGCCTGTTTGCAAATAACGCCAGAGTGCAGAGTGGCCTTTCCTGCCATGTATAAACTTGCATCGGTAAGATTGATGTGATCACGTGCATCAAAGCATTTATCATGAAGCAGTCCCTGTTTGCGAGCCGCTCTGAACATCCACTCAAGAATAACTCTAATTTTGTTATAGTACAAATGAGAGTCAATTGTTGTTACGCCAGAGGTGGCGCTTAAGATGTCAAGGAGATGCTTTCTACCGTCCTTGTCGTCCAGAAGAGTATCCGCAATCTTCAGGACTCCTTCATACTGGTTCTCCACCTGCCACATGCGCTGATTCTTAACCGCATTATTTATATCCTCAATGAGCTGATCATTGTGGGTAGATTTCTCATAAATAGGATGAGAAACATAACTGCGGATATACTCTTTCTTGCTCAGGAGTTTTTTTACAAAATTATCCTGCTGGGTAATACTGTCCTGGCCAGAGAAAACGAACCAAAGCTTGTCTTTCCCGACGATAGTAATCGAAGCAATTACATCTTCCGGAGACTCATCTGCATTAAGAACATCAAGAATGGCGGCGTCCCATTCAAAACGCTGACTTTTTTCGCGGAACTCATCGATATTCTCACATTCGATGAGATCAAAGGAGTTGCGGAACTTTGCTACTGTCGGACGGAGTTTTACCGCATGAATATCATCGTCCAACCAAATTACTCTTGGCTTCATATCAGTCCTTACCTATACTGAAAGTTATACGTAATCCAACTGGCATCGCGCTATTAACCTCGTTCTCCCAACGAATCTTAGCTCCGAATTCATCGCAGAGTTGCCTTACTCGGGAGAGGCCCAAACCGGTTCCGTCCTCATCTTTGTGATACCCAGCGACAAAAGAACGTTCCTCGTCAAAGTCTGCAGGAACAGGAATCCCATTGTTGCAAATAAGAAGACTTATGGTAGTCCCTTCTATACGAGGGATTAGCACCACCTTGCTTTCCTTGTTATTGAAAACAAGGTGCTTTTCTGCATTATGAATGATCTCGTCGAGTACTTCTTTGAGATTGTCCTTATTGAAGAGGATTTTCGGAAGAACGCCCTTAAACTCGGAGAAATCCTTTTTCAATTCAAAATGCCTCCCCGGAATGGTTTGAGTAAAGGTATATTGCTTAAGGAATGCAACAAGGTCAATAGACTCAGCTTCGCCAAGGTTGGTGTCAGCCGTGAACAAAGCGAAGAGGGTCTCCAGATCGCCCAAATTGGTCTCCATGTCTTCAAGAGCCAACTGTAAACTATACCCTTCGCTCAACTCAAGGGCACCATCGATGTTGCCATCATATAGTTTGTCCAACATCATGGAAACACAATCCTTAAGGCCAGAAATGTAGGGCTTTATTCTGTGCCTGCGAATCTTCATCATCTCCCTGATCCGCTCCCTTTCTCGCTGAATGCGCTCATCCAATTGGGATGCCTTGAGCTGAGACTCGCGCTCAAGTCTCTGCCCACTGAGATAAGCAGACCGTTGAAGGCTCCTATCAATAGGAAGGAAAACCTTTAAACTGAGGATGTCACCTATTTTTAGGGAAGGAATATTAGCGCCAGGAATCAAGCGATCAACTTGTGAGGCAACATATTCCTTCCTTAACTCGGAGACGAGATAGTAAGGATCTATGCCTTCATTGGGAATGAGAGGTATAACATTGGAGCTTACAACAACCTCAACGCCATCTCTATAGAAGAATAATGTCGGTTTGAGGAAACGAACCTTCTGTACAAGGATAACATCACGGTCAAGTCTACCAAAACGCTTCCCCTCCAGCGGTTCGGGTTGAAGATTATCAAAGCCGGTACCAATGCCATCGTGCTCAAAAAGCAAATCACGACCTCGAATTATGCGTGCGGTTTCAGAAGTACTTACCACTGCACGGTATCCCGAGACAATATCCTTCAGTTGAACAGCCTCAAAACCGTCAGGTACGACGAGTTCTTTACGCTCTTCACCTTCCACGTATGCAGAAGGTACCAACTTGTAATCATTGGTGCGAATCTCATCATAAGATACTTTCGCTGAAACACTGGTGTCAGTAAATTCTAACGCATGGAGAATCGGCTCTATTTGAAGGTGATTTCTCCGGCCTTCCTTTTTAAAGAAAGATGATGCATCGATAAAAAGAACCGAATCATTTTTCTGGGAGCCATCATTTATAATAAGGATGCAAAGAGCCGCACCCGTATACCTAAGAAGACCTACCGGTAATTGGATAATAGTCTCAATTCGGCCCTCATCTACCAGGTGTTTTCTTAAAGAACTAGAAAACCCACCACTGAACAAGAATGAATTCGACAGGATGCCAATCAGTTTCCCTCCACGATTAAGACTCTTACATCCTTTTATGATATAAAAGTCTTGTATAGAGACAGATTGGGCTTTCTTATTAATCATCGTTTCCCCCATAGTAGGAACTCTCATCCCTAAAGGCGGGAAAGAAACGATTAAATCAAAACGGCGATTATCAGGATTCCAATGAAGAGCGGAATCTTCGCGAACAACACTATTGGGATTTTGTCCGTGGGCATACATGCGAAGCACACCCAAGGTCGCAATTCTCTCATTGATTTCTTGCCCAAAGTAAGTGGCTCCATTAGTGGCAACGCTTGCGAAAGAACATGTTCCGGCAAAAGGGTTGTAAATGCTTCGAGCATCCAATCCTTCGCTTAAACACTGTACAAGTTGAGTCAGTTCTTCTGGTGTTGAGAATTCACCAGAGCCCATAAAATCTCCAGCAAAGATTCTGGGAAGTAGTTCGTCGAACAGGACTGAATAATACTCCTCGAACCAAGAATCTTCGATATTGTAAAGGCTGAATAATACTCCACATACGGCAAGTGTTTCTCCTGACGAAGAGAGACAGTGAACGCGTAATATGTGGTGAACGTCCTCAAGAAATGCCGGAGAAATGGGCTCATTCCTCTCACGGATCTCATGAGACGCAACATCAAGCAGCATATAAAGTGATTCTGGTCTAACCTGACCATGCGAAACCTCAAACCGTAACTCATCTATGGCAGAATCACTAAATAACCTGAAGCGTCGAGCGTGAAGGAAAAAAATAAAGAGTTCTCCAACACCCGATGATGACATCCACAGGGTCAAGAACGAATCCCATACTTTATTGTAACCTTCGCGATATGTCATTGTTGCCATAGCCTAAAACGAATTAAACTGTGTTTTCTTGTTTGACAGCACAAAGGTAGGTTTCGTCTGTGCAATCAACCTGCACAGGGATATATTTCTCGTAAGATTCACGAATTACATTCTGAATCTGCGTGCGATAAGTATCTGGGGCAAGCACTTCTACATCCCTTCCGAAAGAGAGAATAAGGGCCTCCAGTTCATTGTTGGGAATGACGGAGATTTCTATGATCCGATTGTCAAAGTCCACTATCCGCTGAGACTGATGTAGCGCCTTCGTTAATACATAAGGAAAGCGATGCGCCGAGAACTGCAACCGGATTATTTCCTTCTTCCCCGGGAAAACACTGACTCCAACTACATCGTCCAAGTAAGTCTCGAAGTCAATGTCAGTGGTGATGTATTCTTTATTTACCTGCTCAAGATTCTCGATTCTGTCCAGCGGCACGTTGTAGATGGTGTGCTGTTCCTCGTTGAGGCCGAAGAGAAACCATCGGTTGTTGTATTCCTTGATATAGTACGGATGGATAGTCCAGTCAAAGACAATGTCCTTGAAGGTCTTATACTGAACGTGCAGGACCGATTTGTTGATGATGGCATCGAAGATATCCTGGAACCAGTCGAGGCCGGTGTATGACTTAATCTCATCGTAACCGACGACGCTCTTGGAAAAACCGCGCAAATCCAATTTG